>Ga0326727_10000461_pt1 | contig 168185 bp, 145 predicted proteins | sample MB2enrmetagenome_FD_207643 | JGI IMG/M metagenome (GOLD analysis project Ga0326727, IMG submission 207643) | Lab enriched peat soil microbial communities from McLean, Ithaca, NY, United States - MB29MY | ecosystem: Environmental > Terrestrial > Soil > Wetlands > Peat | place: USA: New York... | reverse complement strand
GATAGCGCGTGTGAAAATCACAACCTATAATAATCATCGCTCGGCTCCTTTCTTCCGAGCCTTGGTCGTCCAACAGCAACCAAGTTTACTCGGTCGAGGGAGCCGACGCCGTCATCCAATCAGCCCATGGAAAGCGACAGTCGAGGTTTCATCTGCTGCGTTGGGGGCACAGCGAGAGAAAGCCTTCTCAATGAACACGAAGTGTTTCGTGAAGCTTGGAGGATGCAAGACTGCTGAGGACATCCTTCCATGAGTATGGCAGCTGGCAGTTACGGCCAGCGACCAGCATCGTAAATCGTATCCGTGAAGCGATGCCGAGACCCAGCAAGACTCGCGAATCCACGAGCGTCGGTTAGCCCGGACCGCAGGGAGCATCGCAGGAGAGTGGTGCCCTCAGCACGGGGTGCGGAATGACACGTCACCCCTGAAAGGGTGCTGGTCGGCAATTTCAGAATTTTGGAGCTTTCCGCGACGCATGCCGGAGATGAAGGATCTCCACGAGGCGCTTGTCTTCGCGGATTTGGTAGTACGCCACAATGGGACTATGCGAGAGTTTACGCACTCGCGACCGCTCGCGGATGGTGCTGCCCATGCGTGGAAAGCGAATCAGTAATTCGATGTGATCGAGCAAGGAGTTGCCAAAACGCAATGCAGTTTCGCCGTCGTCTTCGGCAATGTGGCCGATGATTTCAGCGAGATCGTCTAACGCTCTTTGCGTGAAGAGGAGGCGGTAATCCACTTGGGCAGAAGTTTGCGCACTTTTTCCAGGGCTACTGTACGGCCAGCTTTGGCGTCTCGGATACCCTCGTCGATAGCCGCGAGGGTGGCTTCGTCCTCTTCCTCGATGACGGGAGCCGGCTTCTCGAAGTCAGATTCCTTAGCCTTGGCCATGGGGTTATGCTAACTGGTATGGGTGGTGGATGCAACAAAATCGGCAGAACTCGGGCGTCAGAGCCAGGAAGATCGTATTTCAGACTCGAAAAACAGGGGGTGGCCCGGGTTGAAGACGATGGAATCTGTTGACATGGTAGACGTGGAGAGGATATCACTTCGACAAATGGCATGGAAGTGATGAGACGCGGAGGGTGCCCCAGGTTCGGATTGTGAACCTGGGTCTTGGGTTGGCATTTCTGGTTTTGAGGTTGGGCTCTTCCCCCTACTCCTATGCCGGGTGGGGCAGGGAATTGTTGCGACTCTCTGTGCATGGGCCACTGGCCGAGAATATCAGGCACGCACTACCCTTTGTCGGCAGCATTTGGGGGACTGGGTGCCGCATACATCCTGCCGTCAAGGGAAATCGCCGCCAAGATGGCGGCGCTACACGCTGATGTTGTCACTATAAGATGCGAGGATCAGGAAGCGAGGGCTCGCCTGGGTCATGCGTTCACTAATGGTTTTGAATTCAGGGCATGGGGCATTCGAGGGATTTGGCTTGGCGGAGGCGGCCGCGCTCGTCGGTCTGGACGGCGTAGCCGCATTTGGGATCGGTGACATCCTCAAGGAGCAGATCATAGGAATTGCCGTTGTTGGAGATGCTTAGACGCAGCCTCCAGCCAGGGACGACTTCCGGACCGCTGCCATAGAGCGCCTGGCCGACCGTGGGGAAGTCTGGGGAGGCCCATTTGGTTCCGGTGGAGGTGAAGTAGCCGTTGCCCATGAGGGAGTCCCAATTGCCGTAAGTGCCATGTTTTGCTTTGAAGTCCACTTCGGCCTTCTGGATGGCGCGGGCCAGGTTGATGGCGAAGCTGCGGCGTTCCTGTTCGCGGCCGACAGTGGGTATAGCACCTTTCTGTGGCCGCGCAGCGGTACTCCAAGCCAAGCCGAAAGTTATCAAGCCGATAGCGAAGACGATTTGCAGGTGTTTCATGAATTCCCCCAAAGGGGCATCCCGCCAGGTTCAGGAGCCGTCAAAGTTTGCAGCACTCTATGAGGATGCCATTGATGGCCTGGAATCGCCAAGTCATGCGGAGCCGGAGGATGAAATGCTGGGCAGGCGGGGCGCGCTGGAGTATGATGCCCCCCGCGAACTTGGCCGTGGGGATGGCCGGAACGCGGAGTCGGACATGAACGCACCCTCTCCCATGCTTGAGTCGGCACGCGTGGCCGCACTCAACCGATACGCGATTCTCGATACCGAGCCCGAACAGACGTTTGACGACCTGGTGGTGCTGGCGGCGTATGTTTGTAAGACGCCGATTGCGATGCTTTCGCTGGTGGATGACCATCGGCAGTGGTTTAAGTCGAAGGTGGGCGTGGAGATTCGCGAAACGCCGCGCGAGGCATCGTTTTGCGCGCACGCCATCCAGCAGGGCGACCTCTTCATCGTCGAGGATACGTGGAGCGAGGCGAGGTTTCGCGACAATCCGCTGGTGGTGAACGACCCGCACATCCGGTTTTATGCGGGCGCGCCGCTGATCAATGAAGACGGCTTCGCCTTGGGAACACTGTGCGTGGTGGACCGCCAGCCGCGGCAATTGGACGATGCACAAAAAGAAGCCCTGAAATCGCTAGGCAAGCTGGCGCTGGTGCAGATGGAATTGCGGCAGAACCTGCAATTGTTGAAGGAAGCGCTGAACGACCGGACACGGGAAGAACACGCGCGGGAGTTGGAATTAAAACGGCTGGAGGAAAAGCTGGTGCGGGTGTTAGGGCTGAGATTGTAGGAACGGAGGGTCGCGAGACTCTTGAAGTAAAGGAAGGAAAGGAAAAGGAGTCAAAGGAAAAGAGCCCTGCTGTCAGCCAGGGCTCTTTTTTGTTTTTGTGTTTAGGTTTTGCCGAGATGGGGTCCAGCCCTTCGAAGCTCAGGGTAAACGATGCTGGACCCCAAAACAGTAGGAGCAATCACCAAAGCGGACCGCCTCCCTCCTTCGGCGGGCAGGCAGAAGGTGGCCCCTACAAGGAATTGCGATTAGGCATGAGCATGGCCCGCGCAGCAATCGCTTGCGCCAGCGCAGCAGTTCTTGGCGCCCTTGGATTTGCACGCGGTAGCATCTTTGCCGCAGCAGGACTTGGCATCGCCTGAACCACAGCACGACTTCCCATCTTTCGCGCACAGTTTGGCGTCCTTACCCTTGCAGCAGTCCATCGAGGCCTTGGCGTTCTTGGACCCTTGGCCGCAGCAAGTCATGTCCTTGGCATCTTTGCCCTGACAGCAAGCCATTTCGGAATGGCTGGAACTGGCAGGCTTGTCCTTGTCCGTTTGAGTTTTGTGGTCACAGCAACAACAAGCGGATTTTGCAGCGGCCTTGCCCGGGTCCTGCGATGTTGCAGGAACCTGCGAAGTTGGAGCGGATTGCTGGGCGGCCAGAGGCAACCAGGCCGCAAGCGTAACGATCAAGAGTACAGCTGGAATTCGGAGTTTCATTCTTTCACCTCAATGTTTGATTTTTTGGAAGGAAATGTGGGAAGCACGCCCCACGCGGGCACAACAATAGGAATGGCAAACGTGGCGGGGGATTGATCTCAGAGGCGAAGAACGGCGCTAGACACGGGACTTGGTAAAGGCGAGAGGAGCGAAGTGGGGAGAACGGGGCGTGTGGATGGCAATGCGCCGGGCAGTAAGGATGCCGCCGTAGTGACCACGAATGTTGCAAGCTGTGGTTTCGGAGCGGCAGGCAACAATGGGAGATCCGTTGAGTTGCCGGAGACAGAACAGCAATTGCGATTACGAGATTTGTGAAAGGGACAGAAAGGAGAGACTGAGGGCTGGGCTTGCGTCGAACGTACACCCTCGGGAGGGCAGCAGTTGCGATGCGAAGGGGAAGGTTCAGGCTTATGGGCAGGTGAAGCTCCTGCCGGCACCCCAACTGCTGCCCGAGAGTTCATGCCAGTGCACGCCCAAAGTGGCTGGTTGACGGATATTGCCCAGCCTAGAAGCGCTGCGATCAGTACCACTCCTAGGGATCGCCTGGCCATTACGGAGTAAGATTGTGGGGGAAGAAGGAAAGTGCGGCTGTGACAAACGTCACGCACTGATGTGATTGTGCGAAGGAGCGGGCTTGGCTTTGATCGCGCAGTATTTGCGGTTCAAACAAAAGAAAATGCTGGGAATCGTGGGCATGGTGGCGGGAGCTTTGGCGCTGGTGCCCGGTCACCTGCAGGGGCAAGTGCGCAAAACGTGCGAGGACGGCGTCACGCTAAAATTGAACGCAGGGGTGACTGCGCAAGGAAGTCTACTGATTGCGGAGGTGGTGGGAACGAAGCCGCTGAGCGGGTTTTCGGGAGACTGGGATGGCCGGGCCATTCCCATGTGGAACGAAGGGGAGAAAAGCGCAGTCCTCCACGGCCTGATCGGAGTGGACCTGGAGAAGGCGCCGGGAAGCTACGCGTGGAAGGTGTCCTGGAAAAATGCGGCGGGAGAGGAAAAGTCCTGCGGCGCTCTCGTGATTGTGCGGGCAGGCAAATTTCCAACGGAGCGATTGACGGTGGAGAAGCAGTTTGTTCAGCCGGACCCGGAGCAGGAAAAGCGCGCGGAAGAAGATCAGAAGAAGATGCGAGCGATATTTGAGACGGTTACCCCAGAGCGCTATTGGGAAGGGAAGTTTCAGTTGCCGCTGAAGGGTGTGACGACAGGGGGAAATTTCGGGCGGCGCAGGATTTTAAATGGCGAGGCGCGATCGCCGCACGCGGGCGTGGATTTTCCTGCGCTGGCGGGGACACCGGTGTTTGCCGCGCAGGCGGGGAAAGTAGTTCTTGCGGAGGAGTTGTTTTACTCGGGGAATACCGCGGTGATTGATCACGGATATGGGATTTACACGTTATACGCGCACCTTTCGGCATTAGAAGCGCAGCCCGGACAGATGGTGAAAGCTGGGGAAGAGATCGGGAAAGTGGGCGCGACGGGACGAGTGACCGGGCCGCACCTGCACTGGGGCTTGACGGTGGAACGGGCGCGCGTGAATGCGCTACAAATCGTGCAAAGAGAGCCGTAAACGCGGGACTTCCTACTTCAAATACGTACGCACAATTTCAATCAGATCCTGAGCCGCCTCGGTGGAAGATTTATTCTTGCGCGGCATGTGATTGAGGATGTGGTCCTCCATGAGTTCGGCCATCAGGGCATTCAAGGAGCCGCGGGCCGCGGCCAGGCGCTGGAGGATCTCAGCGCAATGGGCGTCGTCCTCGATGGCGCGGAGAGCGGATTCCAACTGGCCAATCAATTTCTTGGTGCGGGAAAGGAGATCGAGTTTTTCGTTGGTCAAGTGTGACATTTTTGGTTGACTACCCTAGGGGGGTATGGTATCAAGAGAAAGCGGCCACTTGCAAGTACAAGGGCAAAGTTGCCGCATAGAAGGTAAATCAAATGGAGATACCAAAACAAGAGCCGGAGCCCCATCGAAATTCCTCCCTGGCAGTGGCTCGCAGCCCGATTTATTGACGGGACTTACCCGCCTTCTGGTTGCCGCGAGCGCTGCCCCGCGATATGGGAGCTCCGGAACCGGGACTCGAAAGAAGGCGAAATGACGTTACAGTTCATTCATAAAACAAATGGGACCTCTAAGGCATCCTCTACTATGTACTGCCGCTGGGTCACCACGAAACAGGGGGAAGGCGAGAGGCTTGTGGCGGTCTGGATTGACCCGGAGATGCGGGCTTTCGAGACGGAATTTGCAGTGGAAACGCAAAGGAATGAAAAGCCTGCCCGCAAGATAAAAGAGGCCGCTCAACTGCTGTTGAATATTCGAGAGAACGAGGTGGGAGAAATCCGCATCGAGGAAGCGTAGCAGCGATGAGGGAGCGGAAGACAAACAAGTGCATGCCCGTCCCCGGAATGCGGTTTCTGCCGGCGCTGTTAGCTTTGTGTCTGCTGTGGTTGAGTTGGGGGCAGACGGCGCGGGCGCAAGAGAATCTTACCGCCGGAGAAAACGCGCCGCCAGCAGCCGATCCATCCGAGTTGCCCGCGGACGACTCTCTGACAACGATGTTCCCTCACGCGGAATGGGACCGGCTGTGGCTATCGGGCCAGGCGAATTTCATCTCGCAGTGGCACCCCGGCTTTCATTCCCCTTATCAGGGGAAGAACAGCCTTTCGCCGGAAGCGCAGGACGCCACTTCGCGCGTGTTGACGCTGTACACCGGATGGCGCGCGACGAATACGACCGAGCTTCTGTGCGACGTACAGGAGACGGGCGGGAACGGACTTGGCGTAGCGCTGGGTGTGGCGGGCTTCTTCAACCTCGATGTAGTACGCAATCCTCAGCTCAGCAAAGCTCCATACGTGGCGCGGCTGATGTGGCACCACGTGATTTCACTCTCCGGGAAAAAAGTGGTGGCAGAGCGGGGCCCCTATTCGTTGTTCAGTGAGTTGCCGGAGAGGCGCCTGGAATTGCGCTTAGGCAAATTCAGCATGGTGGATTTCTTCGACGTAAATTCCTCCGGCACGGATTCCAATCTGCAATTCATGAACTGGGCGGTGGACAACAACGGGGCGTACGACTACGCGGCGGACACCCGCGGGTTCACGTATGGGGCCATGCTGGAATACCACGACCGGAACTGGGTGCTGCGGTTCGCGGAAGCCCTGATGCCGAAAGTGGCGAACGGAATCCACCTGGACGCGGACCTGAGCCGCGCGCGCGCGGAAAATGTCGAACTCGAGTTGCACGGACGAGTGATTAGAAAGCAGCCAGGGATTGTCAGGGTGCTCAGTTACGTCAATCACGCGAATATGGGCGACTACGAGGACGCGGTGAGCAGTTGGCTAGCGAATCAAGGCACGTCACATGCGACCCCCGCGCCAGACATTACCGCGCACCCATTGCAAACCACGATCAAATACGGCTTCGGATTGAACTTCGAGCAACCACTGACCAATTGGCTAGGCGTATTCGGGCGTTGGGGATGGAACGAGGGGCAGCATGAGTCGTACGCGTATACGGAAGTGGACCAAACGTGGCAGATCGGCGTGGGCGGGAATGGAGGGCGCTGGGGCCGGCGGAATGACCATGTAGGACTGGTGTTCGTCAGCGACGGAATCAGCAGAGCGCACGCAAACTATTTGGCAGACGGGGGACTCGGATTTCTGCTGGGCGATGGAAAGCTGAATTACGGGCGGGAAAATGTTCTGGAAAGCTACTACACGGTGCATCTGTGGCGTGGAGTTTTTCCCGCCGTGGGGCTGCAGTACATGGTGAATCCGGGGTATAACCGGGACCGCGGGCCGGTGATTGTGCCGACGCTGCGATTGCACGTGGACTTCTAAGCATTTGTTGACGAATGCGGACCGCTTCAGTGGGCTTGCGCGGTTTGGGCTTGGGATTCCGCGATGCGTGCGCGCGTGCTGCGCACGATGGTGGCGAAACGCCGAGTAAGTTCGCGGATGCGATCGGGCTTGTGGAGAAGCATGGATTCGCGTGGAATCAGTTCTTTGCCGACGCTGAGAGCTGAAGCCCCGGCGAGAAGATAGTAAGCGGCATTCTGCTGGGTGACGCCGCCGCCGGCAATGAGCGGGATGTTAGGCAGGGGCCTGCGAAGTGCGCGGATGTAATTGTCGCCACCCACCAAAGACACGGGGAAAATCTTGACGAAGTCAGAGCCAGCCTTCCATGCGGTGAGAACTTCCGTGGGCGTCATGGCGCCCGCCATCATAATAATATTGGGTAAACCTGCAACGTAGTTTACCGTGCGAATGTCGAGCGCGGGGCTGGTGATGAACTGAGCGCCCACGTCAATGCACCGGCGGGCCGTATCCACGTCCAGGACCGTGCCCGCGCCCAGGATAACGCCGGGAACCTGCTTCACCAGATCCTTAATCACATCGAGCGCGCCGGGGACAGTCATGGTGAGTTCAATAATCGGGATGCCCCCGTGAGAGACTTCTTCGATGGCGAAGCGCGCATCCTCGGCGGAAGCGGTGCGGATCACCGGCACAAGGCCTACTTCTTCAACGCGGGCACGCAACTCCTGCTTGTCCATAGCCTGAAATTCCTCCGGAGGTCCGTGGCCGGTGAAAGGTCGCGAGGGGCCGCGAAGCCAACTTGTCTGACAGCATTATAGTGGGAGCGGCAGGAATTTCCAGTCAGGAAGCAGCGGGGCCCAGCGGGAGTGGTAGACTCATCGGAGGATGGAGGGAGCCATGGCTCGAAAAAAAGCAAAGAAGACCAAGGCAAAGGCAAAAGCAAAAGGGAAGAGCGAGGCCAGCGCCAAGAAAAAGAAGCGGAAGACGCACAGCGCTCCCAAGAAGATGGGCCGGAACAAGAAAAAGACTTCAGAGCGCGGGCTCCCCCCGGAAGCCGTGACCTACGAAACGCGCGGGCTGGGAGCGAGATCAGCCGGACAAGCGGGCGATACGCAGGGACTGCCAAAGATCCCCGTGGGGGATTCCGACAGCGTGGAAGGATTGCTGGAGGAAGGGCAGGCGTTCGAAGCGGAAATTCTGGAGGGAGTGGAGAGCGCGCGTGATGCCGACAAATCGGAAGTGAAGACCCGGGAAGTGCCCGAGGATGATGTGCCGGAGGAGTATCTGGAAGAGGACTGACGCGCGAATGAAGTTGGGAATTATCTCCGATACGCACGGGTTGCTGAGGCCGGAAGCGGCGCGGGCGCTCAGCGGCATGGACCTGATTGTTCATGCCGGAGATGTGGGGAGCCCTGATGTGCTGACGAAGTTGAAGGCGCTGGCCCCGGTGTTCGCGGTGAGAGGAAATGTGGATAAGGAACCGTGGGCGAAAGAATTGCCGTCCACGGCCATTGTGGATGCGGGAAACATCAGCCTGTACGTGTTGCACAACCTGGGAGACTTGGATTTGCGGCCAGAGGCGGCGGGGTTTGATGTGGTGATCAGCGGGCACACGCACCAGGCCGAACAATGGGAACGAGAAGGCGTGTTGTACTTGAATCCGGGGAGCGCGGGACCCCGGCGGTTCCATCTTCCAGTCACGCTTGCACTGGTGGATGTGGGAAGCGATCCGTGGAAAGTGGAAATTGTGGAGTTGCTGCAAAGCTGAACGGGGCAACAAATTGCGGAGCGTTGGGGGAGGAGGCCTGCGAGATGGGGAAAATAGCGCAGAGCCACCCGGGAAAAATAGTTCTGGTTCTTATAACCTACTTATTTGCCGGAGGATAGGTTTCGGACGAGTTGGTAACTCGTTTGCTCGAATCACCCCAGCGTAAGCGGCGACTCTGATGTAACCGGGTAGTCTTTAGTCGTGTCCCGGGGTGTAAACCCGAAATTCCCAAAACGCCGCGATCTTCCTTAGATGTCAGCGATCAAGGGCCATGGGAGTCCTTCTCATGGCCCTTGGTGTTTTAGTCAAAAGAGAGCAAGGCGCTGACAGTCCCCCTGCATCCAGCGAGAATTTGATTGCATGCTTGAAGGACAATAGAATTTGCAGTTCACGAATGGACCGATGCAAATGCGGAACTGCAGAGATCAAGAATGAGCGACAAGGAAGCATCGGGCGGCCAGAAGCACTGCAGCGATCATTCTGGCACGTCTTTACCACCTGAAAATTTCGGCTTTCTGCTGGAAACGATCCGGCAGAAGTACGATCTGGCGGCCCTGGCCGGGGCTGCGGTGACAAGTCAGGGGCTCACCGGTGCCGGAGCAGTCGGAGTTCGCAAGTACGGATCAAACGTGGCCGTGAGCGTGGAAGATCAATTCCACCTTGGCTCCGGCACCAAAGCCATGACTGCCACCATGCTGGCCACGCTGGTCGAGGAGGGAAAACTTTCCTGGAACACGATGCTGGAAGAGGTGTTCCCGGAGCTTGCGCAGATCATGAATCGCGCGTTCAGGGGGGTCACACTCGAACAATTGTTGGGACATCGCAGCGGATTTTCGGACGCGAGTTGGCCACGAGGGAAAAACTTTTTTGATATGCATGGCTTGCCAGGGACGCCGCGCGAGCAGCGTCTGGCTTACGTCGCGATGGTGTTGAGCGAAGCCCCGGTCTGCGAATCAGGCAGCAAGTACCTTTATTCGAATCGCAACTATGCAGCGGCGGGAGCAATGGCGGAAAAGGCTGTGGATGATTCTTGGGAAAGTCTGATGCAGAAGCGGCTCTTCTTGCCACTCGGCATGCAGAGCTGCGGGTTCGGCGCGATGGGCACGGCGGGGAAAATGGATCAACCCTGGCAGCACAAGCTGCTGTGGAAATGGCACAGGCCGATTCGGCCGGGCCCGCGGGCGGACAATCCACCGGCAGTGGGGCCGGCTGGCACGGTGCATTGCTCGGTGATCGATTGGGGAAAATTCATCACGGCGCATCTTCGCGGTGAACAAGGTCTGCCGGGGATTCTCGATCCCGAGACATTCAAACATTTGCACAAACCATCGTTCGGAGGCGAGTACGCGTCCGGCTGGCTGGTCACGGAGCGGCCTTGGGCCGGTGGCCGTGCGCTGACCCACGCAGGAAGCAACACACAGAACTACGCAGTCGCCTGGATGGCGCCCGCACGAGATTTTGCCGTGTTGGTCATGACCAATCAGGCCGGGGGCAGTACTCTTAAAGCCTGCGACGAGGCCGCGACGGCTTTGATCGGTTACCTCAACAGGACGACGGAATTTGTACTGATAAAGCCTGTATAATCAATCGGTTGCACAGACGCCAGGGATGTCTTGTTGCCGGGCCTGGGCCATTATGCCGAGGATGTCGCCGTTTGTTCATTCGACATTGACCAAAAAACTCTTGAGAAGTACTAGCGTACCGAATTGCAACGGAGTATTTTAGTACGGCCCAGCTATTGTCCGGGGTATGTGCAGCAGGACAGAATATCCGCTGAGCCAGCCGCACGACTGATTCTTCCGAGGAAGCCAGGTTGCTTCCAAGAACTGGCGCTGACTGCTTTTGAGGAAGGTTAGAGGTGTCGGTTGAAGGCGGATAGTAAGGACTGAGGAGCAAGCAGGTCCCCATGGGTGTACTTCATTTTCGATACCGCGAGCGCAGAAGGACTCTGCGCGTGGCCATGGCTCTGCCCGTTGTGGTGCATGGACAGAATGAGATGGGCGAAAAATTTTGTGTGCGGGCGACGACGCGGTCCGTCAACCGGCAAGGCGCGCTGATCGTGATGGAGGAGCCGGTCCTCTCCGGACAGCCGTTGCTGTTGGTGAATGAGAATACCAGCCGATCGGTGGAAACGCGGGTTGTGTACGTTAAGCGGGAGCGCGACGGCAAGCTGCATGTGGGACTGGAATTTGAGAATCCCGATACGAATTTCTGGAAGATGACGTTCCCGATCCCGGGCGCAAGACCGCTGCGGCGTGCCGCGGGCTCAAAGGCGATCGGCTAGAGAAGCGGCACGGCATCGGCGAGCTTGAAGAACCCTCCTGAAATAAAACCCTAAACAGAAGCGAACGCTGCGACGTTTGCGGCGAGCTGTGTTTGCGTGCGAGTTTACGCTACTGCTTGCCGCGCTTTTTGCCCGTGGACGACTTGCGGCGCTTCGGCTTGTGAGAAGCGCGAGGGCGGGAAGAAGCGCGCGTTTTGTCCTGCAGGAGAGAATCGCGCGTCTTACGGGGCAGCTTGGCAACCACCAGATCATAGGAGGCGCGAAGAAGTGGCGCCAGTTCCTCAGCGGAGAGAGCGTCGTGGGATGCCAGGGCGATCCATTTAGCGCGCGCCAGATAAGGTGCCGGGATGATGCCAGGGCGTTCCGTGAGTTCGGCGAAGTTTTCCGGGGTGACTTTCAGCGAAAGCCAGACAGGGGCAGGTTCCAGCGGAGTGATGGCAAACATTTTGCCGGCAACCTTGAAGAGGAGATCGTCGCCCCATTGGATGTGCTCCGTGACCGCGGGAAAAGCGAGGCAGAGTTTGCGGAGTTGCTCGATGTTCATGGGTGACTCCTGCGTTGCGCAGTTCGCGTTGGAAGCGAGAGGGCTGGCTGCCCTGCGTGTGCCCGTCCGGATGCCGAACGAGAATAAGCGTACCGCGCGAATGGTCCATCAGAATGACGGGTGCCAAGGTTCAAGAGGCGGTAGTCTAGCGCGGAACCCTTGATAGCGGAAGCGGGGAGTGTGGTTCAGCCAAGGTTGAGAGAGAAAATGACAAAACGGCAGGAATTCAAAAAAAAATCATCGTGGGATAATGCATTTAGCGAGGGTCTGGGGAGGCATGGGAATGAGCGACGCACCGTCTTATCCGTACGAAACCCGCTTGAACATTTACTACCAACCGCTGGAAATCATCGAAGAAAAGCAACTCGCCGATGCCTGCACGTTTCAGTGGTACAACCAGACGTTGTGCCAGGTAAACGACGCGGTGGTGCGTCTGGGAGTTTTCCTTGGCGAATACCACTGGCACAAGCATGAGGCGGACGACGAATTTTTCTACGTGCTGGAAGGGCAACTCCTGATTGACCTGGAAGAACGAACTGTGACACTCGAGCCGCGACAGGGTTTTGTCGTCCCTAAGGGAATCCTGCACCGCACACGAGCCCCTCAGCGAACCGTCGTGCTTATGGTAGAAAATGCGGAGATCGTCTCTACGGGAAGTTGAACAATTCTCATACACAGAAACTCCAGCCTGACAAGAAGGCGAGGTTAGCGAGCTTTGCCGGCGGCGGCTTTGGCTGCTGCTGCGGCGGGAACGCGAACCGTCACCGTGTCTGGAGTGCTCCAGACGGGCGAGGCATCCTTGATCTCCACCTTGTGCATGGTGATTTTCGCGGCCGTGTGATCGACCTCGATGAGCAGGTAGTGGTAGTTGACGCCCATGTCCTTATAGAGGTCGTCGGGCGCGCGCGGGATGAGGTACGGACGCGCCCCACCACCACCGGTGACGAAATACGTGACGCCGCCGTGTTCGTGGTGCTCGTAATTGTGGACGTGGCCGTTGAAAACAATGAAGCGCGCGCGGGTGTGCTGCTGGCGGTCTTCGAGCATTTTGCCGAGGGCTTGTTCGGTGGGCCGCGCGGAATGGCCGCCACCGTAAATTTTCAAGTCGGAGGAACTAGTGTAGGGCGGGTGGTGGAAGACGAAAAACACGAAATCCACATCGGCGGGAAGATGATCGAGTTGCGCCGTGAGCCAGGTCCCCTGCGGGCCGGTGAGTTCATCCATATTGCTGTCGAGAACGAGCATCAGCGTATTGGCGACGCGCGTGGAGTAAAAGCGATTCTTCTGGAGGTCCGGGAAGCGCTGGAAATAGTTGGCCAGGGCGGTGTCCAGGCTGCCGTGCAGGTCATGATTGCCAATAGCGGGATAGACGGGGATTTTGCGTTCCCGCCAAAGTGAAGTTTCCGCATCCCAGACTTCCCAGTCCTTCACGTTGTCCCCGTCCAGCACGATGTCCCCGCCGATGGAGATGAAGGCCGGGTTTTCGGCGGCAATCGCGGCAACGAGCGCATGACGGATTTCAGGATTGGCGGGCTTGGTGTCCGTGGGATCGTGGAACCGCGTGTCTCCGAAAGCGACGAAGTGGAAAGGGATGGAGACCTTTTGCTCAAGGGCAACGGGTTGCGATTGCGCGTGGACGGGAAAAAGGAAGATGCCTCCGGCGACGAGTGCAATGAAAAATCTGGTGAAGGGTTTCATAGAGGCCTCAGTTAGCAAATCAAGAATGAGGGATAGATTGTAGCGGGTCGGCGGCAAAGACATGTAAAAGGATTTTCAGATGCGGGAAATGGCGTGCGAACCAAGCGCCAGCACGGGGCGCGGAGTTTACTGCCCCCTGTCGAAAGGATAGCCTTTGTCGGCCCAGTCCACGGCAAAATCCTGGGGCAGGATGAGGGCGCGGAGTTTCGTAAAGCCAAGATCGTGGAGTGCGGTGAAAGCGGGGCGGAGATTGGGGCAGCGTTCCATCGGGCAACAACCACAATAAATCACGAGATTCGTAGAACGCGGAAGAGAAGAAGCCCAGGTCTTGAGTTCCTGGAGGCCCGCTTCATTGCCGGCTGTGCCGTGGTACTGCGCTCCCTTGATGTGGCCGGAGGTGTAGAGGCGCTTGAAGCCCACAAACACAACGGTGGGAGCGGTTTTGGAATTATCGAGTTCCTTGAGCAAGTCCGCAGGCTGAACGGTTTGCGAGGCATTCCAGGGATCAGTGGCAGCGCGCAGCGAAGCCTGCGACAGCAAAAGCAGAGACCAGGCCGCTGCAATGAAAATCGCCAGGGGAATCAAGCGCGTTACCGTGCGAGGAAACATTTCGTGCACCTCAGTTGAATGAAGATGTGTGTAGTGTAACGCTTGACGAGCATCCGGGTGGGACAAAAGAGAAACCCCGCCTGGCGAGACCATAGCGGGGCCCTTCAGGTTATCGCTTGAGGTCGGCGCGGGTGCGCATCAATTTTTGAGCGGTGGTGCGCAACGTCTCCGGAATATTCTTATTCATGGAAAGGCGCTTGAGGTCGAGGGCATTCAAGATAGGAAGCATGTGCAGGGTGACGTCGAGAGGCGTCTTGGGATTGTTCATCAGGTTGCGCACGACGACGTAGTTCTTGCGGAAATTACGGTTGGTGGCAATCAACCGCAGAATTTCATCGGTGAGATTGGCCATGGAGGCGAAGGCTTCGACCTCCTGATCGGTAAGCCGCGGGGATTGCAGCACGGCGCGCTGCACAACCTTGTTGGAGTCTCGGATCAACGTGCGGCGGGCTTCGGAGCCGCCTTTCATAGCGAACTGCACACGCTGGGAAACGGTCATGCGGCTGATCTGCTGGAGCAAGGTCTGCCGGCGGACAGGATCGGGTTCGGCTTCGGCGGCGGCATCCGCCAGGCGGGTTTCGTCAATGGCAGTGCTGCGAAGTTCCTGCAGCGTGCTTTTCTGGTCGTCCGTGATGCCGGGGTAGTGCTCCAGGGCAACGGCTAGCGTGTGGCAAAGCGTGATGCGATCGAGTTCATCAAAAAGCGCTTCGACATTGGCCGGGGTCATGCGCGGGACAACAATGGCAAGTTGTTCGCCAGGACAATTTTTGTTGGCGACGAGTGCGTTCACTATGTTGGGCTTGGTGGCGAGATTCTTGGCCACGTAGGTGAAGAGAGCCGGCAGAGCGTGCTCGCGGTTCATGGCTTCCAGGAAAACTTCCGGAGCATCCGACAGTAGCGCGGCTTGCGCCCGGGAGGAGACCAGTTCATCGCCATCCTGCGCAAGAACAGCGAGGATTTCGACGCGGTCGACGGGAGGAATATGCGCGCCAGTGCTGCAGACGGCGAGCTTGCGCTCGCGCGGTGCGCGCCCGTGGCGCAAATCTTCGAGTACTTCAGGGCTGAGAGTTTCCACCGGTTGCCTGCCTAAGGTCCTTGCGACCTAAGGTCATTGTACCCGAGGCTCCCGGAGCACCGAGCGGCGGCATTGCCTGCCCGTTCAATTCCAGCAACACCGCGCTGGAGTCTCCGGCGGTGACCTCAAATTCACTGGTAGCCCGAAAATGGCGATTTTCGCCGGAGAGGAACTCGCCCTCGAATAACAGTTGGCCATCTCCAACAATGCGCACGCGCGTAGCGGCGCTGGAGGAGACAAGCAGGTCCAGCGGCGGTTCCTGCGCGGCGAGGGGAGCATCTTGTTTTTGTTCGCTGGCGGGGGAATTGAGGGCGGGAGCGGGCGGTAAATTTGCGGCAGCCGGTGTGGAAGCCATCGATTGCTTCTGCGCGCGACGCGCCGCGTAATAACGCCAGGCAAAAACGCCGCCCACAGCGGCACAGAAGAGAAGCAAGAGCAGACCAATGAACAGGAGAAAGGGGATCCATTTCGAGCCTGACGAAAAGCGTCTTTCGGGCGGCGGAGGAGCGGGGGCCACCTGAGCGCCGTGCGCGAGATCGTATTCGCCGAGGAGAGCTTCTTCGTCAAGGCCTAAATAGCGCGCCACCGAACGCACAAAGCCGCGATTGAAAACGCCCCCGGGCAGCTTGTTCCACTCTTCGTTTTCCAGGGCTTCCAGGAAGCGGGGTCCGATGCGCGTGGCCGCGGTAATTTCCTCCAGCGTGACCTCGCGAAGCTCGCGCTCACGCTTCAAACGTTCTCCGAAATTTCCCTTGGCCATGCTTAGTCCCTGTAGAGGAGAGTGTAACAGCGACGGAGGACTGGACCAATCCGCGGGGAGCGCAAGCGAGCCTCGATTCCGGAAAGGGGAAGGAGGAGTCAGACGCGGCCAATCATGCCAAATGGTGACGCGGCGTCCCTTGGGCCACTATAGGTGGGGCGGGAAGAAGTGTCAAACGGGGAAGGCGAAGGCGTCGTTGCGAAGGTCTTTAAGCAGACGTGTTTTTGCCCAAAACCCAGTCCAGCGCTTCGTCGAGATTGCGGAAGACGCGAATTCCTTCTTCACCCATACTCTGACGAAACATTTCAAACATGCGGGCCAAGCCGAATGCAACGTCGCTGCCCGCAACAAGCGCCCGGCGAGAATGGGGCGAGAACACGGCATCGCGGGCCAGTCTTTGCACATCTTCTCGTTTAAGCTCCACTCCTGTGAGCTGGGTACCGTCCATCAATTGGGAGAAGCTGGGATCAAAATCAGGGTGCTTCCGGAGATTTTCCTGATGCGCCAGTGCATCCGCCATGGTGAGCACACCAGAAAGCGTACTCATTACCAGCCTATGTTCCTTATCGATCTTGAAATAGGCGGCCATCACGAATTCCCCTACTCACCGCAGCAACGAGGATATCCGCTTGGATTCCGGAAGCAGCCTGGATTCTACACCCGCTGGCATTTTCTTTTGAGCCGTTGCGAGTGAACAATTGGCACTTGTCCGGTAAGCCTGACATATCGGGATTTGTCAGTCTTGCTTTCTCAAGGACCATCCCAAAAGGAGTTTCGTGCGTCAAATATAGTAAGATAAGAAACCGATAGCCGCTAGGAGGGTCTGTATGTATTGTCTGACCTTAGTTCTCCTTTCCATAGTCTTGTGTGCCACATATTCTGGCGCCTTGTTGGCGCAATCAGCGAAGATCAATTTTGCAGCGGACAAGGAGACTACAGATATCCCTGTGGTTTTCCGTCCTCAGACGTTTGCCGTGTGGAGCGGTGGCGCCCTCGTGGTGGTCGAAGATCGCTTTTACAACAATCCGCTAATTCATATTGTAGACCGGCAGGGCAAAGAGATTTCTCGTTTCCTTTTGACCATTCCACATGGTGGTGGATTTATCGTCGGGGATTGGAAAGTGGCGCGCGGTCATGATGGTGTTGTCGCTCTTGTGGGGAGTGTGGACTTTCCAGAGCAGCATGGGAGTTTTCTCGCGATTGTTTCTCCAGACGGAAGCAACCAGAAGTTTGTCCAGATGTCGCCGTACGTGCCGGAATCTGTGACCGTTGCTGGAGACGGAACGATTTGGGTAGTGGGCAGCCACAGGGAGCGGAACGTACCGGTAGATCACGACCAAGACTTGATCCGCCGATACGATAAGTCTGGCACTTTGCTCGATTCGTTCATCACGTGGGGCAGCATGGAAACGGTGGGGCAGAATGATCCAGCCGTGGGCTCGATCCTGATGGCAACGAAAGACCGCGTTGGTTGGTACTCGAAATATGCTCATACGTACATGGAGTTTTCACTGGATCAGACTGTGATTACTCGGTTGAAGTCCTGGACTAGTTCCGTCGAGCATCCCCTCGATTGGCCAGCGCTGTGTGAAGACGGCAGTGTTTTCGTTGGAGAACAAGCTCGGTCGGCCCACAAAACTAAGTGGGGAATCTTCGCGCTGGATCGAGAGACAACAACTTGGAATTTCATTCCGACGAAAGAGTCGGTAATCTTGTACGGCTGCGAGGGAACTCGCCTTGCGAGCAGTAGTGATTACGGGCGCTCAATCACGTGGCTCGAAGCAGCTGCCCACTAGGTATAATTAACTCAAAACTCCGGATAGAACGCGTTAGCCGGACAAGTACCGTTGGATTGTCATGACCCCACCTGTGCGAAGTTTCTGCGGGACCAAACATACTCGACTATCTGGCAGGATTTACCGGACTTCTGGGATTTGATCACCCGATTACTGGGACCCAAAGGAGCTGGCCTGTCGCTGAGGAAGCTACCTGCGGACCCTACCCTTCGCACGGTGCGATGGCACGAGGAGCGGGTTGCCCAGGGAAGCATGCCAATAGCGGCGGACAGCGCGGGGGGTGGCCTGTGATGGCAAGATGGCCACGCCTGTACCACGAGTGGGTTGCGCGAGATTTTCCAAGGCGCCTATACTGGCCCAGATTGGCAGATTGAGGTACAAGTTTGGGAATGGGTGTCTGAAATCGCAGGGTTTCAGGGGATGATGGAACCTGCGAGCCCCAGAATTAACTGGAGAAACGTGCTCAAGTGAGCCTAGAGGAAATCAAGCAGTTCCCGACGGTGGAACGGCGGCGAAACTCCAGCCTGCCCTCTGACCAGCGCGAAGCGGGCGAGGTGGCCGTGTTCCAGGAATTGGGAAAAGCCCTCACATCCTCGCTGCAGCTGGATCAGGTGCTGCGGACGATCATGGAGAAGATTGATGAATTTCTGCGGCCGGACAACTGGTCGCTGCTGTTACTGGACGAGGCCAAGCAGGAACTTTACTTTGAGCTGGCGGTCGGGAAAGCCTCGCAGGCACTGAAGGATGTGCGCATCAAGCTGGGAGTGGGGATCGCCGGATGGGTGGCGCAGCACGGGGAAGTGGTGATTGTACCGGACACCTCGAAGGACACGCGGTTTTTCGGGAAAGTGGACGAGAAGACGAAGATGGAGACGCGGTCCATCGTGGCCGTGCCGGTGAAATTCCGCGAAACCTGCCTGGGCGTAATCGAGCTGATCAATTGCGTGGGGCCGGATGGATTTGACCCCAAGGATTTGAAGCTGCTGGAAGCGCTTTCGGACTTCGCGGCCATCGCCCTGGAAAATGCGCGGCACGTGAAGCGCATTCACGAACTGACCATCAAGGACGACTGCACGTCGTTGTACAACGCGCGGCATATGGGTTTCATCCTGGACACGGAAATTTACCGTTCGCAGCGTTACAACTACGAGTTTTCCATCGTGTTCATTGACCTGGACCACTTCAAGCTGGTGAATGACACGCACGGACATCTGGTGGGCTCGCGGCTGTTGGCGGAAATCGGAGAGGCGCTGAAGACCAATTGCCGGCTGATTGATTTCGCGTTCCGCTATGGCGGGGACGAATTCGTAATTCTGCTGCCGCAGACGTCCAAGGAAAACGCCATCAACGTGGCGCGCCGGCTGCACAAGATTATTCGCGAGACGGTGTGGCTGAGGAAAGACGGGCTTGACACGCACATCACGCCGAGCGTGGGCGTGGCGGCTTACCCGATTGATTCGAAGACCAAAGAGGGATTGTTGCACCTGGCCGATGAAGCCATGTACCTGGTGAAGAACACCAACCGCGACAATGTGGCGGCGGCGAATATCGGCATCTTGCCTGTGTCCAGCGAGGCCGCGGGATAAGACCAAGAGAAGAGAGGTGCATCGCACAAAAGGCGTGCGATGCAAAACCGTCCCTCACTCCGCAGACTCGGTTCAGAAATGACGGGACAGAATAGGCGCAGAGGACACCAAGAAGGACAACCCAAGACCCAGGTAAAAAGGCGTTACCTGGGGCACCCACAAGAGGGATTCCTCACTCCGCAGACTCCGTTCGGAATGACGGAGTTATGCCGGTCATGACCATGCACGGGTATACACACTCCCGGAATTCTGATTAACTGAAAATATGAAGAGGAGCGAAGCGGCGCGTTATGCGCGGTGGTCAGCCCTGCTGGCCTTTGTGCTGGCGGCAATCACTTTTGGGATTTACCTCCAGCGGCAATGGGTGGCCCATGTGGAGAAGAAGAACGCCCCGCCACCGTTGACCGCTGACAAGGAACGGCAATCGATCGGGCTGACCTTCTCCAAAGTGGAGGGAAACCGCACCATCTTCACCGTGCATGCTTCGAAGTCCACGGATTTCAAAGGCCAGGACGTCAGCCTGCTGGAAGACGTGATGATTACGGTGTTCGGCAAAACCGGCGAGCGCAACGATGTGATCAACACCCATAGCTGCAATTACTCCAAAGGCGATGGGGCCATTCAATGCAGCGGGGAAGTGCAGATGGAACTGCAGAGCGCCGCGGAGGCGGAGCGATCCCGGCGGGAGTCGTCCAGCGCCCCGAACATTGTGCGGGTGAAAACCAGCGGGGTCACCTTCGAACGGGCCACGGGCCGCGCGCAAACCGTCGAGCGGGTGACATTTTCGTTTCCGGGCGGGAGCGGAGAAGGAATGGGAGCAGTGTACTTCTCCGAAGAAGGCGTGCTGCGGCTGGTGAAAGATGCGCAGCTGAATCTGGACCGCTCTTCCGCAGCAATCGGGACGAAGCCGCAGGGGGGACCACCGCGTGAGGTGGTGGTGCGCGGAAGCAGCCTGGAGTTTGGAAAAAACTCGAGAACCGTGGTGATGGAAGGCCCGGTAACGGCCACGGCCGAACCGCAGCAACTGACGGCCGGAGAGCTCACGATGATGCTGGACGCCCAATCCCGTCCACAGGCGCTGGTGGCGACACCGGGCCAACTGGGAGAGACTCCGGAGGCAACATCGCAGGGCGTTCGTGGGAAGACAACCCTGAAAGCGGAAAAACTGACATGCAATCTTGTGCCGGAGCGCTGGATTCAGTCGATGGAAGCGGAAGGAAACCTCCAGGGAAGTTCGCCGAGCGGGACATACCAGGCAGAACGCGGCGAAATGGAGATGTGGCCGCGGATGAATCAACCGAAGCTGGTGACGTTGCGAGGAAACGTCAATCTGCAGACGCAGGACGCGCGAACGGGAAGTTCGCGGAACTTGCGGACGAATGCTCTGCAACTTACGTTCCGGGAAGGACTCGAAGGGCAGGCGAGCCACCTGCAGCATGCCGAGACGCTGGAGCATGGCACCACGGAATGGATGGATTCGGCGGGGGCACACTCGAAGCTGTCAGCGGACAAATTAGCGATGGAGTTCGGGGATGCGGGCAAAGCCCAACTGCTAACGGCCACAGGAGCCGTGCAGACGGAGCGCGAGTTGAAGGGACATCCCACGCAAACGGCGAGTGGCGCAAGAGGAAGCGTAAAGTTGGATGCGAACGGGGAATGGACGCAGATGAATCTGCAGGGTGACGTGCACCTGAAGGAAGGCGACCGCACGGGCGAAGGGCAGCAGGCGGTGTTCATCAAGGCGACGCAAACGGCGGTGCTGACGGGGCAAGCGGTGGCGCGGGATGCCACCAGCGAGACACGCGCGCCGAAGATCACGTTTCATCAGCCAACCGGAGATGTAGAGGCGGAAGGCGGCGTGCGCTCAACTGATTTCTCCTCGCAGACTGGCACGGTGCATATAGGCTCAAACTCGGTTCCAGCGAATATTTCCTCTGATCACTTGCAGGCCAACTCGAAAACCGGGCGGGCGCTTTACAAGGGCCACGCGCGGCTCTGGCAGGGACCATCCGTGCTGGAGGCGGACTCCATCGAGCTGTTGAAAGAGACTCGTGTGATGAACGCGGTGGGAAATGTCCGGGGAGTGTTTCAACAAGCGGCAACCGGCCCGGCCACGCCGGGGCCTGCAACTGGGCCGGCAACGGGGCTTGCGGCGAACAAGCCACCGGCGCTTTGGCACGTCTTCAGCGGGACGCTCACCTATTGGGACGCGGAGAGCCGCGCGCACCTGGAGCACAACGTGGTCATGCAGTCGGAAGACCAGCGCATGCGAGGGCCGCTCCTGGATCTGTACTTCACCCACGCAGGAGGCACTGCCGGAGGAGCATCCCAAATCAGCCGTGCCGTGGGCACAGGAGGCGTAATCGTGGAGCAGGCTGGCCGGCGGGGCACGGCGGAGAAAGGCGTATACACGGCCGAGAACCAGAAATTCGTATTGAGCGGCGGAAATCCGACGCTTTTCGACCCCGAGCAAGGCATAACGAAGGGGCGCGAATTGACCTTCTTTTTAGCGGATGATACGATCATCGTCGACTCGGGAAATGGTACGCGGGTGCTGACCAAACATCGGGTCCAGAGATAAGGGGACCGCCAAGCGATCCCGCGTGAAGCGGAATGCCCACACTCCAAGGCGTCGATCTCAGCAAGTCCTACCGGGGACGCAAGGTAGTTGATAACGTCGAACTTGAAATAGGGAATGGCGAAGTAGTGGGCTTGCTAGGTCCAAATGGCGCCGGCAAGACGACCACCTTCTACATGATTGTGGGGCTGGCCCGGCCGGATGCGGGGCGGGTCCTGTTGAATGGGGAAGAGATTACGGACCTTCCGATGTACCTGAGGGCGCGCAATGGCATCAGCTACCTGCCGCAGGAACCCTCGGTTTTCCGGCAACTTACGAGCGAAGAGAACCTGCTGGCTGTGCTGGAAACGCTGCCCTTGACGCCCGAGCAACAGCGCGACCGCCTGGAAGAGTTGTTGGCCCAGATGGGGCTGGAGACGGTCCGCCAAAGTAAGGCTTACATGCTGTCGGGCGGCGAGCGGCGGCGGCTGGAGATTGCCCGGTCCTTGACCCTGCAGCCGAGCTTCATCCTGCTGGACGAACCCTTCTCTGGGATTGATCCGCTGACCGTTAGGGACCTTCAGGACCTGATTAGGGAGCTAAGCCGCTCGGGAATTGGGGTACTCATCACCGACCACAACGTGCGGGAAACACTTAGCGTAACCGACCGCGCCTACATCGTGAATCATGGGAGAATCATGAAGAAGGGCACTCCAGAGGTATTGAGCAACGACCCGGAAGTCCGGCGGGTCTATCTTGGCGATAACTTCCGCCTGAATTAGGTTTATCCTAGGGATAGCGAACTGGGATGTAGAACGGGTACCAAGAACGGGGATTGAGAACGTAACCCATGGCCTGGCAGGGACTCAAACTTAACCTCAGGGTGCAGCAGAAGCAGATTCTGACGCCCGGGCTTGTGCAGATGGTCAGCGTGCTGGCGCTGAACCGTCTGGAACTTCGCGAGATGATCAACCAGGAAATGATCGCGAACCCTGTTTTGGAAGAGCTTTCCGAAGAACCCACTGTCAGCGACAACTATAGCGACGAAACATTCCTGAAAGCGGAAACCGAAAAGGTGCCCGAAAAGGAAGCCGCCAATCCCTTCGACGAGTTCGATGTGGGCGCCTTCTTCAACCAGTACCTGGACACCGGGGGAGACGGCGGGCAATCGCAAGAACGCGAAGTATCCGAGCGGCCCTCCTTCGAGAAATTCCTTTCCTCCCCTGCGGGACTGACCGACCATCTGGCCTGGCAATTGAGCGTGACCATCTGCTCTGACACTGTGAAGGAAATCGCGGAAAGCATCATCGGCAACCTGGATGAAAATGGCTACCTGATGGCTTCCGTGGAAGAGCTTTCGCAGAACGGCAAGTATTCGCAGGACGACTTGGAAGATGCGCTGGCCGTGGTGCAGGAGTTTGACCCCATCGGCGTGGGAACGCGAGACCTGCGGGAATGTCTGCTGCTGCAACTGAAAGCGTTTGATCCGCAGAACACGCTGGCGCAGCAAATCGTTTCCGAGCACTTGAAGCAGGTGCAGTCCAACCAGCTAAAAGAAATTGCGCGCGCGCTGAACCGGCCGCTGGATATCGTGAAGCACGCCATTGACACGATCAAGAAGCTCGATCCGCGCCCGGGGCTGCGCTACAACAAGACGGAACCGCGGCTGGTCGAGCCGGACGTGTATTTCCGCAAGGTGGATGACCAGTGGCAGGTCTTCCTGAACGAAGACGACATGCCGCAACTGCGCCTCAGCCCGACGTACCGGAGATTGCTGGTGCGCGACGCCGCGGACAAGGAAGTGCGCAACTACGTGAAGGAGCGGTTCACGGCGGCCATCCAGTTGATGAAAAACATCGAGCAGAGGAAGCACACCATTCTGCGCGTCTGCCAGTCCATCATTGCGCGCCAGGGCGAATTTCTGGACAAGGGCCCGGACACGCTAAAGCCGATGATGATCAAGGAAGTGGCGGAAGAGGTTGGCGTGCATCCCTCCACGGTCAGCCGCGCGGTGGCCAGCAAATACGCGCACACACCGCAGGGCGTGATTGAACTGCGTTCGTTTTTCAGCGAAGCGGTGAACGGGCCGGAGGGCGGCGGGATGTCGCTGCTGACGCTGAAACGCCTGGTCAAGAAGATGATTGATGAGGAAGACACCGCCAAGCCGCTGACCGACGAACAGATTGCCAAGAAGCTGGAAGACAACGGGATTCACGTCACGCGGCGCACCGTGGCCAAGTACCGCGAAGATATGAGGATTCCCAGCACGCACCAGCGCCGAGTGAAAAGCTGATTTCCTGCCTGCCGTGAAGCGCCACTCTCCACCATCACGAAACGCACGAGCTTCCGGGCGTCAACTTGTTATCCTGACGGGTTTGTCTGGTTCCGGGAAAAGCACGGTCCTTAAAGCGTTCGAAGACATGGGCTACAACTGCGTTGATAACCTGCCGGTGGAACTGATCCCGATATTCGCGGAGCTGAATGCGGCGGGAGAAGGCGATTACCGGCGCGCCGCTTTGCTGGTGGACGCGCGGGAAGGGCTGCAACTGGAGAAGTTGCCGGGACTCCTGAAACACTTGCGGCGCGACCATCCCATTTCGCTGGTGTACATCGAAGCGCATGAAGACGCGCTGCTGCGCCGTTATAGCGAAACACGGCGACCGCATCCGCTGGGCAAGGATTACAGCGTGCGCGAAAGCCTGGAGCATGAGCGCGCATTGATGGAGCCGATTCGCAAGTTGGCCGACGTCGTGATTGATACTTCACAGTTCAACGTGCACGAGTTGCGGCAATTTGTGAATCAGCGCTTCCGCTCGGAAAGCCAGCGGCCGCTGCTCATTTCGCTGGTCAGCTTCGGCTACAAGTTTGGCGTGCCCAGCGATGCGGACTTGATGTTCGACGTGCGTTTCCTGCCCAATCCGCACTTTGTGCCCAGGTTGCGGCGCTATACGGGACGCGACAGCAAGGTGCGCCGCTACATCCAGTCCTTTCCGCAGACCGGGGAGTTCCTGCGCCGCATGCAAGGGTTGCTGACCTACCTCATTCCCCACTACATCGAAGAGGGCAAGAGCTACCTGACGATCGCGTTCGGGTGTACCGGGGGAAGACATCGCTCCGTAATGATGGCGGAGTGGATGAAGAAGGCGCTGGAGAAGCGGGGATTTGCTACGCGGGTGGTTCACCGGGACATCGACAAGTAAAAGCAAAATCTGAATTGACATTCTCGCCCAACAGCGGTGATGGTTTAGTTCTCGACTTGACGACGCGAAGAGTATTCTTCGGTTGCCAAGTCCCGCGAGACCCTTTAACACCCCAAGTTGGTACTGAGAGCAGAAGAATGGGCAAACTTATCAATCTCGTGTTACTCCTTGCGCTGAGTGTATTGGCCGCCGGTTCCGTGGTTGCACAGGCGAGACCAGCCGGTCCAAGAAAAGAAATAACGTTTACGGTTGTCGAGCCACTTGAGTTCAAAGGGCGCGTTGTCTCAGGTTCACTGCGAAAGTCGGAAATCGCAGGACTCCTCGAGTTGCCAGTCCGCAATGGCAACTCAGACCTGAAAGAAGGTTACGGCGTGGAAATGACGAGACCCAACTATGAGAGGTTCATGGTCTACACGTGTCGGCAGTGGAAGAAGGCCCTGGAAGAAAAAGCATATGCCGCCTCCACGTTTGATATGTCCATGGAAAGTTCTTTGGTCCATACATGCGGCCTCTTGTTCGAATTACAAAATGCAAACCTGCCGCGTAAGAGCTTTATTGCGAATCCTCGAGTAGGCTTAGCCGACCTCAATCTGCTCCCTGCGGAAATTCTTAGTGCTGACACCGACAACGAGGGAAATGAAAAGGAGCAGGTACCCGGGTTGACCGTATCAAAGGCGGTGCCCGCACAGGACATTGAGAAGAGGACCAATAAAGTCCTTACGCTCCGGTATGGGGGGTTCCGGCAATCCTTTTGGGAAGCCGCAAGAGCAGATTTCAATGGCGATGGTATTGAGGACATCCTTGTCCTCACGGCCGGCAGGGCAGAGGGCGGTACGCTAGGCTACTCGGATTATTTTGTTCTGACCCGCACCGGTTCCTCTGGTCCTCTGAAGTTGATTGAAAGGAAGAAACCTTGGCAGTAATGGACAAACGAGAAAGTGGTAGTTGGGATTGCCTGATCCGCGTCCTAACCGAAAATCGGCCCACAACCCCCTGCCCCCGAAAACCTGACACGCTGCGCTGTTGCCGAATTGCGTACCAAGGGGAGCGTAAACAGGCTAAGTCGCCGCGCAAAAGTTTCTGATCCGGAAGGATCGAGCGGCGCTTGCGAACTGCTCAGTTATGGTTGGCTAGTCACAATCACTTGGGAGCGACGGTTGGTTCGGCAGATTCTGCGGGTCAAAAAGCGACAGACTGTTCAAGGTTATACCAGGGAAAGTAGTGGAGGAACCGGGCGCATGGCGATCAGCCAAGTGCCCCAAATTGCGGCGCAAGCGGTTTTTGGCCCGGAAGATAATGGTCCTGACCGTCGGGAGGCGGCGGTTGAGTTTGCGGGCAATCTCCGCGTAGCTCATGCGCTTGTAATAGCGGAGCACCAGCGGAACTTTGTAATGGTCCGGCAGGCTATTCAACTGTTCCCGCACCACGCGTTCAGTTTCCTTGCGCAGAACTTGGGAGAGAGGGGATGGAGTGGAAACGTCCGGGACAGCGCAAAGATCATTTCCAGCGACAATCGAGCATTTCTCGCGCTTCCGCCGGCGCAAAATGTCAATGCAATGCCGGCCTGCTACTTGGCACACCCAAGGGCGGAAGGGATTCTCTTCATTCTTTTGATCGAGGACCGTGTGCAGTTTCAAGAAAACTTCTGACGCGGCATCCTCCGCATCTTCCGGCCGACGAAAGAACCGGCGACAGACCTGCAAGACGTGAGGATAGTGAGCGGTATAGATTAAGGCCAAAACTTCCGGGCAAGAATGTAATGCTTGAGTGAGGCCCGTGTCGAGTCCGGCCCCTTCGAGAAACATTGTGGCGGATCGAGTTGCCATGACTGCTCCTTTGCCGATGAAGCTGGGCACACCCACAGATCCGGATCCACGCAAGACGACGTGTGGACCATTGCGTGCACCGCGCTCAGCTATGTGGAACCGTGTCCTCCCAAGCCGGAGTTCTTCGGCCGCGAAACCGAAGTTGGCCGCCGGGGAGGAGCCGAAAAATCTTTGCTGCGCGCACGGGGCCGCCCGCCTTTCATCGCGTCGCGGCGGCGAACAACCAAAAGTGTTATGTCATCGTGCGGCGTGCAAGAGTCAGCGAAATCGAGGACAGTTCCAAGCAGCGAGAACAGGGCTTTGCTTGCGCTCACGCCGTGGACACTTCTGCCGGCAGCGGCGAGCCGGCCGACTTCGAATTCGTCGTCCGCGCGGTTGCGGCATTCCGTCACGCCATCGGAGTAAATGATCAGCATGTCGGCCGGATTAAGGGAGACAGTTCCGGTTTGAAATGAAGCTTTTTTCATGGCTCCAAGCATTGGACCACCTTGCACAAGGTGTTCAAGAGTCTTATTGGCCCGTAGGAGCAGCGGAGCCGGCAGGCCGGCGTTGCAGTAGACAAGTTCGTTCGTCCGCGGATCGATGCGCGCGAAAAACAGCGCCGTCAGTGGTGGTGCTCCATCGTCGTGGCACAGCTCGTGATTGACCTCAGCAACGGCATCGCCAGGGTTCGCATGGTTCCGCGCAGACCTTCGGATTAAGCCCATTAGATGGGCCTGCCAGATTCCCGCAGTTAACCCCTTGCCGGCGATGTCGCCCAGGACCACCCCAAGGTCTGAGTCCAGATCCATCACTTTGAAAAAATCTCCTGAAAGATGGCGGACCGGGAAAATTTCTCCGGCGATCTCGAAATCGCGCCAAGTGCATTCGCGGGGAGCGCAGAGCAGACGTTGCACCTGAGCTGCTTCAAAGATGGCCTGTTGGACCTTCGCATGATCGCGGCGGAGCGCTTCGAGTTCGTCCGTGAGGAACTGCACGCTCTCCTTGAGGTCTCCTCCGGTTGCAGGCAAAGCTTGAAGAGACACTTTGTCGTTCAAGCTCGCGGCTGCCTGCGCCGGGTGGTTGCCGAGAGCAGAGCGCCGGATGTCCGCCATTCTTTCGGTTAGGGCCATCATGATCGAGTCATCCCACGAATTTGTAACCTACTCCGTGCACCGTCAAAAAGTAGCGAGGCTCCTCTGGAACGGGTTCAAGTTTCTGGCGAATGCGGACAATATGAGCATCTACCGTGCGAGTGGTCGGGAAATTCTCGTAGCCCCAAACCTCGTCGAGAAGCCGATCCCGGCTCAGCGTTTCTCCGGAATGACAGAGAAAGTGCTTAAGCAAATCGAACTCCTTGCCAGAGAACTCCACGCGCTGCCCCCCGCGCATGACTTGGTAGCTACGCAGATTCACTTCAACGTCGCCGAAGGCATAACTGTCCTGGTCTTTCGGAAGTGTGTGCGCCCTTCGCAGAACGGCCTTGACGCGAGCGAGGAGTTCGCGGATGGAAAAGGGCTTGGTGACGTAGTCATCGGCACCCAGTTCGAGGCCAACAACCTTATCCACTTCCTGTCCGCGCGCGGTCAACATGATGATGGGGATCGAGGGACGCTTGGCTTTTAGTTGTTTGCAGACATCCAGCCCGCTCATGCGCGGCATCATCACGTCGAGCACGACCAGGTCCGGAGAATCCTTGAGCGCGCGCTCCAGCCCTTCCACACCATCGAGCGCCGTTATAACCTGGAATCCTTCGTATTCGAAATTATCACGCAAGCCGGCCACCATATTTGGCTCATCCTCAACGATCAGAATTTTGCTTGAACTCATGAGCTCTCCCTTAGGCTTCTCAAGAACATGATGCCACCGCACAATCCGTAACGCTCATACGATTGCAGCCCCCGTCCGTGAGGATGGATCCAACGGCAGCGCAATCGTGAACTTACTTCCTTTCTCCGGAGTGCTTTCAACCTGTACATCGCCACCATGCGCGCGAACAATATGGCGAACGAGCGACAAGCCCAAACCCGAGCCCTTGATGTTGTGGACCAGGGGATCGCCACAGCGATAAAACTTCTCGAAGATCTTCTCTTGCTCGGCAGGCGGGATGCCGATGCCATGGTCGCAAACTTCCAGTTTCACGGAACCGTTCGTGCGGTACAGACTGACAGCGATGAATTTTTTGTCCTTGGAGTACTTCAGAGCGTTGTTCACCAGATTGAGCAACGAACGGGCAATGGCCTCGCGGTCCACGTTGACCGGCGGAATATCGCGGGAGATGTTTTCCTCGAAGGCAAAACCGTTTTGTTCGATCTGGAAGCGGTAGGAATCAAGCGTGGAGCGGACAAGCTCAGGGAGATCGGTTTCTTTAAACTCATATTCCTTGCGACCCGCCTCGATCCGGGAAAAGTCGAGGATATTATTGATAAGAGCCGTGAGCCGTTCACTTTCTTCGCGAATAATGCGGAAATACTCCTGGTATTTGTCCTTTGCGGTGAGGCGCCCAAGCTCCAAGGTCTCGGCATAGAGGCGAATCAGAGCCAGGGGTGTGCGCAATTCATGCGAGACGTTGGCGACGAAATCGGATTTCAACCGGGCCAGATTCATTTCCCTGGACACGTTGCGATAGGTAAGGAAGATCCCGCCAATCATGAGAACGGAGAGCGCGCCGAGGATAATGTAGTTGTAGCGGAGAAACCTATTCCCGAGTTCCGCAATCGTAATGCCCTGGTACTTGATGGCTATCGTCAGTCCTTGGAAAACCCACTGAAAGGAGCGCTCTGCCTCGGGCTTACTGCCATCCCAGTTTGCGGAAGTGACCCAGGGAGTGGCGTCCATCGGCATCGAGGGACGGATCATCATGACCGGAGTATTGGCGTCGTCGGCTTTGAGGCCGTTCTTGCTGGTCAACACGTCTTTCATCATGGCAGGCAAGAAGGTTTGGCGCAGATAGTCAGGGTCGAAAGCAACCAACCCGAGGACCTCACGGCCCTTCGGGACGCCCGGAGGAATGAAATAGGCGACGTTCCAATAGGCGTGCTGCTTCTGATTCCAATCCCCATAGAACATTGCCAGTTCGTTTTCCTGCTCCATCTTTCGAATTTCGGTCACCATGTGGGGCGCCTCAAAGGGCAGCCACTTAGCGAGCAGATTCATTTCATCCTGGGTGTACCCACAAATGATCGAGTCCATGTCGTGGCCGGGTTGCATGCTAGTCACCAGCCTATCGGTCTTCTTGTCGTACAGAGCCGCATACGAAAACTCGGGCCGCTCCGACAGAATTTGCTCCAGCTTGGCCTTGATTTGGGAGTCATCGCCGGGGTCAGGAAATTCTTTGCGAATGGGAAGCACCATGTTGTAGGCCTTCTCCCAGCTTTTCTTCTGCGCGTACCGCAAGACTTCGTTGAAATCGCGCTGCATGGCTGCTTCGACGAGCTGGTTGCGCTGAATATGCTTCAGGTTCCAAATGCTGAAGGCCATCAGGGCCGCGGCAGGGAGGACGATGGCCAGCTCCAAGGTAAGGAGCGTCCGCGTACGGTCCGTCAATCGCCACTTCTTGGACATTCTAGGCCTCTCCAACTGGTTCGCTTATTTCGCAACCCTAGCGAGACTATAAAGACCCCTAAGGCCAGATGTGTCAAGCAATCGCAAAGGATTGTAAAAAGTTGTAAAAGGGGCCGGTTGATATAAGGCGCAATCAGCCAAACGCGGCAAAAACCGGGGGGACGCGGACTATGCCTGGCTTTTTTCGCGCTGGCGCCTAGTGATCTCCGGAAGCGGAAATAGACCCAGAAACGCTGCCCCGAAAACTTGACATGCTGCGCTGCTGCCGAATAGCGTACCAAGAGGGGTTAAGCCAACTTAAGCCAAGGGATTCAGGAGCCGGGGAGTGGGTTCGATTTTTTCACCACAACTGAAGCGGTTGATGAGTTACACCAAACCGTACGGCGTGCGCCTGGCGCTGGGTGTGATTCTGGTCGCGTTTGTGGCTGCCGCGGAGGCCATCATCGGCTTTATGGTACGGCCGGCAGTGGACTATGTGCTGGACCCTGAGAAATTTGGGTCGAGCTTGCCCCTGGTGACGCTGCCGTGGAATAAGCATGTCATTTATCTGAACAAGTTCTTCCCCTCCAGTATCCACAACGTCTGGACGATGTTTGCGTTCACGATCCTGTTCCTTTTCGTCAGTAAGGCGGTCGCCGAATACCTAGGACTCACGGAAATCCAGTACGTGGGATTGGCGGCGACGCGCGACCTGCGCAATGCCTTCTACGCGAAGGTGATTCGCCAGCCGATCGGTTTCTTTCAAAACAACCCCACGGGGCGGGTCATCTCCGTGGCGATTAACGATGTGGACCGCGTGCGCTTCGCGCTCAGCGATTACCTGGCAGATCTGTTCATGAAGAGCTTCACGTTCGTCGCCTTTGTGATGGCGATGCTGATCGTCAACTGGAGATTGGCGCTGGCAACCTCGGTGCTGTTACCCGTCGTGGTGCTCCCCGTGAACAAGTTGGGGAAAAAGATCCGGCTTTCCGCGGAGAGAACTCAGACGCGGCTGAGCGACCTGAGCCAGATCCTGGAAGAGACGGTGAGCGGCAATCGCATCGTAAAGGCGTTCGGGATGGAGGATTTTGAGATTAAGAAATTCCGCGAGGTGGCGCGGCGTCTGTTGAAAGAAAACATGCGCTGGGTGCGCGCGGCGGTGATTACTTCTCCGTTGATGGACCTGGTCAGCGCGGTGGTAATCCCCCTCCTGATTCTCTATGCCCGCAATCAGATTCAGCACCAGCAGATCACCCTGGGCGGGTTCATTTCCTTCCTGTACGTGATGTTCAACGCCTACATGCCGTTGAAGCGGATGGGATATGTGTACCAGCAATTCCAGGCGGCGCAGGGCGCCAGCATTCAGGTATTCGCCCATTTGGATCGCGAAGAGGAAGTGATTGACCAAAAGGGCGGGAAAATTCTTGAAGGGCTTGCTCGCGATATCGTGTTCGACGGTGTGTCGTTCTCCTATGATTCGGAAAGCACGCCAGTGCTTCAGCAGGTGAACTTCACGGCCAACAAAGGCGAAGTGATCGCAGTGGTGGGATCCAGCGGGGCGGGGAAGACCACACTGGTGAACCTGATACCGCGATTCCACGAAGTGAGCTCCGGAAGCATTCTAATTGATGGCACCGACATTCGGAAAATGAACCTGAGATCGTTGCGTAACCAGATCGCCATGGTCACGCAGGAAAACATCCTGTTCCACGACACCGTGGTCAACAATATCTGCTATGGAATGGGCGATGTGCCGCGCGAACGGGTCATCGAAGCGGCGCAGGCGGCGCTGGCCCACGATTTCATCACGGAGCTGCCGCAAGGATACGATACCGTCATCGGGGAGCGAGGCACGCGGCTAAGCGGAGGGCAGCGGCAGCGGATAGCCATCGCGCGCGCCATCCTGAAGAATTCGCCGATCCTCATCCTGGATGAGGCTACGTCGGAGCTGGATTCCGAATCGGAGCAATACGTGCAAAAGGCGCTGGGCAATCTGATGGTTGGACGAACCGCTTTTGTGATCGCGCACCGCTTGGGAACCGTCCGTAAAGCCGATAAGATTCTGGTGTTGGAAGACGGTTCCATCCGGGAGAGCGGGACGCACGCGGAGCTTCTGGCGAAGGGTGGCAGCTACGCGCGCTTGCACGATCTGCAATTCGCGGGAGACGAAGTGCTGGCCCCCGCGGAAGTGCCGAACCAGCGTCCCATGAACTCGAGACATAAAGCATGAGCGCACAAAGCACCACCCACGCCGCGGGCACCGCGCCGCCGAAGCTCGAGTGCCGTTCCATGACCGGATACGCCACGGTACGCGGCGAGCATCAGGGCTGGCTCATCCGCGTCAGCGTGAAAAGCGTCAATCATCGATTTTTGGACGTGAAACTGCGTCTGCCGGAATCGCTGGAGCCCTACGAGATTCGCCTGCGGCAGACTGTGCGTGAGCGCATCCATCGCGGGCACGTGGACATTCATCTGAGCGTCGAGCCGGGAAGCGCGGCGCCGGTGCACGTGAACCAGGAGCTATTGCAAGCGTACTTGCGGGCCGCAGATGATTTGCGCCGCCAAACGGGAGCGAAATCGGAATTGGACCTGGTTTCGTTGTTGCGGCTCCCGGGAGTGATTGCCGGGCTGGCGCCGGAACTGCCGGATTCGGATGAGGAGCAAGAGCAGTTCGGCAGAGCGCTAGAGGCACAACTCCGCGAAGCCCTCAACAAGATGGACGAAATGCGGCGCGCGGAAGGGCGCCATCTGACCGAGGAACTGCGTACGCGCGTATCGCTGATCGGAACGCTGGTTGAGCGGGTGCGCGGGCTGATGGAAACTTTGCGGCCCGCGTTTGCGCGACGCCTGGACTCCCGGCTCAAGGAATTGCTCGGAGGCAGCGCTGTGGATCCCGCGCGGCTGGCGCAGGAAGCGGCGCTCCTTGCGGAGCGCAGCGATATCAGTGAAGAATTAGACCGGCTGCGCAGCCACCTGCAGCAGTTCGCGCGATTGCTGGACGGCGCCGGGGAGCTGGGCAAGAAACTGGATTTCCTGCTGCAGGAGATGCAACGCGAAGCGAACACCATGCTCTCGAAAACGCCCGGGGTGGAAAGCGAAGCACTGGCGATTACGGGGATTGCGCTGGAGATCAAAGCGGAAATCGAAAAATTGCGGGAACAGGTACAAAACATCGAATGAGCGAGAAGGATGGTTTTGCGCCGCTAGTGCTGATTGTTTCCGGGCCGTCCGGCTCCGGGAAATCGACATTGGTGCAGAAGGTATTGGAGCTTCCGGGCACGATGCCTTCGATATCATGTACCACTAGGCCCCGGCGGGCGACTGAGGCCACTGGAAAATGTTATGATTTCGTCACCGAAGCGGAGTTTGACTCGATGGCCGCCCGGGGTGAATTTCTGGAATATGCGCGTGTCTTCGGGAAGCATTCCTACGGCACGCCGAAAAAATGGCTGGACGAATCGCGGGCGCGGGGTCTGGACCTGGTGCTCGAGATTGACGTGCAGGGCGCGGCACAGGTAAAGAAGAAGTTACCGGAAGCCGTGACCATTTTTATATTGCCGCCTTCGCGCGAAGAACTGGAACGGCGTTTGCGCAGCCGCGGCCAGGACTCCGACGAAGAAATTGGGCGTAGGTTGGCGAAAGCGCGCGAGGAAATCGCCGCGAGCGAAGATTTTTACGATTTTTGTGTAGTGAACGACGACGTGGAACGTGCCGGCCGCGAAGCTCAGGCGATTGTCCTGGCGCTGCGCTGCGGCAGTTCCCGCCGCCGAGGCCGCGTAAATCAAGTCCTGGCATCGTTTGGAGGGTAAGACACTCATGACCGTGCAAACCAAAGCTCCGGAGAGCCAGTTTGCCTATGTCGTGCTGGCCGCTCGACGCGCCCGGCAGATTATGGCGGGCGCACCACCGCTGGTGGAAAACCTGCGCACCTTGAAGGCGACGCGAATCGCCTGTGAAGAAGTCGACAGTGGCTTGATTGAATACGACTTCACCGAGCCCGGGAGCGACGAGGAAAAGGAAAGCGTGAAGCGGCGCAGGTAGCGCCCCGCGAGGTTTCCATGCGCATCACCCTTGGCGTCACCGGTGGAGTCGCGGCCTATAAATCCGCGGAACTCGTTCGCCGCTTGCAGCAAGTGGGGCACAGCGTCCAGGTGGTGATGACGCGCGCGGCTTGCGAATTTGTTACGCCCCTGACGTTTGCCGCGCTGAGCGGCCAGAAAGTCATTACCGACCTATTCGCCAAATCTTCCACTGGCGAAGCCAATCTGGAATCCGCGATTGAACACATTGCCGTGGCGCAGCGCACGGATGTACTGCTTGTTGCGCCTGCTACTGCGGATATGCTGGCGAAGTTTGCGCATGGCGTCGCTGATGATTTCCTTTCCACGTTGTATCTCGCCTCCACCGCGCCGGTGATTGTGGCGCCGGCGATGAATGTCAATATGTGGCAGCATGCCGCGACCCAGGAAAATCTGGCTACGCTGAAGGCGCGGGGTGTGCATATTGTTGAGCCCAACGCCGGGTATCTTGCCTGCGGCATGACCGGACCGGGGCGCCTGGCGGAGCTCGAAGAAATTCTGAAGGCGGTCCAGGAAATTGCGAAAACGAAACACGATCTTGGCGGCGAAACCTTTATGGTTACTGCCGGGCCCACGTGCGAGGACATTGATCCTGTCCGCTACATCACCAACCGCTCTTCGGGAAAGATGGGCTACGCGATGGCCGAGGCGGCAGCGCGGCGGGGCGCAAAAGTTATTTTGATCAGCGGCCCGACGGCATTGCCGGCTCCGGAGGGAGTGGAGCGCGTGGATGTGCGCACGGCGGAAGAGATGCTCGCAGCCTCGCGGAAGCACTTTGAGGCTTGCTCGATGGCGATTTTTGCCGCGGCGGTGGCGGATTACCGGCCGGCTGACCCGGCAAATGCAAAAATCAAACGGAACAAGGAAGCGCTGACGATTCGCCTGGAACCGAATACGGATATTCTGGCCACGCTAGCCAAGGAAAAGGCCGAACGGATTGTCGTGGGATTTGCGGCGGAAACGGATCATGTCGCCGAAAATGCGCGGAAGAAACTGACACAGAAAAATGCCGACCTGATTGTCGCCAACGACGTAACGGCAATAGGCGCGGGCTTCGATCACGACACCAACATCGTTACCCTGTTCTCCCGAGATGGCCGCGATCTCCCGCTGCCTCGAATGAGCAAGAGCGAAGTGGCTGAACACATTCTGGATGAAGCGCTGCGCCTTCGCGGCGTCTTGCGCAGTAAACCGGCGTCACACCGGGCAGGCGACTGAACGATTATGGCCGACCGCGCACCGGAATCCCTGCAAGAGAAGATCGAAGAACGCCTGCGGTACTACGAGGATTTGGGCATACGATTGTTTTATCGGGAGCGCACGGCTGCGGCCGCCGATGTAAGTCTTACGTTCTCCGTTTCGAACGCTGCATCCACTTCCGTGCCCCAGGAGAGTTCCTTGCCCAAGCCCGTCGCCAAGCCCTTGCCGCCGAAAGCGGCGGCAGCGGTCGCACCACCGCGGTTCGCGCCGGTTGTTGCGCCTTCGGCCCCATCGCTTTTCGAGAGTGTGGACAAGGTGAAGGACGATACGCTGCTGAAGATTCGCGAGGACATCGGCGATTGCACGCGCTGCAAACTGCACAAGGGCCGCAACAAAATTGTGTTTGGCGATGGCAATCCCAAGGCGGAACTTGTGTTCATTGGTGAGGGTCCCGGCGCCGATGAAGATGCGCAGGGGTTGCCATTTGTCGGCCGCGCGGGAAAACTCCTGACGCAAATGATCGAAGCCATGGGTCTGCCGCGCCGCGACGTTTACATTTGCAACGTGGTGAAATGCCGGCCGCCGGAAAATCGCGCGCCGGAACCGGATGAAGTGAGCACCTGCTCGCCGTACCTGCTGCGGCAGATTGACGTAATCAAACCGAAGGTGGTCGTGTGCCTGGGCGCCGTGGCCGCGAAAACGCTGTTGGAAACAGCGCGCGGCATCTCGCAGTTCCGCGGCGAGTGGCTGGACTGGCGCGGCCACAAGCTAATGGCGACCTACCATCCCGCGTATCTGCTGCGGAATCCCAACGCCAAGGGCGAAGTCTGGAAAGACCTGCAAAAGGTGATGGCGGAATTGGGCCTGCAGCCGCCAAAGAAATCAAAATCGTCATAGCATGATGCCGGAAATTTTGCTTCATTTTCTGCCGTATGCAGGCAAACTGCTTCTGGACATGCATTCCTAACTCATCATGGGAATCTTCTACGGCCTGCTGACCGCGCTGTCCTGGGGAAGCGCCGATCTGTTTGCGCGTTTCGCCACGCGAAAGATCGGCACGCTGCGCACGATGCTCTATATGCAGCTGACAGGATTCATCCTGTTGACGTTGGCGTTGCGCTGGCTCGGCGGGTGGGGCCATCTGATGGACGGCTCCGGCTGGCGCCCGTGGGCCTGGGGAATTCTCGCGGGGTTGCTGAATGCGGCGGGCACCATGGCACTTTACCGTTCGTTCGAAATTGGCAAGATGTCCATCGTGGCGCCGCTCTCCTCCAGCTATCCCGTGCTGACTTTGTTGCTCGCCGTGATGACGGGGGAGCGGCTGACGCTGGCGCGGCTTGTGGGCATGGCGCTGGCGATCCTCGGTGTCATTCTTGTAGCGCGCGGCGAAACTCAGCCGGGAGATGCGAACCCGATCGATCCCGTCACGCAACCGGCGAAAAGCCGGCTGGGTGTGGGCTGGGCGCTGACGGCGGCGGTGGTCTATGGCGTGATGTTCTGGCTATTGGGCATTCGCGTGGTGCCGTTGCTGGGCGGCGCGCCGACAGTGTGGATCATTCGATTGACGTGCGTTATTGCCGCCGCGTTGGTCATTCGGATTGCGGGGAAATCCATTGCGCCGCCGTCAACGAAAGACTCGCCTTGGATTCTGGGCGTGGGGGTCCTCGATACCAGCGCCTACGTGTTCAACAATCTGGGGTTGCAGCTTGAACAGATTTCCGTGGTCAGCGTGCTTGCTTCGCTTTATGGCGCGGTGACGGTGGGGCTGGCCGCGCTGATTCTGCATGAACGGGTTTCGTGGTTGCAGTGGGTCGGCATCGTTTCCATTTTTGCGGGGATTGTGCTCATCAGCCGCTGAGGTTTCATTTGTTCTTTCTTGCCGGTTGCGAAAAAGCAGGTCCCTCGCTTCGCTCGGGATGACAACGAAAAACGACTAGCGATAGCAGGGAATGAAGGCCGGAGTGACAGTGAATCAACGCCATTCGCCAACCTGCTAAACTACAGCGGGATGTCTGCTTCCTACTGCAACGTTGCCTTGCCCGTTCCCTTGCGCACAACATTTACTTATGGCGTGCCGCTCGAGTTGCGCGCGCAGTTGCAGCCCGGCTCGCGCGTGCTGGTGCCCTTCCGCAAGAAAACAATGGTGGGTGTAGTGGTTGAACTCACGGACGCCCCTCCCGAAGGCACCACCATACGCGATGTCAGCAAACTGATCGATCTCATGCCTGCGCTGACACCAAAACCACTGGAACTCGGCCAGTGGATTGCCGCCTACTACCTTGCGCCGATTGGCGAAGTGTTGCGGGCGATGATGCCGCCAGTCACGGAGCTGACGGCACGGCGCGAAATTGTTTTGACGGATTCAGGCCGCGCACTGGCGGAGAAACTCCAACAAGGCACCACGCTGACCGATCTTGGCGAGGAAGAAGCGGCGTTCCTGAGGAAACTCCTCGGGAAAAAGGGAACGTGGCAGGTAGGCCCCGCGGCCAAGCTGGGGATTTCGCCTGAGGGATTGCAGCGGCTACAGCGGCGCGGTTACCTGCAGATTCAGGAAACGCTGCAAGGGCGAAAACGCAGGACGCAACGCGTTGTCGCGTGGAAGGGCAGGGACGCGGAATCTGAAGCGAAGCCGCTGGGGGAGAAGGAAGAGCGGCTGCGCGCGCTGTTACAAACTGAACGCGGCCCGCTGCCACTGCCGCAGCTCCTGAAACTCTCGCAATTGTCGCGCGCGGTGATTGAACGGCTGTTGCGCGAAGGCTTGCTCGAAAGCTGGGAAGAGCCCATTGATCCCGCGGAGGACCCCTTCGACTCCGGCTACACGCCTCCGGCACATTCGTTGAATGAAGCACAGGAGCGTGTGTTCGGCGCCATTCGCGCGCGTTTTGAGCTAGGCGAATTCGGCGTGCAACTTCTCCACGGCGTCACGGGCAGCGGCAAGACGGAAGTGTATCTGCGCGCGGTGCAGGATACGCTGGCGCGCGGGAAAACCGCGATTATTCTCGTGCCGGAAATTGCGCTGACATTGTGGATCGGGCGGCAATGCCGCGCGTGGTTTGGCGCGAGCTTCGAAGGCGTCGCGGTACTGCACTCGGCGCTGAGCGACGTCGAGCGCGCGCGGGAATGGTGGCGCGTGCGCAACGGGCATGCACGTGTCGTCGTAGGGACGCGCTCGGCGGTGTTTGCGCCGCTGGAGAATCTCGGCCTGTTGATCGTGGATGAGGAGCAGGAGAACAGCTACAAGCAGGAAGAAACGCCGCGCTATCACGGGCGCGATGTGGCTATCGTGCGTGCCAAACTCGAAAATGCCACGGCGTTGCTGGGGTCCGCCACGCCTTCGCTGGAAACGTACTACCATGCGGTCAACGGAAAATACGAATTGCTCACCATGGCCGAGCGCGTGGAGAATCGCTCGCTGGCCGCCGCGGAGATTGTGGACTTGCGCCAGGAATTTCAGCAGACCCACCAGACCAGCCCCATTTCGCAGGTTCTGCACGCGGGAATCGCGGAGTGTCTGTTGTTTCAGACTCAGGTTCTCATTTTGATCAACCGCCGCGGCTATTCGTGGTCGGTGCTTTGCCGGAGTTGCGGCGCCAGCGTGCAGTGCGCCAATTGCAGCATCTCGATGACGTATCACAAGAGCCGCAACCGCCTGGAATGCCACTATTGCGGCTCGACGCAGGCCGTGCCGAAGGTTTGCCCGAAGTGCGATTCGAAGTACGTCTATTTTTTCGGCGAAGGCTCAGAGCATCTGGAAGAGCACTTGCGCAAGGAATTTCCCGGCGCGCGGATTGCGCGGCTGGACCGCGACACCGCGCGCACCAAGCGGCAATACCAGGAAACGCTGGGGGCATTCGCCGCCGGCGCACTGGATATTCTGGTGGGCACGCAAATGCTTGCGAAGGGGCACGACTTTCAACGCGTCACGCTGGTTGGCGTAATTTCCGCGGATTCCGGGCTGAGCCTGCCGGACTTTCGCGCCGCGGAACGCACGTTTCAGTTGCTCACGCAGGTGGCGGGACGTGCGGGACGCGGCGATCTGCCCGGCCGCGTGCTCATTCAAACGTATTACCCGGAGCATTACGCAATTCAGGACGCCGTGCGCCAGGATTATCTGTCGTTCTTCGAGCGCGAATTGCATTTTCGCCGCATGATGGCCTATCCGCCATTTGCGTCGCTGGCGAATGTGATTGTGCGAGATACGAAGCTGGAAAATGTAATCCGCTGGTCGCGGCAATTATCAGAATATTTCTCGCCGCAGGATGGCAAAGGTTTGCGCATCCTTGGCCCAGCCTCGGCCCCACTGGCGCGCCTGAAAAAGGAGCATCGTTTTCAGTTCCTGCTGAAGTCGCCAAAGCGTACCCTGCTGACAAAGGTGCTGACAGGCGCGCTGGCGTATTGCGACAATCACGAAATCCCGCAAACCGCCGTGCTCGTGGATATGGACCCGTTGACGCTGCTTTGATCGCTTAAGCCCAACGCCCGTCGGGGGCAGTGGGCGGTTTCTGAAGATGCGATCGTCCTTATGCCCGAATACGTGATGAACGCGGCAAGCGGCTACGTGGGGTACTAGGAGCTTGATGTCCGGCGATGGAACTTATCTGGACTTAATCATCCCGTTCCGCAGATGCAGACCAATCTTCCGTTTGTTCAGAATCGAGCAGCTTCGGGTTGGCATACTGTAAGGTCCAGCAGGTGCTAGGAGGCGAGCGCCATCACAGCCTTCGGTGACGGAGAACACTGTCTATTTGGCGAGAAAGAGACTAATTAGATACGTTGAGCTAAACCCCGTGCGAATGGGGGGCAGAAAGCTACGGGTCTCTAATCAGTTCGACGGGACCCAAGTGGACTTAGAGACAGCCGAGTTGCCGCTGGCGTTTGCGATAAAACACCAGTGGTGAGTCGGCTGTTTTTGCTTTCCACGGGATTTCGCCGACGGAAGTCATCAGCGTTCGTTCCTGATCAACGCCGAAGCACTCGTTTTTTTGACACTCAGGCCTGCGGTAGCAGTTGGGCCATTAGTTGAAGAACGTTAGCAGGAGGTTTGCATTATGAACCGGACAATCGCTGTAGGAGTATTGGCTTTTGTAATCGGGGCACTCGTGTCTTTCCTGTGGTTGCAGGAAGCAAAGGTGAAACCGCTTTCCGAGAAAGTAAGGGCATGTGAGGCAAAGCTAAATCAGATACCACCGCCGGCACCTGGCGCGCAGTGGGAGTCTCTTCCAGACGGGGTCAAGGTTTTGAGGGTTTGGGACAAGATCGGACCGGACTGGCCCCAGATTGCCTTGTTTCAACTGACCAATGATCTCTACAAGGAGATGGAGAAAGATCCTTCCACTTTTGTGAACACCCGGAAGATCTTTCCGAAGGACGTGCGCCCAAACGCAAAGCTCACTAAAGCGGCGGCCGCGCCCAAGTCGTATGCCGGCGCATGGGTTGTAATGTGCGCACATCATCCGGGAAGCAATTCCACCTCAGTTGCTTACCCCGCAGAAGAAATGCCATAAGCGGAATTCGGAGAACAGCGCTCCAAAAGAGAGGAGCGGGCCGTATCACGGGCCAGGCCCGACCTTGCGCACGAGCTGATCGAATCGCGAATCCGTGCGAAGTGCATCGGCCGCCGGGCTTACTTTGAGCCATACAAGATAAGGATCACGCTCGCGGTAACTCTCCTCGAGACAGACAAAGGCCTCATCTTTTTCGTCTAATCCTGCGTGCAGGAGAGCAAAGAAGTAGGGTGGAACGTTCCGCCTCTTGGATGTCTGACTCAACTCTTGCAGCAAACGGCGCGCTTCGACGGTTTTGCCGGAGGCGGCATAAGCTTGCCCGAGGCAGACCATACGATCGGGGTCTGCTTCTGACAGTGTGGTTGCTTTGAGACAGGCGGCCACTGCCTGATCGTACATGCCTTTGGCCAGGTAGGAGAGACCCAGGCACTCGTACCCGTCAACGTTTTTGGGATTTATGTTCAGAACCTTCTTGCACTGCATGATCGCAAGGTCGTAGTCCCGAGCGAAGTAGGCGACCCAACCCATGCTGGCGGCGACGGACACAGAAAGCGGATCGAGTTCCTGCGCGGATTGGATTTCACCCCAGGATTCTTGTCTGCGCCCGAGGGCCGACAGGTAAAAGGAATAGCGCCGGTGGGCCTCTGCATTGCTCGGATTCAGTTCCAGGGTCCGCTGGAATTCACGCTGCGCTTCCTGCCAGTTCCACTCGTGGTATTGGATATTGCCCAAAGACAGGTGAGCCTCCGCCAGAGTTTCATCCAGCGACAGAGCTTTCTCGGCATACTGCCGGGCCTTTTGAAGTCCAATTTGGAAAGGAAGTTCGTAGCTTTCGGCGTAATAGTCGGCCAGACCGGCGTACGGGGGAGCATAGTTGGGGTCGATCTCGATGGCTTGCTCGAAGTAGGCCCGGGCTTTTTTTAATTCCTCCTCGGTCATTTGGCTCCAATGATAGCGCCCTCGCAGGTAGGCTTCATGGGCTGCAGGATTTACCGATTTGGCGGAGGTCAATAATTGGTGTTCCAGTGGAGTGAGTTTGGCCTGAATCTGACCGGCGATGGCCTGCGCAACATCGCTCTGCAATGCCAGGACGTCGCTAGCATCGCGCTCGTAGGTCTCCGCCCACAGATGCCGGTCCGCCCTGGCTTCGATCAACTGTGCCGTAATCCGTACGCGATTGCCGGAACGCATGACCGAGCCCTCAACGACAGCATCGACGTTGAGTTCCGTGGCAATCGTGGGCAGAGGCTTCCTCGTCTGCTTATATTGCATTACGGAGGTTCGTGAAATCACTCGCAGGGGAGCAACTTTCCCGAGACTGGTGATCAACTCCTCGGTCATGCCATCGGCGAAGTATTCTTGCTGCGGGTCACCCGAGAGGTTTACAAGCGGCAACACCGCAAGCGATTCGATGTGTGGTGCGTCGGGTCGACTGAGGGTGCGTTTGCGCCAGTTGCCAACGTTGAAAGCGAGGAGAACGACGATGACAGATGCAAACACAAGGAGAGCGAGTCTCACTGCCTTGCTTGACGGCCGGGCGGCAACCGTCGCTGCGGGCTGCACTCCGCTCAGCGCACCCGACTGCAGGCGCCGCAGATCAATGGCCAATTCCTTCGCTGACTGGTAGCGGGCTTCGGGTTCTCTCTCCAAACACTTCCCGATGATCCGCGACAGTTCTGGAGACAGCCTTGGGTTAAGAGAGCCTGCTGGTCGTGGCGCACTACGGAGGATTGCAGCCGCTAGCTGCAAACGTTCCGCCGCTGGAAATGCTCGTTGTCCTGTGGCCATCTCATAGAGCACTGCGCCTGCGGCGTGAAGGTCAGTGCGTGCGTCGATTTCACCGCCAAACAATTGCTCAGGTGCCATGTAGGGGAGTGTCCCCGCCAGGGCATGCGTCTCGCTGACGGTCTCTGTTGCTGGACTAGCCACAGCCGAAGTGCGGAGCTTTGCCAGGCCGAAGTCGAGAATCTTGAGCCGCCCATCGGCACTGAGGCGGAGGTTTCCGGGTTTCAGGTCACGATGGATTACGGCGTGTTCGTGGGCTGCGGACAAACCTTCGGCGAGTTGCGTGCCAAGGGTGATGACTTGCTTCTCAGGGAGCGACCCTTCCGCAAGTTTGTCATTAAGTGTGACTCCGGGAATGTATTCCATCACCAGGAAATCCAGACCCCGCTGCGTGTCGAAGTCATGGATGGTGGCGATGTTGGGATGGTTGAGCTTGGAGAGAGTCAGGGCCTCATTGCGGAAACGGCGCCGAGCAGCCTCATCTGCAAGTGTGCCAAGTGGCAGAACCTTGATGGCTACTTCGCGATTCAGGTGCTCGTCGTGAGCGCGGTAAACCACACCCATGCCGCCGCTGCCGATTCTCTCTAGAATGCGGTAGTGACCTAATGGGTGGTCGATCAATGGATCGTGAGCGGAAACCTCGCTCGTCACGGGGAAGAACCCCTTCCTCCTCCCACCTTAGCAGGCATCGTAGGTTTGTAATTTGGTAAAGTCAATGCAGAACAACGCATGAATCTCTAAGCCTATTCCTGATGATACGACGAGCGTTTGCACTGCCGACCGGTTGAGTCCACTGTCACAATCGGAAACAAATTGGCTGCCACGCGGAGAAGTCTGGAATGCGGTGGGTTGCCGCGGCTCTGAGAAATCAAGGCGCAGAGCTAAGCAACTGCTAGAACTACAGCGGATTCGCCATGAAGCATAGCAGAAAGACGAGCAGCGCTAGGATTGCGCCGAATCTGCGGTTGGGGTCCAGCGGCGTGGGATCGTAAATCGGGGCGGCGCGGAAATAGCGCACGCCAAACAAAAGAGCGGCCCAGAGCAGCCAGCCCCTCCACAGGAAAAATCCCATGGGCACCAGAATGACCGGCAAGATCAGCGACACTACGCGATGCAGTCGCGGGCTGACGGAGCGCAGTATGTGCCCGCCATCGAGTTGCCCCACGGGAAGTAAATTCAGTGCCGTGGCAAAAAGTCCAACCCACGCGGCGCGCCCCACGGGATGCAGAATCAAATCTCCCGCATGGGCGTTGGGTTGAATTACCGCGGCGATGAGTTTCATCAACCCAGGCACACCGAAAATCAAATCCGCGCTGCCATCGCTCGCCAGCGCCGGAATTACCTTGGCGTGGAGCACGCCGTACGCCATTGCGGGAATCGCCAGCAGGAAGCCCACCATCGGCCCTGAAGCGCCTACATCGAAAAGCGCGCGCGCGGAACGAATCGGCGAACGAATCAAAATGAACGCGCCAAACGTTCCAATCAGCGTCGGCGCAGGAATGAACATCGGATAGCTGGAGCGGATGTGGTGATGCCTGCACGCGAAGTAATGCCCCAATTCGTGCGCCAGCAGGATGGCCATCAGCGTTATGGCAAACGGAAGTCCGGCGAGAAGCGCGGCGGGATGGCGATAGGCGAGCGAGAACGTCTGCAGGAAGGCGTCCAGCGAAGCGGCTTGGTTATGCGCGTACGCGGCGGCGAAATGCGTGCCCGCCAGGAGGCAAGTAATCAGCGTAAGGAAAAACAGGAAGGCCGCAAGGATGAGGGAACGCGTACTGGGCAGCGGCGGTGGTGCCGCGTAATAGGGGCCGTTCGCGGCTAAATCCCGCAAGGTATTGGCATGCAGAAAAGCGGGAGCGCGCTGCTCTGTTTCCGGTGGGCTCACGAATTTCTACTTGGCCGTCACACCTGCAGTGGTGTCTTCCAGGCCCTGCAGTTCTTTGCCGGGCTTGAAGCGCACCGCCTTGCCGGGAGGAATGCTGACCTCTTCGCCCGTGCGCGGGTTCCGTCCGATGCCGGTCTTGCGCGGCTTCACGCTGAAGACTCCGAATTTGCGCAGTTCGATGCGTTGACCCCGGCCGAGAGCGGCCTTCAGGGACTCGAACACCGTTTCGACGGCTTGCTCCGCCTTGGTGCGACTGATGTTGGTCTTGCCTACTACCGCGTTTACAATGTCGAGCTTAATCACACCGGCCTCCGGCGCTACGTGGCCCGATGCTATTGGGTGTGGCGCAGGTTGTCAAGAAGTGTTCGCTCGCATAGACTCTTACCTTTCAAGAACACATTTTGTCCCTATCTTTGTGAGGAGGAGTGGATGTCTGTTAAGCCCGACCGTTGGATTCGCAAGATGGCGCTGGAGCACAGAATGATCGAACCGTTTACCGACCGGCAGGTCCGGGAAGGCGTCATCAGTTACGGCGTCTCTTCCTATGGCTACGACATCCGCGTGGCGGACGAGTTCCAGATTTTCACCAATGTAAACTCGACGACGGTCGACCCGAAGCATTTCGACCCGCGCTCGCTGGTCGAGTACAAAGGCGACGTCTGCATCATTCCGCCCAACTCGTTCGCCCTGGCGCGATCCGTGGAGTATTTCCGCATCCCGCGCAATGTGCTGACCATTTGCCTGGGCAAGTCCACTTACGCACGCTGCGGCATCATCGTGAACGTGACGCCGTTCGAGCCAGAGTGGGAAGGCTTCGTGACGCTGGAAATCAGCAACACCACGCCGCTGCCCGCGAAAATTTACGCCAACGAAGGCCTGTGCCAGGTGCTCTTCTTCGAGAGCGACGAAGACTGCGAAGTGAGTTACAAGGACAAGAAAGGGAAATACCAGGCGCAAGGCGGCATCGTCCTGCCGCGGTTGTAGCCGCCGATTTACTTCGCGAACAATCGGGTAGCAATTTCCGCGACGTGCTTGCCCTGGAAGCGCGCGATCTTCAACTCATTGTCGCTGGGCTGCCGTGCGCCCGTAGGTCCAGCTAGCGTTGTCGCGCCATACGGCGTGCCGCCCGAAATGTCATCCATGTGCATAAGCCCGGACTCGCTGTAGGGCACGCCAACGATGACCATCCCATGATGCAGCAGCGTGGAGTGAAAGCTGGTGATGGTGGTTTCCTGGCCACCATGTTGCGTGCCGGTTGAAGCGAAGACGCTCCCGACCTTTCCGATCAATGCGCCCTTGGCCCAAAGCTGCCCGGTCTGGTCCAGGAAATTGCGCATCTGCGCGGCCATATTTCCGAAGCGTGTCGGAGTGCCGAAAATGATCGCGTGAGCATCGGCCAGTTGGTCGACTTTAGCCACAGGCACATTCGCAAATGCTGCCTTCGCGGCTTTGGCGCCGTACTTTTCCAGGACGTCGTCGGGAATGAGTTCCGGCACCTGGGAGAGCGAAACAGTTGCCCCCGGCACCTGCTTTGCTCCTTCCACGATGGCTTGCGCCATGTGGTAGACGTGGCCGTACATGCTATAAAAAATGACCTGGACATTGATGCTCATTTGCTTCTCCTTTTTTATGAATAACTAAGCTTTTTCCGGTGGCCTTGACTGGAAACCGATTGCAGGGGGTACCCGCGTTCCCGCCATTGGCGCTGGGAGCGCGGTTTCTCCGTCTGTACTATTCGTGCGCAAAGGATGCGGTGCTGCCCCAGCTGCCGCTCATCACAAATTCGTGCAAGGGCTTGCGCTTCCCCGGCGCCAGCTCGCGCTCGCGCAGCGTATCTGGCAGCGTTTGCGGGTCTCCCAAATAGCCGAGGGCGAACACGGAAATGGGCTCCCATCCGTTTGGAATTGCAAAGGCTTCGACGGCTTTACGAGGATCGAATCCCGCCATCTGGTGCACAAACAGTCCGCGGGAAGTGGCTTCGGTGGTCAATTGCGAAACCGCGGCGCCAGTATCGTAAAAGGCGTTGCGGTTAGGCTGCCCATTTCGGGCGAATGCCAGTTGCGAGACGGCGATCACCAGCACCGGCGCGTTCTTTGCCCACACCTGGTTGCCTTCCACCAGCGTGCCCAGGATTCTCTGGAAGGTGTCCCCATCTCCTTTCACGCCCACGAGAAACGCCCAGGGCTGCTCGTTGCTGCAGGAGGGCGCCCAACGCGCGGCTTCAAATAAGCTTTGCAGAATTTCCGGCGCAACCGCTTTATCCGAAAAAGCGCGCGGGCTCCAGCGTTCGCGGATCAGTTCATGAACGGGATACTGTGTAGGTGCTATCTGGTACATTTTTTCTCCTTGGTGCTTCTCTTTCTCTATCGTTGTTAGTTGCGAGTTTCGTCGCTTCGATGCATCGGTTCACTCGGTGGATTTACGCTTTTCCACTTTTTCCAGCAATTTGGCCAGCGTTTTCAGTTGCGCCGCGCTCATGTGAGCGAATTGTCCTTTGTGCAATTCCCGGACGGGTTGATCCAGCTTCTTCAGGACGGCCAGGCCCTCTTCGGTAATGCGGGTTTTCACCACGCGGCGGTCCTCCTTCTCTCGTTGCCGCGCGATCCAGCCGTGGCTTTCCATGCGGTCCAACAGGCGAGTGATGTCCGGGTCATGCGAAATCATGCGATCGCCGATGCCGCGGCACAGCAGGCCCTCGGGTTCCGCGCCGCGCAAGATGCGCAGCACGTTGTATTGGGCCATGGTCAGGCCGGCGGATTTGATGAGTTGATCGGCTTGCTGGGAAAGGCCGTCGGCGGTTCTCAGGATGGCGACGAAGAGGCGGTCCTCGAGGGGGGCGGCGGCGGAGGAAGAGCAGTCTCGGTGATTCATGTGTCGACTGTAGTCGTTCATACGACTATTGTCAACACAAAAAGCCGCCGCCCCCCTCTCCCTCTACGGCTTTGCCAGCGGCCGCACGTGCACTTCACTGATGAAACTTTGCGGACCCTGCACGGCCACCATCCCCACGGCGTGAGCCACATCCTCCGCCGTCAGTGTTTTCAGGGGATCTTTCGGCCCGCGCCCGGCAAAATCCGTCGCCACGCTCCCGGGACAGATGACGCTGACGCGGATCCCGTAGCCCCGCAGGTCCTCCGCCATGCAACCGCTTAATCCTTGCAGCCCCCATTTGGATGCGCAATAGACTCCGCCGCCAGCAAACGTGTTTTTTCCCGCCAGCGAACTGATATTTATGATGTCGCCGTGGCCGCGCCGGATCATTCCCGGCACCACCGCGCGCGAAACCAGGAAGACACTCTTCAGGTTTGTGTTCAGGACCAGGTCCCACTCTTCCTCGCTCTTTTCATGCACCGGCCCGAAGCCGCCCATGCCTGCGTTGTTCACCAGAATTGTAATGGGCCCCAGCGTTTTCTCCGTGGCCTGGACCAGCGAAGCAACCTCGCCCGCGTGCGTCACATCGGCGGTTCGCGCGTGCGTGGAAGCACCCAGGCCACGCAATTCCTCCGCGGTTCTCATGAGCAGTTCCTCATTGCGCCCGCAGACGCTCACGGCCGCGCCCAATTTTGCCAGCCGTTGCGCGATGGCCCTGCCGATGCCGCGGCTGCCTCCCGTGACGAGGGCCACTCCCCCGGCCAGCGGCCTTCCTGGGTCGACTCCCCTATTTACTGTATCTGTGTCTGCCATTTGATTTCTTCCTCGCGCAAGCCACACTTTTTGTGCGACACTCATCTTACTCCCAAGGATGCCGCCTTATTTCAGATGCCTCGGAGGTGCGCCGGGGTCCAGGGTTGCGGTTGGCGAAGGTTTTTCGCCGGTCCACGGGCTCTTCCGTTTTTCAACCGGAAGCGGCTTGCGAACGGGCGGCGGCTGCACCTATAATTCAAAAGTTTCCGAGAGAGCATCAAGTGGTCGCAGGGAAGACTGGGTTTCCGGTGAGTGACATGGGTTGCGGCCGGACGGCGAGATTTCATTTCAGTTTATTTATGGTTGCAGCGAGGAGAAAAGGGAATGAACGCTACACGTAGGATGGCAAGCCTTGCAGTGCTGGCGGCGTTTTGCCTGTTCTGTATCACGGTGGCGCCGGCGATGGCGCAGGATACAGGAGCAGCGAGCGCAGCGCCTCAGCCGAAATACACCATGGCGGAGTACAACGCTTACCAGGCTGCGGCTGCCGCGAAGGGCCCCGACCAGATCAAGTTGTTGGACGACTTCGTGGCGAAATACCCGAATTCCGCTCTGCTGAACTACATCTATCCCCTGTACTACAAGAATTACGGCGGCCAAAAGAATTTCCCGAAGACCATCGAGTATTGCGACAAGCTGATTGCGCTCGGCGACAAGGCCAACGTCACCGAGAAGTACGAGGCTTATTCCGTCCGCGCTTACGCTTACAACAATATTCAGAACCCGGATCCGGCGACGGCCAATGCCGCTTATCAGGCGGCGCTGGCCGGGGCCAAGATTGTCGACTCCGTGCCGATGCCCACGGGTGCTGACCCCACTACGTTTGCTAACGAGAAGCAGAAGTCTACGATCTTCTTTTTCGGTACGGCGGCCAACGCCGCTCTGGCCGCCAAGAGTTGCGCCGGCGCGGTGGACGCCTACAAACAGGTGCTCGCGATTACCCCAGATGACCTGACGGCCAACTATAACCTCGGCAAAGCTTACTCCTGCACGACCCCGCCGCAACAAGTGGACTCGCTGTGGGCTTACGCGCGGGCGGCGACCTCTAAGAACGCCAACGAGCAGCAATCCAAGAAGGTCAAGGACTATTTGCGCAAGCTGCTGGCGAACTTCCAGGGCGGTACCGTGTGCGATTCGTTGACCGACGCGGAAATGAACGAGCTGCTACAGCTTGCCGCAAGCTCCGTGGATCGCCCGGCCAGCTACAAACTCTTTAGCAGCGCCGATCTGGACGCCGCGCGCACCAGCATGACCATCGCATCTGTTTTCACTGACATGAAAGCCGGTGGCGATAAAGCCAAACTCACATGGACGGCGGCGTGCGGCCTGGAATTCCCCGATGTCCCGGGCAAGGTGATTGAAGTGACCGGCGGCGCCGATCCCGTTGTGATCAAGACCGCGTTCGTCACCACGGATGCGGAATTTGCAGCCGCTACCACCGCCAACATGGAGTTCAAAATTCCGGGGCAGCCCGAAGCCGGCAAGATTGAAAAGGATGGCTTCGTACACGTTACCGGAACATTGACTTCTTATGATCCCGATCCCGCCTTCATGATTCACTGGGAAAAGGGCAAAGTGAGTGCCGATGATTTGCCGAAGGAAAAGACTCCCGCGAAGAAGCCCGTCCGGAAGCCGGCGGCGAAGCCACAGTAATCCAACTTTTTGCGAAATAAACCAAGGGGCCTCGAGGCGACTCGGGGCCCCTCTTTTCTTGAACTAAGTGGCGCGGTCACTCCTGACGGTGTTATTGGGGTTGCTTCACAAAGTAGAATCCGACGTCGCCTTGGCGGTCCGGCTTTGTGGCGTGATTTCAGCGGCTGCGCCCGCGCCGGTGATCCAGCTTGTACTCTGTCATCTTGCGGCTCAGGGTGTTGCGGTGAATGCCCAGGACTTCGGCGGCGCGCGACTGGTTGCCGTTGGTGCGTTCGAGGACGCGCTTGATGAAGCGTTTCTCGAATTCCCCGACGGCCTCGTCGAACAGGATGCCGCGCTCCACCATTTGGGTGACAAGCCCTTCCAATTGATCTCTCACGTGCACACTCTCCGCGGACTGGCGTACTTTAATTGGGCCGGCTTTCTATTCCAATTCGTGCCCTACCAGGATGCGGTAGGCTTCCCGGTATTTGGCACGCGTCGCGGCGACGACGTCGGGGGGCAGGTCCGGACCAGGCGGCGTTTTAGGCCAGTGGATCCGTTCGAGGTAGTCGCGCACAAACTGTTTGTCAAAGGAAGGCTGGGCGCCCCCCGGCTTGTACTGCGCCGCGGGCCAGAAGCGCGAGGAATCGGGTGTAAGCGCTTCATCAATCCAAATTAGCTGGCCATTGAGCAGTCCAAATTCGAATTTCGTATCCGCCAGAATGATTCCGCGCGGTTCGGCGTAGGCGGCGGCGCGGCGGTAGAGTTCCAGCGTGATGTTGCGCGCCTGCTCGGCAAGTTCGCCGCCCAGGATTCCCGTTGCCTGCTCGAAGGGAATGTTCTCGTCGTGGCCGGTAACTGCCTTCGTGGCGGGCGTGAAGATTGGTTCGGGGAGCCTGTCCGACTCGCGCAAGCCATTGGGCAAGGAAATGCCGCAAATCTTACCCGAGGCGCGGTATTCCTTCCAACCCGAGCCAGACAAGTAGCCGCGCGCGACACACTCAATGGGCAGGGGTTTTGTCTTACGCACGACCATCGAGCGGCCATCCAGATCGCCCTGGAACTTTTCGAACGGGGCGGGGAATTCCGTCGCGCTGATCACGTGATGCGGAATCACGCCTTTCAAAAGATTAAACCAGAACAGCGAGAGTTGGGTAAGGACACGGCCCTTATCGGGAATCGGCGTGGGCATAACCACATCGAACGCGGACAGGCGATCCGTGGCGACAATCAGCAGGCGGTCACCCAGGTCATAAATGTCCCGCACCTTTCCGCGGGCGATTGGCGCCAGGCCGGCAAAATTGGTCTCACGAATCACTTTCGCTGCTGAAGTTGCACTCACGGAACGCTTCCCCTGTAGAAGTGTCCTGCATTTTATCGCAGCCCACGCCGATGTCAATGTTACTCGTCACCTTTCCCGTGACAAACGACCATGACGGTTGGTGCGGCTCCAGGCGCGGGGATGGGAGGGAATCGTTGCCGCTTCTTCTCAACAAAAATAATCAGGGAATTCTTATGCTGCGGTGGCCGCCGTAGCACGCTGTTTGCGGGGCGGCGCCGCTTCTTCGCCTTCCCAGCGGACGCTGACGAGTTTGGAGACGCCGGGCTCCTGCATGGTGACGCCGTAGAGCACGCTGCCCGTCTCCATCGTCTTGCGGTTGTGGGTGACGATGATGAACTGCGTCTGCGCGCTCATATCGCTGATCAAACGCGTGAACCGCCCGACGTTGGCTTCATCGAGCGGCGCATCCACTTCGTCGAGGATGCAGAAGGGGCTAGGCTGATAACGGAAAATCGCGATCAGCAGGGCCAGCGCGGTCATGGCTTTCTCGCCGCCCGAAAGCAGCAAAACGTTCTGCAGCCGCTTGCCCGGAGGCGAGGCCACGATATCAATGCCCGCATCGCCGGAGCTATCGGGTTCCGTCAAGCGCATTTCCGCCATGCCGCCGCCGAAGATGGTGTGAAACGCGGCGGAGAAATTGGTGTTGATGGCCGCGAAGGCCTGCTCGAATTTTTCCTTGGTGATGAGGTCGAGTTCCTTGATGGCTTGCTGGGTATCGGCGATGGACTGCAGCAGGTCGTCCCGCTCGCGCGTCAGGAAAGTGAAGCGCTGCTCGCATTCGTTGAATTCTTCCAGCGCCATCATGTTCACCGCGCCCATATTCTCAATGCGTTGCTTCATCTCGCGATAGTTGGCCTCGGCAAGCGCCAATTCCTCGCCGGACATGAAGGCGGATTCGGAGGCGATCAGGTCCTCGGGCTGCGCGTTCACCTCGGCCAGGCAGGTCTCGCGCAAGTGCTGGCGGTCGGAATCGTTGCGGGCCTTGTCCACCTCAAAATGGCCGCGTTCCTCGCGCATTTCCTGCAACGCCTGGCGCGCCATGCGCAGGTGATCCTCAGCTTGCGTCACGCGCGTGCGCCCTTCTTCCCATTCCTGTTCAAGCTGCTTTTGTTTTTCTTCCAGCCGCGCCTTTTCGGCGCGCAGCACTTCCAATTGCTGCGTTAATTCTTCCGTTTGCCGGGCCATCGCCGCGGTCTCTTCGCTGATGGACGCTTCCTGCTGCCGCAGTGCCGCCTCGCGCCGCTCCAGATCGGCCCGCTCTTCCTGCAGGCGCATCGCAATGGACTCCACGGAAGCCATGCGTTCGTTCATGGTGGCAAGTTCGGCGCGGGCGGTGGCCAGTTCTTCCTGCTCGGCCTGCACCCTGGCGCGAAGCTGCACGACTTCTTCGGCCAGGCGGGCGCTTTGGGCTTCCGCCTCGGCTCGCGTGGTGGCCGCGGTTTCATGCTGGAGCCGGGCACGTTCCGCGCGCTCCTGCACAGTGACAATTTCCTTGCGCACACGCGCGAGTTCGCCCTGGCACACGGTCAATTCCAGCCCCAAACGGGCCAGCTCGCTCTGCATCTGCTCGTGGCGATGCTTCGCCGCAAAGAGGTTGTGCTCCGCTTCACGTTGTAGCCCGGTAAGTTCGTCGTTGGCCGCTTCCGTGGCGCGCAATTCCGAGGCAAGCGTTTCGACTTGCGCCTGGACCAAGCCGCTCTGGTGCTCCAGGTGCATCCCTTCCGCATCCACGGCGCGCAACTCGCGCTTCATTCCGAGGGGCCCCGCGTCGTCCGGCTTGCCGCCGGTGACCATGCGGCCCTGGTAACACGTGCCTTCTGGGGTGACAAACGCGTACTGCGGATATTCGCGGGCCAGTTTTTCGGCAGCCACCGCGCTGTCCGTCAAGTAACCGGAGCGGAGGCGCGGTAGGAACTGCTTCGCTGCGGGACCCAGCGGATCGCGGAACTCCACCAGTTTATCGAGCCGGGAAATCACGCCGTCTTCCGAGCGAAAATGCATGATGGGCTCATACTCGTCGAGCTTCAGGTTGCGCAGCGAATCGACAAAGAACGTGGCGCGCCCGCCCACTTCATTGCGCAGCAGCGAAACGCCGGCGCGGGCGTGATCATAAGTTTCCACTACCACGTATTCCAGTTCATCGCGCATGTACTGCTCGAAGGCGGCTTCGTGCTGTTCCTGCACCTCGGCGTAGTCCGCCAGCACTCCAACAGCGCGGAAATTCTCCCCGCCATGGCGCTCGTTGGCCGCGAAAAGCTTCTGCACGGCCTCGCCGGTGTACGAGTGATCGTTCAGGATTTGCGTCAGCGTGGAGTGGCGCGCGCGTACCCCGGCCAGCGAATCGCGCAGGGAATCCGCCTGTTTGCGGGTCTCTTCGCCCTTTTGGCGGAGTTCAGCCAAGCGCGCCTGGACTTCCGCGGATTGCCGCTGCAGGATGCCCAGTTGGTTTGTGGCACTCTGCCAGTCCTGCGCGGCGCGGTCGGCATCGTCGCGCACGGTGATGGAAGATTCCAGCAGTGTGCCTTCGCGCTCTTCCAGTTTGCGCAGCGCCTCGCTCTGATGCACCAGCGCCTCTTCGGCTTGCTTCTGTTCGCCGTGCAACCAGAGCAAACTGTCATTCGCCTGGGTTGCGGCGCGCCGCAGGGCCTCCACGCGCGCTTCCGATTCCGCGATTTGCGTGCTACGCAAGGAGGCGCGGGCCCCCAGTTCCTCCACTCGGGCGTGTATGACCACGGATTCCGTCCGCACCGTTTCGACAACCTGCTGCTGTGCTGTGTTGCGCGCTTCCCATTCGGTGGTCTGTGCTGCAAGAGCCTGGCGCTCCGCCGTAATCTGTTCGTTGCGCCCGGCCAATTCCGCGCTGCGCGTATGATTAAAGGTGATGCGGTTTTCGCTGCGGTCCACTTCCAGGGCCGTGTGATTCAGCACATTCTGATTCTGGCGGATTTCCGCGTCCAGCGAGTAGATGCGCTGGTTCAGGCGATCCTGCTCTGATTCCTCTTCGTGAATGGATTGCGCCTGCTGCGTTTCCGCCGCCGTCAACTCCGCCAGCCCCGCGCCCAGGCGTTCCGCTTCCGCATCCAGTTCGCGCGCTTTTCCGGCCAGCATCTGGCGAACGATGCCGCGCATCTGCTCGCGAATCTCCGAATAGCGCCGGGCCTTGGAGGCTTGGCGCTTCAGCGACCCCAACTGCTTCTCCACTTCCACCACAATGTCGTTCACGCGCGCCAGGTTCAGCTTGGAGGATTCCAGCTTGGCCTCGCTCAGGCGCTTCTTGGTCTTGAACTTGGTTACACCGGCGGCTTCTTCGATGATCGCGCGGCGCTCCATGGGCTTGGTCGCCAGGATTTGCCCGATGCGCCCCTGTTCGATGATGGCGTAGGAGTCTGGCCCCAGCCCCACGCCCATGAACATTTCCTGGATGTCGCGCAAGCGGGCGACGCGGCCATTGATGAGGTATTCGCTCTGGCCGCTACGGTACAGTCTGCGGCTAACCACCACTTCGCCGGGCCGCGTTACCAGCGCGGGTTTTTCCGCCTTCTTCTTGCGCTTGCCATTGAAGCCCGCTTCCGCTGTTTCCTCAGACGATTCCGCCTGGAAAGCCGCTTCCGGAGTCAATTCATCCAGAGCAGGGACTGCTTCTCCCGCTTCAACCTCGTTTTCACCAATCCCCGGGCTGTCCGTGCCGTCTGTGGGAAGGACTTCCTTCTCCGCTTCTTCTTCCGCCGCCAGTACAAACCGTGCCGCTTCCGCGAGCTCCGGATCTTCCATCGTGATGGTGACTTCAGCCATGCCCAGGGGCGGGCGCTTGGTGGTCCCGTTGAAGATGCAGTCGGACATGCGCTCCGCGCGCAGGGACTTGTGGCTCTGTTCACCCAGCACCCAGCTGATGGCGTCCACGACGTTGGATTTTCCGCAGCCATTCGGCCCGACGATGCAGGTGCTGCCCACTCCGCTGAACGTGACCACGGTCCGCTCGCAGAAGGACTTGAAACCTACAATTTCCACTTTTCGGAGCTTAAGCAAGGTGTCCCCTTTTGTCGTGAACTTCCACTTCGCGGCTTTCCATCATCCCCAAACCCGGCGCGTAACATATTGCCACCGAACCGCGGCGCACTTCTGCAAATCGGCCACAGTTCTTCCGCGCGAAGAGAGACGACTTTCCTTTCCTCGAGGGGAGGGGTCTTCCAGCGACGCTTCTGTCCGTAACAGACAGAAAGCAAACACGTTTGGCAGGTTCTCGTTCAGAGGCCCAGCCGCCTGGCGCTAAGATGGCGGTACGGGAGCTAAGACTAACATGACCCCCTGCCCCTGTAAAGCCCTACTCTACCTATTGTGGCATCTTGCGCCACACCACAAGCAACCGCTACCCTGCGGAAACTCCCTCCTATTTTTCGCCTGCCGGGCACTTTCTTCGGCTTACACTTTACGGAGTATCTCAGTCTGATTGGTTCGCTTTCCCGTTGCGGTTGTTTGTTGCCCAAAGGTTGGTCTATGTCTGATCATTCGCCGGAGTCCGCGCCCGCTGAGGATCCCTCGCCTTCCTCCTCCAATCTGCTCGAACGTTCCTTGCTTTCCTTCGCCTTGCTCCTGGTCATCTTTGCGCTGTGCGTTCCCTCAATCCCCTCCGCGGACATGTGGTGGCACCTCAGCACCGGCCAGTACATCCTTCACACCCATTCCATCCCGCACACCGATCCCTTCTCCTCCACGTTTGCGGGAAAGCCTTGGACCACCCATGAGTGGCTCTCGGACGTTCTGTTTTATTACGTGTACTCGATGGCAGGTTCTCCCGGACTGCTTTGTTTCTGTGGTGCGATTCTCGCTCTGGCTTTCTGGTTTGCCTTTCGTTCCATGCATGTATCGCTATTGAGCCGGCTTCTCGCCTTGGGCCTGGGAATCTGGGCCGCTCGTCCCTCTTTTTCCGTGCGACCTCACGTCTTCACCCTGCTTCTGGCTGCCCTGTTCCTCTTCTTTTTGCGCCGTTTTATTGCGCACGGCCGGTATCGCGAACTCTTCGCGCTTCCCGTCCTGAGCGTCCTCTGGGTGAATCTTCATGGCGCCTACATTCTGGGTCCCGCACTCATCGTCCTTTTCCTTCTGGGCACCTTCGCCGATTGGTCTTGGCGCTTGCACGATGCCGCGGAGGCCAAGCGCCGCCTGCTGGGGCTCGCGCTCGCTCTTCTCGCTTGCTTGGCGCTTGTGCCGCTCAACGCCAATGGCTTCTCGATGTACTCTTACCCCTTTGAAACCCTGCGCTCTTCCGCCATGCAATCAGGGATCATGGAGTGGCGTTCGCCGGACTTCCACATGGCCATCTTTTATCCCTTCGCTGCTTTGCTGTTTCTGACGGTAGCCGCTTTCGCCCTGGCCCCGTCACGGCCGCGCCCCAGCGAGGTGCTCCTCTTCGGATTCTTTGGCTTGGCCGCGCTTCACTCCATGCGCAATCTGCCCATTTTCGTTCTCGTTGCCTTCCCCCTGCTAGCCGCCTACGTGGCCATTCCGGTCCGGCTACCCTGGTCCTTTCCCAGCCTGCCGCTTCTGCTTCGCCGCACACTCGCTGTCTGCGTCTTGATTCTGGCCGCCGTCATTTCTTCCAACACGGTCGCCAATCACCTGTCGGACGAAGTGTCCCTGGAACAATCGCTTTTTCCCTTCAAAGCGGCCGCATTCCTGGACGAGAATCGTCTCCCCGCACCGATTTTCAATTCCTACGATTTTGGCGGTTACCTGATCTGGAAGCTTTATCCCCGCTATACCGTTTACATTGATGGCCGCGCCGATTTATATGGCGACGCCTTCCTTGAAAACTTCATTCACCTTTATCAAGTGGACGTGGACCCTCGCCCGGCTCTTGCTGGCATCCGCACCGTCATCCTCGAACCGCGCTGCGCTCTTGCGAATTTCCTTCGCTCACAACAGGACTGGCATCGCGTTTACGAAGATCGCGTCGCCGTCGTTTTCTCCCGCTAACCTGGCCCATCGGCGCCCGTCGCACTTACTTCTTTCTGGCCACCACTCGCAATTAAAGGAAAGCAAGCAGACGGTAAAGATGACGCTGAGTTGCCATCGTTTCCAGTCGAACCAGGTGCGGCTGCAGCTGACAAACATAAAAAGATCGCCAGCGAAAGCCACTGAGGTATATTGACCCTTAACCGGAGGACAAAATGGAACTCGTGTCTAAGTCGGTTAGAATGCTGCGGCTGATTCCATTCCTTTTTCTGCTCCTTGGCGTGGCGCAGGCCCAAGACGATCAAACTAGCTTTCGCAAGTTGCTGCAACAGAACTCCATGCAAGCGGAACAGCTGTATAAGCAGAAGGAATACAGCAAAGCTGCGGCGCTGCTCGAACAGTTGCTCCGTAATCCGAACCTGGCGCAGATGGAAGACGAGCGAATGGGGGTGCTCTACAACTTGGCGTGCTTCTACTCTCTCTCGGGCGAGAAGCAGAAGGCGCTGGATGCGCTCGGCGAGGCTGTTGCGGCGGGCTATTCGAACACCAAGGGCATGCAAGGGGACTCGGATCTCGACAACATCCGCGGGGAAACTCAATACAAATTGCTTCTCGCGGGCCTGGAAGCGCGGAACAAGATTCAAGATGCCTTGTGGAACAGCCCGGCGCTCAACACGAAATACCGCCCCGATTTGAAAGAAGACGAGAAGGTTGCCGGGCTCTCCCGCTTGTGGTCCGAGGCCAAATATAACTTTGCCTTCTTTGACCGGCTACCTGGTCTTGATTGGGACGCTGCATATCTGACGTATTTGCCGAAAGTGCGCGCCACCAAAAATACACTCGAATATTACGAGACATTGGCGGAGTTTTATGCGCTGCTGCATGACGGGCATACGGCCGTTGGCTATCCTGAGCAATTGTATGACGTGCTGGGGTATCCGCCCATTTCCACGCGACTGATCGAAGGCAGGGTGTTCATTGGGGCAGTACGAGATCCAAGCCTCAAACAAGCAGGAGTCGTCCCCGGACTGGAGGTGATCGCGGTTGACGGTGTCCCTGTTAAGGATTACGGAAACGAGCATGTGGCGCCCCGCATTAGTGCATCCACACCGCAGGACCTTGCCCGCAGAACCTACGAGGCATCGCTGCTGGGTGGCCTCAAAGATTCTCCTGTGGAACTGACCTTTCAAGATGCGGCGGCGAATGCTCAAAAAGCAACGCTGCCCCGACTAACCGCGGCTGAGACCGACAAGCTGCCTCGCCCGCCGTGGAATCGCTTTCAATTCAAGATGTTGGCCGGAGGCATCGCCTATGTCGTACTCAATACCTTCTCCGATGATGCGGTGGTGAAGGACTTCGATACCGTCTTTGCGGAAATCCAAAAATCCAATGCGCTCATCTTGGATGTACGGGAGAACGGCGGAGGGAGCAGCAATATCGGCTATCAGATTCTGGGCTACCTTACGGACAAGCCATTCTTAAGCTCCCAGTGGAGCACGCGAGACTACCGCCCAGTATTTCGTGCTTGGGGGGCCATCGAGAAGACATATCACAGAGGGGCGAACCTTGTTCCGGCACACAGCGGGGGCACACCATACTCAAAACCCGTGGTGGTACTAACCAGCGCGGAGACATATTCGGCGGCTGAAGACTTCGCGGTTGCGTTTGACAGCATGAAGCGCGGGACGATCATTGGCGAGCCGACCGGCGGGAGTACGGGGCAACCCTTGGCCTTTGCGCTGCCAGGCGGAGGTTGGGCGAGGGTGTGCTCAAAGCATGATAGTTACCCTGATGGCAAGGAATTTGTCGGCGTGGGGGTGCAGCCGAACGTTCTGGTGCATCTCACCATTTCTGACTTCCGCGCAGGCCGCGACACGGTTCTGCTAGCCGCATCGGAATTCCTCGGTCGTCAAAAGTAACGGCAAATGTAGGTGAAATCGCCGGGTCGCTGACCCGGGCCAGGTCGAGGCTCGCCGCGCTTACTTTTTTTTCGCCACCACCCGCAATCGGCGATAGTCCATCACCCACTGGCCATCCTTGAACAATTTCCCTCGCGCATGCCGCTCGATCTCCTCCACGAGTTGCTCGCGTTTTTCCTTGGGAACTTTATCCGCCATTCTGCCGCCGAACATTTCCAGCCACGTGCGCAGGCCGCGTTCGCCATCTTCCAGCGGCGTTGGCCGGTCAAACAAAAGCGCATAGGTGACTTCCAGGCCGTGCCGCTCCAGCAGGCCCGCGTATTCCGCCACCCCCGGATAAAACCACGGGCTCTCAAACGGCGTTTCTGGCAGCAACTTTTTCCAGCTTCTTTCCGCTGCTTCCATCAATCCCGCGATATTCCCCTTGCCCCCGAATTCGGCGACAAAGCGCCCGCCGGGCCGCAAGATCCGGGAGATTCCCAGGATGACGCGCTCCGGCTCTCTGATCCAATGGAGTGTGGCGTTGGAAAAAACGGCGTCGAAGTATTCGTCCAGCGTGATCTCGCGCGCGTCCATCACGTCAAAACGCAACTCCGGGAATTTCTCGCGGGCTTGCCGGACCATTTCCGCCGACTGGTCAATGCCACGCGTGATAGCGCCGCTTGCGGCAATCTGCGCGGTCAGGTGGCCTGTTCCGCAGCCGATATCCAGGATGTGTTCGCCCGGTTTGGGCTCCAGCAATTCCACCAAACCTGCCGCCATCTTCCACACAAACGAATGCTTTTCGTCGTACAAACCCGCATCCCACTTGGCCGTACTCCCCATGTTTCTTTCTGCTCCCTCGCAACGTCAGTGTTTTATTCGCCACCCATTTCCAAAACCGCGCCGCCATCCGTTTCCAGTAATTCATTTTCGCCGATACGCAGCGTCGCCAGCGCCGAGCTCGCGTTGGCCACAGGAAACGTCGTCTCGCCGTCAGTCCTCGTATACGCCAGCCGGTGAATGCCCGGTGCAAGACCCTCCACCTGAGCTTCAACGCGTGTGCCATCGGTTGTCTCAGCGGCGAATGTCCACTCCAATCTCTGCGCGTCGCGAACAATTTCGTTCTCTTTCACGCGACGCAGGTGGTTGGCCTTTCCCTGGTGCCACAACACCGCGTGGCGAAACACCATGCCGAACGGCAGGTCGTATACCAGAGTTTCCAGCGTGCTCGCCGCGCCACCGTGTTGCGGGAAGTATGCATGCATCCAGCGCCAGTAGGCGCGGTGCCGGTAACCGCAATTGTGCCCTTGCACACCAAACCCCAGCGGTGTCCCCGCGAACTTTCGCCTATCCATCTCGATCTCACCGGAAAAGACCGCATCGGAGTGCGGTGAACGCGAGAAGCCGATCCAGCCCTTATCGCTCAACGTCGTTCCAAACGCCGAATTGAATTGCAAGTGCCAGGACACGGCGTGGCCGTCCACACGCAAATTCCCCCAGCAGACTCCCTCTTCGATGCCGCTCTCCGCGATCCGGCAATGGAACGGAAGCTTTCCGCGCGGGCTCAGTTCCAGTTTTTCCACCGGCCAGCCCCGGATGAAACTGCGCGGCTCTCCGTCGCGAGGAAACCAGGTGGCCCAAACTTGCGCCGGCATCGCTGCGGCTTCACCACCCTTTCGCGCGCGCCCCAGGTTCATCACCAGATACCGGAACCACCACGCCCCGCTGCCGTCCGCCAGTCCGCAACGCAGAAACCACACTTCGTACCGGCGCTTCATGGTCGGCGTGGAATAGACGGAATTGAGCGTTTGTTGACGCAATGGGCCTCGTTCAAGTTTTTGCTTCCTGATAACTGATCGCTGATTTCCTGATCCAGTTCCCGGATATCAGATATCAGCGACCAGTTATCAGGACCCAAGAAAGATCCGGCTACCTCGCCGGCTTCAGATAGCGATCAAACCACGCCACCATTCTGGTTTCCCGGTCCACGCGATGTTTCGCTTCGCGCAGGCCGTGCGGTTCGCGTGGGTACGTCACGTATTCCGCGGTGACCCCGTAGTGTTTCAGCCCGCGATAGAGTTCCTGGCTCTGGCCGGGAGGATCAATGGGGTCCGCCTCACCCTGCAGAATAAGTGTTGGCGTCTTGGCGTTTTTCAGATAAAGGAATGGCGAACTGTTCAGGAATCCTTCGGGCTTCTCATAGGGCGTGCTCCAGAACCACTCGTCATACGCTGGGTTTTCCTCTGTGCCAAATTCCGCAATCAGGTCGGACATGCCCGCGCCGGATACGGCCGCCTTAAAACGCGTTGTCTGCGTCACGGCCCATTCCGCCATGTATCCGCCGTACGACCATCCGCCAATTCCCAGACGCTCAGGATCGGCGATTCCTTTGGCGATCAGATCGTCCACACCCGCCATTACGTCCTTGAAGTCTCCGCCGCCCCAATCCGCGCGATTCATCTCAACGAATTTCTGGCCGTAACCGACGGACCCGCGAACATTGGGATAGAACACGGCATAACCGCGCGCCACCAGCAGTTGCCCCCAGTCATCGATGCTGTCGCTCCATCGGTCGGTCGGTCCGCCATGTACCAGGACCACCAGCGGCAGTTTTGTTTTGCCGTCGTAGCCCGCTGGCTGCAACAACGCTGCTTCGATCTCCAGTCCATCGAAGGATTTGTATTTGTAAACTTCCGGGACGGCCACGGCATAATCCTTCAGCCCATAATTCAGCTGAGTGACAGGCTGCGCCTCGCCCTTCGTATCGCGCAGCCATAGCTCTGGCAACGTCGTGGCATTTCTGCCCACAAACGCGATTTCTCCCGTTCCGGCGACCGAAAATTGCTCCGGATTTGTTGGCAATTGCTTCGACTCTCTCTTCTCTCCCTCGCTGGTGTAGCCCACGAACTTGCTGGCGAATCCATCCGCGTAATCAGCAATGAGCCAACCGCCCTTCGCCCAGCGGTAGTCCATAGCCGGCCGGTCCAAGCTTGCGCCAGTCAGATTACGCGCCGCTCCTCCACTGACGGATAGCAGCAGGATGTCGCCAGGCTCAGGTCCATCCTCGCGGCAGCCCTTAAAACTCAGCGCCATTCCATTCGGAGAAACGAGCAAATCGCCTACCGGCCCGTGTGGTGCAAATAACTCTTTCATCTTTCCATCCTTGGCGCTGACCAGATAAATCCGGTCCGTGTATTCATCGGAAGCCGGACGATTCGTTGCGATCACGGCGATGTTTTGGCCGTCGGGCAGCCAAGCCAATTCCTTCACTTCCCACTTGGGATCAGTAAGCGCGCGCGATTCGTGATTGGCGACATTCAACAGCCGCAGGCGCGCATGTCTCTCGTCTTTGTCCACTACGTGCGCGTCGTCCTTCTCTTTCTCCTTTTTCTCAAGCGCTTCGCTCTTGGGATCCGGCGCAAGATACGCGATCGTTTGTCCGTCGGGTGACCACTCAAAACCCGTCACGCTGGCCTTTTCCTTCGTCACCGCGGCGGCTTCACCCGCTTCGATCCGCAAAATGTAGATTTGTTCGTCGTCACCTCCGCGGTTGGATAGAAACGCCAACTGCTGGCCGTCCGGCGACCACCGCGGCCTCGTCTCGGTCTTTTCCGAGTATGTGAATTGCCGCGCCGTGCCGTTGCTTCTGTCGTACATCCAGATGTGCCGCGTGCGTTTATCGCCCTTCAGCGGATCGCTTACCACGAAAGCCACCTTTGTGCCGTCGGGAGAGAATTGCGGGTCCTGCACGTCACGCCATTCCAGAAAACTTTCCGCCGTGAGCGGCTTCTTCGCCGGCGCGGCGGCCTGCTCCTGCGCTATTCCCACACCCGCGCTGCATGCCAGCATCCCACAAGCCATGGTCAGTCTCAGTTTGCGCATCGCACTCTCCTTCAAAAACGCTCTTCACTAGAAGTTTCCGGAGTCAATTTGGAGCTGACCAGCGCGACTCGGTGAGCGGTAGCACTGCTCCCGCGCTTCTCAATGTAATCACAAATTTGGGTAATGTCGTGGGCGGCGGGCTGGGTCCAGCGGTTACGCATCAGCCGGGATAACGGCCATCAATCAATTTCCTGACGTCTTCGTGAGAGACGAGATCGCCGCGGTCAGCGGCAGCGATCCCCGTTTCCACTTCCTGTCCCAACCATTCATCGTAATTGACCAAGCGCTCCACGGCTTCCACCACCAACGATTCGCTGTCGCGGCCCTGTTGATTCGCCAGCGGGGCCAGTTTTTTTTGCAATTCGGGCTTCAAGCGCACTTCCATGGCTCCAGCTTAGGGATTGCCGAGAAACGTGTCAACAATCCACCTTTCGGTGTTACCGAGGGGGGATTCGCGAGCCGGCATTGCATGTGGGCTGGGCCTCACTTCAGCTTTTGCTCAAGCTCCACCCAGCGCGCATACAGCGCGTCAATCGCTTTCTGCGCCGCATCCAGTTCCAGCGATGCAGCGTGCAGCCGCAATCCATCGCTCATGATGGCTGGGTCCAGCAGGGCATCGTGTTTGGCTTGTAATTCTTTTTCGGCGGCCGCGATGCGTTCCTCGATGGTCTCGAACTCGCGCGCTTCCTTGTAGGATAGTTTTTTCTTCGTCAACGAACTCTTCGGCCCACCAGTCACCTTGCTTGGACTCTGCGTTTCCACGGAAGCATTGCTCTTTCCCGCGGCCTGTTGTCCGCGCTGCCACGCTTCCCACTGCTGGTAATCCGCAAAACGTTCCGCGGCGCCCAGCCCGTCCAGCCCCAATACGACAGTGGAAACGCGGTCCAGCATGTAGCGATCGTGCGTCACCAACACCAGCGCCCCACGATATTCCAGCAGACTCTCCTCCAAAATCTCCAGCGTGGGAATGTCCAGATCGTTAGTCGGTTCATCCAGCAGCAGCACGTCCGCGGGCTGCAGCATCAATTGCGCAATCAGCACGCGCGCGCGTTCGCCGCCCGATAGCCGCCCCACTTTCTGATTGAGTTGTTCTCCCGTGAACAAAAACCTCGCCGCCCACGCCGCCACGTGAATCACGCGGTCCTGATAAATCACCGCATCACTATCCGGGGCCAGCGCGCGCCGCAGGGTCACCTCCGGATCAAGCACGCGATTCTGATCAAAGTACACGATACGCAGGGCCGCCGCCTGGCGCATGCTCCCCCGCGTAGGTTCCAACTCGCCATTCAACAGCCGCAACAGCGTCGTCTTGCCGCTGCCGTTCGGGCCCACCAGCCCCACTCGCATCCCTGACGTGATGATGAAGTGCACGTCGCTGAAAAGCGTCCGCTCGCCCATCGCGTAGCTCACGCCATCCAGCGTGATCAACTGTTTCGTCTGCCGCCCGGAAGAGGCGAAATCAATCTGCGCGCTGGTGCTTCGTGTGCGCGCGTTCAGTTCCGAAAGCTCGCTGATCATTTCGTGAGCTTTATCAATGCGTGCCTTCGATTTGGTCGTTCTCGCCTTGGGCCCGCGCCGCAACCACTCAATCTCAGTGTGCACGCGGTTTTCCAGCGCCTCTTGACGGTTCCTCTGCGCGTGCAGATACTCTTCCTTCGCCTCCAGGAATTTGCTGTAGTTTCCGGAGACTCGCAGCGCCCCATCGTCATACGCGGCGTTAAGCTCCACCATTTCGTTCGCCACATTCTCCAGGAAGTAGCGGTCGTGGCTGACCACTACGCACGCAAACGCTGCATTCTGCAAAACTCCTTCGAGCCACTGGATGCCCGCCAGGTCCAAATGATTCGTGGGCTCATCGAGCAGCAGAATATCCGGCATTTGCACCAGAGCTTCCGCAATCGCCAGCCGCTTGCGCCAGCCGCCGGAAAGTGTGGCCGCTTCCGCGTCCAGATCGGTGAACCCCGCGCGCCCCAAAATCTCCGCGATGCGCGTGAGCCGCTCGCCCTCGGAAACGCCCGCGCGATCGAGCGCCTTCTCGATCACCGTGCGAATCGTTTGACCCGGCGAAAATTCCGAAATCTGCAGCACCGCGCTAAGGCGCATGCCCTTGCGTATCGCCACGTCACCGCTATCGGGAATCACCTGCCCATACAACATCGCCAGCAGCGTGGATTTTCCCGACCCGTTCGGCCCAATAATCCCGATGCGATCGCCCTCGTTTACCGTGAAGGAAATGTTTTCAAACAGCGGCTCCGCGCCATATCGCTTCGAAAGTCCCTGTGCGCTAATAATCGGTGGCAAGTGTCTCGCTCTTCCTTGTTTCTTCGAAACTGTCCATTTACCGGTGCCGTGTGGGCTTCCGGGGTCAGCGGCGCAGCGCAACTTGTGATTTGGAAGTCTCCTTGGACACAGTTGGCAGCGCATAGTTGTGCGCCGCGCCGATGGTTGCCGCGCTGATGTGGACGATGGAAACCCAGCGTTCCAGTTTGTGGTGGCCATAGTGGTGAAACAGGTAAGACGCGCCGATCGATAGTCCCGTGGCAGCCGCTTCAACGGCGGCGAATGCCGCGTGATTGTCCACCAGGTCATTCGTCAGCAGCACCTCATGATCGCCGCGGCTGCGGAAATTCAACGTGGAAAAATAATCCAGCGTGCGGGACGCGCCGACTCCCGCAAACAGCAAGGCGTTCTCTTTGTCCCAGAAGCGATGCGTTTTAGGCGGCGCCGGAGTGGGCGGATTCTTCACGGGTTCCGGGGCGGCCGGCGGATTGCTCTGATCCTGGGCGAAAGTAAATGTCGCACAAAGCAAACACGCCAACCCCAGCAGCACGGCGATCCCCAGATTTCGCACGCCAACGCTCTCCTTGGCCATTTGCTCGCCCATAAACAATCCACCACAAGTATAACCGTGCAAGCACCGCCCACGGAGCAGTACGATACTTCTTGGCTGAACCACGAAGTTTGCGTCGCAGGAGTTTGCGGTCATGAGGAAGAAAGCGCTTCCCCTCTCCAGGGTTTACCGGCTGCTGGAGCCGGGCCCGGTTGTCCTGGTCAGTTCCGCGCGCGCTGGAAAACCAAACGTGATGACCATGTCCTGGCATATGATGGTTGATTTCGAGCCGCCGCTGATAGCGTGCGTCATCAGCAATCGCAATTTCACCTTCGACATTTTGCGCGAAACGCGGGAATGTGTGATCAACATTCCCACTGTTGAACTGGCAAGGAAAGTCGTCGCCTGCGGAAATATTTCAGGCCGCAACGTCGACAAGTTCAAGAAATTCAACCTCACGCCGCTTCCTGCCAAAAGCGTCACCGCGCCGCTGATTTCGGAGTGCATGGCAAATCTCGAATGCAAAGTGTTCGATGCCAGCATGGTGGACAAATATTGCCTTTTTATCCTCGAGGTCGTCAAAGCCTGGATCGATCCCGCCAGGAAAAACCCGCGCACAATTCATCATTGCGGGTACGGCGAATTCATGGTCGCGGGACGCCACATCAAATTGTCCTCCCGGATGAGATAGGCTGCCCGCCCTGCTGTGACCCCCATCACTGACCACAGTCCTCTGGCGGCATATACGTTTGGCAGCCTTGCGTTTTGATGAGAGAGATGGCTCGGATGGCAAGGCGCGTGCGCAGCTGTATGCTTGCCACGCAATCGGCTTCCGCCTTCAAACGAGTCGCCGTTTGCAGGGCGATGAATTTCACGACACAACAAGCCAGGTATCTGACGGTAAATTCGTCAGAAAGGTGAGCCAATTCATGGAATATTTAGATCGCGCGTGTCTCGATGCAATTTCTTCGGAATCGTTTCGGACGCAACAGCCCTATCCGTGGGTCAACATCCAGGGTTCCTTAACTCCAGAGGGTTACGAGACTCTCCGCCAAACTCTCCCCGACGTTGAATCAGGGTTCGTGCGGCATAGCGGCGTTAAGCGCGCCTACGGGCAAGCTCCGCACGACCGCTACCTGCTGCACTATCGCCCCAGTCTGGAATTGTCGGCGCCCTGGAAGGAATTTATCGCGGAACTTCAGGGCGATGTGTACCAGTCTTTCCTTCGCCGTATCCTGGGTCCCAAAACCTTCATCCCCACACTCGAATGGTATTACGCCTGGCACGGTTGCGCCGTGTCTCCGCACTGCGACGCAGCCCGCAAGCTGGCAACGCATATCTTCTATTTCAATACACCAGAGGATTGGAAGCACGATTGGGGAGGCCAGATTCTGATTCTCGACAGTGGCCGCCGCTTCAAGACCCATTCGGCTCCCAGCTTCGATGATTTGAAGGTTGCCGCCGCGCTCGAGCCCATCGGAAATGGCAGCTTGCTCTTCCAGCGCACGCCCCATTCCTGGCATGGCGTGCGCCCGTTGCAGTGTCCGGAAGGCAATTTGCGAAAGCTCTTTATTGTCACCGTGAATATTCCGAGCTTCCAAGTGTGGTGGCGCCGTGTTCGCGGCAAAGATCCGGATGGCTATCGCATCGCCGCCTGAAGCCCCTGGAACCTCTAGCGTTTTGCGCGCGGTCCTTGTTGTGCTGCCTGCGCCGTAATTGATTCTGCCCGAGGAGGCGCCCATGCCCCAGGTCCCTGCTCTCATCGCCGATTTTCTCAGCGGAAAGCGCATCGCCGTCGCCGGTGTTTCGCGCGGGAAGCAAAGCGCCGCGAACGCCGTGTTCTGCAAACTCCGCAACTCCGGTTACGAAGTCTTACCCGTCAATCCCAACGCCTCCGAAGTCGAAGGCGCAACCTGCTACCCGGACCTCGCCAGCGTTCCGGGTGAACTCGATGGTCTGGTCATCGCCACCCATCCCAACGTATCCCAGCAGGTCGTGCAACAAGCCGCCGCACGCAACATCCGCCGCATCTGGTTCCACCGCTCGTTTGGCCAGGGCAGCGTGTCCGAAGCGGCAACCCAGGAGTGCGCCCGCGCCGGCATCCCCTGCATCGTGGGCGGCTGCCCGCTGATGTATTGCGAACCCGTGGATTTCGCCCATCGCTGCATCTGCGCCTGGCTCCGTTGGCTAGGCAAGGTTCCACGCTAGGCGGTGTACGAAGCGGTGCCAACGCAAGGGGCTGCGAGTCGGCTGCCGGACGGCTGCGGTCGCGCAGACCGCAGGCCTGAAATCGGCTTAAAGCTGCGGTAGCGGTAATCGGCAGGTATTGGCGGTTTAGACACAGCGTCCTATATGTAACAGCCATCACGCACGGTGGTGACCTATGTGTGCTATCTATGTGACCTAGATCGCTCCTGCCACAAGGCACAGTGCCGCTCTCGGTGAGCCTCCCGCGTTTTTCCTGGGATCCGATCTGAGGTGAAGATGACTGTGACCCCCATCGACCCGAATACCTATAAGTTGCTGCTGGACCATGTCCGCGATGGCGTCTACATCGTGGATCTCGACCGGCGCATCCTGTATTGGAACGACGGCGCCTTTCTCCAGACCGGCTATGAACCGCACGAAGTCGTCGGTCGCCGCTGTCCAGAGGATGGGTTATGTCATGTGGACACAGATGGCCACAGAATATGCATGGATAAATGCCCATTGACGGCGTGTCTGAATGACGGCGGATCGCATGAGGTGGAGATTTTCTTGCGCCACAAGCAGGGGCGGCGAGTCCCTGTAACCGCTCGAGTTCAGCCCCTTCGGTCGGCCGACGGCTCGATCATAGGGGCTGTGCAGATATTCACCGATGACACGGCCGAGCAGGATTCTCGGCGCGAAATGGAGGAGATGGGGCGCCTGGCTTTTCTCGACCAGGTCACTCAACTGCCCAATCGCCGTTTCGTGGAGATGTCGCTGCAGACGGCGTTGAGTGAGTACCACGTGCACAAGGAGCCGTTTGGAGTGCTGGTGATCGATCTCGACCGCTTCAAGGACATCAATGACAGCTTCGGTCACGCCACCGGGGACCACGCCTTGCTGCAAGTGGCCAAGACACTCACGGGAACGTTGCGCCCCATGGACGTTGTCGGACGATGGGGCGGTGACGAGTTTATCGCCGTCGTTCATCACGTTAACCATGAGATCCTCACGCAGTTGGAAGTGCGATGTTGTGCCATGGTGGCGCAAACCACGTTCCCGAGCAGTGCTGGCAGTTCGGTCTGCCTGTCCGTCTCGATTGGTGGCACACTCGCCGTTCCGGGTGACACCACCGAAAAACTGATCAAACGCGCCGACGATCTGATGTACCAGAACAAGACGAACGGCGGAGTCGCGAATCATAGAAATGCACTGAAGACCTTGCTGTCGAACTGGAAAAAGAAGCTCCTCAACGCCAGCACCACCACACTGCTGCACCTGCTCGCCCTTTAATCCCTTTAGTTTAAGAACCCCTTGATAGTCGGTCTAGGGGGTCGGACCTTCCGGTCCGACATTAAGCATCACCACATATCCGGCTTCAGCCGCTGAGGACTCCGAATCATCGGAAGACCCCGCCACATCAAAGCTGTTCAGAACACGGGCGTTTCCCAAACGCGCCTCTGCGGTACCTTTTCAGTGTTATCGCCCATGACGGACCGGCGCCCCGCCGACCCCCATCATTCCCAACGGAGTCTGCGAAGTGAGGAATCTCTCTTTTCCGGTCGGGGGAAGAATCAAAACCAGCCCGTGAATTTCGCCCATCGCTGCATGTGCGCCTTGCTCCGTTGGATGGGCCGCATCCCACGCTGATCCGCTGCCCCGCGACAAAAGTCCGCTGAGCTTCCAGACCTAACATCGTTTGGGATGCTTCGCGACCGGCTTACGGACTTCCTTCGATTCGCCACCTTTGACACACCCCTGACTCGCCACTAGACATATTCTCGATTTTGCTTTATATGGTATCTAATAGTGCATCTATACACATCCGGCGTTAGCCCGGATATGTGTTGCTAAGCGAGGCACCCAGCGCCATGAACACAATTCGCATTGCCGTCCTCTGTCTTTCCCTGTTTTTCTTTTGCCTCTTTGTTTCGAGTCCCAAAGCGTTTGGCGCACAAAACCCTGTCGCGGCACCCGCAGCGCAAGACCAGCCGCAAACCGCGTCACAGGCTGTTGGCACGCCATTCCAACCCCTGGGCGACTACGTCCCATGCCTTTTTACCTCCGAAGAAGTCACGGGCATGAGAGACGTGATCCCCCTCCCTACTGCTCCCAGGGAGCAGCTAGCGATTGGTGCCAACGCGGCCTTGAAGGTAATGGACACAATGAATTCGGCCATATTCAAAGTCATAGAATCCTATCCTCCTCTCCCCGCTCAAGATGAAAAGAAGACCCCTCCAAGCGAGGAACAGACCAAGAGCGGGGACTCACGGCTTTTCGTGCAGGATTTTGCGCTGAGATTTTTCAACAACGTGGATCCCGTGGCGATTCAGAGCATGAAGCCAATTGATGCCTACGCTTATCTTTCCAAGAATGCTCGAGCGGTCGCAGATGCCATGAATCAGGAAATCCAAAAGAAACAGTCGTATAACTATTTCGGTTATCAACAAAAGATGCTGGCAAGCAATCGACTATCTCCCGACGTGGAAACGGCTCTCAGCCAGGTGCAGAATGCCATTTCAACAGCAGTGCGGGGCGCTCTCGTCCTCGCCCTGGAGCCCAAGGCACAACAGTTGTATGCGCCTCCGACCGATATTAGCTGCTCCGTGGCCGTCATGGGTTGGAGAGAAGCCAGCGACACATTCGGGCGGAGAGTGGCAAACCAGTTTTTAGCGATTCAGGTGACTGTTCGCAACCTCAACACCAGGAACGAGTTCCTAATGCACGACATCCAGGTGGCGGTGGACACGGGCCTGAGCACCGACAGCTACTTCTGGACACAGTATGCCGGCAGATTTCAAGCGGGGCGTGACAAACTTCTGGTGCGCGCGGTAGCGCAGCGTGGGCAGTCCGAGGATCGACGAAATTTGGTGTTGAATTCATTGATGGTCATAGGTGCGATCGCGGGGTCCTCTGCTATCGTGGGGCCAACGGACTTTAAGACTGCCGTGGCCGTCTTCCAGGGGGCGTTCATACCTGGATTCTCAACAGTATTTCCAGATCACACCGTGGAACAGCTCAATCACATCAATGACTTGGTGTTTTCGGCGTCGAACACAAGCAAAGTCGTGGTGCCCATCCAAGGCTCCGTGCCGCTGGTGACCTTTATCTCCGCCAAACCAATTGAACAATTGCCTTTTGCCTGGTGCGGCTACGATGTCAAATACTCGCAAGCGCCCAGCCCGGCCAGCACGCCTTCACGGCACCCGTGTGTCTATGACCCTTATACGTGGCGCGACGCGAGCTACCCTCACCGCTCGTTTTATGCAGATGACGCAAACGGAATTCCAACTACAAAGAGAGACGGAACCGGTTTGGATATCGGCTGGAAGCCCCTGAAGTATCGCGATTGGCGGCCTGCGGCACTGCGCGTGCTTCAAAATCATCTTTTCGTTGTCATCGGTGGCGTCCACATTCAGGAGTTGACCAACGCGCCTCTGAAAATCGCGAACCTCAACTGCCCAACGCTGCCCGGAGGAGCAGTGGACATCTCCCAGCCGAAAGACGGCGTCCTCAGTTGCACCGTTGCGGGGAGCGGGCTCGACAAATTGTCCAGCGTGAACCTCGAACTTGGAACGACCAAGATCGCGGGAAAGGTGAAAGCCGCCAAGGATGGGAATTCAGCGACAATCGAGTTTGATCCCTCCGCCTTATGCGATGGAAACGGCTTGTACTCGCTCTACCTGGTAGTGAATGACGCGAACGGAAACGCGCAGGAAGCGGATTCCGGCGAGAAGGTTTCCCTGAGTGTGCAGACCAATATCGCCAGTGTTGATCCTCAACTGGATCTGAGCCAGAGCAAAAACGGCAGCATTCCGTTGGCGCTTACCGGCAAGCATCTAGACAACATTGTCCACCTCTACCTGGTGCCGAGCGACAAACAGGCTGTGGAAGCCACTGGCAACTTTACTGCGGGAAAGGGCACCACAATTGACAAGAGCCTATCCGCGGAATTTGCAACCTCCGGAACGAGTGGGCTCGTCACGGGTACTACCTACTATGTGCGATATACCGTGAAGGATGAACTCGGCAAACAGATCGATGCAACTTGGCTTACCGTGAAGACCATCAACCAGCCACCAGCAGCAGCTGGTAAAGGAACAGCGCCCATAATCACCAAGCTGTCCGCAACTGCAGGGCCAGTTGGGACTGCCATCACGATCACAGGAACGGACTTCGGGGCAACGCAGGGCAGCAGCACGGTGACGTTTGACGGAACCCCGGGGACACCAAAAAGCTGGAGCGCAACAAGCATCGTTGTTCCCGTGCCGCCGGGAGCGAAGAGCGGCGACGTGATAGTCACGGTGGGTGGAGTGGCCAGCAAGGGCGTGAAGTTCACCGTTGGGCCCGTTCCGATAATTGGGAAACTCTCTGTGAATTCGGGCGCGGCGGGCACTGCAGTCACGATAACGGGAACGGGCTTCGGTGCAGCACAGGGGACAAGCACGGTGACGTTTGGCGGAACGGCGGGCAAACCGACCAGTTGGAATGCCACAACCATCGCGGTCCCCGTGCCCACTGGGGCGAAGACCGGCAACGTGGTGGTCACAGTAGGCGGCGTGCCGAGCAAGGGCGTAAAGTTCACAATTCCCTGATCCGAGAGTTGGTGAGCGGCCAACAGCCCGTTAACTTTCCAGCTTAAACTCTTCAACTGCGGTACTCTTTCGGCCCCCGTCATTGCGGCGTATGCAATCCCTCGGCTACAATCATGCGTTTGCCATACTGTCGAAAGGCTTACCCGAAGCGTCATGCACGAAATTCGCGTCCACAACACCCTGTCCGGCAAAGTTGAGCCCTTCGTGCCCCTGAAGCCCGGCGAGGCCGGGATGTACACCTGCGGCCCCACGGTCTACGACTACGCGCACATTGGCAACTACCGGACCTTCGTCTTCCAGGACATCCTGCGGCGCTTCTTGAAGCTGCGCGGATTCAAGCTGAACCACGTCATGAACCTGACCGACGTGGACGACCGCATCATCGCCAATGCTGCCAAAGCAGGCGTGTCCATTCGGGAGTACACGGAAAAGTTTGTGCAGGCCTTCTTCGCCGATTGCCGCATACTCAGCATCGAATCGCCGGAGCACTGGATTCGCGCCACGGAACACATTGACGACATGGTCGCGCTGATCCAGCGCCTGCAGAAAAATACCTACACGTATCCCAGCGAAGGTTCCATCTACTACCGCATCGCCAAGTTCAAGGATTACGGCAAACTCTCCAAGATTGATTTGACCGGCATTCAGGCCGGAGCGCGCGTGGATAACGACCGCTACGATAAGGAAAGCGCACGCGATTTCGCTCTGTGGAAAGCGCCCAAGCCCGGCGAGCATTTTTGGGAAACCGCGATTGGCCCGGGGCGGCCGGGCTGGCACATCGAATGCTCCGCGATGGCCATGAAGTTTCTTGGCGAAACGTTGGACATTCACACCGGCGGCATTGATTTGGCCTTTCCGCACCACGAAAACGAAATTGCACAGAGTGAAGCGGCCACGGGCAAGCCGTTCGCGCGCTATTGGCTGCACGCGGAGCATCTGCTCGTGGAAGGCGAGAAGATGTCCAAGTCCCTCGGCAATTTCTTTACGTTGCGCGATCTGTTTGCCAAGGGCTACAAGCCATCCGCGTTGCGCTTTGCCTTGGCCAGCGTGCCGTATCGCCGGCAACTGAATTTCACGTTCGATGGCTTGCAGCAGGCCACCAGTTCCGTCGAGCGGCTGCGTAATTTTGCTGCGCGCCTCAAGCAGGAGAAATTTCCCGCGGGCTCCCAGCCGGCCATCGCCGCAAGTATCGCCAAAGCCGCGGATGATTTCGACGCCGGCCTTTCCGACGACCTGAATACGGCGCAGGCTCTCGCCGCCGTTTTTGATCTGGTGCGCGAAGCCAACATCGCCATGGACAAAGGCGAATTCCGCCAGGGTGAACTCGCGATAGTGCACGAGTTGTTGGAAGATTTTGATCGTGTGTTCGCCGTGATGGAAGACAACGACGCGGAAAAGCTCCAGGCGTTGGGCTACGCCGATGCTTCCGGCGGAGTGGACGACGCCGAAATCGAAAAGCTCGTCGCCGAACGCCAGGCCGCACGCCTGCGTCGCGATTTTGCCGCCAGCGATCGCATCCGCAAGGAACTCGCCGAGCGTGGTATACTTTTGGAAGATGCCAAGGACGGCAGCGTCCGCTGGAAACGCAAATGAAGTACTTCCACTTTTTGAAGCATGATCGAGTTGCAGTGGGCCCGCGCGTGCCCCGAAAATTTCGTCCAGCAAGTCTGCGTCCCGATCTCTACGGCGTCGATTAAGTCCCTCGCTTTCAGCAGGTTGCAACAACATTCCGCCTGCCCTCTCTCCACGCAACTCGACCATAACCTGAATCACCGCGCACGACATTTGGAGGAATCATGATTACCGCTTCAGAAACAAAACTCCCTCGGATCAAGATGACTTTGCCCGGACCAAAAGCGCAAGAAGTCATCGAGTACGACAAGAAATACATTTCGCCCTCGCTCTTTCGCGAGTATCCGCTCGTCGCGCATCGCGGTTACGGCGCAATTGTGGAAGATCCCGACGGCAACACATTCCTTGATTTTGCCGCGGGGATTGCAGTCTGCTCGACGGGACATTGTCACCCGCATGTGGTGCAAGCCATTCAGAGGCAGGCTGCGGAACTCATCCACATTGCTGGCACGGATTTCTATCACCGTCACATGCCGGAACTTGCGGAGCGCCTCGTCGCTACAATGCCGAAGCCGCATCAGTACAAAGTATTTTTCGGCAATAGCGGCACGGAAGCGGTGGAAGGCGCGATTAAGCTGGCGCGCTACGCCACGCGGCGCGACAAACTGATTGCGTTTTATGGCTGCTTCCACGGGCGCACGCTCGGCTCGCTTTCGCTGACCGCCTCCAAGAACACGCAGCGCAAGTATTTCGGCACGTTGCTGGGCGGCGTCGAGCACATTCCTTATCCTTACGCGTACCGCTGCGCGCTGGGGCACACCAAGGAAACTTGCGGCGGAGAGATCATCGAACAGCTCGAGCAACAGATCTTCAAGCGGCTGTTTGCACCGGAAGAAGTCGCGGCCATTATCGTCGAGCCGATTCAAGGCGAAGGCGGTTTCATCCCTGCGCCGGCATTCTTCCTGCAGGAACTCCAGCGCATCTGCAACCAGCACGGCATCATGCTGATCCTGGATGAAGTGCAATCCGGAGTAGGGCGCACGGGGAAGATGTGGGCCTACGATCATGCCGGGATCACCCCGGACATTGTGCTGACCGCGAAGGGCATTGGCAGTGGCATGCCGATCAGCGCGTTCATCGCTAAAGATAGCGTAATGCAGTGGAAGCCGGGATCGCACGGCACGACGTATGGAGGGAATCCCGTGTGCATCGCTTCGGCGATGGCTACGCTCGATTTGATCGAGGGCGGCTTGATGGCCAATGCGCAGAAGGTTGGCGACTACATCTTAAGCAAGATCAATGACTGGCCCAAGCGATTCAAGATTGTCGGCGACGTGCGTGGCAGAGGGCTGATGATCGGCCTGGAGATTGTGCGCGACCAGCTCACTAAGGAAAAAGCGGCGGACCTGCGCAATCAAGTGGTTGTCGGCGCGTTCCATCGCGGATTGCTCACCCTGGAATCCGGTGAAAACTCCATCCGCGTTTCGCCGCCGCTGATTATTGATGAAGAGCAAGCCGACTGCGCGATCCATATCCTGGAAGAGAGCATCCGGGCAGTGGAGAAGACGTTGTAAAAAAGGCGACCAGCGACCGGAAATCAGCGATCAGGAACCCGCAAACGGCCACATATCCCGTGGTGGCGGAAAATCCAGCCCGCCACGGGATTTTTGTTTATACTGTAGTTGGTCTTAGCGATGAAGTAACTGGACGGCGAAATGCTGGCGCGCATCGGATTCGCAATCGTACGGTGGAAGGCGCGGCACGGCCTGCAGGATACCTCGCAGGCCGCTGATGCTGAAGCCGGTGCGACGGCTGAAAGGCTAGCCGCGCAGCGCATCGGCATGCGCGGGGAAACGTACGCCTACTGGTATTTGCGGCGACTCGGGTACGTTTTCATTGCACGCAACTACGCGCCTGCCCGCGCCAAGGGCGAGATTGACCTGATCGGCTTCGATGGCGAGACCCTGGCATTTGTGGAAGTGCGCACCCGCTTGGCGGTGAAAGGGAAGGCCGCGCTGCCGGAATTGAGCATCACCAGGGAAAAGCATGAGGTGCTGGTGCGCACCGCCCACTATTTCCTGCGCGAGCGCCATTTGAAGGAATGTCCGTTGCGCTTTGACGTGGTGGCGATTGACAATACTCCCGGCAAGGCGCCAATCGTCCGCCTGCACAAAGCGGCCCTCAGCCCCCGGGCGTGACCCTGCTCCCCGCATGGCAAATGCCTGACGAGCCAGGCCTGCGTTGGCACCGACGCAACGCTTTGTGATGGTCTCTACATCTTCTTTAGGCCAAGTCGGAGTACAATACCGACTTTGCAGTAAGCGTTTGTTCGGTGTAGGGTACAAGCGCGTTCGGAGGAACATTGCCGGAGTTACGTAAGGATCCAATTACAGGACGTTGGGTGATTATTTCGACGGACCGCGGAAAGCGGCCGATGGACTTTCTTCGCGAAAGCGTTTTCCCGGGTCCGCCGCGGAACTGTCCATTTTGCCCGGGCAACGAAGGGAAGACGCCGCCGGAGATTTTGGCCTATGGGCGGAACGGGGGAAGCGCCAATTCTTCCGGGTGGAACATTCGCGTGGTGCCGAATCGTTTTCCAGCGCTCGGAATTGAAGGAGAGCTGGATCGCGAAGGCGAAGGGCTCTTCGACAAGATGAATGGAATTGGGGCGCACGAGGTCATTATCGAGACGCCCCAACACCAGACCACGCTGGCGCAGTTGCCGGAAAAATCGGTGGAAGACGTGTTGTGGGCTTACCGCGACCGCATGCTGGACCTCAAGAATGACAAGCGCTTCCGGTACGTGCTGATTTTCAAGAACCACGGGGAAGCCGCCGGGGCTTCGGTGGAGCACCCGCACTCGCAGTTGATTGCGTTGCCGATTGTGCCGCGGCGCGTGCGCGAGGAAGTGGATAACTGCTGGCATTATTACGACGAAAAAGAGCGCTGCATTTTCTGCGACATCATTCGCCAGGAACGGGATACGGGCGAGCGCGTGATCGGCGAAAACGACCATTTCATAACGCTGGCGCCGTACGCGCCGCGCTTTCCGTTCGAGATGTGGCTGTTGCCGAAGGTGCATGGATCGGCGTACGAGAATAATCAAAGTTCCTTGTATGCCAGCCTGGCAAGCATGCTGAAGGACACGCTGATGCGCATGGACGCCGTTCTGGACCGCCCGGCGTTCAACTTCATGATTCATACATCGCCCATCGGGGAAGAGATCAACGATCACTATCACTGGCACATCGAAATCATTCCCAAGCTGACGAAAGTGGCCGGCTTTGAATGGGGCACGGGCTTCTATATCAATCCGACGCCACCTGAAGAATCGGCGAGGTTTTTGCGGGAAGCGCAGATCGAAGAGCCAACGAAGAAGTAGGCATGTCTTCCAGGTCCGGGCTGCCGAAAGACCAACGCCGGGCGCACTGACACCCGCGGAAGGTTTTCGCTATAATAAAAGGAACGGCGCGGTACCCAAGTGGTAAGGGAGAGGTCTGCAAAACCTTTATGCGTGAGTTCGATTCTCACCCGCGCCTCCAACTTTTCTTGTTCAGAGTGAATTTAGGTTATCCCCGCCAAAATCCTCGAATACCCGTGAATTAACCTACCTTTCCTGAGTGCCTGCGGAAGTTGCTCCCGTGCGCCCACAAAGGAACGGGATTTTAAACCGCAGCAGTGCAATGATGTGTGTATCGCACCCATCCGGCCGCTCGCCATTTTGGGATGTGACCATGCCGCACACATTCAAGGAGACTACAAATGGTACCGGCCATAGCTTCCGCCGCGAGCAGCCAGGACGCGGATGCCAAATACAACCGCACTTACATTTTCGCCATCGCGCTGACGGCCGCGCTGGGCGGGCTGATGTTCGGCTATGACTGGGTGGTGATTGGCGGCGCCGAGCTTTTCTACGAAAAATATTTTCGTCTGGTGAGCGCGCTGCAAATTGGCTGGGCGATGAGCAGCGCCCTGATCGGGGCTTTAACCGGGGCAATGTTCGCGGGCGGTTTAAGCGATAAGTTCGGACGCAAGCCGCTGCTCATCGGGGCCGGGCTGCTCTTCGTGGTAACGTCCATCGGCACGGGCCTGTCGCCGACTTTTTCTCTTTTCATAGTGAACCGGCTGCTGGGCGGGGTGGCCATCGGCATGGCTTCCAGCCTATCGCCGCTGTACATCGCGGAGGTAGCGCCAGCGAGCATGCGAGGGCGGTTGGTGTCCGTATATCAATTGACCATCGCGCTTGGAGTGATGGCGGCCCAAGTGATCAACTGGCTGATTGCGCAGCCCACGGCTCCGGGCACCACCATTGACCGGATCCTGTTCGATTCCTGGAATGTGCAGACAGGCTGGCGCTGGATGTTCAGCGTGACGGCCCTGCCCGCCGTTGTTTTTTTCATTGGCATGTTTTTCGTGCCGGAAAGCCCGCGCTGGCTGGCGAAGAAAGGCCGCTCCGAAAAATCGCTGCGAGTGCTGACAAAAATCGGCGGGCCGGCCTATGCGGCGCGGTCCGTCAAGAAAATTGATGACACGCTGGTGGATGAAATCGACAAAGTGGATCTGCGCGAACTCCTTGCGCCCCGGATGCTGAAGATCTTGTTGCTGGGCATCGTGCTCGCGGTGTTCCAGCAATGGTGCGGGATTAATGTCATCTACCAATACGGGGCGCGCATCTTTGCGGGCGCGGGCTATGCTGTGTCCGGCATTCTGTTCAGCATTGTGATTACCGGCGTGGTGGGCGTGCTGATGACATTTGTGGCCATCGGCACCGTGGATCGCTGGGGGCGGCGCGTATTAATGTTGAGCGGTGCGTTCGGCCTGACGCTGCTCTACCTGGCCACAGGCTGGGCCTATCACCAGAATATGAAAGGCCTGGTTCCCGTGGTTCTGGTGGTTGCCGCGATTGCGTGTTACTGCTACTCGCTGGCGCCCATCACCTGGGTCATTCTGTCGGAGATTTTTCCGAACCGCATTCGCGGAGGCGCGATGTCTGTTTCCGTGGTTTCGCTGTGGCTGGGCAACTTCGTGCTTTCGCAGACCTTTCCGGTGATGTATGAAAAGCTGGGATTGGCGCGGTGCTTCTGGGTTTATGCCGGTGTGTGCTGCCTGGGGTTTCTGTTCATCTGGTTCAAGCTGCCGGAAACCAAGGGCAAGACTTTGGAGCAAATTGAACGTGAACTGGTGAATTGAGTGCGGCTAGATCATTCGAGCACTTTGTTGTGGTGCCAGTTGCACGTTCCTGCATTGCGCACAAGGAACGCGCCACGCGGATTCGGGGTTCAACGTTGCGTCGCTCCAGAAGGGGATGGCCTCTCATGAACAGCCGCGAGCGTGTTCTAGCGATGATTGATAATCGCACGCCAGATCGTGTTCCTAACATGACCATTACCATGATGTTTGCCGCGGACCAGATCGGCGCAAAGTACGGCCGCTATGTCAGCGATTATCGCGTGCTCGTCGAAGCCCAACTGCGCACCGCGGAGAAATTCGGCATCGACCATGTGTCTTGCATCTCCGATCCGGTTCGCGAGGCGGCCGATCTGGGAGCGAACGTACGCTTCTTTGACGATCAGCCGCCCGCCGCGGATGAGTCGCAAGCGTTCCTTGCCGACAAGAAAGTTTTGGCGCGTCTCAAATTCCCTGATCCGCTAGGAGGCGGGCGTATGCACGACCGGGTGAAGGCCGCCGCGCTGTTAAAGGAAAAAATAGCTGGAGAGAAGATCGTCGAAGGGTGGATCGAGGGCCCATGCGGCGAAGCGGCGAATCTCCGCGGCATCAACACTTTGATGCTGGACTTCTTTGACGATCCCGTGTTTGTTCGCGATCTCCTGGAGTTTGTTGTCGAGATGGAGTTGCGCTTCGCCAAGGTGCAAATGGAAGCAGGAGCGGAGTTGATGGGGGTGGGCGACCCGGCCACATCCCTGGTTGGCCCGGCTGTCTTCTCCGAATTTATTTTTCCGGCGCAGAAAAAGCTCGTGGATGGGCTTAAAGCCATGGGCTTGCGCACTCGTTCGCACATCTGCGGCAAGACGCGCGCGATTCTGAAGGGTAGAGGCGAACTTGGGTATGACATTGTGGACGTGGATTCCATGGTGCCGATTGCGGATGCCCGGGCGAAGATGCCCGCGCAAGTGATCCTTGGGAATGTGGCCACCGTCGAAATCATGCGTAACGGCACGGCGGGCGAAGTAACTGCGGCCGTAGCCAAGTGCCACCAGGACGCTGGAGAAAAGTACATTATCGGGGCCGGTTGCGAAGTGCCGCGCGATACCCCTGCGGCCAACATGTTCGCTCTGCGGGATTATGCGCAATCGCATTCTGCAAGATTCGCGCATGCGAACAACGGAACGCGATGAAGGGTGCATCGTCGCTAAAGTGCTATCGCGTTCGGCTTTTTGGCTATCGGGAACCGCGTGCGGCAGAGAACCCCACGCTCAGCTCAGGCACAAGGCGTACCACTGGCCAATCTCCGCGCCAGGGCCACTGCGGCGCTGGCATTGTCGCTGTAGCCGTCGGCGCCGATCTCGCGGGCATACTGCGCCGTGACGGGGGCGCCGCCGATCATCACCTTGACGCGATTGCGGACGCCGGCGCTTTTGAGCGCCTCGACAGTGGTACGCATCGCGGGCATCGTCACCGTCAACAAAGCGGACAAGCACACCAGATTGGCGTTCTTTGTCGAGATGGCCTCGACAAACTTTTCCGGAGCGACATCCGTGCCCAGGTCCGTCACCTCGAATCCGCCGCCTTCCAGCATCGCCGCGACCAGATTCTTGCCAATGTCATGCAGGTCGCCTTTAACGGTGCCAATCACCACGCGTCCCGTGGGCTGCGCGCCCGTGGCCGCCAGCAACGGCCGGATATGGTCGAGAGCCGCCTTCATGGCCCGCCCGGAAAGCAGCAAGTCCGGAACGAAGTACTCCTCGGTCTCAAAGCGGCGGCCCACCTCGTCCATCGCCGGGATCATGTAGTCCGTCACCAGGATGCCAGGGTCGGTGCCCACAGCGAGCGCCTCTTTGGTGACTTCCGCCGCCATCGCGTTGTCACCGTTCAGAATTGCTTCGTAGAGTTTGGATAGGTCATTCATGAGAGTTTCTCGGGCTCCTTTCGTTCCCGGGAACGCTTGGCTGCACTCAATGGCTTCCTGCTGGGACTCCGTTGAACTCGTGCACGGCGTTCATCATCGCCAAGATGTTCTCCACGGGCGTTCGCGCCTGCACATTGTGAATCGAACAGAACACAAAACCCCCGTGCTTTGAAAAGACTTCGCAGCGTTTCAGGACCTGTTCGCGAATCTCTGCCGGCGTGCCGAACGGCAGAACTTTTTGCGTATCCACGCCGCCGCCCCAGAAAACGATGCGGCTGCCATAGCGCTCCTTCAAATGGTCGGCTTCCATGCCGGTGGCCGAGCACTGCACGGGATTCAGGATGTCAATGCCGCACTCGATGAAGGAATCGATGAAGCGCTCGACGGATCCACAGGAGTGCTTGAAGATTTTCCAGTTCGTGTTGCGATGAATCCAGTCGTTGAGCAGCTTGTAATAAGGGAAGTACAGCTCGCGAAAAGTCGAGACGGAACAGAACGCGGAGGTCTGCGTTCCGAGGTCCGTGCCGCAGGTGAAGACGGCATCCACATCCTCGCCCACGGCGGCGTGAATCCGCTGCAGGTTACCAATGGCGACTTCGCATTGGCGCTCGAAAATCTTATGGATATAGCCGCGGCGGCTGCGCGTGGACATGTACCATTCGGCAATGTCGCGGATGCCCTTGGGATCCTTCAGAAATGGCGCGGGCACCAGGGCGATGTCGCCGAGCGCTGTGCCGCCAAAGCCAGCCAGCACGGCGCGGCCAGAGGCGCGCGCGGCTCTCGCGGATTTTGTGAGCCAGGCGATGTCCTGCTCGGAGACTGGCGTAAATTCCTCCATGTTGTCTTCAGGATTCAGCGCGCTCTCTTCGATGGGTTTTTGGCGGATGATCGCGTCGAAAAAATAGCCGCCCTGTGGCATGCGGCCGCTGGGAGGCACGGACGTATCGCCCTCCGGGTAGATCAGCGTGTCGCCGTTGGGGGCAAACGTGACGTTGAAGTTTTCCGGGACCAGCACGTCGAGGCCGTTGAACTTCCACGGCTTCCAACCTTCGTCAATGGAGAACCCGAACATGGTCTTGCGCGCGAAGACGCCGGTGACGTCAATGCCCATGGCGTTCTGCAGATCCTCTTCCACCAGGCCCAGCATTTGAAAAGGTTCATGAATCTTCACGGGACGCTTTACGAGGCCGTAATGTTCGCGCAGTGCCGCCACGCAACTGGCGTGAATGCCGGTAACCGCGGTGCTGCCAAAATCAATGGGCACACGGGCACCATCCACATGATTCAGGGCGCTCAGGACGACGTCGCGGCGATTGACAGTTAGCGAAGGCATGAAGGTGAAGCTCCTTGCGGGCGAAAATCCAAGCTTAGGCTGCTGCAGCGAGCTGAGAGAGGCGCCCCGGGGAAAGTGGCGCAGAAAATGCAGCAATTCAGACTGCAAGAGCGTTCGGCCATTGGACGTAGAGCAATCGTTTACGCAGCAATGGGAGACGTCTGGCGAGAAATTGGCTCCCACCAGGTTTATACACCTAAAACAAGGGTTATTTAAGCGCTTCTTGCTCATTCGGCAGAAGTCATGATTCGGATGAACGACCTGCCGGCAGCGTGCAGACCACTTCATTTCCGCAGCTTGTATCCGTGCGCGGCGCAGCTTAATGTAGGTATTATTGCATCAGATGGCCCGGATTGAGGGATCGCCGCGTGGAATTTGTGATTGATGGGAGCGCCGGGCGATTTCGGAGAAATCATGAATATTTCTGAGGTTGCCAAGCGTGCGAGAGTTTCCACCGCCACCGTCTCGCGCACGATCAATGCAACGGGAACCGTCCGGCCGGAAACCGCGGAGCGCGTCTGGAAGGTAATTCGCACCCTTGGTTATCATCCGAACACCAATGCTCGCGCCCTGGTCTCTGGCCGCACCAACCTGCTGGGCTTGATCATCTCTGACATCACGAATCCTTTCTTTCCGGACTTTGTAAAAAGCTTTGAAGAGATGGCCTTGAAGCACGGTCTGGACGTCATCGTGGGAAACACCAGTTACGATCCCGGGCGCATGTCGCATTGCGTGCGACGTATGCTGGAACGCAAAGTGGATGGTGTCGCGATCTTCACTTCGGAAATCGGGAGAGGCCTGATCGCGCAGCTTGAGGAGCGCCGGCTTCCCATCGTATTCCTCGATACGGGCACGGTTCGCGAGCGAATCAGCAATATCAAAGTAAACTATGAGATGGGCATTCACGAAGCAATCGAACACCTGTTTCATCTGGGCCACAAGAGAATCGGTTTTATCAGTGGCCCTATGGAGTTACGCTCGGCACAGATTCGCAGAGCGGCATTCCTGAAATGGCTGGGACACCACGGGCTGCTTGTCGATGAAGGATTGATCGAATCCGGAAACCACAAGATTGATGGAGGGGAATCGGCGATGCGACGGCTCCTGGCCCTCGCGAACAAGCCGACGGCTGTTCTGGCTTCCAACGATTTGACGGCGATTGGCGCGTTGCGGGCCATTTATAGCGCGGGGCTCCGCGTGCCCGACGACATTTCCGTTATCGGGTATGATGACATCGACTTTAGCCAGTACACGCAGCCGGCGTTGACGACTGTGCGTTTGTCTCGCGTGGAACTGGCTGAGAAGGCGCTGGATGCGCTTGTGTCGGTATTAGGCGAAAAGAACAAAATGGGGCGCGTGTTTACGGTGGAAACACATCTTGTCGTCCGGGACTCGACCGGGAAGAGTAAGGAGTGAAAGCCATCGGGCAGGGAAGTGGCCTTGGCGAGGAAGGGGAGTGCCGAATGATTGATTCTATAAAAAGACGAGCAAAACGCTGATGTAATCGCTTACAATAGTTGTGCGGCTCGGCGGATGCCTCGAGAATCTTCCGGCGGCCATTCCTTCCCGGGTTATTCTTTCAAAGAAAAGAGGCCTCTCTCGGTTCTGGCAGGTCAAGAGAATGAGAATCCATATGAATGACGTGCGCAGCCTTCTCACGAAATTTAATTCCCGCTTCGGCGGGGCCGCGAGCGTATACCGTGCGCCCGGCCGCGTAAACCTGATCGGAGAGCATACCGACTACAACGACGGGTTTGTTTTGCCCGCCACGATCGGGTTTTCCTGCTGGGTGGCCATTGCCGGCAGGAATGACCGCAAAATAAATGTGTATTCCGAAAATTACGACGAATCCATTGAGGCGGATCTCGACGCGCTGAAAGTCCACGCCACGGGGAAATGGGCCGACTACCCGCTGGGTGTGGCCTGGGCGCTGGAGAAGGCCGGGTACCGCCTGCAAGGGGCCAATCTTTATCTTCTGGGAGAAGTGCCGCTCGGCGCGGGTCTCAGTTCGTCGGCGTCTGTTGAAGTCTCCACCGCATACGCCCTGCTGGATCTGGCGCATCATTCTTTTGAAGCAACGAAGGTCGCCCTTCTTTGCCAAAAGGCCGAGAACGAATTTGTGGGCGCGCACTGCGGCATCATGGATCAATTCATCTCTTGTCATGGCCGGGTGGGAAGCGCCCTGCTTCTCGATTGCCGCTCGCTTGAGTTTCGCCTGTTGCAGCTTCCGCCCGGAGTTCACATGGTGATCTGTAACACCATGGTGCGGCACAATCTTGGAGGGAGTGAATACAACGTGCGCCGCGCGCAATGCGAAGAGGGCGTGAGGCAGTTAGCCAAGGCGCTCCCAGGCATTCGCGCGCTGCGCGATGTTTCGCCGGAGAATCTTGAACGCAATCGCGGCCTTCTGAGCGAAACCGTTTTTCGACGTTGCCGCCACGTAGTCAGCGAAGATGCTCGAGTGTTGCAGGCCGTTGCGGCTCTGGAGGCCGATCAGATCGAAGCGCTGCGTCAACTGATGGCGGAATCCCATTGCAGTCTTCGCGATGATTATGAAGTCAGTTGCCGTGAGCTGGATATCATAGTTGAACTTGCCATGAAGCAAAAAGGCATTTTAGGCGCCCGGATGACAGGCGGTGGCTTCGGTGGTTGCACCATCAATCTGGTGAAGGCGGCCGATAGCGACGAGTTTCGCAGGAATGTCGCGCGGGAATACGAAGCAGCGACCGGACTCGCGCCGAATATTTACGTTTGTGAAGCTTCCCAGGGCGCTGAAAAAGTCGAAGTGGGAGTGAAGGAAACGAGCGTTCGTGGTGACTGAAAGGCAATGGGAAGTTGCATGAGTCCTACGGAATTCGCGCGGAGCCCGCACCGCCGGTTTAACCCTCTGATTCGCGAATGGGTACTGGTTTCGCCGCATCGCACGCAGCGGCCATGGTTAGGGAAAGTTGACAGAGACGCGGCGGCAACTTCCCTCCATTACGATCCAACTTGCTACCTCTGTCCCGGAAATGAACGCGCCGGCGGGGCACGCAATCCGCAGTACAAATCCACATTCGCGTTCAACAACGACTTTGCGGCTTTGCTTCCGGATACTCCTCCGGTCGAATCCAACGAAGCGGATCTCCTGATCGCCAAGTCTGAAGCGGGAATTTGCCGCGTCGTCTGTTTTTCCCCGCGGCACGACCTGACGATTCCGCTGATGTCGCGCGGAGAAACTCGCCAGGTCGTCGATGTATGGGCCAAGGAGTTTCAACAATTGGAAGCGCTCAGCTGGGTCCGCCACATACAGATCTTCGAGAATCGCGGCGCGCTGATGGGAGCCAGCAACCCGCACCCACATTGCCAGATTTGGGCGAACGCCACACTGCCCAACATCCCGGACAAGGAAATCTCTTCGTTCCAGGCGTACAGTCGCGAAAAGAATTCCTGCCTCTTGTGTGACTATCTCAAGCTCGAACTCAGCAAAAACGAGCGTGTCGTTTGTCAGAACGATAGTTTTGCCGTGGTTGTGCCCTACTGGGCGGTGTGGCCGTTTGAAACTCTGCTGCTCAGCAAGCGCCATGTGACAACCCTGCACGAACTTTCGTCCAACGAGCGTGATCTCCTGGCCGATATTCTCCAGAAGATCACCATCCGCTACGAGAATTTGTTCGACACATCCTTTCCCTACTCGATGGGATTTCATCAGCGGCCTTGCGATGGCGCCGCACACGCCGAATGCCATTTTCATGCGCATTACTATCCGCCCCTCTTGCGGTCGGCTTCGGTGCGCAAGTTCATGGTCGGTTACGAGATGCTGGCGACTCCGCAGCGCGACATCACGCCGGAAAGCGCCGCCGAGCGCCTGGCAAGCCTCTCCGAAACTCACTATCTTCATAAAAACGACTCGCCATAGACAACCGCCACTGGCTGGTTGCTTGTCTTGGGGAAAATAGTAGAAGACCACGCCGGGAGCATTTGCGCGGGAATGAATCGAAAAGCGCGGAAGTGTTCCGGAACGATACGCCTTCCCATCCCTAGAAATTTCTAACCCCGCAAGTCGCGTGTTTCTCTTAGGCAAATGCCGGATTGGCCGCGGAAGTGGTGTGTGCCTTGCACGTTGAACAACGAGTTTGGGGAGGGGTGTGGTTCGCCTGACTAAGCGAGGCGAGCGGAGACAGTGAAGGTCATGGGGGCTGAGAAGGAAACGAGGCGAGGCCTGCGTGTGGCGGGAGGCAGAAGACTGACCCGATTGGCAGTCGCCGTGTGCTTGGCATTCGCCTTCCCCAGCGTGGAGTTCGGTCAGGCTCGCTCGGAAGAGTATCGAATAAAAGCGGTGTACCTAGGGAGAATTCCGAATTTTGTGGAGTGGCCTGCGAGTGACGGGGGCGCCCGCAAGCCCGCTTTTCAGTTGTGCACGGTGGGCTACTACCCTTTCGGGACGAGGCTCTCGTCGGAGATCGATAGCGTCACCGTTGCTGGGCGAAAGATCGAATTGCGATTGCTACGCCGAGGGCAGGGATTGGATGACTGTGAAATGGTGTTTTTCGACGAATCTGAGGAGAAGTACTACGGAAAGATGCTGGAGTCATTGCAAGGGAAGAGCGTGCTCACCGTAGGCGAGACGAAGGGCTTTCTGAATGCTGGCGGCGTTATGGAATTCAGTTTTGAAAACGACAAGCTGCAAATCGCAGTGAACCTGGTGGCGGCCCGGAAGGCGAATTTGAAACTCGACGCGCGGCTATTGGCACTGGCGAAACGCGTAATTAGGGAGCCGAGCGCATCTGGCGGCTGAGATGAACGGACGGCAGAACATTTCGTTGAAGCACCGGCTTTTGCTGTTAACCATGATCAGCAGCAGCGCCGGAATAATGTTCGCGCTATCAGTATATCTGGCTTATAGCGAACATCTCACCCGTGAAAATAAAGTACAGGATCTGCAAGCCGCGGCGGGAATTGTTGGAATGAACAGTACGGCAGCCATGGTTTTTTCCGATAAGTCGGAAGGAGAGCGATTGCTGCAGGCATTACAAACAAAAGAGGACATCCGCCAGGGTGTGCTGTTTTTGCCGGATGGAAGGGTCGTAGCCGAGTACAAACGGCGGGATTTTGCAGGTGGAGTGAAAACAAGACTGGCAACCAAGGCCGAGGGAATTTACTGGGACGCTGATTCTGTGGGAATCGTTCAGCCCATCCAGATGGAAGGGCGGGAAGTCGGGAAGCTGTATTTGGAGGCTGGGCTAGCCGACTTGAGAGATGAGAGATGGCATACAGTGATGCTGGCAGTGCCGGTGCTTGGGGCGACGCTGCTGCTGGTGTATTTCCTGACGCTGATCCAGCAGAGATCGATCGTTGAGCCGATCCGGCAGCTCTCGACCGTCGCGGGGCGTGTTGCGGAAGAAAAAAACTACGCCCTCCGAGCGCCGCCTTTGCAGGGGCCGGAACTTGGGCAACTGGGGGGTGCTTTTGATCACATGCTGGAGGTGATTGAAAGCCGCGACCAGGCGCTTCGCGAAGCACGCGACCAACTGGAAGCGCGAGTGAGCGAGCGCACACTGAATCTGGAGCAGGAGATCGCCGAGCGGCAACACACCCAATTCCTGCTGAAAGAAAGCGAGGAGCTCTTCAGGGCATTGAACGAAGCAGCTCCGGTCGGGATTGCCGCCGAGGAGGATGACCGCATCGTCCTGAGTAACCCCGCCTTCCGGGAAATGTTTGGTTACGCGGAGGAGGAGCTTACCGGGAAGTCTTTGAACGATCTTCTACTGACGCCGGCAATGCTTGAGAGCGGCGTCTCCATGAGCAAGCTGGTTCGTTCGGGGCGTGTTGTGCACCGCACCGTCAAACGCAAGAGGAAGGGCGGAAAGGAAATCGACGTTGAAGTGTTCGGTGCGCCATTGAACCTTGAGGGAAGAGGTCAGGGTTATTTGGCGATCTATGTGGACATCTCGAAGCGCGTGGAAGCGGAAAAATCCATTCGCGAAAGTGAGGAATTGTTCCGGTTGTTGAGTTCCGCGGCCCCCATTGGCATTTTCCGTGCCGACCCGGAGGGGCGTTGGGTTTACGTGAACGAGAGGTGGAGCGAGATGGCCGGACGCCCGGTGGAGACCGCGCTTGGCTACGGATGGCTGGAAGCCGTGCACCCCGAGGAGCGGAAGCAGACAGAACGACTTTGGAAATCCGCGGCCGAAATGGGGATTGAACTGCAGGACGAAACGCGATTTCTGACTCCCGAAGGAAATACGAACTGGGTTTACTGGGGATCGCGGGCGTTGCACGGGCCAGACGGAAACCTCGTAGGCTACGTCGGAGTGATTGAGGACATCACGAAGCGACGGTCGACGGAGCAGCGCCTGCTGGAAGCGAAACAGGCCGCGGAATCGGCCAATGAAGCGAAAAGCCAGTTTCTGGCGAACATGAGCCATGAAATCCGGACGCCAATGAACGGCATTCTGGGGATGACGGAACTGACTCTGGAAACTTCCCTGAATGGGCAGCAACGCGAATACCTGGAAATGGTGAAGGGCTGCGCGGAATCACTCCTGGATATCATCGAAGATGTGCTGGATTTTTCCAAGATCGAGACGGGCAAGGCGGAACTGGAAAACGTGCCGTTCGCGATTCTGGACTGCGTGGAGAACGCCTTGCAACCGGTAACCGTGCGCGCGCAACAGAAGGGTGTAGAACTGGGGTGGCTGATCAAGGGCGAATTGCCGGAAATGGTGCAGGGCGATCCCACGAGGTTGCGCCAGATCCTCATCAACTTGCTGGGGAATGCGGTGAAATTTACAGAAGAAGGCGAAGTGTTGCTGGTGGCCGAGTGCCTCAACTGCAGTAAAGATACGGTGGAAATAAGATTCGAAGTCCGGGATACAGGCGTGGGAATTCCGGTGGAAAGTCAAAACAAGATTTTCGAGGCATTTCAGCAGTCGGACGCATCCGTGACGCGGCAATTTGGAGGGACAGGGCTGGGATTATCGATATCCGCAAAGTTAGTGCGGATGATGGGCGGAGAAATTGAGGTGGAAAGCGCTGAGGGAAAAGGGAGCCGATTCTACTTCACGATAAAGCTGAAAACGGTGGCAGAGTCCGAGCGAGGGAATGGCAAGCAGGGCAAACTGCCTCGCGCAAAAATCCTGGTGGTGGAAGAAAGGAAACCGGATCAGGAATTGTTGCTTTGGCTGATGACCCGCTGGGGTCTCGATGTGGAAGTAGCCGCAGGCGTGGAGGAAGCCCGCGTTCTGCTGGCCAGCCAAAGAAGAAAGAATCACCAATACCGGGCCGTTTTGCTCAACCAAAACCTGCACGGTGCCGATGGATATGAAATGGCTAGGGAAATCCGCGGTTATGCTTCCTGCGAGACCACCGCGATTCTGATGATGTCCTCCGCGTCAGCGATCCTGGAGGATCCACGGGCCGCGGGATGCGGGATATTCCGTCAGTTAGGGAAACCGCTGCGCCGCCGGGCGTTGTGGGAAAGCCTGTGCGCCATTTTGGTGCCGGGAGAGACGGAGACCCGGAAAACCACAGAGCCACCGATGAACAAAGAGGGGAGGCATTGCCGGATTCTGCTGGTGGAAGACAACATTGTGAACCAGAAACTCGGCGTGCGTTTACTGGAAAAAATGGGGCACCAGGTAGAAGTGGCGAATAACGGTGAAGATGCTTGTGAAGTGTTGCGCGCGTCCCGGTTTGACCTGGTCCTGATGGACTTGCAAATGCCCGTCATGGGTGGCCTGGACGCTACGCGCAAAATCCGGGAGAGCGAAGAAAAATCGGGACAGCACGTCCCCATCCTGGCGATGACCGCGCATGCGGCCGCGCAGGACGAAAAACGGTGCATGGAGGCTGGTATGGATGGCTATGTCACGAAACCGATACGGCGGGACGTGTTGCGCAAGGAGATTGAGCGAGTGACGGCAGAAAGCGCACCGGCGGAAGCGCGCGTGGTGGCGCCAGACCGCAGCGCGTCTTCCGATAACGAGTGGAACATCAAGGAACTGTTGGAGCGGCTGGAAGGCGACCAGGACTTCTTCCGGGAGCTCCTGCAGATCTTCCGCGACGACAGCCAGGCGAATCTGCGGAAAGCACGCGAAGCCCTGGCGCGAGAAGATCTGGCGGAATTGTCACGTGCGGCGCATACCCTGAAGGGCATGCTGAGAAACCTGTCGATGAACGCTGCCTCGGAAAGAGCCGCGGCTTTGGAGACGGCCGCCCGGCTAGGTGCACGCGTTAAAGCAGAAGCATTTCTGGAACAACTGGAGCACTCCCTGGCAGGAATCATGCCGGAAGTGGAGGCCCATCTGGCGGAGGTACGCGCATGAAGATTCTGGTGGCGGAAGACGATTCGCTCTCCCGGACGCTCTTGCAAAGAACGTTGCAGCGGGTGGGCTATGAAGTAACGGCCGTGGAAGATGGCTGCCGCGCGCTGGCGGAGTTAAGCAAAGAGGATCCACCGCGGCTGGCGCTTTTGGATTGGATTATGCCAGGGAGAGATGGCATCGAAGTCTGCCGGGAAGTTCGGCGGAGAAAGGAACACGCCTATACGTACCTGATTCTGTTGTCCTCGCGCGAAACGAAACAGGATATCGTGCAGGGACTTGAATCTGGCGCGGACGATTATTTGACCAAGCCGTACGACACCGACGAATTGAAAGCCAGACTGCGCGCCGGAGAGCGCATCCTGGAACTGGAAGATCGTCTGGTGGAGGCGCGCGAGAGCATGAGATTCCAGGCCACACATGATGTGTTGACGTCGCTCTGGAACCGCGGCGTGATCGTGGAATTATTGTCCCGCGAGGTGGTGCGCTCGCGGCGTGAAAAGTGCTCCAGCGCCGTAATGATGTGCGATATCGATCACTTCAAACTGGTGAACGACCAGCACGGACATACCGCTGGAGACGATGTCCTGCGGGAAGTGGCGCGGCGGCTGCAGACGTCGGTGCGGTCGTATGACATGGTCGGGCGGTATGGGGGCGAAGAATTCCTGGTGGTGTTGAATAAGTGCGATCCTGCCAGCGCGGTGGCGAGGGCGGAGAATCTGCGGAACACGGTGGCAGCGAATCCCATTGTGCTGGCAACGAAATCGCTGAAAGTCACGATCAGCATAGGGGTGGCGCTCTCCATCGATTTTCCGAATCGCAGCGCGGACGAAATCCTTTATGCGGCGGACATGGCGTTGTACGATGCGAAACAGTCGGGCAGGAATTGCGTGCGCCTGGCCAAGCCAGGAATGCTGTCCCGGGCAGATGAAACGGCGCCGGCAGAAGGCCCGGTCCTGGCTACTCACAAATAGTCAAAAGCCAGGCCTTACGGAGCCGCTGGTCACTTAATCTTCGTGCGGCCCCCCTCCATCATCTGGCGCATGGCGGCGGTGGAACCCGGAGCACGCCGTTCGCGCCAGGATTCCAGCCTCGCACAAGTCTCTTCAATGGCAGAAAAGAGAAGCGGATTCTTGAAGGCGGCGCGCCAGGTGGGCACGATCGAGCGCATGCGGTCCCAGACCACCCAGATTTCTCCATTGCTTTCGAAGAAGAGTTCGTCGTTGATCATGCCACGGTTGACGATGCTGGCCACCATATCCCAGTAGCTTATGACCATGCGGATATATGTGTTTTCCTGGCTGCCCTGCGGATATCTCTGCATCAGCTCCTCGGGAGTAGCCGCGTGAAAGTGCTCCACGAACCAGGCGCGCGCTTCGCGTAGCCGCAGTTCGCGCCGGAGATCGTAGAGCCGGAGCATGAGGTTCACTTCGTCATAAGTGATCTGAGCCATGAGAGATTCTCCTTTATTTCATGCGGAATGACCCGGCGGCGGGGAATCCGGCGCAGCGGCAGGATGCACCAACTCGACGCGCTGCACATTGTACAGGGGGATGCCCTGCCGCTGGAACTCCAATTGGATGCGGCGGCGCAACTCCCGGGCTACATCCTCATGCCGGGAAGGCGCGGTGCGCACCTGAAGGCGGACGGTGGAGGCCGATTGATCGAATGCTTGCAGGCCGAGGAGGCGGGGACCATCCACAAGAGCTTGGGACCAGGATGGATCGCTGCGCAAAGCGGCAGCGGCAGCATCAAGAAGCTGCAACAGCTTATCCTGGGGCAGATTTGGAGAGACGGCGACATCCACATAGGCTTGCGACCAATCGCGGCTGAGGTTGGCAAGAGTGCGGATTTCGCCGTTGGATAGGGTAACCAGGGCGCCACGCGAATCGCGGACGACGGTGCGCCGCAGCGAAAGATGCTCCACGCGGCCCTGCGTGGCCTCAACCTGGATGGTGTCGCCAACCACAAACTGGTCCTCAAGAATGATGTAGAAGCCGGTGATGATGTCCCGAATGAAATTCTGAGCGCCAAGGCCAAGGGCGAGGGTGGCCAGGCCAGCGAGCGCGGCCACAGGGAAGACGTTGATGCCAATTTCTTGTGCGGCGGTGAGCAGCGCCACCGCCCAAACAACCTTGCTACCCGTACTATAAACTACCGTGGAGAGCGTGCGGGTTTGTTGTTCTCGTGCTTGAGCGGCGCGCGTTTGTGTAGCCGCCGGCTTGACGATCAGGTTGGTGGCGACGCGCAACAGCCGGTTCAGGATAAGGACTACAACAAAGATAAGGATGAGGTGCAACAGGTGCGCAAACGTGAATTCAGGAAGATGCGTCAGCAGACTGGACATAGGGTTGTCGGAGGGGGAGTATAGCATTGCTGGGGATGTGATGCAGTGAGGGGCGTGTTCACACGGGATGGCGGACGCGGGAGGAACTTCATGAAGACGCGACGGCTGTTTTTGGGAGAGTTGCTCTCCGCTGGGGCGGCGACGGGGTTCGCCGCGACCCTCGCGCTTGGCCAGAATCCCCTCCCCTCGTCACCGCCGCCGACAAGCGGGCCGACTCTCCCGTCGGAGCCGCCCTCCCCCACTTCGGAAAAGCGCATCATGGAAGAGAATGAGAAGGAGCTTCGTAAAAAGGTCCAGCAGCTCTATGATCTGGTCACGGAACTGAAAGCGGAGGCCGACAAGACGGATTTAACCAAGGTACTTTCGCTGAATTTGTTCAAGAAAGCGGAAGAGATCGAAAAGCTGGCCCACGATATCAAGGTTCGCTCGAAAGGATAGTGAAGCAGAGGATTGCGCTGGCTGGCCGCGGCATGCAGCCACTAGCGCGCTGCAAAAGGACACGCTAAACTTAACAAGTTAGTTCACCGGCGCGCCCGTAGCTCAGCTGGATAGAGCGCTTGCCTCCGGAGCAAGAGGTCGGGAGTTCGAATCTCCCTGGGCGCGCCACTAGAAATTTTTAATTATAAACGGTTTAGCTCTTTTGCGTGGACCTCTCTTTGGACCCCAAAAGGGCTTGGTGTGATAAAAACGTGATAGAAGTTCGCGGATTCAATGCCCTGAAGTTGACGCGGTTAAGCGCATCTTGCCGGCGGACCAAAAGATGAAGTCCAGGACTTTCACCTCTGGCACGCGCCATGCGACGGGCGAGTAGATTCTCTGGAAGAAATTGACCAACTCATTCACCGACCCGTTGACCCTAACCTTATCGTAGAATTCGCGTAGGTAATCGTAGAAGGCCAAGTACTCCTGAAGACGCACATCAAAATTCTTGTAATTGTAAGGAACCCGGAACCCAAAGCACTTCGCCACCTTATCGTCGTACAGTGGATAGCTAGGATTGATGGTGCTCGCCAGCTTCGTGACGAAGGAGAATTGAAGACTCTCTTGATGTTTCAGGTTGCGGAGTTTGGAGAGCTCTTTCACAATAGCAGCGATGTTAACTGTTGAGCCCCTTCGAGCGTCTTCCATGCACTCAAAGTACGCCGACTTAAACTCCGATGTGAGTCCCGCATTATCTAAACGGTAAAAGGAGCGGTACACGAACTGAAACACGAAGTTCTGAGTTACAGGGCCGCGAGCAAACTCATCGGAAAGAAAGAGGTAGACATCCACTGCTTCTCTACCGATTGCCTCGACGATAACCTGGGCATTTTTGTTCAACGCCGCAAGGTCGGGGCTTGTCATAATTGTCCAGCATAGCCTACATCGCTGGAGGGTTCCATGCGTCCTCGGCATCCTAGGTTAGAGCTCACGATTGCGCCGTACCTCGCTCATCAGCGCCTTTAGGGCTGCGACGGAAACCCAAACCGCCGGGCCACCGTGTCCAGCAACCGACCACGTGGTGCGGGTGGTCAGAACAGATCCTGCTCCATTCAATGGACTGAGAAGTAAGAAAAGCTCCAGTCAGCGCAGGAGTGTTTTTTCTTGACTTCTCCCTTTCTAGAACAAATCGGGAGTTGGCTCAGGCGTGCTATAGATTAAGGCAGTCAGTAAGTGGGCAAGCGCGATGCCGGAGAAAAAGAGGGTCAGCCTCTACTCATCGAAATTTCAATCAGTTATTGGGGTTTTTGCCGTGAGAAGCCGCGGGCACGCACGCGACAGGAGCAGGACCATGGCCGCACTGACAAACGCGGGCAAGACGAGGCCTATGCGCAAGGAGTGTGTTCGCGCCGCAATGATGCCGACAAGCCACGGCAGAACAGCGCCGCCGAGAGCCGCACAGCCAAAATAAAGTGCACCTAGCCAGTTGGCATCCTCGCGAAATGTTTCCGCAAACCAGGTGATGTAGAGGGGATATTGCGGCGCGAACCCAAAACCCGCAACGCCCGCGCCGACCAGGAGCAACGTTGGCGTGTGTGAATAAGCTACAATGCCCGCACCCGTGACCGCACAGAGCAGGCCGCCCGCGGCGACTCCCAATTGGGACAGCCGCCCCAGGGCCAATGCTGCGAAGCCCCGACCGATCAGGAGGAAAGAGTAAAAGACGGAAGGAGCCAGAGCCCAAGCAGAATTCGCCATGCCGGGCATGCGCTTTTCGTAAGCGGCGACCCAACCGCCGATGGCGCTTTCCACGCCCACGTACAAAAAGAAGAGCAGAAGCAGCGGAACAGCGGGGGCATCACGCAGTCTTGCGAGCCAGGTCCCGAGGGACCGCCTTGGGACTTGTGTCTTGGAAGCACGGCCCGCGGTAGGGCGGATGAGATAAAGAGCAACGAGAACAAGCGGGGCTGCGGCGAGAGAAACGGAGAAACCTCGAAGCCCGAGGGAAGGCAGCAAAGCAGCGACCAAGAATGGGCAGAGGACCGCCCCAAGGCACCAGGAGGAATTCAGGAGGCTGACCGCCGATGCGGTGTTAGTAGACGGCAATTGCGTGGCGCGAATATTGGTGATGGGAATTGAGAGCCCGAGCGCAACGCCATAGAGAAAAATGAGCAGGCACGAAATGGCCCAAGGGCCAGCTCCTAAAAAAGAGAAGCAGAGGACAAAAACGAAGAAGCTTATCCCCATGACTTTGGAGAATCCGAGAAGCGGAAGCAGGAGACCGGTCAACAGATTCCCCAGGACACCTCCGGAGTACTCCGCGGTGAAGAGGAATCCAGCCTGCGCATCAGTCAGAGACCAACGGCGCATGAGATAGGGGAGCAGCGGACCGAGCAGAATGGTGACGATGCCGATGTAAATAAAGCCACCGTGCAGACGAATCCACTCGGCGCGGGCGCTCACAGCAGGTGTCTCGCAAGGAGAAACGGCCTGGGTCCGGGAGGGAGTCCCGCCATGCGCAGGATTGGATGGAGGAGGATGCCGCTCAGGCATGGGGTGTATGCCAAGGGAGTGTGGCACAACTTGCAAAGCGGAACAAGCGCCGTAAACCAGGAACCCGCTGACGGGACTAAGTCTGCGTTTTAGTTTGTGGTGACGAATAAATTCTGGTGGAAATCTCTCGATATTCGCAATACGGGGAATTTGCGACCGCATCCGAGTCGCGCAAGGCGCGAACGAAATGAAAGTGCCGACAAAAGCCGGAAGAATGGGAAGTCGACTGCCCAGGTGGCCCTCACGGGCTGTCTTATTCCGAGAGGAAACATAGAACGTACTGTCGCGGTGCAAGCGATCCGCTCAGGCTATGGGCCTTGTGGTATACCGATACTGAAATATTAGAATCGCGGACTAGACCTTTTAGTACCCGCGCACACCCTTAATCCATCGCAGGGAAGACGTTTGGGGTGCCCGGCACAACCAGCTTCTTTTTGCGATTGATCTCCCGGTCATCTCCTTTAAGCACGCAAGTGGATTCACGCACCATCAGTTCTGGCTCGACGGTGATCAGCTTTCGGAAAGGTTCCGAACCGTTGAGCCGGTTCAAGAGGCACTGCGCCGCAATTCGGCCCATGTTCGTGAGCGGCTGGCGGATCGTGGTGAGGCTGGGATTGTTGAACGCGGATATCTTGATATCGTCAAAGCCAATTACGGAGACGTCGCGGGGCACATTCAATCCCACATCATGCAACGCGCGGATAGCGCCAATGGCAGACATGTCATTAAACGCAACCACAGCCGTAAAGCGGTGTCCGCCGGAAAGCAATTGCTGAATGGCGGGATAACCAAGCTCGGGAGACGAGATGTCACGGTCCAACTGCACGGTAAGCTCCGTTTTAATGGTGATGCCGATTTCCCGGGCGACGGCAACGATGCTGCTCCAGCGTTCCGCGGAATCGGAGCTGAAGGGCTGACCGCGGATGAAGGCGATACGGCGGTGCCCCAAGGAATGCAGATGGGACAGAGTGAGTTCGGCGGCAAAGCGATGGTCGAGCACGACATTGGTGACGCCGTTGATGATACGATGCCCGGCAAGCGCGACTGCCGGAACAGGAAAATCGTGTTCCAACGCTGTATCAATGGCAATGATGGCTTCCGCGCCGCGCCCCAGCAGCATTTGGCTATATTCTTCGATCAGATTCTTGCGGTGACGGTGGTGTGCGGTGAAATAGAAGTAGCCCGCTTCCATCAGGTGATCGCCGATCCCGCTCATGACCTGAGTGTGGTAGCCGTCGCCCAATTCCGGAACCAGAATACCGATGGTATAGGTGCGTCGACTGCGGAGGGAACGAGCCAAAAGGCTTGGCCGATAGTTAAGCTTCTTAGCGGCGGCTTTGATGCGGTCCCGAGTCGCCTGAGGAATGGAACGCCCGGGGACGTCGTTCAGAACGACAGAAACCGTAGCTGGATTGAGACCAAGGAATTCTGCGAGCTTCTTCAGCCCACTTGGCTCTTTTGAGGTTTGTGGCTTCTTCTTCACTTTCTTATTTGTCTTTTGCGCACTGCTCACGCTTCCACCTTAACCGGAGATACGTGTCCTGGATGTGGCTCAAGGCCGGCACAGGGCATTCATCGTATTCAGGAATACAAACCCAACTGCGTTTGCATCCATGGGGTTCTCGGTTGGAATTCATCCTATCGCAAAGACATTCCTTTTGGTAAACCTCCAATTGGTCTTCTCAGAGCTTGCCACTCCACGCCGGTGTAATGCCCACAAGCCAGCCCATGGGGAAGGGCCGACAACGAGCACTACCAGTGAAGCGAGGTAATAGATCCCGGATCGAGCGTAAGATCCAGCACTTGCTTTTCCGACTGGCACATCACCTTCTGTTCTCCGCCCTGGTTGGTAATCACCAGAACATGACTTCCATCGGGATTCTCAAATGCCACATGATCAATGCCATCTAAGGCGGAATCCGAAGCAATCACTCTGGCGCCACGCTGCACGAACTTTGAATAGTGCGCGAATGCCCAGTATTGCCCGCTGCGCGTGATCTCATGCGTTTGCGAATTCACGGTCAGCACTCCGCCGCAGAACGCGGGACCGATGTTTGGGCGCCCCACTTCGTCCAAGAGCAGGTTCCACGAAACGATGCACTGCGCCCAATTGTGCAAAATACCCGCGAACGTGTGCGACCACTTGGTCCAGTCCGTTGCATAGTCCGGACTGTTATAGACGGGCCCACCTTCCGTCCAGTAGACGCCCTTGGCGGGATATGCGTCGTGAACGCGCGTCATGGCGTCCGGTGTCCCTGCATAGGCATGCCATGCAACTCCCTCCACGTACTTATTGAAGTCCGGATCACTGAGTTCGTCCAACACGCGGCCCCACAAATTGTAGTTGTGATCCAGGATCCAAATTTTAGTGTCCGGCGAGGCTTGCTCGAGTGCGGGGCCCAGGTATTTCTTTACAAATTCAATTTCGTATTCCTGGCCCCAAAGGGCCGCGGGCATCCTTCCATCCTGATCCGTATCGACTTCGTTCTGCACGGTAATCGCACGAATTTTCACGCCTTCCTGCGCATAAGCCTGGAGAAACTTGACGAAGTACTGTGCGTAGGTGGCGAGATACTTCTTCCGCATCGAGCCGCCCAGCAGGGAGCCATTGGCCTTCATCCAACTGGGGGGACTCCAAGGGCAGGAGAACAAGTACAAATCGGGATTGAGCTTCTGCGTTTCCCGCAGCACCGGCAAAATGCATTCGCGGTCATGATCAATGGAGAAGCGCTGCAATTCGGGGTCGGGATCCGGGCTTTCGTCAAAGCTATATGCGAAGCGAGAGTAATCGCTCGATCCGATGCACGTGCGTCCAATGGACAGCCGCAAGCCGTCCTGCCCGTACAATTCGTCGAGAAGCGCTTGCCGTTTTTCGGCACTGAGTTGCGTGAACAGATAACAGGACGCATCCGTGAAAGCGCCGCCGAATCCGAGAATCTCTTGAAATCGCTTGCTTGCATCAATGTGGATTCCAGCCGTGGCCGATTTGGGAATGGGTCGCCATCCTGCGAGTTCCATTTCCTGCAGTTTCCGGTCGTTGGAAGTAACCCAGGCTTGCAGCCGCGATGGCGGACTGCCCCAGAGAGAGCGTGCGTGGCTCGCGGCGAGGGAAGCAGCGGCGGCAAGTTTTAAAAAGTGCCTGCGAGTGCTGTAAGGCATAGGTTTCTCCTTATCAGAAGCAAAGAGGCGGAGCGCTTGAGGTGAGCGAATGGACAGAAGGCTCCAGACAAACGATTGTTCACAGCCACACTAATCCAATTAGGGCCGGGCAGCAAGCGAAAACTGCTGTCTGCCCCACAAAACCGTCGTTGGCCTTAAGTGTAGACAATCGATTGACTAAATGAGATGAATCGAATTTTCCTCTTGACAAGCGCTACCAAAGGGACTGTAATGGCGCCAAGTTAGTATTTTCATAGTAGGGGTTAATTCAGACAACCGTTTGCCTAGTCGCTCTCCCGGATAAGAAATTCCGGATTGGCCACGCAGTGCAATTTCACTTCCCGGTTCGCTGGTGCGGCGTAACGGTTATCCAAGTCGAGGGTTGTATCGAAGTTCAAAACTCGGCGAGGTCTTTCTGATCGCTACTTGGAGGGATTCAATGAGGACCGTAGTTCGATTAATGGTTACGATATGCTTCTTGGCATTCGCGGCTGGCTTTTCTTCTGCTCAGAACAGAAATACCGGTGAGATTCGCGGCACGGTGAAGGACGCGTCCGGCGCTGTTGTGGCGGGTGCAACCGTCTCGCTGGAGAATATTAATACGGGAGTGTGGACGGTGCTCGTCACCAATGCCGACGGATTCTATGATTCCGTCTCGACGAGTACCGGAACTTACAATGTTCACTTCGAGAAGGCTGGCTTCAAGAAATTGATGCTCGGCCCGATCATACTGCAGTTGGATACCATAACCGAAGACGCCACCCTGCAAGTTGGCGCGATATCGGAAGAGGTGCGCGTCACCGCGGAGAGCGCGCCGCTCTTGGAGACCGAAAGCGGCCAGCAGGATACCACTTTTGATTCCAAAACCCTGATAGAGCTGCCCCAAGTGGGGGGCGGGATCACCGGCGCCACCTGGTCTGCTTTCAACATTTATCTGCCGGGCGCTGGAGGCACTACAAACGGGCGGAACTCGCTGGGCCAGGGCGCTTGGAATGCCGGCGACGCGGTTTCCATCAACGGCAACCTGCCGAACTTCAGCAATTTCCTTCAGGACGGGGCCAGCACCATACTGCCGGCGAGCTACAACAACGACGATGAGATCTTGGAGACCATCTCGGAGGTTCAGATCAACACCTCTTCCTTCTCGGCGCAATACGGCATGGGCGGCGTCGTATTCAACCAGATCAGCAAGAGTGGAACCAACGATTGGCATGGGTCCGGTTATGAGTATTTCTCGAACGACTTCATGAACGCCAAGGGCTATTTCAATGGTCAGGCGCCTCCCTTGATTACAAACCCCCTGAACCCCACCGGCCCGGAAATTAAGAACCCGGCATTTCAAGTGCCGTATTTGCGCTACGATCAGTATGGTGGCTCCGTCGGCGGGCCCATTATCAAGAAAAAATTCTTTTTCTTTTTCGACGTGGACAGGATCGTCAATAACAGCTCGTCGAGCGGCTACGTTACCGTTCCCACGGCCGCCATGTTGCAGGGCAATTTCACCGGCATGTACCCCATCTATGACCCGCTCACGACAACCGGGTCGGGCGCAACCCTTACTCGCACGTCCTTCGCCAGCGAATGCGGCGGCCTCAACGAGATTCCGAACGGCACCAACTGCGGCGGCGCGCCCAGCCGGATGGACCCCGTGTCGGCGGCCATTATGGCTTCTAAGTATGGCTGGCCCACCGCACCGCAAGGGGTAGGAACATGCGCGCCCGCTCCGTACCAGAACGAATGTACGAATAACCTCTTCCTCTCGCATATCAATCCCGCCCCGGTTCACCGCTATTTTGGGCGGTTGGACTACGTCCAGAGCGAGAGCAACCGCATCAGCTGGTCTATTAGCCAGAAAGATAACCCCGGGGTCGACAACGGCCTGTTCGTCTGCCCCCTGGATTGCGGTAGCGGGGACGTGGACGGCTACAACACGCAGGTCACCGACACGTGGACGATCAGTCCGACGATCGTGAACGAATTTAGATTTGGTTATACCAAGCAAGGCAACTGGTTCCTTTCCAAGTCCATCGGGTTGAACCCCGCAACGGCATTTGGCCTGCAAGACACCCATTTCAACCAATTCCCCATCATCGGCTGCACTAACCCTTATTGTGGATTCGGCGGCCCGGACGCCGTAAACGCCTTGCAGCCTGCCACGGACGCCGTTTACATTGAGAACTCGTTTGACCCCTCCGATGTGCTGACGCTGATCCGCGGCAAGCACGTTCTGAAGTTCGGGATTGAGGTGTTGATGAGCGAGGGCAACACCACGGCTTGGGGCGCCAATAGCGCCGGCAACTACAGTTTTAGCGGACAATACACCGCAGGCGTAAATGCCGACGGAACGCTGAATACCTCAACCGCGGGCTCGGGCTTCGCGGATTTCCTGCTTGGCAACTTCAATGCCTGGGCCGCGCAGAATCAGGGTCTGACAGGCATGCGGATGAAGAGCCCGCAAGCCTTCATTCAAGACGACTGGAAACTCAAGCCCAATCTCACCATCAACCTCGGCTTGCGCTGGACGGGGAACACGGGCATGAGCGAGGAACACAATCGCCTTGGCGACTTCGACCCGAATCTCATCAATACCAGCGGCCCCTTCGCGGGCACCGCAGGCTCGATATGGTTTGCAGGCCAGGACAACCGATGGACCTTGCAGAAGCCGGTTTGGGACATCTTCCTCCCTCGGGCAGGCTTTGCCTGGTCGGTCAAGAACAACACCGTCGTTCGAGGCGGTATAGGTTTCTTCGCCTATAACTACAGCATGGATCTCTATGGTGGTGAAGGCGGAGGGCAAATGGGCTTCGGCGCTACCTTCCAGGGCAACAACAGCGACCCTAATGCTGCCGCGGGCGACACGGGCTGGATTGCCGGCACGGGCAACACTACCCCGCTCTATTTAAGCTCGAGCGCTGCCATGATGGCCAACGCCCTGCCTTACATTCAAGGCTCGAGGAACCCGGCGTCCTACATCACCAATCCCGTCTTTAGTCCACCTTACGAACCTTATAAGATCAAGCCGGGAGAAATCTGGGAATGGACGCTCTCCGTCGAGCATCAGTTCGCGAAGGACTTTGCAGCGGAGGTTTCCTACGTCGGCAGTCACGCAACGAATCTGCAATACCTCACCGACCTGAACCAAATCACCAACCCGGCCCTGCTGAACGCTCACGATGTATCGGCCTGTAACGGGGCAACACCCGCATCCATCGCTGCGAGCCCCAGCACTTGCGCGCGTCCATATCCGGCGTTTGGAAGCCTTTCTGGCTCAAACTTCAACGGCACCTCCAACTACGATTCGTTGCAAATCTTGTTGCGGAAGCGTTATTCCTACGGGCTGACCTTCGATGGCAACTTTGCCTGGTCGCACATGCTGGATGACCAGGACTCGGCCGGATGGGGCAGCACCTCCGGGCAACAGGTTTGGCAAATCGGAAACGATCCCGGCGCTAACTACGGCAACTCGAACTTCGACATCCCGTGGGCGTTTAAGGGGACCGCGACATACGAACTCCCGTTTGGCATCGGCAAGACCTATATGAACAACAATGCTATCGCTGACGCTGTGCTTGGCGGATGGCGCCTGGCCGGGACGTGGATCTGGCAGGACGGCACTCCGTTCACGGTGTTGGACAATGGCGTTAGCGATTATTCGCAGGCCGGCAATGTATATGCCAACCCCATCAAGGGCATGTCCGCCAAGTCAGGCACCTGCTCCAATGGCGCGGCGGTAAGAACGGTGGACTGCTGGTTCAACCCTGCAGCCTTTGAGACCCCGGCCGTGCAGGGCAACGGGGCGTTCGGGACTGGGAGCAGAAACACGCTCTTCGGGCCACACCTGTCTGACATTAACCTGTCATTGGCGAAGACTTGGCGTTACAAGGAACGAATTGGGCTCACAATTCGCGGAGACTTCATTAACGCCATGAACCATCCGAGCTTCTCACTACCGAACAACGACGTGAGCAGTACGAGCGTGGGCAAGATTACAGGCGTCTCGAATGCCTCACGTACGATCCAACTGAGCGGCCGGGTATCCTTCTAATGGTGCTCGCGTAACAAAAAAGGACCGTCAATTGAGTGCGGTTTTCTCTTTCTAACCAAAGCTGACACGACGAGAGAGGACGGTGACACCCCGCCGTCCTCTCTTTTTTTCTGCGGGAAAACGAAAGACCGAAATGCTTTGCATTCGCCGTATACTAGCGACATGAGGACAAGACAAACCTTTGTTTTGCTCTGCGGAGCTTTTTCCCTTCTCGCCCTTCCCTCGTTCCCCCAATCCTCCCCGGGCCGCCAGGAGCAAATCGCAGCGCACTTAAAGCAGGCCCAGGTTTATTTGAGCGAGAACAAGCCGGACCAGGCGGCCGGTGAGTTCAAGGCGATTGTCGCGCTCGACCCGAAGAACACAGATGCCCAGGGCAATCTTGGTGTGCTGCTTTACTTCCAGGGAAAGTACGCGGAGGCGATTCCGCCGCTGCGCGCCGCGCTGAAATTACAGCCGGGCATTTGGAAGATTCAGGCGCTATTGGGCATGGCGGAAAAGCGGACTGGCGACATCAGCGGGGCCCTCGGCGATCTGGAAAAAGCGTTTCCCGAGCTGAAGGAACAGAAGATTCAGATTGAAACCGGCATGGAGTTGATTGAGATCTACTCTGCGACCGGTGAGCTGGGTAAAGCCGCCGCGACTGTGAATGCGCTGCAGGGCTTGGACCCGACGAACGTTGAAATTACTTACACCGCGTACCGAATCTATTCGGACCTGACCGACGAATCCAGACTTAGCTTGTCTATTGAGGCTCCTAACTCCGCCCGGATGCATCAGATGATGGCGCATGAACTGGCCAGGCAGAGCAAGACAGACGAAGCCATCGCGCACTACCGCGAAGCTATGAAGATCGATCCAAAAACTGTGGGCTTGCACTTCGAGCTTGCGGAGATGCTGAACAATTCATCCATTCCCGGTGGACGCCAGGAAGCCGAGCAGGAATACGAAGCGGCCTTAGCACTTAATCCCTTCGACGAGAAGTCCGAGTGTCGGCTCGGGGATCTTGCTGCATTGAGTGGCGACGAGAAGGCGGCGGCGGAGCACTATGAGCGCGCACTAAAGCTCCAGCCGAACGACCCGGAGGCCAACGTCGGCATGGCAAAGGCATTGATGACCATGAAGGAAACGGATAAGGCGCTTCCGCTTCTGGAGCATGCCATCAAGCTCGATCCGACCGACGCCGTCGCGCATTTTCGCTTGGCGACCATTTACCAGAAGATGGGCCGCGCTGCCGATGCGAAGAGCGAGCTTCAGGAATACCGGAAATATAAAGATATGAAGGAAAAGCTCCGGGAGCTTTACCAGCAGATGCGTCTGGAGCCAGGTAAGAAAGAACAAGAAGACGATGCCCGCCAATAGCCGGTGAGGCGCTAGTTTGCATGTGGCACCCGCTCTCCGGGAACCGGGAGAAGGAATTAGCCGTGTCCATTCCCTGGCCGCGCGCGGAAGCTCTCTGGAAGGAAAGCAAGCGAAGGAATTCCATGAAATGTTCCGGGGGTGTTCGATGATGAAGGCGCTTTTTGCACTGGCGGCTCTCCTGTTTTTCAACAGTCCCTTATTGGCTACCTCTTATTACACAGATCGTGTGGACGACGCCCGAGCGGTCTACCTCACGCGCGACAAATTCTCCGTTCACGCCGACGGCATTGCGGACGATTCGGATGCCCTGCAGGCCGCAGTCAACAAAGTTCAGGAGACCACGAGCCAGGGCATTGTCTTTCTGCCTTCTGGCCGCTACCGCGTTACACGGACCATCTACATCTGGCCGGGCATCCGCGTCATTGGATTTGGCAAGACTCGGCCTGTGTTGGTCCTTGGTGCAAACACGCCGGGGTATCAACAGGGTCTTTCGTACATGGTGTTCTTCGCGGGCGACCGGCCGGGGAAACCGGATTCATCGCGCCGCTCCCGCGATGAAGAACATGCCGCTCCGCCTGACGCAAACCCCGGGACTTTTTATTCCGCATTGAGCAACGTGGACATCGAGATTCAGGACGGCAACCCCGCCGCCGTGGGAGTTCGGGCGCACTACGCGCAGCATTGCTTCCTCGCCCATATTGATTTCCACATCGGTTCAGGTCTTGCGGGAATTCACGATGGCGGCAACGTGGCGGAGGATTTGCATTTCTTCGGCGGAAGGTACGGCATATGGACCCGCAAGCCTTCTCCTGGTTGGCAGTTCACCGTAATCGACAGCACCTTTGAGGGCCAAGCCGAGGCCGCCATCCGGGAGCACGAAGCTGGGCTGACCCTGATCCGCCCAATGTTTAAGAATGTCCCCACGGCGATTTCCATCGACGCCAGGTACTTTGATGAACTCTGGGTCAAGGATGGACGCTTCGAAAACATCAGCGGCCCCGCCGTTATCGTCAGCAACGAAAAGAATCCGCGCACGGAGATTAACATGGAAGACGCGATTTGCCGCAGCGTACCTGTTTTCGCGCTATTGCGCGAAAGCGGCAGACAATTCGCTGGCCCGCAAGACATGTACGCCGTCAAGACGTTTTCACACGGACTTCATTTTGACGACATTGGGGCCACCCCGGCTATCCAGGATGTGTTCGACGCTTCGCCTCTTGCGACACTTCCTCCGCCTGTCGCGTCTGACATCCGCAATCTGCCTCCCATGGACACTTGGGTCAACATTCGGAGCCTCGGCGCTTCCGGTGATGGCGTGGCGGACGATACTTCGGCCCTGCAGAAGGCAATTGCCGAACACAAGACCATCTATTTCCCCTCGGGTAAGTATCGCGTTACAGACACGATTGTGTTGAATCCAGACACGATTCTTATTGGCCTGCATCCCAGCGTCACGCGCATCTTTCTGGCAGATGGAACGCCCGCATTTCAGGGAGTCGGCGGCCCCAAGCCGCTGCTGGAAGCCCCCAAGCGCGGTACGAACATTGTCACCGGCATCGGCCTGTACACGAATGGCATCAATCCACGCGCCCTCGCCCTGAAGTGGATGGCCGGTGAAAATTCCATGGTCAATGACGTGCGATTCCTGGGCGGCCACGGCTCCGTGGACCCGGATGCAAAGCCGGAAGAGCGCCGCCGAGTCTGGGAGCAGATCTACAACAACACGCACACCGCGGAATCGGACATCAACCGACGCTGGGATGCCCAGTATCCCAGTCTGTGGGTCACCGACGGAGGCGGCGGCACGTTCGTCAACATCTGGACTCCGAGCACATTCGCCCAAGCTGGCCTTTACATTTCTAGTACTTCTACCAGCGGGCGTGTCTATGAACTATCCAGCGAGCACCACGTCCGAAATGAAATCGTGATGAACAAGGTTTCGCACTGGCAGCTTTACGCCCCGCAAACGGAAGAGGAGCGCGGCGAGGGTGGTTTCGCCTTGCCGCTCGATATCCGCGACTCCAGCGACATTACCATCGCAAACCTCCACATGTACCGTGTCGTCAGTAGTTATCAGCCATTCCCTTACGCTATAAAAGTTACTGGCTCCAAGAACATCCGTTTTCGCAATGTCCATTGTTACAGCGATAGCAAAGCCTCGTTTGACAGCGCCCTCTTCGATCAGACGCACAACGCCGAAATTCGCCAGCGGGAATTTGCCTGGCTGAATCTTTCTGGCGATGCGCCTGCATCTCGGCCAGCGGAACCCTCTTCATTCCTGGCAAACGGCGCCAAAGTGGAAAAGCTGGCTGGGGGCTTCTTTAACATTTCCGGCGGGGCCATCGACGCGGCAGGCGACTTCTATTTCGTTGATGCAAAGTGGCAGAGGATTTATCGCTGGTCAGCAGCTCTGCACGAGTTATCGCTCGTACGCGAGAACCCGCTTGACCCGGTCAATCTCGCTTTTGACAAGTCCGGCAATTTAATTGTGATTTCCTATGATGGGAATGGGGCTGTCTACGCGTTCAAGCCGGGCACCGATTTTGATCGCATAACCCTGCTGAAGCCGGAGCCGAGCGCCCCGCGGCCGGGGATGACTGCCGTTCTTCCCGTGGATTACTGGCGCAACGAAAATGACTTCCTGGAGGTTGCGCAGCAAAAGAGGCCCTACCAGTACGTCTCGCCCGATGGCTCCACCTTCATTCCCGCCGGCAATGATTTCGTCACGGGGGAACTCTACTACGGCTCCAAAATCCACGACGTGCTGCATGCGTTCGGATTGATTCCTGTCTCCGCTGGACAACCTTTTTACGTTACCGATGAAGAAGAGGAAAAGACCTACCAGGCTACCGTCGACAATAATGGCACACTGACGAATCTGAAACTTTTCGTAGACGTTGGTGGAGAAAGCGTGACGGAAGACACCGCAGGGAATGTCTATATCGCCGCAGGCCAAATCTACGTCTACAACCCGGCCGGGACGCTCCTCGGCACGATCAACGTCCCGGAACGGCCCTCGCAATTGCTCTTTGGCGGGGCCGACAAGAAAACCCTGTTCATTGCGGCGCGCAGTTCATTGTATGCCGTGCAATTGCGCAACGACGGCCACTAAAGGTGAGATCCGTGCCCCTTACTGCACATTCTCCGTTCTTACTGCAGGCACCTCTATGTACGTAATCAATGCAATCTGTGGAGCGGTCGCTGTGAGCCTTCTCGTTCTTTGCCCACTCATCGCGCAATCGTCCCCGGAGCCGAAAAAAACCGCGCAAGCCGGCGCTCTCAAGCAACGTGATTCGCAATCCTCGGGATTGCCGCAACTCGTGGACATCACGACTTCTACCGGCATTCATTTTGAGCATATTTCTACGCCGGAACACAAATACATCATGGAATCCATGAGCGGCGGAGTAGCGCTTATTGATTTTGATCGTGACGGCTGGCCAGACATCTACTTCACCAACGCGCCAAGCGTGGAGATGGCGTGCATCGCTCCTTACCACAATAATCACGATGGCATCTTCACCGACGTTACTGACAAAGCGGAAATCACCTGGCCCAACGGAAAGGTGGAAACGCAGACGAATCGAGCCATTAACCGGTTTTATAAGGTGAAGGAAGGCCAAGATGTTGTTGGATCCCAAGGACCAAGTGCAGCGACCGCCAAGCACGAATGATGCAATCTGGGCATGGCTGGCAAGATTAAATAGAGCGCGCAAGAGAGCCGCAGCTTCTATTGAACTATTGAGAGGCATCTAGGATGACATTTCAAATGCAATTCGTGCTGTTACTTTTCGTATGCATGGTTGGTGCCAGTGGAGGCGGGAGCGTTCCTCACGACTACAAGGGCAAACCTTTTCAGGATGCAACTCATACCACTGGGCCCCAGACGATACCCGGCCGGCTGCAGGCAGCCCTTTACGACATTGGCGGCGAGGGCATTGCGTATCACGACGTGGATGCGATCAATCATGGCAGCGGTGTGTTGAACTACGAGCCGGGACACTGCGAGGATGGTGTGCCGGCTTACGTCTGCCACTTTCGCGAACACGAGGGTGTGGATTTGTCCTACGTAAAAAAGAGGGCGGATCTGAACCATCCGAACCTCGTCGCGCCGGAATGGCAGCAGTTGTACATTGGCTGGACGGAGGATGGCGAATGGACCAACTACACTGTGGATGTGAAGAAGGCTGGCACGTATAGAATCGTCGCAATGTATTCCTACACTGCGCAAACAATCAGTTTTTCGCTCAATGGTAAGCCCGCCGCCGATTGCAAACTCCCTCTCGATCCCACAACGCAATTTCCCATGAAGGACTACCCGGATTGGGTTGTGTGGCACATTTGGAACAGGGCGGACTGTGGAGAAATCAATTTTCCTCAAGCAGGCCTGCAACTGCTAACTCTGCATTACAAGCATGGAAATAATCTTGCCTATTTTGATTTCGTGCCAGGAGACAAATGAGGCCCATGGGCAGAGGCAACCAGTGTCCAGGATGCGTTGCACGCATTTTAGCTTAGGCTAAGAGGTTGTCCTTCGTCCGCTCGTTTTAACCTACCCGATTAGCGACCAAATGCCTGATTTACGCAGCACTAACCGAACGAGTGGGTACTGTGAGGGCAAACTCTGGTTCCGGGATGAGTGAAATCTACTCCGTACGGAAAGAGGATTGACAAACGCCATCGCTGACAGTTGGGATACTTCTTAAATCTGCGGTGTCTCGCAGGACGCTGACCATAGAGCAACGATCTCCAATCGGAGGACACCACGACACCGAACTGTGCCCAAAGAATCTGTGCCACCGGAGGGGTTCATTCCACAAGATGAGGCCCACATGTTGAACGAATCGGACCCAGCGTTAGACATCGCACAGTTCTACCGCTTGGCGCAGCGACGTCAGCGGGTCTCGTGTCGGCACGAATTCGTGTGCCACGAAGCCGTGAAACTTTGCAGCGACGATCCCGCGCATCACACCATCCCACTGCACTTCCTGCGTGTTATCCAGTTCGTGCCGCCCGGGGACGCCTCCGGTGTGGAAGTGACCGAGCCATTCGATATTCTGCTGGATGGTGCGGACCAGGTCGCCTTCCATAATCTGCATGTGGTAAATGTCGTAGAGAAGTTTGACTCGAGGAGAATTCACCTCCTGCATGACGCGCACTCCCCAAGCCGTGTGGTCGCACATGTAGCCTTTGTGGTCCACCTTGCTATTCAGGAGTTCCATGCAGATGGTGACGCCGTGGTCCTCGGCTATCTTTTTCACGCGATTGAGTCCTGCAATAGTGTTCTTTGCGCCCTCATCATCGGACATGCCACCGCGAAGCCCGGAGAAAGTAATCACGTTCGGCACGCCCGCCTTGGCGGCCAGCGGGATGTACTTGCGAAATCCTTCCTCAATCTTGGCGTGGTTTTCCACGCGGTTCAAGCCGCTGACAATCTCGCCGCCACCGGCGTAACCCATGCTGCAGACTAGCCCAAAACGACGGGGCACATCGTATTCCTCCGGATTCAGCAGATCAATGCCTTGCAAGCCCATCTCTGCCGCGCTGGCGCAGAGTTTGTCCAGAGGAATCTGCTGGTAGCACCAACGGGAAACCGATTGTCGAATGTGCCTTTTTCGAACTATCGAAACGTTCTGCTGTGACCAGGACTTGAATGGGATGGAAGCCATGGCGGCTCCCGAGAGGACACTCTTCAGCATGTTGCGGCGAGATAGGGGAGACATGATGTCCAGAGTCTACCGAAGAAGTTGGGACGCTGGCGAGTACAATCCGGCGGATGCGTGAGCCCGGAAAGATTCTCCGGCACAGTTCAATTCACCAGTGAGGATCACTTGAGTAATGGATCGCGATGAAAAACGCTTCCTTGACTGGAAAATGGCGCAAGGCCTTCTTGCCGTTCCCGGCTACATCGTAATTTAACCAGAGTTTCTTTTTTCCTCGGCCGCTTTATCCACACGGAAAGCAAAGTGCCAGGCGGCATCCGCGCCAACTCGAATTCTTCTTTGTAAACACTGCCGTCGAGCGATTACTGAGCTTTCTGCTCGCCAGCGGTTTCTTCTGGCGGTTCTTCCGCTTTTTCCCAACTGGAGTTGACGTTGTATTCCCTAATGGCTTTCGCCACATCCTCAGTCTTGACGCCGAGATCCTTCTGATAGACCACTCCGTCCTGGTTCACGATGAACGTCACCACCCCGGAAGACCTGTATTCCGCGGGAAAAGCGATGAAAGCGAAACCTTCGGTCATCTTGCCGTTGACGATGTAGTCTTTCGCGCCGCCCGGGCTAGAGGCTCCCTGGCGCCTCAGCGTGCGGAAAAAGTAGCCGTGAAAGGGAACCGGGCCTCCGCCTTCGCTCTTGGCATCTTCCCTGGCAACGGCCCACGCCACAAGCGGCCCAATGGGGCTTTCAGGCTGGCCCTCGGCTGCTTTCCAATACAGGCCATTGTGTTGTCCTTCCTCACTGAAGATCCTTTGTGCATACTCGTTGTTCTGGGAGTAGTATTCTTTTTGCGCCGCCACCAATTCCTGGCAAACGTGAATAGCCGATATTTCATTTCGGCCAATTCGCCGGTACAAAATTTCTTTTTTGCCTGCGGGGGTATCGAAATACCACGATTTGCCTTTGTTCACGAGCGGAATGGGCCAAGGCCAATTATGCGCGCCGATGTACAGGATCATCGTTCCATCCAGTTCTCTCACCAGACGGTGCATTTCGTGGTATCTTCGCACGAAATTCGCGCGATTCTCCGCGTCCTCCGTAGCATCTCCCGAAGAAACGACATCTTTTCCCTCCGGGCCGAGAATTTCCAGCATCATTTTTTCGTCGTTATTTTGCGCGGCTGCCACCGCAGCTTCGCTCGCATCCTCCGCCGAAGCAAATGTCTTCTGGCCCGGTTGCTGTGCCAGGGAGCGCGCAGGCAAACATCCCGTCAAGAGGACAACAATCACCGCCCATTTAGAAAGATTCGCCCAATTCAATTTTTCGAAGTTCCGCTTCGCTTGCTGCATATGGCTTCTCTCCATTTCTAAATTTCACGATCCACGGGAAACACAACGAATCTTCGATTAACGACGCCCTCCGCCGCGGGATCCTCCACCGCCCATGCTGGCGCTTCCGCGTGACGAATAGCTTCTTTCCTCTCCGCCGTGGTCGTAGTTGCTGAACGCGCCCGACCTGACGTTTTTCTCACCCTTGGGTGCAGCGTATCCTCGCGCCGCCCTGGTATTTCCCTCGAAAGGCCTGGGCGCCGCACTGGGACGGTTGGCAGATCCGCCGCGCCCACCCATACCTGCGTTGGGAGGTCTGTTCCCGGCGTTCGCGCGGCCGTAGCCTCCGCGCGCTCCTCCTCCTCTGTAGTAGGCATTCCGGTTGTAAAACGTGCGGCTGTGCGAGTAGTACCTGCCGTGGTTGTACATGGCGTAATGGTGATGCCAATCGAATCCCCAATTACCCCAGCCCCATCCGAAACCGGCAAAGAATCCAATTCCGAAGCCAATTCCCCAAGAGAGGTAGGGACCGTCATACCAGATTCCGGGATACGCATACCATCCCGGCCAGGCCACGATCGGACCTCCGTAAACCACCCAGGGATCATACGCGGGGACGTAAACGACCTGGGGGTCGGCCGGTTCAACGGTGATCGTCGAGCCTTCCGTGGTCACTCTCTGCTGCGGCGTCGTCTTCAGATTGCCCGCTGCTTCCGCTTTCTGACGCATCACTTGTACGGCATCCATCACATCCTGTTGCTGGTTGTAGTAGGCATCGCCCAGGGAGGAGGTCCAGGAGAGATTCTTGTCCATATTTCCCAGCACCGATGGAAATGGGGTGAGGGCCTTGACGCTTGGGTCCCACGGCTCTTGGTCCACGGCCTGACCCAAAGCCTCGCCCTTCAAGTCAGGATGATTTTGTACCCAGCGATCCGCTTCCACTACCTGCTCAGGAAATGTGGACGCCGCGAGGATTTGGGCCACAAGCGAATCCGGATACAACGCGATCGGGGCCACCAGTTGCTGCAATTGCTCGGGAGTCTGTTGCGCGTACGCGGGCGCCTGCGCGGCCTCTGGCGGAGGCGTTGCTGGGGGTTGCGCATCCTGGTATGCCCGCAGGTTCTCTGGCCAGGTTGCGAACAACAGCGCCAAGGACATCAGGAAAACCAACACCTGTTTGCCCAATCGAGGCACGGAAAAGCCTGTGGCAGGACGGAAAATGTTCATGTTGCTGAACCTCCTGTGTTGCTTTGATGCCTAGGGAACTCTATAGGATTCAGGATTAAAGCGAGAAAGACACAGTCTGACGTGAATCTTCCACTCTGTGTTTCCCCTTCGCCTGAAAGCGTAGTCCTCCTGCTCCGTGACGTCAACCGAGACCAGCTTTCCTTTCCTTCTAATTCCACGCAACCACCATAGAATCGAGTATCTTAAGTGCGAAGAGTACAATCCGAAACTGCAGCGCAAGCTGTGGAGTACAAAATCTATCGATCCTGGTTCCACAGCAACTGTGGTGCGAAGTTCAGAGCCTCCGAATAGGCATTTATCTCAAGATCGAAAGGGACTACCAGCACCCCGATGGCCCGACACTCTGAGGTCACCGCATTCATCCTCGCCGGAGGAGCAAGCTCCCGTATGGGGAGCGACAAGGCGTTGATGGAATTTGCCGGAGAGCCCTTGCTTGTGCGTACGGCGCGCCTGCTGAAGCCGCTCGTTTCCAGCGTTACGGTGATTGGTCCGTCCGGTCCACATCGAAAATTCGGCCTTCGCATCGTCCCGGACAAAATTCGGGGGAATCGCAAAGTAGCAGCGTATCAAGGACCGCTCGCAGGGATCGTGACGGCACTTGGCATTACTTCGACCCCATGGAACCTGATTCTCGCGTGCGACCTTCCCTATCTCACCAGGGAATGGATTGAAATGTTGCTTGCGCGAGCCCTGCGGTCGCATGCACAGGCCTTCGTGCCGAGCACACCACGGGGACTTGAACCTCTCGCGGCGGTTTACCGGCGTGATGCTTACGTCCCGCTCGCCGAAGCATTCCGGAAAGGTGTGAGAAAAGTTACGGATGCCCTCGAGACGATTCCCGTGGAAACGTTTGCGTTGGAGGATTTCGGAGGCCTTCAATGCAACGATCAAGTCCTGAAGAATATGAATACGCCGGAGGATTTCGAGTCGGCCAAAGAGTGGTGGAGCTCAAAAGAGCCGCGGAAGACCGATGTTATCAAGGATTTGAAGCCGCTGCGGCAGAGACGATCCGCTCCTCGCCGGAATAAATGACGAACCGGTTTCCTCGCAAAAAACCAGCCAGCGTCATTCCCATCTCGCGGGCGACCTGAACCGCAAGACTCGATGGAGCCGACACCGAGGCCAGGAGCGGCACTCCTGCCATCAGCGCTTTCTGCACGATCTCAAATCCACCCCGTCCGCTGACCAGGCAGAGATGTCCTGCTAGCGGAATCTGTTTCCGAAGGAACGCCCAGCCAATGACTTTGTCGACGGCGTTGTGCCTCCCAATATCCTCGCGCAGCACAATCAGCTCACCTTTCGCATTAAATAGCGCGGCGGCGTGCAAGCCGCCCGTGTGGCGAAAAAGGTCCTGCTCCGTCTTTAATCGGTCCGGCAAAGCGCAAAGCATTTCCGCGTCAAAGTGGGTGGTCGTCTCCGGGCGGCCCGGCAGACGTTGACGCACCGCTTCAATGGAGGCTTTGCCGCAAACACCACAGGCCGAGCCCGCGGAGTACACTCTCTCCGTTCGCTGCTTTGGGATTTCCACGCCGCGGAGTTTCACGGCAACCGTGTTTTGCTTTGCGTGCGGTCCCGAAGCCTTCTGGCTCGGACGAGTCCAAACCAATTGGTCGGGACCGCGGATAATTCCGTCGGTAAACAAGAAACCGGCCACGAGCTCCTCGTCATGCCCTGGCGTGCGCATTGTGACCCCCAGAGATCGGCGGCCACAGCGAATCTCTAACGGTTCTTCAGTTGCCAGCCAGTCCTCAACCCGGCGCGGGAATCCGCTCGCCCATACCATCACCTGCGTAATCCTCATGCTGCGAGGATCGGGCGTTTCCCGGTTTGTTTTTTCGGAGGCGGCCATGGCTCCCTATAATAGCAGCCTGCTCTTTCGTCGTTCGCCGTAAGGACGGACTCCTGCAGGGTCAAGTGCTTTCCTCAAGTTCCTCAATGAAAGAGGAGCGGAACAAACTCCGTCAGATTGCGCCGCCAAACCATCCAGGTGTGCGCTCCCGGTGTCTCGATGTCCACGTGCTGAATGCCCTTGGACGCCAGCCAGGTGCGGAACTCCCGATTGGTTGCTATCAAATGGTCGTCGGTCCCGCAGGCAATCCAAAGCAAATGCAGCCGTTGATTGGCCTTTGAGTCCAGTTCAGGGAATTCCTTGTCGTACGGCTTCTTGATTTCCCCTGAGCTGAAAGCGCCAATCCACGCAAACTGGTCCAAGGTTTTCAGTCCCGTCAGCAAAGATTCGGCGCCACCCATGGAGAGGCCGGCGATGGCGTGGTAGTTGCGGTCCTTACTAACGCTATAGGCGGATTCCACTTGCGGAATGACTTCCGTGAGCAGCGCCTCGCGAAATCTCTCTTTGTTTCGCTGATGGATGGCTTGATCGTTCGAGTCCGCAGTAAGAACCTCTGGTGCGCCGTAGCCCAGCGGCATGACCACCAGCATGGGCTTGGCTTTGCCTTGCGCGATCAGATTGTCCAGAATCACGTTAGCGCGGCCGACGGCCGTCCAGCCACTGGCATCATCGCTGAAACCGTGCAACAGGTAGAGAACGGGATACGCCGTCATTCCGCGGGGATCATAGCCCGGCGGCGTGTAAACGAAAAAGTCGCGGTCGTCCCCTACAAGGGTGGACTTGTAGAAATGATGATGAATCACGCCATGTGGCACGGCGCCGATCTCCCAGGAAAGAGTAGCCGGTCCGGGGACGTGCACTTCGCTCGACCGATAAAGGAAGTTTGGTTTAACGGAGTGGTTGGAAGGATCGAACATGGTCACACCGTCAACGTCGATCGAGTAGCCGTAATAATCGGGAGGGAGCGGATCGCTGGTCACGCTCCAGACACCTTTCTCGTCTTTCTGCATGGGCAGCGGCTTGGCAGCGCCTTCCAACGAAACGGAAACTTCCTTGGCGTTTGGTCCCCGGAAACGGAAAGTGACGCGATTATCGGAATGGACCTCGGGAGAAATCAACGGCGGCGGCGTTTGTGCGGAGACAGCAACGGCTAGAAGCAAGATTGCGAACACAAGAAAAATTCGTTTCATGGTTTACCTTTGCGCTGTTCTCTGATGGCAGCCTCGATTTGCAGATGACAAGTGGGCTTTCCTCAGGGGAAGTTCGCTCCCATGGTAGAAGTTGCACTCTGCGGAGGCAAGCAGCGATTGAATTCTTCCAAATGTCGGTTTGGGGAAGTTCCATCCATTCACTATCGCGAAATCCAACTTCCGAGATTAAGGCTGTGATATAAAACCTTTACTTAGACGGAGCCACATCAATGAAATTCTGCCCCCTGCTTTTTGCGTTGATCCTTCCGTTCGCCTCCTATGCCGCGCCACAAAAATGGACCATTGGAAACAGCGAAATCAGTAGAACCGTGACGTTCAGCGAGACGTCTGGGCTTTCCACGGAACAGCTTGCCGATCTTAAGACTCATGCGGAGTTCATTTTGCCGGAAAAGCCCGGGGCTGGCAGAGCTGCGGAGTTTTCATTCGAGTGCAACGAGCACAGCTACCAGGGCGCGGGCTCACAGTTCTCGCTCGTAAGCGCCACCGAGTCGCCGCTGCCGGATGGGAAATCGCTCACCATCAAGTTGCGCAGCAAGGATCTTCCTCTGGAAGTCTCTGTGATCTACAACGTCTATGACGGGCATCCGGCGATCCGCAAACAGCTCGTGTTTCGGAATGCTGGCTCCGCGTCCTTGCATATTTCACATTTGAACCTGGAATCCATCGAACTATCGGTCGGCCCGGAGAATGAAACCACACTCAACACGCAGTACGGAACAATTCCTCGCGAAATCTTCTATACGGGCCGTTCAGAGGATGCGGGTCTCCTCGTCGCCAACGTGCGCACCGGCATTGGTTTTGCGGTCATCAGCGAAGTTCCCGGATACATGAAACGGACCGAAATCGGAGGTTGGGATGAAGCGGATCGCGTCCCAATCGGCGTCCTCTACGACACCGATTTGATGCCATTTGAGCGCACTCTTGCCCCCGGCGAGGATTTCAGGACCGCCTGTGCTTCCCTTCTGACCTTTCGGAATGGCGATGGTTTCCGCGATCCTCACTGGGTACTGCCATCCTACGCTGCGAAAGTTCTGATGCGCCGCGTTGATGCGCAGGGTGCGCCCTGGATCTACAACACCTGGGAGCCGTTTGAACGTGGGATAAATCGCGACACCGTGCTGAAACTGCTCGACGTGGCCGCCAGCATCGGGATTGACATCTTCACCATCGACGACGGCTGGCAGCAGGAATACGGTGAAAACGATGTCAATCTGGCCTCATTTCCCGGCGGGCTCAAGCCGATTCAGGAGACCATCGAAGCGAAGGGCATGCGCCTTGGATTATGGATTCCTCTTGCTGCCATCGGCACCACTACGGCGGATTATCGCAACCATCCCGAATGGGCCGCCCTCGATCAGCAGGGCAAGCAGAAAATCACCAGTACAGCGGCCGGCCCAAAGGTAGTGATGTGTCTGGCGAGTCCATATCGTGACGCCGCCGCCGATCGCGTGAATAAGGCCATTGAGAAGTTTCACCTGGCCTACGTGAAGCTTGACCTTACGACCATTTTCAACGCGTATGGCGAGGCGCCTGGCTGTTGGGCCAAGGGGCATAACCACGGGGACTGGGCCGAATCGCTGAACCAGATTTACGAGGGTATTTCGTACATCACTGCCAAAATCTACCAAAAACATCCCGACGTTCTGCTCGACCTAACATTCGAACTCTGGGGCCAGAAGCACGTGATTGATGCAGGACTGCTGGCGGCCGGCGATCTGGACTGGCTGAGCAACGTCGACGACAACCTGCCCAACTCCGCTGGCCCGCTGCAGGCGCGCACGTTACTTTACCAACGCGCGGCATCCATGCCGGCCGAAAGCATGCTGATCGGCAATCTTCACGCGGAACTGCCCACCATTCAGGAAAGCTTTGCCACGGAAATCGGTTCGGCGCCGCTGTTGCTCGGGGATCTTCGCAATTTGAGCGCTGCTGATCAGCAGTGGTATCGTCAAAAGGTCGCCTGGTTCAAGAAACTAAGAAGCAAAACGAAGATCAGTGAGAGCTTCTTTCCGCTTGGCAATTGGATGCAGCCCTCGGCAACAACCTGGGACGGTTTCGCCCGTCTGGAACACACCGGCAACGGCGTGATCGTGGTTTTCCGGAATAAATCCGATATCACGACTGCGGAGATTCAACTTCCCCTAATGCCTGAAGGAAAGTTCAAAGTCCACTCTGCGATTACGAACAAAGTTCTCGGTGTTTTCACAAAGGCTGATTGGGCGCGTGGCGTAACGGTCAGGTTTTCAGATGCGGAACCTGTCGAGATTCTCGAAGTGTCCGCCCCAAAATAAATAAGGAACTTCGCGGAAGGGCAATTCAAGATAGGAAGGATTTGTCCAGATGTGAGGTTTCAATCGTCGCCATGCGCCTCGGCGACAACGCCATTTTCTCTCTGCCAGGGTGGCAGGATCTTGATCAACAAATAAAGAATGACAAAGGGCAGGATCATCAAAGCCACCGCTGATAGCAAGCCCTCACGCGTAACAAAAGCCACTTTGTAGGATGTATACCCGAGAAAGCTCTTCGAAAAAAGCTGTCCGCCGATCACCACATTCCACCGCATGGCAAAAATTCCCACGATGGTCAAAACGGCCGCGGTTGCGTAGATACGCCGGCGCACGGCTACGGAAAAAGTGAAAATTTGGGACAAACTAAGCAGCGCCAGCGGCGTCAGCGTTCCCAGAATAATCTGAATCAGGATTTGGGAAAGGAAAAGCCGCGTGTGCACCATGAAATCCAGGCTGCGGAAGGATTCGTCGGCTTCGTAGATGCGGTGAATAAGGTCCAGCATCTCCAGGGAGAAATCAATCACAAATGTATAGAAAAGGTATTTGGCGATGGTGTCCAGGCAGCGCATGTCGATGGAAACACGGCGCATCGCACACGTGGCCATGTACATCAAAAGCACCAGAGCGATGCCCGATACCATTGCGGAAAACAAAAACACAACAGGCATCAGCGGAGTGGACCACCAGGGGTTTGCCTTCACCGACCCGAAAATAAAGCCCACATAGCCGTGCAGTAGAAATGCGGAGGGTATGCCGATCAGAGTGATAATCCATCCCACGCGGTCATCAATGCCCAGTGCGCCCGGGCTGATGTTATACGAGCCAAGAGTCAATATGCGGTAGAGCAGGCGTTTCGCGCCACGGGACGATTGGGCCAGGCGGACGATGTCGCTGCGGTAATCCAGCCAGATTTCCACCACCAGCACGGCCATCAGGTACCAAAGATAGACAAATCCAAACATGGCCATCGCCGATGCGCGATGCGGTGTCAGGTACATTTCCAGCGACCGTTCGGGGTGGCCCAGGTGAAGCTGCAAAGGAAGTGGAGCCACGATGAGGAAAGCAAGTGCCGTCAGCAAGGCCAGCCGGTAGGTCGGCTTCACTTCCTCCACGCGAAAGACACGCTCCAGAGACGCCAGGATAAAGGCCCCGGCAACCAACCCGGTAAGAAAGGGATACAGAACAATGAGGATGCTCCACTGCAGCTCAACCTCATTGGGATACATGAATCCTTCCATGACTCCTTCTCCCTTACCGGACCGAACCGTCGAGGCTGTTGTAGAACAGCTTCGAACCAGTCGCGAGATGTGGCTTCAAGACTTGCACCATGTGCGTCTTCAGAAACTCATGAATTGGGTCATTGGGGTTCTTCAGATCTGCCAGTTGCCGCGCGGCCGTGGGGCATGCTTCACAACACGCTGTGGTCAGACCCTTCGTGATCCTGTGATAGCAAAGCGTGCATTTATCGGCCGTGTGTTTTTTGGGGTGGAAAAACCGGCAGCCGTAGGGGCAAGCCTGGATGCAATACCGGCAGCCCAGGCAATAGTCGTAATCGACCAGCACCACGCCATCCGGTGTATGAAAAGTAGCGCCCACGGGGCACACCTGGGAACACGGTGAATCCACGCAGTGATTGCACATCTTGGGCACGAAGAAATTCTTTCCGCCTTCCGTCTTGCCTTGAGGAAAGCCATCCTTTCCTCCGTTGGGTGAATCCACCTCGGGAGTTTCGATGTGCCAGTCCGAAACGTGATAACGCTCGACCCACGTCCGGAAATAGCCTTCCGGGACATCGTTCTCCATAGCGCAGGCGCGCACGCAACTCCCACACCCGATGCATTTGCTGATGTCAATCAGCATGCCCCACCAGTGCTCGCTCATCTTATAGTCGGGGGACTCATCCGGATTACCAGCGAGCACATACTCCCAAGCGACGGCTGCCGCGGGAAGTAGCAACAGAATTTGCCGGCGGTTCAAGGTCATTTCTTGTCTCCCGCTTGCATCCCCGGGCTGTGCGGTTTGTGACATGCATCGCAAGGCTTGCTACCGGAATCAGATCTTGCCTCCGTCTGCGGGAAGCCTTTCGGTTTGGCCATATTTTTCGAATGGCAGCGGAGGCACAGCTTTGCCACATCCGGCAAAACGGGCTGGACGGCCCCTGGATCATCCGCATGCTTCGCCAATGGGCCATGGCACGATTCGCAGTTGACGGTCTTATGCGCGCCGCTCGCTTTCAGGGCCGCCTCATCGGGGTGACAATTCTCGCAGGCCTCATGCCCGGCAAATGCAACCGGCCGCGCGCTGATCTCCGCCAGCGCATCCCCACGAAATGGGCCGTACCGGCCGAAACTCCGGGGAATCGTCGCCGAGCGAAGAACAAGAAAGAGAACCAAACCGAGCAGGAACACTCCTGCCAGCCTGATCAGATGCGCAGAATCCTTGAATTCAGCCATGCAGGCACTCCGTTGCAGGGCTTCCGAACAACCCGCGGAACGTCTTTTGTAGAGAAAGTCGAGTCGCGTTTGGCATGGTACCGATAGAATGCATCCCCGTAAGGATCTGACAGAACATCAACTGGGCCTGAAAAAGGAGCGAGGGGAAGTGTGACGAGCGAGGACGATTTAACCGCAAAACGCACTGAGTAAGCATGACATATGTCACAACGTAAAGTGATGACTGTCACATTGCGCCCAGCCTATTCTTTCTCTGGTTGTCCCTGCCCTCGTCAGCGCTGGAAAAGCCGGGAGATGCCTTCAACGAACACGTCCGGCGGCGTGAGCAGGCTAATCACGAGAAAGTTGTCCGAAGCAAAATCGTAGAAATGGCCCGGATGAACCAGGACATTCTGTGTCTGAAGGGCTTCAATAGCAAAGTCCTCGTCGACCCGGCTCACGGGGAGCCGTAGCACCGCGTACCACCCACCATCCGCATCGAGCAGTTCCCATGAAGGATGCTGCGACACGAGCGCCTGCAATTGTGTGCGATTTCCCCGTACGCGCTGCAGAATCTGTGGCTGCAGCGAGCGGCGCTGCTCCAACAGTGTCGGGAAGGCCCACTGTGTCGGGGAATTGAGCGATAAATAAGTATCCGCAATAACGTCCAGGCGTTCGAGGGCAGGATGCACGAGCCACTCCGGGCCGGTAGTGACCACCCAGGCGACCTTCATCTGCGGCAGCGCGGAGATTTTGGACAGGCCACTGAGAGTGAAGGTCAGCGACTCCTGATTCGCGGCGAACGTCGCGCGCAGCGCCCCCCCAAATGGGTAGTCGAGGAACACTTCATCAACGATCAGGGAGAGGTTGCGCTCGCCGCAGAGTTTGTTCAGGCGATTTACTTCCTCGGTTAGCAGAAACGAACCCGTGGGATTGTTGGGATGGACCAGCAGAATTGCCCGCGTGCGCGGCGTAAGTGCGCGAACCACGCTGTGAAAATCGATGAACCACCCGTGGGCGTATTCCAATGTATAAGGGACCAGCGTGACATCCTGCAAGTCGGCAAGAAACTCGAACAGTGGATAGCTCGGTTTAGGAACAAGAATTTCGTCGTGGGCGTTGCAGAGCAGCCGGAAAACATAGGAATAGGCTTCGCTGGTGCTCGTGGTCAGGATGATGGACTCGGGCTTCACGGCCGCGCCATGATCCTGCAGGTAGTAACGGGATACCTCCTCGCGGGCGGGCAGAAGTCCGCGGGGCTGCGGATCGTAATTCAGTGCCTCAGTTTTGCGGAAGGCCTCGAGAATGGTGGCCGCATCGTAGAGGAAGCCGCAGTTCGTGGGATTCGACGCGGTCAAGTCGAGAATGGGTGTTCCAGCAGCTCGAAGTTGTTCCAGCGCTTGTGCGTGACGGTTGGGCGTGAGTGTCCAGTTGGTGCGCTGAGAAAACATAGGGGGAAAGGAGACCTTAACACAACGCACGCTGCAGACGGTATGACGGCAGCCCACGAAAAAGATTCTGCTAGCTTGGGCGACGTGTTGGCCATAGCGGTTAGGACTGGCTCACGAGGAGGCAGACTCTGTTCGTGGTTCTTCCGACGGCAGTGAGACCCCCGAGAGAATCGCTTTGATCTGCGTCAGGGCCTCCGGAATGGCAAGTTTTGCGGCTTCGGAAAGCTCCGCGGAAAACTCAAACGATTGCGCGCCAATGCTGATCAGAAAGGAGTTCGCGGGCACTGCCCCGTAGAGTTGCTTGGCCAGCGCAAGCAGGCCTTCAGGGCTGCAGCCATGAGAAAAACTGCTCGGCGCCTCAGGCTTTGGTGAGATTCTCTTGCTTTCCACTGCGCCTGTTGGAAGAACGGCCGAAGCGTCCACGAAAATGACCAGTTCCGCCTCACTGATCACCTCGGCCTGTTCCGGAGCCCACTGCGTCGAGGCCTGGACCACCGTGTCGGGTTCGCAGAAGCCAGCACGCAGTTCACGCGCGATATGCAGCGCCACCGCGTCATCCCCGCGAAGGGAGTTGCCGCACGCAAGAATAATCGCGCGATTCACGGCACCCTGCCCATTTCAGCCCGCTTCGCTTCGTATACTAATTCCCCGCGGTTGTCCTCGGGGACGAGCAAACGCTCTTGCAAGGTTAGGGGCATAGCTTGCTTCCTGTCACGGGCCACGATGAACCATACACCAATGCACATCTCAAGTTCCCATGCTACTACGTCCGCACAAGTAATGGGTCATACAAGTTAGCGAATAAGTAGCGACCTCGACTCAATGGGAAACTGCCTCGTCGACCGCAGGTGCATGAAAACAAAGTATCTGTGGGTAAAGGCCCACAGCCGATGAGAAATTCAACAGCCAGTGGGTGGATTCACTCAGGTCCTCTCTTCGTGGTACTGGGCCGCCCCTTGCTAACTGTTTCTGTTATCTGGCGAGTCCAGGCTTGCAACGGGTGAGGCAAAATGGCCATTCGCCTGCCCTATTACAAGTGTGCAAGTAGTTGCTCTGCCGGATGTGTTCTTGCCTAGCCCGGTGCGGGGGCATAAGCTCAGAAGCAGTCAACCCTGTGTTTCTCGGAAAGATGCAAACTGATCGTCTTTTTTTCCTTGAGGCAGCAATGAACGAAACTCTGCATGCCGAGCCCGCGAGAATCGGCGAAAAATCCATTGATACCGAGCACGATCTGCAAATGCAAATGCTGGATTCGCTTGCGGCATCCCTGCAGAAGGGCGGCGAGTTTTCGCCCGCTCGCTACATTCTGGAACAGTTCATCGAATTCTCCGACATGCATTTTCTTTCGGAGCAACTGGTCATGCGCCTGCACAGTTACCCCGGTTATGAGGCGCATCTCGAGGCCCACACGCAACTGATGAAAAAGGTCCGTGAAATCCGCGAGAGCGTTTTGCGCGGCGAAGATGCCCCCAGTCTTCAATTGGTGCAGCAATTGCGCTACTGGCTGCTGCATCACATCGCCTTTGAAGATATGGCGTTTGGCGAGTTCCTGCGAACGAGAGAGGTCCGCAGCGACTGAGTTTTTTCCCGGCTGGCGTTCCCTCTGAGTTCGGCCAAAGCGTCATTGAGCGTTTGCGGAAAGCCGCAATAACTCTGCAGTTCGGAGCCGCCCCTGAGTTGCAGAGCGCGCTGCAAACCTTTCTTTCAGCGGCTGAAAACAGTATTCTCGATGCGTCTGGTGGGGGGAGCAACTGCATGTGCCTGGCGATTCCCGGTAAGGTCTCACAAATCGATGTGCAAGACGGCTTCCGCTCCGGACGTGTCCAGTTTGGAGGCATCACTCGCCAGGCTTGCCTGGACTTTGTGCCCGAAGCGAATGTTGGCGACTACGTTATGATTCACGTGGGATTCGCCATCAGCGTGGTGGACAAAGACGAAGCCGAACGCACCTACGCCCTGCTGGAAAGTATGGGCGTTCTTGCCGAAGAACTTGCTCCGGGTGGCGCGGATCCCACCTCATCATGAAATACCTGGACGAGTATCGGGACGTTAAGATTGCTCACGGGCTGGCCGCGGAAATCCGCCGGCGATCCACGCGGCCGTGGGTACTGATGGAAATTTGTGGCGGGCAGACCCACACGCTGATGCGCTACGGCATTGACGACTTGCTCGGAGATAGCGTGCAACTCGTACACGGCCCGGGATGCCCCGTGTGTGTCACTCCGTTGGAAATGATCGATCGCGCAATTGCCCTGGCGCGCCGCCCTGATGTCACGCTGGTCTCATACGGAGACATGCTGCGCGTGCCGGGCTCCGAAACGGATTTATTTCATGTGAAGGCGGAAGGCGGCGATGTGCGCGTCGTGTACTCGCCGACCGACGCGGTGCAATTGGCGCGCACTCAACCGGGGCGCCAAGTTGTTTTCTTCGCGATTGGTTTTGAGACCACAGCTCCAGCGCATGCCATGGCCGTGTTGCAAGCCGAGCGCCTCCAGTTGACGAATTTCAGCCTGCTCGTTTCCCACGTCCTGGTGCCGCCCGCAATTCGCACCCTGTTGGGCTCGCCGAAAAATCGCGTGCAGGGATTCATCGCGCCCGGCCACGTTTGCACTGTTGTGGGCATGCGCGACTACGAAAAGCTGGTGCGCGAATTTCATGTCCCCATTGTCGTCGGCGGCTTCGAACCCATCGACCTGCTGGAAGCAATTCACATGCTGGTAGCGCAACTCGAAGAGGGGCGCGCCGAAGTCGAGAATCAGTATTCGCGCTCCGTGCAGTATGAGGGCAACCAGCCTGCCCAGAAGGCGATCGCATTGGTGTTTGAGGTTTCTGACAGGAAATGGCGAGGCATTGGCTCGATTCCCGAGAGCGGCTTGCAACTGAAGGAAAGGTTTGCCACCTTCGATGCGGAAAGACGCTTCAATCTCGCGGATGTTCATGCCGAAGAGCCCAAGGAATGCATCAGCGCAGAGGTATTGCTCGGGCTGAAGAAACCCACGGATTGCACGGCTTTTGGGACGCGCTGCACTCCCGAAAAGCCGCTGGGGGCGCCCATGGTTTCTTCGGAAGGCGCGTGTGCCGCCTACTACCAATACCGGCGCCACCTCGTTACACTTTGAAACTGTGCCCTACGACGAGACAAAAGACCTGGCTGCCTTCTCCTGCCCCGTCCCGCTTCCCGCGGGCGAACGCATCCTCTTGGGTCACGGCAGTGGCGGCAAACTAAGCGCGGACCTGTTGCAAAGCGTCTTTCTCCCCGCCATCGGGAACCCTGTCCTGAATCGCCTCGAAGATCAAGCCATCGTTACCCTCAATGGCGCCCGGTTAGCCATCACCACGGATTCGTTTGTAGTAAAACCGCTGATCTTTCGCGGCGGCGATGTAGGTTCCCTGGCCGTGCATGGCACCATCAACGACCTGGCCATGGGCGGTGCCGAACCTTTGTGGCTGAGCGCGGCATTCATCCTGGAAGAAGGCTTGCCGATCGAGACGCTTCGCCGCGTCGTTGCCTCCATGCGCGATGCGGCAGCAAATGCCGGCGTGCAAATCGTGACCGGTGATACGAAAGTTGTGGAGAAGGGAAGCGCCGACGGCATCTTCATCAATACCACGGGCATCGGCTTGGTTCGCGAAGGCATCACCCTTTCCGCGTCACAAGCGCGGCCCGGCGACGTCATTCTGGTGAGTGGAATGCTCGGCGATCACGGCATCGCGATTCTGGCGGAGCGCGAAGGCATTCAGTTCGAAACCGCGGTGCAAAGCGATTCCGCGCCGCTGCACACGTTGGTAGCGAGCTTGCTCGAGGCAACCCACGAGGTCCGCTGCCTCCGCGACCCCACCCGCGGCGGGCTCTCCAGCACCTTGAATGAAATCGCCATGAGTTCCGGCGTTGGCATGGAGCTTCTAGAAACTTCCATCCCTGTACGCGAAGAGGTGCGCGGTGCATGCGAGATGCTGGGTCTCGATCCACTCTATGTTGCGAACGAAGGGAAGCTGGTGGCTATTGTCGCGCCAGACTCCGCCGAAACAGCCTTGCGTGCATTACAGAATCACCCGCTAGGCCAAGACGCCTGCGTTATCGGCCGCGTGACCTCCGAGCATCCGCGCATGGTGGTGATGCGCACCCCATTCGGCACTACGCGCATCGTGGACATGCTGGCCGGTGATCAATTGCCGCGCATCTGTTAAGGAGGTCCGTTGCACGAAATTGGTATCGCCTCTTCCATCATCGAATCGATTGAAGCTGAAGCGCGCCGCCGCCCCGGAGCGCACTTCACCGCCGTCGGCGTGCGCATTGGCGAGCTCTCCAATGTTGATCGCGATGCCCTCGCATTCGCTTTCGAGGCCCTGACCAGAAAAACTCCACTGGAGCACTTGCGGCTTGAAGTTGAATGGTGCCTGCGGCGCCAGAAGTGCCACGCGTGTGGCGAAGAATTCGTCGTGAAAGAATTGGAATTGACCTGCCCCAAGTGTGGCGAGACTCGTGGCACCTGCATCGGCGGCACGGAACTCGATATCGTTTACCTGGAGTTGGAGGAGCCATGCGAGAAAGCGTAGAGAAGAAAGTCCTCAGCGAAAATGACCGGCTAGCCGCGGAGTTGCGCCAGCGCTACCGCGCACAGAACATCCTCTGCGTGAATTTCATCAGCTCGCCGGGCTCCGGCAAGACCGCGCTGCTCGAAAAAACTCTTGGCAGCTTTGCGCCGGGCACATCGGTTGCCGTTCTTACCGGGGATTTACAAACCGACAATGACGCACGGCGCCTCATGCGCTACGGCTTTCCCGTCCGGCAAATCGTCACGGGAGGCACCTGCCATCTGGACGCGCGCATGGTCGAGCGACACTTGAACGAGCTGGGTTTCCGCGGTCCCGGCTTGTTGCTTGTGGAAAATGTGGGCAACCTGGTCTGCCCGTCCAGTTACGACCTGGGCGAGGCGGCAAAAATCGTTTTGCTAAGCGTCACCGAAGGCGAAGACAAGCCGCTGAAGTATCCCGGGATTTTTCATCGTGCCTCGCTGATGATCCTGACCAAGACGGATCTCCTCCCTCACGTCGAATTTGATCCTAATCTCGCTCTCGAAAACGCCCGCAAGATTCATCCGGAAATTGAATACCTGGCGCTCTCTTCCCGCACCGGCGAAGGCTTCGACAAATGGCTTGCCTGGCTTTCCACGCTCCAGCAGAAAATCCGCCAGGAAGCCCCGGCAGCAATTATCTGAAACACATTTTCATTCACCATGACGCCAGCGTCTCCAACGGTTGTGGTTCGCAAAGCGATCGACGTCACCGGCATCGTCCAGGGCGTCGGCTTCCGCCCGTTCGTCTACCGTCTGGCCAATGAATGCAATCTCGCTGGGTTCATCGCGAACACGCCGGCTGGCGTAAGCATCGAGGTGCAGGGTCCGGCGGATTCCCTGACGGCCTTTCTCACCAGGTTGCCGCTTGAGATTCCGCCACTTGCCAAAATCAGTTCCCTGGTACCGCGCGATGTCGAACTCCAGCCGGAAACGGCGTTCCGTATTCTCTCCAGTCGCCTCGATCGGCCGCCCAAGGCGCTGATCTCTCCGGACGTGGCGGTTTGCGACGATTGCCTGCGCGAAATGACCAACCCGCGCGATCGCCGCTTCCGCTACCCGTTCATCAACTGCACGAATTGTGGACCGCGCTTCACCATCATTCGCGACATTCCTTACGATCGCGCGCGCACCTCCATGGATTCCTTCAAAATGTGCGTTGCTTGCCAGGCGGAGTACGACGATCCAGCAAATCGCCGTTTTCATGCCCAGCCCAATGCCTGTTGGGATTGTGGCCCGCAAGTGCAACTCCTGGATGACAAGGGCGCGCGCGTGGACATCGCTGACCCCATTCGCGAAGCTGCTCGCCTCCTCGAATGCGGCGCCATTGTCGCCATCAAAGGGCTCGGCGGATTTCACCTGGCCTGCGACGCGGAAAACGACGCGACCGTGGACCGGTTGCGCGAGCGCAAACGCCGCGTCGAGAAGCCTTTTGCCGTGATGGTCAGGAGCATTGAGAATGCCGAGGGCTTGTGCGTGGTGGACGAGCCCACGCGCAAATTGCTCCTTTCGCGCGAGCGGCCCATCGTGCTGCTGCCGCGCCGCGCTGAAGCGCATGTGGCTGCCGGTGTAGCGCCGCGCAACCGCTTTCTCGGCGTCTTCCTGCCCTATACGCCGCTCCATCATCTCTTATTGTCCGGCACCAGATGCGATGCCCTCGTGATGACCAGCGGCAACCTTAGCGAGGAGCCCATCGCCATTGATAATGACGAAGGCGTCCAGCGCCTGCGCGGCATCGCGGATGGATTCCTGGTTCACAATCGCGACATCGTGAGGCGTTGCGATGATTCCGTGGTGCGTTCTGCGTTGGGCCAGACGCAACAGTTGCGCCGGTCACGCGGCTTTGTGCCCGTCCCGGTTGCACTGGAGGGCGAATCACAGCCTATTCTGGCGGTCGGGAGCGAGTTGAAGAACACGGTGTGCATCGTACGCGGCAACGAAGCGTTCCTCAGCCAGCACGTCGGCGACCTCGAGAATCTGGAGAGTTACCGTTTCTTTGAAGAAGCCGTCGCGCACCTGCAGCGCATCCTGGAAGTTCAGCCCAAGGTCATTGCCTACGATCTTCATCCAGACTACTTCTCCTCCAAATGGGCGCTGGCCCGCACGGACGTTCACCTTATCGGTGTGCAACACCATCATGCGCATATCGCCGCGTGCATGGCGGAAAATCATCTCGACGGAAAAGTGATCGGCATCGCTCTTGACGGCACCGGCTACGGTACCGACGGCGCTATCTGGGGTGGGGAAGTGTTGCTGACGGACTACGTTCAGATTCAGCGCGCCGCTCATTTTGAATATGTCGCCTTGCCCGGCGGCGAAGCCGCGATCCGCGAACCCTGGCGTATCGCTGTGAGTTATCTCGCAAAACACTTTGGGAGGACCTTGTCCGACCTGGAGATTCCCTTCACTGAGAATCTGGACCGGCGCAACCTCGCCATTCTCATGCAAATGATTGATCGAGGCGTGAATTCACCACTCACCTCAAGTTGCGGTAGGCTCTTTGACGCTGTGGCGGCGCTAGTCGGCCTGCGCACCACGATTAACTACGAGGCGCAAGCGGCCATCGAACTCGAAATGGCGGCCCATGAATCCAGCGACGCGGGCGCCTATCCTTTTGAATTGCAGCGCTCCAAAGAGACTTGGCTGATCGGCACGCGCCCCCTCTTCGATTGGTTGATACGCGACATCCGCCGTGGCGCGCGTTCTGCGGACATCAGCCGCAGATTTCACAATGGCATGGCTTCTTTGTTTCTTGGGCTTGCGGAGAAAATCCGCGAATCGCACGGCCTGAATCGCGTGTGCCTCACCGGCGGGTGCTTCCAAAACATTCTGCTGTTCGAGTTGCTGCTCGCCTCGCTACGCAAACAGAATTTTGAAGTGTATTTTCACTCCGAAGTGCCCGCTGGTGACGGCGGCATCAGCTTGGGGCAAGCGATCGTTGCCGCACGTCGCCTGCGCAATCATGTCGCAGTTTCTTAGCGCGTACCGTATTTTCTGCTACCCGTGATGCCTTTGCCTTCGGTGACAATGATCGTTTGGCCCGCGGCTACATTCGTAAGTTTCTCCACTTGTCCGCTGGGCCAACGGATTTCGATGCTGTCCGCCTGATCGTGCCTGGCCAGGCCGAAGGTCAACACCAGTTCACTCGCCGAAAGGTAGCTCGAGCCGCTGCGCAGCATCTCTGTTTGCGATTCGTCGCCGGCCGTTAACTTCACCACCGTGCCAATACCGTCGCGATTCGATCTGGTCCCGATGAGTTTGACGCGCACGCTTTTATTCGCCGCCCCCGCGCCGCCTGTGTAATCGTTCTCAAAAAGATAGACTGGCCCGCCATTCGTGGATAACAGAAGGTCCAGCCGTCCATTGTTGTTGATATCCGCGTAGGCTGCGCCGCGTCCCACCCGCGGCGTGGCAAAACTCGCGCCCAGGCTCTTCGTCACTTCCTGGAAATTTCCTTTTCCAAGATTCCGGAAAATGTGCGGCGGCATGGCATATTTCACATTTGGCTGCACGCGTTGAATATCCCCGTCAATGTGGCCATTGGCGACCAGGATGTCCGGCCAGCCATCCAGGTCGTAATCAAAGAAGAAGCAGCCGAAACCCAGGGTGAGCAGGGAATTGCGCCCCACTTCCGAACGCGGCGCCTCGTCAACAAATAATCCTTTTCCTTCGTTGTGGTAGAGCGAGAGCATCTGGTTGGAAAAATTCGTAATCAGGATGCTGGCCATGCCGGAACGGTCGTAATCTGCCGCATCCACGCCCATTCCCGCGCGCGCCACACCATCCTCGCTAAAAGCGATGCCGGCCACCACGGCCTTCTCCGTGAAAGTGCCATTGCCATTATTGCGATAGAGTTTGTTCGGTTGCGTGTCGTTGGAGAATAACAGGTCGGGCCAGCCATCGTTCTCGTAATCCAGAATCGCGATTCCCAGCGTCTTTGACGTAGGCTCCCAAACGCCCGCTTTCTTCGTCACATCTTCAAATGTGCCGTCGCCGCGATTGTGCCAGAGCCGCACCGAAGCGCCTTTGTAGGACTCCGGCGTGCAATACGACTTGCTCTTGCCATCCAGCGTGCAATAGAGATCGCCTTCGAGCGACCACTGCACGTAATTTGCAACCACCAGGTCCAGCTTGCCGTCCCGGTCGTAATCCACCCACGCGGCGCTGGTGCTGAACTCGTTCGGTCCCCACAAGCCTGCTTTTTTCGTTACGTCCGTGAATGTGCCATTGCCGTTGTTGTGGAAGAGATGGCTCTGTCCCAGCGCGGTCACAAAAAGATCATCGTAGCCGTCGTTGTCGTAATCGCCCACGGCCACACCCATGCCGAACATCTCGATGTCCAAGCCAGCTTTGTGCGTCACATCGGTGAAAGTGCCGTCTTGATTGTTGTGGTACAGCTTGGGTGTGCAGTGCTTCGATGCGTGGCCTGGCCAGTCCGTTCCGTTCACAATGAAGATGTCCGGCCAACCATCATTGTCGTAGTCAATAAACGCCACTCCCGGCCCCATCGTTTCGGGCAGATATTTCTTGCCGAAGGCCGCGTTGTTGTGGACAAAATGAATGCCTGCTTTTTGTGTGATGTCGCGGAATGTGATTGCGTTTGCTGAGGAACTCTGTTGAGTTTGCGCACTCGCTCCAATAGCGCACCACAACAAGACAAGCACTCCCCAGATTCTTTTCACTGGCCCTCCGCCGTTCCTTCGCGACCCACTCCCAATGCATCCGCCACGCGGTTGATGTAGTTGAACCACGAAGCGATCAGCGTAATCTGCAGGATGCCGCGGTCATCAAAGCCCATGGCGCGCAGCTTCTTGTGGTCCGCCGGGCTGCACTGCGTCGCATCTTTCGTCAGTTTCACCACATACTCCAGCATGGCTTTGTCCTGATCGCTGATGGGAGCGCTGCGAAAATCCTTCCGCAAGGCCTCCACCATGTTCTCGTTCAAACTCACGCGACGCAGAAACTCTGCGTGGGATTCGATTCAATAGAAGCAGCGATTCGTCACCGACACCATCGTCGCAATCATTTCGTGCTGGTCGCGCCGCAGCGGAAGCTCCGGCGACATCAGCGCGCCAAACGTGCTGAAGGCATGAAACAGCGCCTCCGGAATCAGGCTGTGCGAACCGACGATACCGTTCTCCAGGCCGTGGTCCACAACCGCCACCGGTGTCGCGTATTCCATCGGATACAGCTTGCGCTGCTCCATCATCGCGTTGCGCACGCGCTCGTCGTCTTCCATTCTCACTGTTTTGATCCAGGTCATTTGCTCTGTCCCTTGCTCGTAGAAAGAATCTGTGCGCTTAACGGCCTGTGCCCGCTCCATCCTTCTTATCCGAAACATTCTTCGCCGATGCGCGGGTCTTCCCTGTCTGCTTTCCCGGCCCACCGCTAAGCGCAATCGAAACGTGTTCGTGGATGGCCTGCCGCTCATTGTTGTCGTCCGGATGCGCCTGCCGGTACGCCCCGGTCAACGCTTGCGCTGCTTCATCGGCCTTGAAGCGCAGGTAGCGCTCCTTGTGCTCGTTGGCGCGTGCTTCGTCGCCCAACCCTGTGTAGCACAGCATCAAGTTGTAATTGGCCTGGAGGTCTTCCGGGTCGATCGCAAGAGTCTGTTGCAACTCCTTCACCGCATCGGCGTAGCGCTTCTGCAGAAAGAGCACGCGGCCCAATTCGTTGTGAACCACGCGGTCGCGCGGGAATTGTGCCAGCACGGTCTGCAATGCCTGCGCCGCCTCGTCGTACTTTCCCTCTTCTTTCAAAACGCGCGCGTAGAAGAAATTTGTCCGTGCCAGGCCCGGCATTAGCGCCAGGGCCTTCAGCAGCACTTCACTCGCGCCTTCTGTGTTACCTTCCTGCACGCGCACGCGCCCGACGTTTGTCCACCCCTCGGGATTCTGCGGATCCATCTCAGTGATTTTCGCAAACGCCTGCTCCGCGCCCTTCAGATCGCCCTGAAGAAATAGCCCAATCCCATAATCGTTCCAGCGCGTCCAATCCTCTTCTGCCCATGCCACTCGCGCTGCCGGCGCCGCAGCGCTCTTTGGCAGCACGCGCAGGCTCTTGGTGTCTTCTGCCACGGTGATAATCGGCAGATCAGGAATCCCCGGTCTGTTGCTGAACACATGCGAGAGATCGCCATTGAAGTTCCATTTGCGGTCGTCGTGGTCAGGAGCTACATCGCCCGTCGAGTGCGGGTCAGGCACGCCGCCAAAAGCGAATTGCGTGTTCCACCATTGAAATTTGCGGTAGTTCAGCTTGGCGTGCAGCGTGATGTGCTCGCCCGCGTTTTCCGGCACGTGCAGCCGGTAGTGCACCGTATCCGCGGCGCCCGGTGGGATCAACCGAACATAAACCACAGCGCGGCTCGCCCACGCGTTGCGCTTATTGATGGGATTGCCGTGCGCATCAATCTGCAGCGATTTGTAGAAGTGCGCGCCGGGATCGACCGGCCCTTTCCCATCGTCCTCAATCTTACCGCTCCAGAAAATTGTCCGCCCTTTGTAATCCGTGGCTTGCAATTCCACCCAAACATCGAAAGCATCCACCGTGCCACCGGGGAAAAAATGTCCAACCTTTCGCGTGCGAACCACAACCTCCACCAGTACGTCATCTCCCCGTCGCACCGCCGCATCCACGCGTCCCAGCGGCGCCGTTAATTGCCGTGTTTCACCAGCCGGGCCTTTCGGCAAGGAAATATCCGCCTCTTCGCCCACCGCAAATGTCGTGGAGAGTTCCTGCTTCGGCAGTTCCGTGGACTTCTGCTCGCGCGTGTTTTCTGCGGGAGCAATCGCAAAAATATCCACGCTCAGTTGCTTGTCTTGCAAGAATTTGCGGCTCGCTTCCATTTGCGAGGCATCCTCATTCGCAAATGGCACCGCCGTGTTCGCTCCCGGGAAACGGTGCGAGTGCACATAGCCGTCAATGTTTCCCTCGTCTTTCGATGGCACTAGCGGCATGTGGCAGTCCGCGCACATCATCGGCGTTGCCGGGTAATAGAAGGACCGCGCGCCTTGCCCGGAAACACCGCTGGATTGCCAGTTGTCGTATTCGTTGAAGCCGCGAATCCAACGGTAGTTGTTCAGCGGCACATCCAGGTGGACTTTGTGGCAGCCAGAGCAGAACTCCGGAACCTGGTTGCGCATGAACGGCTTCAGGAACACGCGCCGGTGCGGCTCTGGATTCAGCCGCACCATGAAATCATGGAGTCTACGGATCAGGGGATTGTCGCTCGCAGCCAGTTGGTGCAGCTTCGGGTACTCCAACACGAAATCGCCCTGCCCCATCGTGCTCTTCACGTGCACGATGCTGTGGCACATCATGCAGCTCAGGCCGGCGCGCGCTTCGGGCTTGTCGATGTTTTGCTTGATCGGCGTGTCCATCATGCCGCTAAAGAGCAGCGCGGGATCGTGGCAACCTGCGCACCATTTGGACGGCTGCACGCCATCGACGTCCTGCATGTACTCGATGCTCTTGCGGTACCACTGGTTGTTAAACGAAGAAAAATGGTGCATCGAGCTTTCCCACTGCTTGTAAATGTCCGCGTGGCACCGCTCGCAAGCTTGTGATTTCAGAAAATAGTCGGAAGGAATGTACTTCCCGTCCGTCGTCTGCACGGAACTCGGAAAGAATTTTCCGTGCGGTCCATCACCCTCCTGCAGCATCGTGGCCGGTGAAATCGAAGGGTTCTTCACGATGTAGCGGTCTTTCCACGCAATATTTCGGGCGTACCAGGAACCCGCGGCAACAATCGCGGCCACCAGCAGTATCCCCGCTATTCCCGCTGCTTGCCTCGCCACGCCAATGCCCAACCGTCCTCTAGCGGAGAGCCACGAGGCCGCCAACAAAATCACGCCCACCGCGCACAGAGCGATATGCGCATACAGCCAGGTCCCGAAGCGATGCGCCGTTCCAATGCGAATCAATACCAGGCCCAGCGCTCCGCCCGCCGCCAACAGCATCCATCCGAACCGCGCCAGCAAACGCTCCTTGCGAATCCCCCAGAAAAAAAAGACCAACAGACCCAGCGACACCAGCACACCCAGTCCCATATGCAAAAGAACTGCGCCTGCATAGAACAGCGTCGCGGAAGGGTAGGCGTAGAGATAAATCGCGCTTGCGACAAGAACAAACACACCAAGCGAGCGCCATCGTTCCATCCCCACTCCCATCTCACCTGGTTTAATTCGCCCCACACTCCACAACTAAAAAATGCGGCCGGATGGTCGTGGATCCGGCCGCAATCTTTGTTGGGGTGCTTCCCGATCAGGCGAAGGCATGGCCTTGTTCGGAAGCAATTCAAAAGTTGCACTGTTTATAGTGCGGGGCAAATCAGATGACAATACTGCGAAAACATTAGTATGAAAAAAGTTCCTTAATCCCTTTATTTTCAGTTATTTGGTAGGCCATCCCCGCCTTCAGTTTGGCGTGCTCCTGGCTCTGCCCGCTCGGCCACTCCACCTCCACGCGATCGATCGCGTCTTGTTTGCCCACGCCAAACGTCGCCGGCAATTCCGATTGCGATAAATAACTGGAGCCGCTGCGCACCACGTGCGACTCGCGCTGCCCGTTGTAGAAAATTCGCACATTCGCGCCAATCGCATCGCGATTCGATTTCGTGCCGATCAAATGGAAACGAATGCTGCGGTTGCCAGCAAGTTGATCATTGCGATAAAGAAATGCCGGCCCGTTGTTGGTGGTGAGCAAAAGATCCTGGTCGCCGTCGCGATCGAAATCGCCCACGGCCAGGCCGCGCCCCACCTTGGGCGAATCGTACCCACCGCCGACTTCGCTGGCGATGTCGTGAAATTTGCCGTGGCCCAGGTTCTGAAAAAGCTGCGCTGGTTGCGCGTAACCCACATTACCGCGAATGTGCCGCACCGTATCGTCAATGTGACCGTTGGCCACGGCGATATCCAGCATGCCGTCCAGGTCGGCGTCAAAAAAAACGCAGCCGAAACCCAGGGTATTCCTGGAAGCCGCGCCAAGTCCCGTTTGCATGGCCACATCGTCGTAGGCCTGGCCTGCCTCGCGATAGAGCCCAATCATTTCGTTGTCAAAATTGGTGATGATGACGCCCGCCTTGCCGGAATTGTCGAAGTCCGCCACGTCCACGCCCATGCCGGCGCGCGCCTTGCCATCTGCGCTGAACGCCAGCCCTGCTTCCACCGCCGCATCCTTGAATTTGCCGTTGTGAAGATTGTGATAAAGCTTGTTAGGTTGCGTATCGTTGGCAACCAGCAGGTCCTGCCAGCCGTCCTGGTCGTAATCCAGCATGGCCACGCCCAGCGATTTGGAACTGCTATCGAATATTCCGCTGGTGGCGGTCACATCCTCAAATGTGCCGTTGCCTCGGTTGTGGTAGAGCCAGCAGGTGTCGCCGCGATACGCCTCCGGCGTGCAATAAGATTTGTTTTTCCCATCGAGGCTGCAGAAGACATCGGTCTCCGCCGTCCAGTGCACGTAATTACAGACGAACAGATCAAGGAAGCCGTCGCGATCGTAATCGAACCAGATCGCCGAACTGCTCAGCCCCTGTTTCCCGAGCAGGCCGCTGGCCTTCGTGACGTCGAGGAATGTGCCCTTGCCCGTGTTGCGGAATAACCGGCTCTGCCCCACGCAGGAAATGAAAATGTCCGGAAAGCCGTCGTTGTTGTAGTCTCCCACCGCCACGCCCATGCCATACATTTCCATGTCCAGGCCCGCGGCCTGCGTCACGTCCGTAAATGTGCCGTTGCGATTGTTGCGATACAACTTCATCGTAGAGCGCTGGCGCTTGTGCCCCGGCCAATCCATCGAGTTCACCAGCAGAATGTCCTGCCAGCCATCCCCGTCATAGTCCAGAAAAGCACAGCCAGATCCCAGCGTTTCGGGAAGCAGCTTGCCGCCGTACGCTCCGCTGCTGTGCTGAAAGTGCAAGCCCGCGGTGCCCGTTACATCCACGAATCGGAATCCCAGCGAAGCGGCAGGGACCGCATACGGGAACGCGGCGTGGAGCAGCCCTGCACCAATTGTTCCCCGGATAAACTCGCGCCGATTCACGGAAGATTCACCAGCCCGTTGCGGATCGCGTAGACCACCAGCTCTGCGGTTTTGTGGATGCCCAGCGCGTCCATGATATTCGCGCGGTGAACAGACACCGTGTTCACACTCAAATTCAATTCCGTGGCGATCTCCTTGTTCGATTTGCCGGCGACGATGTGCTGCAAAATCTCCAACTCGCGCTGCGTTAACCCGGTGTCCCGCTCGCCCTTCAACGCGCCGCTGCGCGCAATCTGCGGATCGAGCACCGTCTTGCCCTCGGCCACTTTCTTGATCGCGCTCACCAGGTCCAGGTCCATGGCATTCTTCAGGATATACCCGCGCGCGCCCGCTTCCAGCGCCTGCTTCACCAGCGTGTCTTCCGAATGCATGCTTAACATCAGGATGGCTGTGTCCGGCAATTTCGCCAATATGCGCCGCGAAGCTTCAATCCCATTCATCTGCGGCAGCGCACAATCCATCACGATTACATCGGGGCGCAACTCTTCTGCCAGCTTCACGGCTTCCAGGCCATCGCTCGCCTCTCCCGTGACTTGAAACGTGGGCTCGTCTTCCAGCATGCGGCGAAATCCTCGGCGCACCAGCGCGTGATCATCCACTAGAAGAACTGTGAGTTTATTCGCCATGTGTTTCCGCCTTTTCCCGCGGGATGTGTATCTGCACCAGCGTGCCTCCGCCGTTCAGCGGCGTGACCTTCAACGTGCCGCCGAGAATCTCCGCGCGCTCCCGCATCGCCACCAACCCGATCCCAGTGTGCCCGGAAGGAGGTGCGAATCCCCTGCCGCGATCTTCCACTTCCAGTTCCAGGCTGGCGGGCTGGAAACGCAGACGGATCCACGCTTCTTTCGCGCTGGCGTGCCGCGCCACGTTATTTAGCGCTTCCTGCACCACGCGGTAGAGTTGCACGCTGGCGTTTGTGTCCAGCGTATACGCCTGGCCGGATTTTTCGTAGTGCAGCGCGAGCCCCGTTTGGCGCTCCACCACCGGTATGTACCAATCGAGCGTGCTTTCCAGTCCGGCCTCCTCCAGCAGCACGGGATGCAGGGCCTGCGAAAGGCTGCGTATATTGTTCAGCGTAGTCTGGGCAATCTCCCGCACTTCCTGCAAGTCCGCGCGCAACGCGGAGTTTTCCGGCATGTCTTTGTCCGCGCGGCGCAGTAGCGAGCCGATCGCCGTCAGCACCTGCCCGAATTCATCGTGCAACTCGCGTGAAATGTGCCGCAGCGTGGATTCCTGCGTGGAAATTAGCTGCTGCGCCAACTCGCTCCGTTGCAGCGACAATTCCGCCACGTGCGCAAAAATCCTCCGGTTGTAGCGAATCAAATAGAGGCTGGTGACTACGATCGCCAGCAGGATCGCGGCCAGGAAATAATAGAGTTGGCGCTGCACGCGCGTATAGATTTCCGCGATACGCAGCGCGGCCTGTTCTTCGCCCTCATTGTTTTGCACCAGCAGCCGCGAAACCGCGGAACTCAGTGCGGCTTGCTGCGGCTGCAGGGTGTCGCGAATCTGTTCGCGTGCGGTCTTCTCTTGCCCATTCTGCGCCAGGGAAAACATGCGGTCGCAGGCGCCCCAGAATTGCGTGAGGGATTCGGTCAAGTAACGCCGCTGGTCGCTGGTGCGCGCGGACTCCGTCAGGCTTTCTTCCTTCTGCAGTGCCGCGCTCAAATCGTTGTGTGTGCGATCAAACTGCGCGGTCCACGCGATCAGCGGATAGGGCTCATTGGCATCCAGCATGTCTCGCATGGCCAGCCCTAGCGAATTCAAATCGTTCTGGATGCGCAGCAGTTGCAGCGAATCCTTGCGGTCGCGGTCCACCATCTCGCTTTGCAGTTGGCGCAGCCCGGAAAATTGCCGCGTGATATATCCGGCATAAGCCAGTACGGCCAGGATCGTAACGATGAGCCCGAGATACAATCCGAGTGTCGGGCCGTTTTGCGTCAGTCTTTTTTCCACGCGCAAAGGATATAACGCCGCGACGGCAGGAACAAATGCCCACGGCGCGATTCTCCCGGCCGCCTGCCGCCTCGTCGGTGTTACACTGCTCACGATTTCAAATCTGTCTTGGAGCGCGGCGCATGATTGACATGGGACTCATCGGGTTTGGTCTGGGCGGGCGGTACTTCCATGCGCCGTTGATTCACGCCGTCCCCGGGTTGCGGCTCGCGGCCGTGGTGCAACGCAACAGTGATACGGCCGCGAAGCTCTATCCCGGCGTGCGCGTTGTGCGCAGCGTCGAAGAACTCCTCGCCATCGATTCCATCCGTCTGGTGGTGATTGCCACACCTAATCAGACGCATTTCCGATTTGCCGCGCAGTGCCTCCAGGCCGGGCGGGATGTCATCGTGGACAAGCCCATCACACCCACACTGCACGAAACCCTCGCGCTTTTTCGCATTGCCAGGAAATGTGGCCGCCTCCTGACTGTGTCTCACACGCGGCGATTCGACGCCGATTTTCAGGCCGTGCGCGAGGTTGTGGCGAGCGGCGAACTCGGAAACATTGCGCGCTTCGACACGCATTACGACCGCTACCGCACCACTTCTCGCCCCAATGCCTGGCGGGAACAGCCCGGCCCAGGCAGCGGCATTCTCCTGGACATCGCTCCGCACTTGATTGACCACGCCCTGATGCTCTTCGGTCTGCCCGAAGCGGTCTACGCGGACATACGCATCGAGCGCGCTGGATTTGTCACCGACGATGCCTTTGACATTTGCTTTTTTTACCCCGGCAATTTGCGCGCGAATCTCCACGAATCCATGCTGTGCCTTACGCCGCGGCCGCGCTTCGTGATCCTTGGCGATAAGGGCTCGTTCATCAAATCCGAGATAGATGCGCTGGAGCCGGCGCTTCGCCGCGAGGAAATTCCCAAAGGTGAATCGTGGGTCCTCGATCCGGAAGAGAATTGGGGCGTACTGACGACCGCCCTGGATGGCCAGACGCGCAAACGAAAAGTGGCTTCGCGCGGGGATTGGCGGGAATTCTACGCGAATGTCCGCGACGTGATTTTGGGCCAGGCGGAATTGCTGGTGACGCCGAAGCAGGTGATTGACGTGATGGTCGCGCTATATCTCGCGCAGGAAAGCAGTGCGCGGCGTTGCGTTGTTCCGTGGCGCAATGTGGCATTGTAGCTTCGCGCAGCTGGGCAAGAGGCGAACGATACGTCGTATAATTCAGATTCGGGAAGAAGGAGCCCAAACCTCTTCATGACGAAAATCGAACTGTTGTCGTCCATTCTGGCCTCCAATTTCGCGCAACTTGGCAGCGACGTGCACGCCGCGATTGAGGGCGGTGCCACCGCCCTGCATGTGGACGTGATGGACGGCCACTTCGTGCCGAACCTCACTGTGGGTCCGCCGCTGGTGGCGTCCTTGCGCAAAGTGGTGAGCGTCCCTCTTGATTGTCACTTGATGATTGAGCAGCCGGATCTGTTCATTCCCGCGTTTGCCGATGCGGGCGCCAACTGGATTTCCGTGCACCAGGAAGCCTGCGCCAACCTTGATCGCACGTTGCACCTAATCTCGCAGCACGGCTGCAAACCCGGAGTCGTGATCAATCCAGCCACGCCCGTGGAACTTCTGACGGAAGTGCTGGAATTGGTGCATCACGTCCTGGTGATGAGCGTGAATCCTGGCTTCGGCGGGCAGAAGTTCATTCCCAATGCGCTGAACAAAATCGCGGCCTTAGCCCGCATGCGTGCCGAACGCAAGCTGGACTTCCGCATCGAAGTAGATGGCGGAATCGATTTGACCACCGTCGCCGATGTTGTGAAGGCCGGCGCGGAATTACTGGTCGTCGGCACTGGCGTGTTCGGCCATGGCGACATCCGCACCAACGCCGCCAAACTCCTGGAAGCCGCCCGCAGCGCCACCCTCTCCCACGCCTAAATCCGGCGTAATCACATAGTGGCTGGGAAGCTTGCGGCGCCTACGGCTCCGATGTGAACGGCGAAGCCGGTAGGCCCGCGGCGTTGTACAGGTTACAAGCGGGATTGCTGTCCCACCCATACCGAACATAGACGGGCACGGCCACCGTTGGATTTGAGACCACGACCGAATCGTGATCAATGGTTGCCGACGCGCTCACAAACTTGCGGTCCGCGCCGGCAATCTCAAATCCGTGAAGTTCGCCGCCTTTGGCCACCAAGCCAGTACCATGGGTGAACGTAACCCGCAGCGACGAGCCTTCGCGGAAGCTTAGGTTATATAACGGCCCCGAATACTCCAGCGTCTCGCCGTACGCAATCGCTCTAGCGGCAAGCGCAAGCCGGTGCCCAACGTCCTGCTTGTTCGTCGGGTGGATGTTATCGGGGTTCCCGATGTCGATGGTCACTGCCATTCCCGTGTTTTTCAATTCCAGCGTGCGGCGCTGCGCATCGCGCACAGTTGGCCACATCATGCCCGCGTCGGCTTTCCAATTGGCAAGCTGAACATAGAAGAACGGGAAATCACCAATCTTCCACTGGCTGCGCCAATCGCGAATCATCGTTTCAAACAGGCGATTGTACGTTGGTGCGCGCTCCGGTCCGGTGTTGCTCTCGCCCTGATACCAGATGGCACCGCGAATTGGATATGGCGTCAGCGGCGCGATCATGCCGTTATAATCCGCCGCTGGAATCCACGAGCGAATTTCGGGATGCCAGGGGAATTCCGGGGCCGGCTTTCCTTCGGCCTTCGCCTTTGCGGTCTGCTCTTCCTGAATAGGTCTTTCGAGCCTGTACTCGCTTTCCCCGTCCGCCAGCTTTGCGAAGGCGGCAAACTCCGGCATCAGCGCGGCGTCCGCAGCCAGCGCCGGCAAACTGGTCCAGGCCTCGGCGGGAGTGCCGTCCCAATCCGCCTCAATCACTCCGATAGCTACCTTCTGATCGGCGTGAATCTCCTGTGCGAACAGAAAGGCCACGGCGGAGAATTTCGCCGCTCTCTCTCTTGTGGAGAGCATCCACGGCTTGATGGCAACATCGCTCATGGGATAATCCGCCGACGTATGACTCACCTTGCAGAGCCGTATGGCCGGTTGGTCCGCGCTGCCAAGCTCCGCCTCCGCGTTCGCCACATCCTGCAACTGGAATTCCATATTCGATTGACCCGAAGCCACCCAGACGTCCCCGACAAAAACGTCGGTAAAACTCAGTTTGTTCGCGCCCGCAATCTCCAGCGTGAAAGGTCCACCCGGCCCGCCCGCGGGCAGGTAAGCCTGCCATTGTCCGAGTCGGTCGGCAGTCACCGTGCGCGATGCACCGCGAAACGAAACGCGCACTTCTTCGCCGGAAGCGGCGAGACCCCACACATGCACCGGCAGGTGACGCTGAATCACCATGTGATCGGAGAAGATAGCCGGCGTGCGGACTTCGGCAGAAACGGAATAAGAGAATACTGTAGCCAGTACTAGGGAAAGAACAATCTTCACGTACATCAACTTTTTCAAGGGGCTCATGAATCCTTACCTCGATTCAGATCAGTGCCGCAGCATCGCGGCGAACTGTTTGGCATTGGATGCAAAACTCTGCGGTATTCAATTGGGTTGCTTGCCTGGGACGAGAACATCGGTGGGTAGAATATCACTCTCCCACTACACTGAGAGCAAAAAAAGGTGCGAACTTAAAGCATCGCGCGGTTTTACAGAGTGCTGCGAAACATCCGGCCCGCGCATTATTGTGGTGCTAGGCTGTAAAGGGCGCTCGGGAGGAACTCGATGCGGCTGGAGAGGTAATGAAGGATGATGGCTGAACAATCGCAAGGCAAACGGGAAATGCCCAGAGCTGAAGCGGTATTCTTGGCCGAGATGGTCAATTATCAAGCCGGAGCGGTGGTCAGCCGGGCGCTAATCCAACGAAACGCTGCCACACTCACGCTGTTTGCCTTTGACGAAGGCCAGGGGCTGAGCGAGCACACTGCGCCGTTTGATGCCTTGGCGCACGTGCTGGAAGGTGAAGTGGAAATTACTGTGTCCGGGAAGCCCATCGTTACCAAAGCGGGGCACGCGGTGCTAATGCCCGCCAACCAACCCCACGCATTAAAGGCACTGACGCGCTTCAAGATGCTCCTGACGATGATCCGCTCGCAAGACAAATAGGAACGCGGATCGCGCGAATTACTTCGCCGGAGGCAGCGAAGTGTCCCCGTAGATAAACGCGGTCAGAATAGCGCCGCGCATAATTTCCGCGTCCTCGCCGTGTTTGAACAGGAAGGCGGGCCCGACAACGGGAATCAGAACTTCAGCATTGGGAGGCTTCGGCTGGCCCTCCAGGTAGACCGTGCCTCGTAGCCTGACCGAATCACCGTTTACGTCGAGGGAGTCGGCTAGAAACGTCAAGTCACCCGGCTGGCCGGCTGCTCCTGTTTTATCCGCCTGGATAATCGTGCCAGAAGCAGGCATGCCCTTTTTCGCCACCACCACACCGTCAACGATGAGATCTTCGGCGAGAGTGAGCGGAATTCTGTCGCCTACCGATGCCGTCTTGGAACTCACATCAGCAGCGAAAGCCAGCCGCACCGGCGTGCCTTGCACCACCACGAGCTTTTCGGGCAGCGGCACCGCACTCACTCCCCCTTGGACTGGAGCGACCACCGGGCTTGGAGCAACTGCCGAAGCCGGCGAATTGAATTTGTATTCCGCTTTGGCCACCATGCTTCGCGCGAAATATGGAACAATCGCGACAGCCTGGAGCGTCGTGCTCGAATCGATGGTGATGGGACCCATGTAACGCGGGGAAGCTTCCGTCGGCGTCCAGCCATCCGTGGTGTAATAGATAATCGCACCTCGAGTGGAGTCCGTGATTTTGACCTTGGTGGGCGAATCAAGAGTCCCAGGTTTCACCGAAAATTTCGGTTTAGCCGCCAGGCGACAACACACGGGCAGCGACGTCGCCGACGCTTGATTCGCATCCATCGCCTGTTGCGTCGCTTGCTGACTTTGCTGCATTGCTTGTATTGCCTGCTGGTTGGCCTGAATCGCCTGCTGGGTAGCTTGCTGGGCCGCTTGTGCGCCAGGGTCCATCTGCGCCAGAGCCACGGAGGATAGAAGAGCGAGTACAAGAGCGGTGAGAAGGATGCGCATTTTGTGCCCCTCCTGTCTTGTACGACGTGAAACATGCTTGTCCGGTTACAGCATTTGGGGCGAGTGTTGCCTGATTCGGGACATGAGGACCACCAAAGTGGCGTAGAACTGACCGCAAAAGAAAAGAGGCGCAAACATTCTGCGCCCCTTTTCAGAAAGCAGGTTGAATGACGTTTAAGGAATCGTGATTTCCTTGCTCAGGTAAACGTCTTGGATCGAGTTGAGCAGCTTAACGCCTTCGGCCATCGGTCGCTGAAACGCTTTGCGTCCGCTGATCAATCCAGTGCCGCCGGCCCGCTTGTTGATCACTGCCGTGGCCACGGCTTCCTCGAAGTCGTTCGCTCCGGAAGCGCCGCCGCTGTTAATCAATCCCGCGCGGCCCATGTAGCAATTGGCCACCTGATAGCGCGTCAGATCGATCGGATGATCGCTGGTCAGATCGCTGTAAATGCGCTTGTCAAACTTGCCGTAGCTGGCACCGTTGCTGTTCAGCGCCTGATAGCCGCCGTTATTCTCCGGCAGCTTTTGTTTGATGATGTCGGCCTGGATGGTGACGCCGAGGTGGTTCGCCTGCCCCGTCAAGTCGGCGGAGACGTGATAATCCTTATCTTTTTTGAAGGCGTTGTTGCGGAGGTAGCACCACAGCACAGTGGCCATGCCCAATTCGTGAGCCTTGGCAAACGCCTGGCTGATCTCCACGATCTGGCGGGTGCTTTGGTCGGAGCCAAAGTAAATCGTCGCCCCGACCGCCGCTGCGCCCATGTCGTAAGCTTCTTCGACAGTGCCGAAGAGCACCTGGTCGAAACGATTCGGGTAGGTGAGCAATTCGTTGTGGTTGATCTTCACGATGAAGGGAATCTTGTGGGCATACTTGCGCGCCACCGATCCCAGCACGCCAAACGTGGAAGCCACCGCGTTGCAGCCGCCCTCGATGGCCAGCTTCACGATGTTTTCCCCATCGAAATAGTCCGGATTCTTCGCGAAACTCGCGCCCCCGGAATGCTCGATGCCTTGATCCACCGGCAGAATGGACATGTAGCCGGTCCCGCTGAGCCGTCCGGTGAAGAACAAGCGGTGAAGGTTGTTCAACACCCGCAGATTGCGATCGGACACCGCATACACCCGGTCAATAAAATCGGGGCCGGGAAGATGCAGCCGTTCCTTGGAAATCTTGGGGGACTTGAATCCCAGAAGGGATTCCGCCTTTGCTCCCAAGAGTTGTTCAATTGCACTGGTAGTTGCTGTTGCCATGGTTCTCTCCTCAATTTAGTCGCGAATTCCGGTTGCGAGCAGCGCTCCTGCGGCCTGGTCCACCAGCCAAAGCAGCTTGCCATGCGCCGGCTGAATCAACTGCGCCGGAAGTTGCTCCGGCTCATAAGGTCCCTCCAAAACCGCTTTCAAGGCCAGGGCCTTGTCAGCGCGAGTGACCAGAAAAAGTACCTGGTTCGCCTGGTTGGCGGCGGGAGCGGTGAGCGTAATGCGCTCCGTATAAAGTTTTCCTACCCAGTTGCGAACCGCAATGCGATCCAGTGGAGCGTGTAAAGCCTTGGTGCCCGGGAAAAGCGAAAGGGTGTGGCCTTCATCACCCATGCCGAGCAGCACCAGATCGAAGCGAGGGAGCCCGCCTCCCTCTATTGTAAAGTATGCGCGAAGAGCCTGCTCATATTCCAGTGCTGCTTTTTCCGCGTCCGCGTACTCCCCCTTGATGCGGGTAATTCGCGAGGCTTTCATCAGTACCTTGGAAAATAGCGATTCGTTCGCCATGCGGAAATTGCTGTCAGGATGATCGGGAGGCACGTGGCGTTCGTCGCCGAAAAAAAAGTGCATCTTCTCCCAGGGAAGCTGCGCGCGCAGACCCGGGTCGTCCGCAAGCAGGGAATAGAGCGCTTTCGGCGTGGAGCCGCCGGCAAGCGCGACCGTGAACGCATCCGACTTCGCCACCGCATCCTTGGCGGCTTGCACAAAAACCTCCGCGGCACGCCGCGCGATTGCCGCCGCGTCCGGCAGAATCCGCACCTCGCGCTCGGAAGGACCCGTCATCAGGGTGTACCCACCTTGTCCTTGTCGCTTGCTGCGTGATGGCTGTGCAGGTCCAGCTCTTCTTCGCCGATGCGGCGCCACGAACGGCCGTCGCGCTGCAGCAGCTCTTCCGCTTCGGCCGGACCCCAGGATCCCGCGGCGTAATTCGGAAAGCCGCGTGCCGGCAGTGCGCGCCAGACATCAATAATGGGTTGAATCACATTCCACCCGGCTTCCACCATGTCCGCGCGTTGGAACAGCGTGGCATCTCCCGCCATGCAGTCCCGCAACAATCGCTCGTAGCCCGTGCTGTGCTCTGCGCCAAAGTACGTGGCGTAGTCGAAATCCATGTTGACCAGACCGAGCCGCATCACCGAACCCGGCACCTTCGCACCGAAGCTGAGCGAGATGCCTTCATCCGGCTGAATGTGAATCACCAAGCGGTTCGTTTCCAGGTTACGCACGGTGGTATTGCGGAACAGCACGAACGGCGTGCGCCGGAATTGAATCACGATTTCCGTGGCGCGCCTGGCCAGGCGCTTCCCCGTGCGCAAGTAAAAGGGCACACCGGCCCAGCGCCAGTTGTCAATCATTAGCTTCAGCGCGACGAACGTCTCGGTGTTGGAATCGTGCGCGACATCCAGCTCATTCCGATAACCGTTCACGCGCTGCCCCTCGGCGGTCCCATCCCCATATTGCCCGCGCACCATGCAGGTCAGCACATCTTCGGGACTCAGCGGCTGAATAGCATGTAGGACTTCCGCCTGTTTGTTGCGCACTTCATCGGCTTCAAAGGAAATGGGCGGCTCCATCGCGGTCATGGTCAGCAATTGGAACAGGTGGTTCGGCACCATGTCTCGCAAAGCGCCAGCCGTTTCGTAGAAGGCGCCGCGATGTTCCACGCCCACGGTTTCGGCAGCTGTGATCTGCACGTGGTCCACGTAATTGCGGTTCCAAAGCGGCTCGATAATATTGTTGGAAAAGCGGAAGACCATCACGTTTTGCACGGTCTCTTTGCCCAGGTAGTGATCGATGCGGTAAATCTGTCTTTCCGTGAGAACCTTTTTGAGTTCCGCATTCAATTGGCGCGCGGAATCCAGATCGTGGCCAAACGGTTTTTCGACAATGACCCGCGCCCAGTTGCCGTTCTCTTCCGAGGTAAGACCCGCGGCGCCGAGTTGTTGCACCACCGGCGAAAAGAATCTCGGCGCGACCGCAAGATAGAAGAAACGGTTCCCCGCAATATTGTGCTGCTTTTCCGCCTCCTCGATCTGCTGCTTCAGGCGCTGGAACGCCTGCGCGTCCTGAAATTCACCCTTGATGTAATAGACCCGCTCGGAAAGCCATTCCCACATTTTCAAGTCGATTGCATCCGGCGCGAACTTGGGGATCTCGTCGCCCAGGACTTTGCGAAACGATTCCGTGGTGTAATCGTTCATCGCAAATCCCACGATGGCAAATTGTTTGGAAAGGAGATTCTCCTGCGCAAGATTGATCAGCGCGGGAATAAGCTTCCGCTTGGTCAGATCTCCGGTGACGCCGAAGATGACCATGACGCACGGGGCAGGCGCGGAAGTGGTGTCCAGATGATTCGTGCTCATTTATCGTTGTCCAATCCGATCCGTGGGCCCGCAGCCTGAGGCGGCGCTCAGTGTCCGGATTTTTTCTCTATATGCCCGCCAAACTGAAACCGCAAGGCGGAAAGCACCTTGGCGGCGAAATCGTCTTCGCCGCGTGACGTAAACCGTTGGAACAGAGATGCCGTCAGCACCGGCGCCGGTGCCGTGGATTCAATCGCCGCAAGAATAGTCCAGCGCCCTTCGCCGGAATCGGAGACGCGGCCGGAAAAGCGCTCCAGCGTGGGTTGATCGAGCAGGGAAATGGCCGCCAAATCGAGCAGCCATGAGGCCACGACGCTGCCACGCCGCCACACCTCGGTGATGTCCGCAAGATTAAAATCGTACTGATAATGTTCCGGATGGCGCAGCGGTGTGGTCTCCGCATCGGCCTCGCGATGCGATTTACCGGCGTTGGCATGCTTCAAAATGTTCAGGCCTTCCGCATAAGCCGCCATCAACCCGTATTCGATCCCGTTGTGCACCATCTTCACGAAGTGGCCCGCGCCGGAAGGGCCGCAGTGCAGATAGCCCTCTTCCGCCGTACCCGATGCTTTTTCGCGGCCCGGCGTGCGTTCGATGTTCCCGCGGCCGGGGGCCAGCGTCTTGAAAACAGGATCGAGATGCTTCACGACGTCCGTCTCGCCGCCAATCATCTGGCAATAACCGCGTTCGAGTCCCCAGACGCCGCCGCTCGTGCCCACGTCCACATAATGAATGCCCTTCGCAGAAAGTTCCTTGGCGCGGCGAATGTCGTCAATGTAGTAGGAGTTTCCGCCGTCGATCAGGATGTCGTCCTTGCTCAACTTGGGCAGCAGGTCGGCGATCGTCGCATCCACCACCGCTGCCGGCACCATCAGCCAGATGGCGCGCGGCTTCTGCAGCTTGGCAACGAACTCATCCAGAGAAGCAGCGCCGGTAGCGCCCTCACCGGAAAGCTGTTTCACGGAATCGGCGCTGCGATCATAAGCGACGCACTGGTGTCCGCCCTTGATCAGCCGGCGCACCATATTCGCTCCCATTCTTCCGAGTCCGATCATTCCCAGTTGCATCGTGAAGACTCCTCCGTGAAGTTTAGTCCAGCTGACCGGTGAATCAGGATAGCGCTTGCTGCACAGCCTTGGCGAGTTTGGCGAGATCGCCTTTCCCATTCTTGCCAAGGTGCACGCGCAGGGCGCGCCGGCCTCGTTCCGCCAAAACCGCAAAATCGCCGCGAGCCTGCGCCGCCTTGACCACGCCAAACGTGTATTTCTGCCCCGGCACCGGCAGGTCCACCGCATCGTCGCACGTGATCTGCAGGAACACGCCGCTGTTCGGGCCGCCCTTATAAGCCTGTCCAGTGGAATGCAGGAAGCGCGGGCCAAAGCCAAGGCACGTGGCCACTTTTTTGGCGTCACGCACCAGGTGGCGAATGCCCTGCAACGCGCGCTCATTCTGTGGGTTCATGGTGATGTAGCCGAGCACCGCGAAATAGTCGCCAGTGCCAATGCGCGCTAAATGCGTGCGCAAAACGTCTGCTAGTTTCCCGCCATTCTTCAGCGTGGCGGTATTTTTCTCGTCCGCAAAAAGTTTGATGCCAGCGGATTCAATAAATGGCGCTTCCGCGGGCAACTTGCCGTTCGCTTCGTATTCCCCGGTCAACTTGCGCGTTTCCACCTTGCTGGCTTCCACATCGGGCTGATTGAAAGCGTTGATCCCCAGGATGGAGCCGGCCACCGCGGTAGCGATTTCCCAGCGGAAGAACTCCTGCCCGAGATCGTATTTATTCCCCAGCACAATGCGAACCACGGGATGGCCTGCTTTTTCCAGCGCGGTCACCGCGGCATCCTGAGCTTTGTTGACTTCGTTACTGAGTCGCAGGTACGCGAAAACGCGGTCGGTGCCGTACGCCGTTGGCTTCGCCAGTTTCTCGCGGTCCACCGGGATAATGCCTTTGCCGATTTTTCCCGTGGATTCAGCGATCAATTGCTCCAGCCACGCTCCCAGATCGAAAACTCCGGGAGATGTAATGATGGTCAGTTTGTCCCGCCCGTGATTCGCCGCAACACCCAGAATCGTGCCGAGCACCACGCCCGGATTGGCGTCTGCTGCGCTCGCCGAACCGCAAGCCTTCACCATCTCTTGCGTGGACTTCAGGAATTTGCCCGGGTCCAGGCCCATACTCGCGCCGGGCACAATTCCAAAATTCGAGAGCGCCGAGTACCGCCCTCCGATGCTCGGTACGCCCGCGAAAATGTGGCGGAAATGATCCGTTTCGGCAACCTGTTGCATCTTGGAGCCAGGATCAGTGACGGCAATGAAGTGGCTGCCCACCTTTTCCGGACCGACCTTGGTCTTGATTCGTTCAAAAAAGTACTGCTTGAAGATGTTGGGTTCGAGCGTGCTCCCTGATTTGCTCGATACGATGCACAGCGTCTTGCGTAGATCCAGTTTCCTCTCCAGCGCCTTGATCTGGCCGGGGTCCGTGGAATCCAGCACATGCATCTCCGGGAAGCCAGGGACTTTCCCAAAGGTCATCCGCAGCACTTCCGGGCACAGGCTGGAACCGCCCATGCCCAGCAGCAGCACATGGCGGAATTTGGCCTTCTTCACTTCCTGCGCCAACTTCTTAAACGCAGCAAGATTCGCCAACTGCTGTTCCGTGATGGCTAGCCATCCCAGCCAGTTGCCCTCGTCCGTGCCGCTCCACAACGAAGCGTCTTTCTTCCACAACCGCGCGACCTTGTTCTTGTTCTTCCAATCAGCGAATGAAGCATCAATTGCCGCGGACAGCGCCGGTGGCAGCGTCCAGGTAATTTTGTTCAAGCTCACGCACGCACCCCGGCGCTCTTCCCCGTGGCGTCCAGCAACTGCTTGAACGCATCCGCGAACAGCTTCACGCCGTCCACGAGCAGTTTGTCCGTCACTTCCTTCATGGAGATTCCGGCTTTGCCCAGGTTTTCCATGGTTTTTGCGGCGCCGGTAACATCCTCGGTCAAACTCTTCCGCAATTTGCCATGGTCGCGGAAGGCATCAAACGTGGCCGGTGGAATCGTATCCACCGTATCCGCGCCAATCAGTTCTTCCACGTAAATCACGTCGCGGTACTTGGGATTCTTTGTGCTCGTGCTGGCCCACAGCAGCCGTTGCGTCTGTGCGCCCTTGCCCGCCAGCGCTTTCCAGCGCGGCCCCCCAAAAAGCTCCTCGTACTTCTGATAAGTGAGCTTGGCGTTGGCGATGGCAATCTTTCCCCTCACGCTTTCCAGCAGGCCTTTCGCTGCCCCGCTGGCTGTCTTTTCCATCTCGTCCACCTTGGAATCCACCAGCGTATCAATGCGGCTGACGAAGAAGCTGGCCACACTGGCGATGTGGCTGACGTCCAACCCCTTCAGGGCACGCGCTTCGAGTGCGGCGATAAACGCTTCCGCAACTTTTTCATACGCCGACTGTGCAAACAGCAGCGTGATATTGATGTTCAGTCCTTCTTCCAGCAGCTGCCGGATGGCGGGAATCCCCTCGGGCGTGGCGGGCACCTTGATCATCAGGTTTTCGCGGCTCACCGCTTTCCACAGCCGCCGCGCTTCCTCCAGCGTGCCCTTGGTGTCGTTCGCAAGGTACGGCGAAACCTCCAGGCTCACGTAGCCGTCGCGGCGCTTCGACTGCTGGTACACCGGCTTGAAAATGTCGCAAGCATCCTGGACATCGCGAATGGCGATCTTTTCGTAGAGGCCTTTGGCGTCCAGCGATTTCGCCTCCGGCGCACTCAGGATATCGGAATAGAGCGTGCTCCCAAGGATGGACTTCTCGAAAATGGCCGGGTTGGAGGTCATGCCGCGCAGCCCATCGTTCTCAATCATCTTCTTCAACTCGCCGCTGGTAAGCAGGTCCCGCCGGATGTAGTCCATCCAGGGCGATTGTCCGTATTCCAGCAAACCCTTCAGGGGGTTGGTACCAGACTTGCCTCCGACATTTGGAATTGTTGCTGAGGTGGTCATAATGCTTCTCCTTTATTCGAGGGCCTAATCCAAAATTGTACGCCGGGCCGGGGGCCGCGGACGCCCTGCATTTCACTGTTTTAAATACTTTTCTTCCAACGCTTTAACCTTAGCTAGCCGCCTCACGTGGCGCTCCTCGCCGGTAAACTGTGCGCCCAGGAACGCCTTCACCAGGTCTTCCGCCAACTTCTCGCCCACCACCCGCGAACCCATCACCAATATATTGATATTGTCGTGCTCTACTCCTTGATGCGCGGAATATGTGTCATGGCACATTCCTGCTCGGATACCCACCAGTTTGTTCGCGGCCACGCTCGCGCCCACTCCGCTGCCGCAAATCAACACACCGCGTTCGGCTCGCCCGTCGAGCACCGCGCGGCCCACGGCCTCGGAAAAGTCCGGATAGTCGGATGGCCTTTCATCATACGCACCAACGTCCAGCACCTCGTGGCCGAGCGTCTTCAACATGCTGGCCATCTGGTTCTTCAGTTGGAAGCCCGCGTGGTCCGAACCGACTACGAGTTTCATGTTCGCCTCACTTGCCAAGGAGTTGTTTCGCCGCCGCCACAACCGTTTCCACGTCAAAGCCAAAGTGTTTTAGCAGATCCTTCAACGGCGCGGACGCTCCAAAGCTGCGCATGCCGATGATCTTGCCCTTCAGACCCGTGTACCGCTCCCAGCCCAACACCGAACCCATTTCCACGGAAACACGCGCCGTCACATCCGCAGGCAGCACGCTTTCTTTGTACGCCGCATCCTGCTTCTCGAAGAGTTCCCACGACGGCAGGCTCACCACGCGCGCCTTAATACCCTCTGCTTTCAGTTTTTCGTACGCGCCCACGCACAATTGCAATTCCGTGCCGCTGCCCATCAGTATGACTTCCGGCTTTCCACCCTCCGCTTCCGCCAGCACATAGCCGCCCTTGGCCACGCCGGAAGCAGGCGCATATTTGGTGCGGTCTAGCGTGGGCATCGCTTGCCGGCTGAACACCAGCGTGGATGGCCCATGCGTGTGCTGGATGGCCACTTTGTACGCCTCCGTCACCTCGTTCGCATCGCCCGGCCGCAGCACCAGCATATTCGGCATGGCGCGCAGAGAAGCAAGTTGTTCGATTGGTTGGTGCGTTGGCCCATCTTCGCCGACGCCGATGGAATCATGCGTGAAGATGAAGAGCACCGGGATTTCCATCAACGCCGCCAGCCGCATACTGGCGCGCATGTAGTCGCTGAAGTTGAAGAACGTGGCCGCAAAGCCGCGCAATCCGCTCAAAGTCATGCCGTTGACAGTTGCGCCCATCCCATGTTCCCGCACGCCAAAGTGAACATTACGTCCCGCGAACTCGTCTGGGAAAAAGTCTCCCGCGCCTTCAAACGTCAAATTGGTTTTGTTGGATTTCGCTAAATCGGCGGAACCGCCCATCAGCCACGGAATGTTCTGTGCCAGGACGTTCAGCACTTTTCCAGAGCTTTCGCGCGTCGCCATGCCTTTCGCGTCCGTCGGAAACACGGGCAGGTTCTTGTCCCAACCGGCGGGCAGTTCACGTCGCTGCATCTTGTTCAGGCGGTCCGCCAGTTCCGGGAATTGTTTCGCGTAATCGGCAAACAGCTTCTCCCACTTGCCGCGCTCATCCGCCCCGCGCGCGCCCACATGGTCCGCGAAATGTCGGTACACGCCGTCGGGCACCAGGAACTTCGCGTCTTCCGGCCAGCCGTAATTCTGCTTGGTCAGCTTGACTTCCGCTTCGCCCAGCGGCTCCCCGTGCGCTTCGTACGAATCTTGTTTATGCGGCGAGCCATAGCCGATGTGTGAGTCCACCACAAGCAGGGTCGGCCGGTCGCTGGTCTTCGAAAATGTCTCATAGCCCCGCGAAAGCTCCAGCAGACTGGTGGCATCGGCAACGCGCGTGACGTTCCAGCCATATCCCACAAAGCGCGTCATCACATCTTCGCTAAACGACCAGCTTGCCGGGCCATCCAGTGTCACCCGGTTGTTGTCATAGACCCAGCACAGGTTTCCCAGTTTCAAGTGCCCCGCAAGCGATGCCGCTTCACCCGCCACTCCTTCCATGAGGTCGCCATCGCCACACAGCGCGTACACGCGAAAGTTGAACAGCTCAAATCCTGGCCGGTTGAAGTTTGCCGCCAGCCATTTTCCCGCAATGGCCATCCCTACACTGTTTCCCACGCCTTGCCCCAGCGGGCCTGTGGTCGTCTCCACACCCGTGGTGAGGTGCGATTCCGGGTGCCCGGGGGTTTTGCTGCCCAGTTGACGAAAGCGTTTGATTTCGTCCAGCGAGACGGAAAGCTCCTTCTGAACTTCACCTTTGGCGTTCACCGCGCGCACCCCAGCCAGATGCAATGTCGAGTAAAGCAGCATGGAGGCGTGCCCTGCGGAGAGCACAAAGCGATCGCGATTTGGCCACAGCGGATCCGCGGGGTCGTAGCGCAAAAAGCTTTGCCACAGCGAGTAAACGACAGGTGCCAAGCCCATAGGCGCTCCCGGATGCCCGGAATTCGCCTGTTGCACGGCATCGATGGAGAGCGTCCGAATGGTGTTAATACATAGTTGATCGATGTTCTGCTGACTCACAGTGTCTCCCTTGCGGATCAGGGGATACCCGCAACATGGATGCAGTGATTAGATGCAGCACCCGCAAATAAAGCTCCCAAATTGTACAGCAAAAAGGCAGGGGTTGGCTCATGCGCCTGAACTGTGGGCCGCTCGCAGCTATCCTCCCACACGGGCAACTCGCCGCGGCAACAAATCGCTTCCAAGCAGTAATCCTCCATTAACCGGACGTTCATACTCCGTTCGCTAGTATTTCATCCGGTGAATCTGGAATGCACGTCCTGATTGTGGAAGACGAGCCGGAAATGGCCGGGTTGATCGCCCGTGGTCTCCAGGAAGAATCGTATGAGGTAAGCCACGCCCGTGATGGCCGCTCGGCTTTGGAACTCTCCTCCACGCGCAAATTTGACATTATTTTGCTGGATGTGATGCTCCCCCGCATGAACGGCCTGGAGGTCGCCAAACAATTGCGCCTGCGCGAACAGGAAACGCCCGTGCTGATGTTGACGGCTCGCGACGCGCTGCCGGACATCATCAAGGGGCTCGATGCTGGCGCGGACGACTACCTCACCAAGCCATTTTCCTTCCAGGAGCTTCTGGCCCGGATTCGCGCCCTGGTAAGACGTCACGAGTTTCGCAAGAGGAATGTGCTGGAGGTCGAAGATCTGGTTCTTGACACGGCCTCCTTCCGAGCCTTTCGCCAAGGCCGGGAAATTCGGCTTTCGCTTACGGAATTCCGGCTCCTCGAACTGTTGGTGCGCCACTCCGGGCGTATTGTTTCGCGCGTTGAAATTCTTGGCAATATCTGGGGCCAAGGACGGGAAGTCACGGAAAACACGCTGGACGCCTTTGTGCGTTTGCTGCGGAAGAAAGTGGATCAGGATGCGCAGACTAAACTTATCCAGACACACCGCGGATTTGGCTATTCGGCGGGCATGGTGAAGAGCCCATGCACCTGACCATTCGCGCGCGCCTCACGCTCCTTTATTTCGTGGTCCTGGCCGCCTCCTTCGTGGCTTTCTTCTGGATTTGCGACTTCGGATTCCGCCGCAGCATTGAAATCACCGTGAATGATGCTTCGCGAAGCAACGTGGAGACCGTTCGCCGCGTCATCGAAGGCTCTTTGCCCAGGGGACTCCCGAAAGTGCAAAAGGAACTCAGCGAACTTGCCGGGTTATGGGCAAACGGCGCCATTTTTGAGGTGGCCGGGCCTGACGGCCAGTGGATCTTTCGTCCGCAGAGGTTCCAAGCTTCGCAAACTCCCTTGCCCGAAGCACCTGCCTCGGGCATGTCTTTTCTCACCACGAATCTGCAGTCTCTGCAATATCGCATCGCGCGGGAACGCGTGATCATTGCAGGAAACGTCTTTCTGATTGATGCAGCCGTACCCACGGAGCCTTTTGATCAGGCCCTGGATGGTTTCCGCCTGATCGAGAAGCGCTTCCTTCCGCTTCTCGTGGTCCTCGCCTCCCTCCTGGGTTACTGGTTAAGCGGCCGCGCGCTTGCTCCCGTCAACCGCATCGTGGAATCCGCGGCGAGCATCGGCGTGCAAAATCTCTCGCGACGCCTGGAAGTGCCCCGAGCCATGGATGAATTGCGCCGGTTAACGGAGACCTTGAACGCCATGCTGGACCGCATCGAGTCCAGCGTCGCGCACATCACGCAATTCACCGCGGACGCTTCTCACGATCTGCGCACACCCCTGGCCCTCATTCGCACTAATGCGGAACTGGCGCTCCGCCGCCCACGCCGCGATGACGAGTACCGCGAAACCCTTGTCCGTATTCTGGCTGCCGCGGAAGAAAGCACGCAACTGATCGAGCACCTGCTCACTCTGGCGCGTGCCGATGCGGGTGCTTCGCAACTTCGCTTTGAATCCGCCGATCTTTCCATCGTGCTGCGCAAGGTGTCGCAACAAGCGCGCATCCTGGCGCTGTCCAAAGGCCTCGGATTCTCTGAAGAAATCGATGCCGGCCCGCTCCCCGTTTCCATGGATGCCTCCGCAATGGAGCGCCTCCTTCTCGCGTTGCTGGACAATGCCGTGAAATACACCCCACAAGGCAGCGTTTCCCTGCGTTCTTATTCATGCGCTGGGCAGGCAATCGTCGAAGTCCAGGACACAGGAGTGGGCATCGCTGAAACCGACATGCCGCATATCTTCGACCGCTTCTACCGTGCTGATCAGGTGCGTTCGCGCGAGGTCCGCGGCTCCGGCTTGGGCCTCGCCATCGCGCGCTGGATCGCGGAAATGCATAAGGGCGCGATCGAAGTCGAAAGCGAGCTGGGTCACGGCTCGGTGTTTCGCGTCGATTTGCCACTTCTGAATTCTGAGAGTCACCACCCGCCTGTGCCAGAACGGCAGAAAACGGCTGCTGGCTTAGCAGTCTGAAAGAACGTTCATCTGTAAGTTCTTTCACCGTCATTTCAACGTAGCCCAATAGTTCATTTATCCCGCCCTAAACGGGTCCATGAGGAAATGTAAACCAGAAGCACCGTCCGGGGTTTCTTTGACTGACTCATTCGCTCCTGAGCCAAGTCCAAGACGAAGAGCCACCAAATCTTCGATCAGGTGTCACTTCGAAAGGCATTGCGGCAAGAAACACGCGTTACTCCAGCCATTCACGCAGACCTGAGCGCGCAAGCCGCAACTTCCGAGGGTCTCATTTCCCGCCTTCCCGGCCGACTGACCGCTTGCTTATTCGGAAAGTCCAAAGAGATTGCTTTCATGAGGAGAAATGGAAATGAAGAGATTTAGCCGCCTGATCCCGATCTTCCTTTTGTTCGCCGCGAGCTTCTTCGCGCTGAATGTGAACGCCCAGGGCGATAGAGGTTCCCTGACTGGCCACGTGACAGATTCCTCCGGCAGCGTCCTGCAGGGCGCTTCGGTTGAATTACAGCCTACGGGAGCCACCGTTGTGACAGACCAGCAAGGTTCTTATTTCGTGAAAGACCTAGCACCCGGAACCTACACGATCACCATTACCTATGTGGGCTTCTCCCTTTTTACAAAAGTGCTAAACGTCACCGCTGGCCAGATCGTCACGGTCGACGCGAAGATGCAAGTGAGTTCTGTAAGGGACGAGATTGTTGTCACCAGTGAACGTACTGGGGCCGAAGCCGAAGAAATCAATCGCCAGCGGACTGCCGACAATATCGTGCAGGTTCTAGCCTCGGATGTGATCACCAGTTTGCCCAATGCGAATATTGCCGACGCGCTGGGCCGCCTGCCGAGCGTGACGCTGGAACGCGACGAAGGCGAAGGCAAGTACGTACAGATTCGCGGAACGGAACCAAGGCTCACTAACGTCACGATTGATGGAATCAACGTTCCCTCCCCCGAGCCGGGTGTTCGCCAAATCAAGCTGGATACCATTCCGGCCGACCTCGTTGATTCCGTCGAGATCAACAAGACTCTACAAGCGAATATGGATGGCGATGGCATCGGCGGCTCGGTCAACTTGGTGACGAAAATGGCCGAGGACAGGCCCACGATTGCGCTCTATGGATCGGGAGGATATACGCCGATCGTCAATGGGCGCGGTGTGACTGAGACCGGCGGCAGTGTGGGGCAGCGCTTTGGCTCGTCGAAAAGGTTTGGTTTGCTCTTGGCCGGCCACTATGACTGGAATGGCCGGGGCATTGACGACATCGAACCCACGCCAGACGCGATTCAGCCTGTTGCCGGTGGCCCAATTACCCCTTACTACGACTCCATGGATGTCCGTGAATACCGTTATAACCGGACTCGCTGGGGCTTCGCTACCACCGCCGATTACAAGCTGGGCGAAGGGTCCAGCATTTACATTCGCGCACTTTACTCTGACTTTATGGATTTTGGGGACAAATGGGTCTACGCCCTCAACGACAATAGCGGCTTAACGGGTGGGCCAACGGATGGTAGCAACACCCCCGTCTTTAAAAGCAGCAGCCGCCGGCCGGACTATGCCATCGGCAGCTTCGTCCTCGGTGGGCGCCATGACCTCTCTTCGACTTGGTTTGCTTGGGATGTTTCCGTATCCCGCTCACGGCAGATTGCTTCCGCCGGAAATCCAGGGCCGGATTTCAGCTACGTTGGCCCCAACAGCGGTTGCGAATACAACCCTGCTGCCACGACAGACCCGTACCGGCCTCAATGGCTCCCAATCTGCTTTACCGAGGCCTACAACCAAGCCAATTACCAACTGCAGGACATTGTGCTTTCTTATGGCCAGAGCGCGCAACTCAACTTGCAGGCAACCGGTGCAATTGGCAAGCGCTACCACATCGGCTCACATCTCGCGACCTTCGAGATTGGCGGAAAGTTCCGCAATAATCACAAGTACGATGACTCCTACACGATCGGGTGGGACCCCACCCTCGCGCTTCCCAACACCATGTTCTTGAGCAACTTTACAAACTCGAACTACTACAACAAGACCTACCCGACCTACGGTCCGGTCACCGACTATTACAAAATATTAGCTTACTTCCATGCCAACCCAAACAACTTCACCGAGGAACCTTACGATCCCACGGGCGCTACCAATACGACTATCGGCGGAAACGGGGGGAACTTCGACTTAGTCGAAAAAGTTTCAGCCGGTTACGTGATGAACACCATCGACCTCGGCAGGTTTCATTTCGTTGCTGGTTTACGCATCGAAGGCACGAATCTGTTTACCAGCACTTATACGGCGACGCAACCCTCGGATCCCAGTCTCCCGGTTGTGCCCAGTTTCACCCCGTCCAATGGCTCTTATGTAAACGTTTTGCCCAGCGCGTCCCTGCGATACGCGATCACGAATGATTCCGGTATCCGGCTGGTTTATGGGAGGGGACTCTCCCGTCCAGACCCGCAGGACATCGCACAGGCTTACACCGTCGTGAATATACCCCCGATATCGGCTTCGATCGGAAATCCCAATCTTAAAGCGGAAACCGCCGACAACTACGACTTATTGTACGAAAAGTACTTCCGATCGATTGGAATGTTCCAAGCGGGCTTTTTTTACAAGGATCTGTCAAATCCAATCGTCACATCAACCACGCATCCGACCACAGGTCAGTTTGCTGGTTATATAGTTACACAACCGGTTAATCTTGGAAGCGCTTGGGTCACAGGATTTGAGGCGGCTTACCTGCAACATTACACATCGCTTCCTGGAATGCTCAGCGGCCTCGGCCTCTCCGCGAACTACAGTTACACTGATTCGAGCACTAGCGGGCTCCAGTCCTTGGGACGTACTGACCATCCAGCCCTTCTTCGCCAGGCTCCTCACACTTGGAACATCAGTCCCACGTTTGATCGCGGCCGTTTCTCGATTCGCGTCGGCATGTCTTATAACTCTGCGAGCATTTATACCTACCAATACGTGGACGGAGCTTCCTTCGGCAAGTCGGGCCCATTCGGTGACACCTATTTCTACACTCACTATCAGGTGGATGCCCAAGGCAGCATCCGACTTGCCAAAGGCTTTACGGCGATCATCTATGGCCTGAATCTGAACAATGAAGTGTTTGGGTTTTACAATGGTTCGCCGCAGTATGTCCTTCAGCGCGAATACTATCAGCCGACCTTCGGCGGAGGCCTCCGCTGGTCGCCAACGCACGAAAAATAACGATGCCCCACGAATCCCGGCGGAGCCGCCTCATTGTTCCGCCGGGAAATGCCATGAACAGTTTGACCACCCCAACAGGCCGCGGCCTTTGGTGTGCGCACCATGTTCCAGCTCTTATCTCCGAACGAAATCTCTCAACGGATTTTCCGGTGAGCATTTAGGCCAAGTTTAGAAACACGCTGCTACCGTGCGTCTCGTGCCACGAGCGCACATCCTGGAGGAAACATGAAATCGAGATTTGCTTCGCTCGTCGCCCTTCTTAGTCTACTCGCCGTCGCCGCGCTGGGCGCCGCCGTCAACTACACACTCGCAAAGAAAGTCGCCGTTCCCGGCGCTGGCGGCTGGGACTATATCAGCGTGGACGAAGCCGGGCGTCGCGTGTACATCTCTCACGCCACGCAGGTGGATGTCCTCGACGCCGATGCGCTCACCCTGGTCGGAACAATTCCCGGCACTCCGGGCGTCCACGGCATCGCCATCGCTTCCGAATTTGGACGCGGTTATGTTTCCGCAGGCCGCGCCGATGCCGTTGTTCCCTTCGATTTGAAAACGCTGAAGCCCCTGCCCGAAATCAAAGTAGGCAAGAAGCCCGACGCCATCATCTACGAGCCGTTCACCAAACGGATCTACGTCATGAACGGCGACAGCGACAATATTACCGTCCTGAATGCCGCCGACGGCTCCGTGGCCGGAACAATCGATCTTGGCGGCGGCCCCGAATTCGCCGTCTCCGATGGCCGGGGCAATCTTTACGTCAATCTCGAAGAGCAGAATGAAACGATCCACATTGATGTGACCACCCTAAAAGTGAAGGACCGCTGGGCGCTCGCTCCTTGCGCCACGCCCACCAGTCTCGCGCTCGACAAGGAAAACCATCGCCTCTTCGTCGGCTGCCGCAGCCGCCACTTTGCCGTGTTGAATGCGGACACCGGCAAGCTCGTTTTCACCGCTCCGATCGGCGAACGCGTGGATGCCGGCGCATTCGATAGCACCACGCGCCTCGCTTACGTTTCCACGGGCGACGGAAAGGTTTTCGTTTTCCACCAGGACACGCCTGATGCCTACACGCTGGTCCAGGAAATCGCCACGCACCAAGGCTCAAAAACAATGGGCTACGATCCCAAGACCCGCAATGTCATCGTGCCCAGCAGCGACAACGGCGCCATGCAGGTGCTGGTTTTTTCCGCCAATCCCTGAGGCCCGCTTCCGCCGCGCCTTGATTTGCGTTTTCCTCCGCATACGAGCGAGCGCCGCGCATTAGGCATGCACTCGCCCCTTAATCGTTTCGTCCGCTCAATGTCTTCTTACTTCGTCCATGCGTGAAGCCGCGGCAGCCAGCGATGCACGTTTCTGCAGTACTCTTCGTACTCCGCCCCGAATGTCCTTCGCAGCTTCGGCTCTTCATAAAACTGCACAAAAAGGACTACTCCCAACACCGCAATGGAAGCCACGATCAGCGCCGCCATGTTTGCGCGTCCGAAAATCACCCAAAGACCCGTCCAGCCCGCGAAAAATCCCACGTACATCGGGTTTCGCACGTATCGGTAGAATCCCACCACCACCAGCCTCTTCGGTGGCGCGATCGGTGCGGGCGTTCCGTGTCCCACCCATCCGAAATCCCAGACACACCGCAGCGCCACCGCGAAACCCAGCACGGATGGGAAAGCTCCAAGCAAGCGCCAGCGCGCCGTACCAGCCAGGTCCACGCGAAAGCCCAACCATATCGGCAGCAACCAGAACCACAGGGCGAGAAACGAAGCGCCCACAATCAGCGAAGCTACTGCCGTCAGCCAAGCACTCCCAGGATTTTTCCCCTGTAAAGCTCCCGCCCCTCCGCTCGTCATAAAAAACTCTCCTTGGCCAGGCCTGAGCTCATCGCAAACTCGTCTTCAAGCTTCATCCTGGCCTTCTATTCACTTTTACTGACCAGAGTGGCCCCAAGTTACATTTTTCTTTTGTACCTTGCAGGAGTCTGCTTTTTTCGCAAGCAGCAGCCCAAACCGCGCTGTTGCGCTAACCCTTTTGATTCGCTAACTTTGTATTGCCGCTGCCCGGGTGGCGGAATGGCAGACGCTGAGGACTTAAAATCCCGGCAACCTCTTTCGCAGCAACCTGCACCAGAACGCAGCACAGCGCAATTCGCCAGTGTTTGCAGGCCTTCCACGCATCTCCCTTGTGCAGTGCCGCGCACGGCGACGCACTGACGTACAGAACGAACCGACACCACTACCGACACCGGGAAGCATGCTTGGGGAAAGGTATGGCATGCCCCCAATTCAGCCACCCGGCCCGCAGTTCTACGGGTCGCGCTCACAGATTTTTCTCCCCAAAGAGCCTCACTGGCGCATCCTGTGAGGTAAAATCGAATCGCAACATCGTTTCGTGAAGCAATCGCGGGTCGCGGTGAGTTCCACTGTGGCCCGCGATTTTAAGTTTTTCTAAGAAAAAGTCCGCGCTCTAAGGGATTTTCTGGCCCGAGGTGGTCGGGATGTACGGACGCACTGACGGGGTGGTAAATAATTTTCGGTTGGGGGGTGGGGGGTTCTACTGCTCTTTTCTGGCTGGGCGCTGGCGCGAGGATAGGACGGCTGGCAGGTTGCTGCGTCTCCGGGAGTGCTACGGCGATAGGTGCGGGGAGCATAGGCACGTGTTGCGACTCCCCTAGTTGTGCGGATTCCTCCCGGGCGGATTCGCGCCTTAACTCGCCAGCAATCTGGAGCAACATTTCAACGCCGAGAATCGCGGTAGGCTCGCCGCGTAGCAGCTTGAATTTGTCCACGGCAATCGCGCCGCTCAACGTACGCTTATAGGCGTCCAGTTCCTTGATTTCCTCGTTGGTGATGGAAGATACCATCCTCTCGGCCAAACCTTCAAAGCTATCGGCCAAGCTGGTCTTGATTGCCTTCACTTCCTCGACCACTTGAGCAGAGGCAGTCAGAACCTTCGCTATCGTGTGTGGACTACGGCCAAGTAGCTTGCCAATGCTACGGTAAGACATGCCCGAACCGGCAAATTGCTTGGCCTTCTCGGTTTCCTCTACGCTCAGCCCAATGGAACCTTTCGTTCTCATGCTATACCTCACAGGGATGAATCCCGCTCACTTATGCTCGGGTATAAAAGAATGCACAGGCTCACCGTGTTCGGCCAGCGTAGAGGCGATTCAGCGTAACCCACGTGGGGCTTTTCTCATCGGCTGTCAGGTCGCCGGGCTGATACACCGATGCTCCGATTTGTGCTTCGAGGGAGTTTAAGGTGTCTCTAGTCCCGTCAAGGATGCTGGCGAGTGCGCCTTCAGTGGCTCTAATCAGCAGGACAGAGGCTTCGCGGAAATCTTCGGCTGTGCGCCGCAGCGCCTCTTTCTTCTCGGCCTCGACCTGTCGGCAACGTTCTGCGATTTCGGCCCGCCGCTGCTCGATCTTTGCCAGCTCCCCCTTACTTTCCTCCAGCTCGGCCAGCTTCGCCCGTGCCTGTTCGGGTTCCCCTTGCGCAATCAATTCATCGGCGCGAAATCGCAGTACACGCTCTACGGATGCAAGGCGTTCGGGGGTGCGTTTGCTCTCGGCTTCCAGGTCAGCCGATTCGCCCGCGAGTGCCGTCAGTTCTTTGTCGAAGTCCGCACACGCCGCCGCATAGTCCCTCTCTCGCTTTTGCTGGAGCGCGGAAAAGGCCTTGGCCGCTGTATCGCTGATAGCCTGTCCGGGGATTTCCCGGTCCTCTACTGTCAGATTCTCAAGCAATTCGCTATTCATGGACGTTATCCCTTCGTGATGTTTTGGCTGCACAGGCCCGTGCGTTGCCTGCAAATGCCCGATTAGAATGTCCAGTTTTGTGATTTGCTCCTGGCAGCCCGGTGTTTGCAATAAAAGATCTTTTTTTCTGAGCAGGTTGAACAGTTCATTCTCGACAAGCGCTTTGCTCATGGTTTCCTCTTTTCTGAAGTCAGCGAGTGCAACCAGGGCAAGATCACTTGCTGGTAATACTCGCGCTGGTCGCCTTCCTCCGAAAACTCTTTGGCGAGTTTTTGCGCCCGCCCGAGTGCGCCAGGTTCAAGCAGATTCGCGCCTTTCGCACACGCGACATAGTGCGCGAAAACTTGCGGCCCGGATTGCATCGCGCCACTTTTCAGGTACGGATTTCTCTTCATGGCGGATTCAATTCGAGAGCAGACATGCGGGCCGAAGTCCCGCGCTAAAAGTCTCTCTTCGCTAGTGGGCGAACCCGGCAGTGCGGGCAAAATTATCTCCGTGTGACCGCTGGCCGCTGCGCTGCCATATTGCATTCGCCCGTTTTCTACGCCGATTGCACTATCGCCGTCTTTCTCGCTGTGAGGCAGAGTGCTTTCATTCATGGTTCGATTCTCCTTTGTACTTCAGAAGGTAACTCGAATTCATTGAACCCACGCCCATGTCTTTCCCCCGCCTCGGCACCTGACGCACTCACCCGGCCCGCCAGTCCAGCATGTCGAGCATCCGCAACGTCCCGTCCCTGAGCAATGCCAGCAAAGCACCTCAACCTTTCGTAGCTCGGGTTGTGGCGGTATCGGAGTGCTGCACCTATCCCAAGGGTGATGCACTATTGCGCCAGTTTCCTCGTCCACGATGTAGCAGCTCAGGGAACACGTCGCTGGCCGGTTCCGCAACGCTTCAAGGATGGCCGGTTTTGCCCCACGGACGCGGGCCAGCAAATCGCTATCTAGGGCGCGCCGGGGTTTCAGAACGAGTGCGTTGCCATCGGCTGTAACACTCACTCCCCGCCGTTCAAGCTCTCCCAGGATTGCCAAACCGCTCACAGCCTCACCTCTTCGCCGCCATCCTCGAAAGGCAAAGATTCCACGGCTCCTATATCTTGAAATCTTGAAATCTTTGAATTCTTTGGTGCGCTATCAGTCTTTGTTTTCATGGTACTGTCCAAAGGTTTCAAAGATTTCACGTCTGTATATATAGGGGCTGAAATCTTTGAATCTGGGAGTGACCATTCCCACCCGGCACCGCGACCACCTAACTTGTGCCTTGCCACGTGAAGGGCATTGCTGGTGCGCCAGAGCATCATTTTCGAGATGCCTACATCATTGGCTGCCCGAATCGCCTCACGTGCGCCAACAGGACCGTCCGCGAGGTATTCTCGTAGCCATTGTTCAGCTTCCCTGCGCTCGGAATGGCCCTCACGATCCTCGACGTTGAGAATCTCGTTTGCGTCCAAGTTCACGGCTCCTGGTTCCCAATTAAGGCGTGGAACACCGTTTTGCGCCTCCACTCGGAAGGCCAGCCCGCCGATGTTTGGGCCAAGATTTTGCTTCACTGGAAGCATGATCCTTCTCTCCACATCGGCGGGATCGGAGGCGACGGCCCAGACCGCACGCGCCGCCGCCGTAAAGGCAATCGACGCGATGGCGCGATGCACGGCTGGCCCCGCCGATTTCCGCAGGTGGGTTACGCCCAGAATTGCAACTCCGTGCTTGGCTGCGAGGGCCGCAAGCGGAGCGAGGATTCCCCTCACTTCGGCGTTTGTATTGGAGTCCGCGCCGCCCAGGTACGCGGAGATTGGGTCAATGATGATGAGTCGGACGCCACCGATGCGGGCGAGTGCATCTTCGAGTGTTGGTATTCCCGTTTCCAAGTCGAAGGCGCGCTCCACAGTGGAATTGTCAGTGAGCGTGACGTGCATTCCCTCAAGAATATGGACGCGGGCGATATTGGCAGCGGCAGTGTCGAGGCGTGGACGGATGGTATCGGCTGGATCATCTTCGGCGCTCGCCATGATGACCGCGCCGGGCTTGCACGCTTCGCCATCGGGGAATGACACGCCCCGACTGACACGCGCCGCAATGTCGATACTGGCAAGACTCTTTCCTAGGCCGGGATCACCGACAAGCAAGTTTAGTTTTCCAAGAGGGATGCGTCCGGGCCAGAGCCACTTCAGTATTTCAGGTTCGATGTCTGCGAAACAGCGCATCACCGCGCCGGGCCGGGCAGGTTGCTCAGCTTGCTCTTGCGCCTCCTCGAAAATTCGCTGGTAATCAGGAGTGGCCATGTTTTCGCCCCAGCGCCACCCGCGCCAGTACTTCCGCGCTGTGCGCTTGCGTCCAATGCGGGTGAGTGCGGGCCAGGTCAAGAATCAGACCCTCAGCAAAATCGAGCAGCGGCTGCACATCGATGTTCGGTTTCCAGCCCGGATCGGTCGAGTGCAGGCGTACCGTCATTGCTGCGCCTGCTCCGTGCTGCTAATGGCGGTCGCATGGTCGTGCCGTGCGAATTCGACTAACTCACGGTAGGAGAGCAAAGTTCGCCTGCCGATTTTTCTTGCTCGTAGGCGTTTGCCAATTAGAAGATTTTGTACGGTTCTAGGGCAGACGTTCAGCAATTCAGCCGCCTGCCGTATGCTTACCAGGATAGGAGCGAGTGTTTTCTGTTCCATGCCCTCAGTAGACAGCACTGCGAGTGAAACTTAAAAGAGGGCGGATTTAAGTTTCACTGTCGGAATTCAGCGAGGGTTTAGTTTCACTTTCGGCTTTTCTCGCGGTAGTAGGCGGACTCGCAAACCTCCCGGCCAATGTTCAACTTTCGCGCTATTTTCCCAAAGCTGTAATTCTGTTCGTCTTTCATCTGCACGATCTGTGCATCCCGTTTGGCCTTCGTTCGCGGACGACCCGGACGACCGCGAGGCGGTACAGGCTGCACCTTGCCGGTAGCCAAGGCAATGCTGAGCGGGTTGAATATCCCGGTAGACGCCAGGAGTTTGCCTATCGCTTGCTCTTGCTCTTGCGTCAAGGGTACGCGCTTAATCGTGCGTTTCATGTCTGTGCACATCCCTGCCTAAACATACCACTTGACAAACTTAGCGTCAAGTTTTATCTTGTGAGCATGAAATTATCGAATGCCGCAAGCGCAATGGGGAAGAAAGGCGGGAAGGCCCGCGCCCGGAAATACGACAAGGCCACCTTGAGTAAGTGGGCCAAGAAGGGCGGACGCCCGCCGAAGAAAGGGAAGCGCAATGCAAACTGACACACTGATTTTGACCGAAGCGAAGGCCGAAACAAGAGAGCGCCGCAACCCTCGCGGAGTTTATGAGAAGGTGCCCGGCTCTGGCGTTTGGTGGATTCGCTTCATTGACGCAAAGGGCCGCTTTCACCGCGAGAAGGCAGGCACTAAAGGGATGGCGATTGATCTGTACCGCAAGCGGAAAGTGGAGGCTCTGGAAGGGAAGAAACTCCCCGAGAGGCTACGCCGTGCGACCGTGACGTTTGCTGAGATTGCCCGCGATGCCCTCACCTACTCGAAAGTCAATAAAGCGGCTACAAGCTACCGCTGTGATGCTGGCCGTATGGAAGTCTTGCTCGGATGGTTTCGGGAGTATCCCGCCGAATCCATCACGGCTCAGGATATTGAACGTCAATTCCAGAAGCAGGAATGGGCTCCGGCCACACCGAACCGCTATCGTGCTCTTCTTTCGCTCACCTACAGGCTCGCAATTCGCAATGGCAAGTTAAAAGAGAACCCCGCCCGTCTTGTTCCGCATCGGCTTGAGGACAACGCCCGCATCCGGTTCCTGTCCGCCGACGAAGAGAGCGCGCTACGCAAGGCAATCGAAGGGAAGTGCTTCGAGCGTATGCCGGAATTTGACCTCGCCCTCAACACGGGCCTTCGGCTGAGCGAGCAGTACGGTTTGCTCTGGGAGAATGTCTCCCTTCCATTGCGAATACTCACGATCCCGCGCAGCAAGAACGGCGCTATGAGACACGTCCCGCTGAATCAGGCAGCCGTTAAGGCGCTCGAAACGCTCCGCGAGCAGTATCCGGCCTCAGAATTTGTCTGCGGGGGCGCAAAAGAGCCCCGGCGTTGGTTTGAGCCTGTGCTCAAGGATGCGAAGGTCTCAAACTTTAGCTGGCACTGCCTGAGGCATACATTCGCCAGTCGCCTCGTAATGGCGGGAGTGGACATTCGCACCGTGCAAGAGCTTCTAGGCCACAAGACCATCGCAATGACCGTGAGGTATTCTCACCTCGCGCCAAAGCACACGCTCGCAGCCGTAGAGCGGTTGGACGCCCCTACAGGGATTCCAACCGACACCACTACCGACACCAGAGTCTTCGAGCAGTCAGCGGCTCAAACACTGGTGTTGCAGTAAGTCTTTTGATTCGCTAACTTTGTATTGCCACTGCCCGGGTGGCGGAATGGCAGACGCTGAGGACTTAAAATCCTCCGGGGATTTTTCCTCATGTGGGTTCGACTCCCACCCCG
>Ga0326727_10000460_pt1 | contig 168384 bp, 135 predicted proteins | sample MB2enrmetagenome_FD_207643 | JGI IMG/M metagenome (GOLD analysis project Ga0326727, IMG submission 207643) | Lab enriched peat soil microbial communities from McLean, Ithaca, NY, United States - MB29MY | ecosystem: Environmental > Terrestrial > Soil > Wetlands > Peat | place: USA: New York... | reverse complement strand
GCTGGGTTCAGAACGTCGCGAGACAGTTCGGTCCCTATCTGTTGTGGGCGCAGGAGATTTGAGAGGGCCTGTCCTTAGTACGAGAGGACCGGGATGGACGAACCTCTTGTGATCGAGTTGTCATGCCAATGGCACCGCTCGGTAGCGAAGTTCGGTTGTGATAACCGCTGAATGCATATAAGCGGGAAGCACTCCTCAAGATGAGATCTCCCAACCCTTAAGGGTAATGAAGGGCCCAGGTAGACTACCTGGTTGATAGGCAGGATGTTGAAGCGCAGTAATGCGTGTAGCTTACCTGTACTAATCGCCCGTTCGGCTTGACCATAAAATTTACTCGGTGCATTAAAAACAGCCGTCAGCACTCAGCCATCAGCTTTCAGTTCGAACTTGTTCGAAAGCCAGATGGTTTCCTCAGAAGCGCTAGAAACTGCGCGCAACTGATGACACAGTACTGACGACTGGCGCCGACGAATTGTAACGATCAAGGCTCCAAAGCCAAGAAACACCCAATCTATTCAGTTGTGAGGCATCGTCCTCAAGCTCTTTGAAAAGTTTGCAGCTCCGATCCGCAAGCAGATGCATGAAAGTCTGCGTCGCCGGATCAAGCTCGAGGCTCATGGCTCGACGCTCATAGCTGCATCAAGTTGTCGGTGATCTTACCGCGGGGGATCCACCCGTTCCCATCCCGAACACGGAAGTTAAGCCCCGCCGGGCCGATGGTACTGCACGCGAAAGTGTGTGGGAGAGTAGGTCGTTGCCGGCATAAATAAAGGCCAGTCTGAGAAATCAGATTGGCCTTTTCCTTTGTGGCGCCTGAAGTTCGAGGTACCTCTGCTAAACTGTTCGCGACAGAAAAGGAAACTGCACGATGAAAATCGCAGAAGCGTTGGCGCTCCGCGCGGATCTCCAGAGGCGTCTGGAGCAATTGAAGCAAAGGCTGGTCAAAAACGCGCGGATTCAGGAAGGTGATAAGCCGGAAGAAGACCCGCTTGAACTGCAGGCCGAACTGGAAAAGTCGGCGCAAGAATTGACGGTTCTAATCCAGCGCATCAACCGGACGAATGCTACATCGCGGTTCGGCGACCGAACGCTGGCTGACGCCCTTGCCGAACGGGACGTCCTGAAGATCCGTTACAACACATATCGCGAGCTTGCGACCGCAGCGGGAACGACTCAAGGTCGTATTACACGTTCCGAAGTGAAGTTCATTAGTACGGTAAGCGTTGCGGCGATGCAGAAGAAGGCCGATGATCTCGCCAAACAGTACCGAGAACTCGACACGCGAATACAGGAAGCAGATTGGCTGACCGCTTTGTTGGACTAGATTCGTTGGACAAGGACAAGTAGGTAGTCGGCGCAACGAGAAGTGAGCACAACCCTCCGGCGGGGCAATGCCGACTCGGGTAGTGCGGGGGCAGCACTAGAACGGTTCGACTCCGACCCGTACAGCGTATGCCCAGTACAGTGCACAAATGCACGGCGTATTGTAACCGTGTACTACCATGTGCTGATCTCGAAGCGTCGGTGAGGGTGGGGAAGGGGCACTCGTCCAAGTCCAAACATCCGCGCGTTGTGTTAGGACGAACCCGCCTGTCCCGCCGTTCATGGGCCTTGATTCTCGGATTCGCATTAACGGTATGCTCGGTAGCAGGAGTTCCGCCTATGCCAACCCTCGATTGGTCGCAGTGTTCCGCGGCGGAAAGTATCCCCGGTAAAGTAAGTGGCGCGTGGGCGTTGAAGGGCACGCGCATGCCGGTTTCTGCCATCCTCGAGAACCTCGAGGCGGGAGCCAATCTCGACGACATCATGTCGTGGTATGAGGGCCTCGATCGCGAACAGGTCAAAGCCGTCATCGAGTTCGCTGCCCGCACTCTCGACAAAGCACCCGCCCTCGCCCCGTAAACTCGCCGCTCGTTTCGTCACCATCAGACCGTGTTCCAGCTCACTGCAAGAGAATTCTGCGCGCGCCATAATTCTCCAAGATCGCGCATCAGGAGGAGAGGATGTGTATCGTCTGTGAACGCGAATTGTGGGGCGAGCATCGAGCGCTCGAAAGCGAGTTTTTCAAGCCCTGCAAGAAATGCAAGAAGTTCCCTGGCACCAGCACCCAGGGCACCTGCTATCACTGTTTCGCTGTCGGCAACACGATTGACGAGTGCCCCGAGTGCGCGGGCAAACCATGGAGCGAAGAATTTCTCGAAGCCAAAGAGGAAATAGAAGGCCCAGACAAAGTGCAGCTCCCGTTTTAGCGCCAGCCGTCGAAAAGAGGCGTCCCTTTAGGGGCACGCCTCACCACCCCATCCGGCTATTCCCCTCCACCCAATCAAAATGCCGATCGCGGCTCAGCAGCGGCAGAGCATGCTGCCGGCACAACGCCGCGATCCAAATATCATTCGTCGGAATCGGCTTGCCCTTCCGCTTCAATTCCCCAACAATCTCCGCGTAGTAATGCGTGGTCGACTCATTGATTTCGAGCACCATGCAATCATTCAGCAGCTCCGTGAGCCAGGACTCATACGCTCTTCGATTTCGCGACTGCGCGATCCCGTACCGATACTCTCCCAGCACAATCACCGGAATCGCCACCTGCTCGGCTCGAGCCAGCACCGCGGCCACTCCAGCATCGTCGTCGGCCATGGCCGACAGGGCATTCGTATCGAGAATCATTATTTAGCCAGTCACCGCCAGACTTCCCGATCAATGCTCTCGAACGTCTCCTCCACGCGCTTCTCAATCCGCTTTCTCTCTCCGTGCAGGTGCTTGAGCTTCCCCAGATGTTTCATCCAGGGCCTTTCCTGGGAAGTTGTCTTCAATTTCTCTTGAACAGCCTCGGTGACCAGTTGGCGTAGAGGAATACCCCGCTCGGCAGCTACAGACTTGGCGCGGCGAAACAAGAAGTCGGGGATTTCAAGAGTAGTCTTCACGATCCCATATTACCATATTTATGGGACGACGCTGGGCACCCACCGGTGAGCCATTGGCGGCAACCGTCACCCCTTCAGCCAAATCACCGCCACCCCACCCCCCACCCGACGAAAATCGGAATCACTAGTAACCAGCGCAGCCTTATACTCGATCGCCAGGGCCGCCGCGAAACTGTCGACATAGTAGAGTTTGTATTTGGCTTTCACGCTGGCTGCGTGGATAGCTCTCTGGGGAGTTGCATCCACCAGGCGGATCGGCAAGGGCTGGACGGCGCTCATGGTTGCGGCCGCGCGGTCTAGGCCATGCTCACGCAGGATCGCGCCGTAGACCTCTCCATAGTTCACCGCTGACATCAGGATCTCGGCGCGTTCCCGTACCGCCTCCTTCAGTAACTGGCTCACTTTGTTTGCGGCGGGTTTGTTCTGGAGGAATACGTACAACGCGCTGGCGTCGAACACGTAGGTCTTCACAGTTCGCGTTCGCCCGCGCCTGCGCCCTCCTTGCGATGCTCAACTTCCCACTTCGCCAGAAGGTCGGGCCCATCGGCGAGGCATCCCTGGACGCGATCCACATAGTCTTCCGTGATCGGCTGCAAAATAATCCGGCCGAATTGATCTTCCAGAAACCTGACTCTGGTGCCCGCCTCAATCCGATGCTTGCGGCGCAGCTCCGCCGGAACAACAAGTTGGCCTTTCGATGTAAATGTAGCACTTAGCTCTGTCATGTCTTACATTATACTACGAGTAAGGCATACCTCCGTACTTTACGACGCAGCAGAATGCGAATTTGGCGTTCATCTTAAATACAATCTTGATATCGCAGGAGACCTGCCATGCCCAAAGTCAGAGTCGCCGCCTTCTCCCTCTCTCTCGACGGTTACGCCGCCGGCCCGCGCCAGGACCTCCACAATCCCCTCGGCGTCCGCGGGTCCGAACTGCATAACTGGTTTTTTCAAACCGAGGTCTTCAAGAAGATTCACGACCGGAGCGGGACTACTATCGGCACGCGCGGCATAGGGAGCATCGGCACCACCGGCATCGACAACGATTTCGCCGTGCAGTCCTTCGAGAACGTCGGCGCCTGGATCCTCGGTCGCAACATGTTCGGCCCGGTCCGCGGCCCATGGACTCCCGATCCTGCGACCGGCGAAATCTGGAAAGGCTGGTGGGGTCCGAACCCTCCCTTCCACACGCCCGTCTTCGTGCTCACTCATCACGCCCGCCCGCCGCTCGAGATGGAAGACGGCACCACTTTCCACTTCGTCACCGAGGGCATCGACCCCGCTCTCCAGCAAGCCAAATCCGCCGCCCAAATTCAAGGTCAGAACAAAGACGTCCGCATCGGCGGCGGAGTCGCCACCATCCGTCAATTCCTCCTCGCGGGCCACATCGACGAGATGCATTTCGCCATCTCTCCCGTTCTCCTCGGAGAAGGCGAGCACCTCTTACACAAAATCAATCTGCATCAACTCGGATACAAACCCATCCGCGTCGTCCAAGGCGAAAACGCCATCCACGTCTTTTTGAATAAAAAGTAACATTGCCATTAGTCATGCCTCACCACCTCAGCCTGACTCCCAAAAAGCAAAAAGGGCCACGACATTTTCCGTCGTGGCCCTTTTCTAAATCTCATCACCGCAAACGAATTGTCAGAACCCGTTCTCCCCGTTCTTACGCCGCAACCTGCTCCCGATAAGCCGGCGCGAACTCTTCCTCCACAAACCTTTCCAGAGGTGTCCGCGTGGAGTTCCCCGGCGTCCGTGTCTCGAGCATCTTCATGTGCCCTGAGTTCAGCGCCCCCGCCATCTCCAGAATCAGTCCGGCCATGTTCGCCGACATTCCCATCTGCACCAGTGCGCTGCGGAACTGATCGTCCGTCGCCCGTACATATCCGAGCGACGTTTTACCGATCGCCTTCCCGGTGATCGCGGCCGCCTCGACGTAAGTAATATCGCGCTGCCCCTGTAATTCCCTGGTCTGCTTCCCGTGGAAGTTGTCATCCAGCAATGCTTCTGCCGCGGCCCCGCCAATGTCCCGAGTCGCGATCATGGGCAGTTTCACATCCGGAACGACTGGCCCCGCCATGCTTCCCATCATTCTCACCACCGCCACCTGCGGCAACAGATTCTCCATGAAATAGCCGGCACGCAGATACAGCGCATCGACGCTCTCGATCTGATTCAGTTTCTGTTCAAGATTGTGCAGTCCAACCACCGGCCCGGTCCCACTCGCCTTGTCCGCGCCGAAACTGCTCAGCGCCACCACTCGCTTGATCCCAGAATTCTGCACTGCCGCGGCAATCGCATCGCTCGCCCGTTCCTGAGCCGCCCGATAGTCGCTGCTCGTCGGATTCGGCGGAATCAGCACGTACGCCGCTTCAACTTCCCGAAATGCCTTCGTCAACGAAGGAGCGTCCGTCAAGTCGGCGACAAAAATCTCCGCGCCCTTCCCGGCAAGCCCCTGCAATCTCTCCGCGCTTCTTCCCACCACGCGCACCTTCTGTCCACGCTCAAGAAGATCCTTCGCCACAACCTGTCCGGTGTGTCCGCTAGCTCCAAGAACTACAAACATACAAACCTCCAGTCGCAGGTTTGGATGCTCTGCCCTTCCGCCACGCTTCACAAAAGATTCGTAGTCGAGCGGATGTTCGAACCCGGTATAGGTACACGCAAACGGCCTGGGTGCCTGAAAACGACATCGGTATCGCTGAGTGAAGTTCTCCCGCCCGCGCAGTCGTGGCACGGTGAAAGCGCTGTACTCCCGACGGTGGCATTATTCCCACCCGTTACTTCCGTAACTTCCCGGGCTGCCCGCGTCGGGTTCTACACCCTTATGTACTCTCCCACAGTATTTGAGACGCAACTAATCTCTCTCCTGGGGGTTTCCACGTACATGAAAAATACCTTCACCAACACGCTCTTAGCCCTGGCAGTCGGTGGTCTCTTGCTCGTTGGGTCCGCCTCTGCTCAAACCTCAACCACCACTTCCGGCGCCGGCCCGGGCGTAGTCGATCCCGGCCATCCCCGCGTCAATGAAGTCAACGGCCGCGAAGAAAATCAGCAGCAGCGCATCGCCAACGGCGTCTCAAGCGGAAAGCTGAACGCGCAGCAGACCTCGAACCTCGAAAAGCGCGAAGCCAGCGTTCAGAACCGCGAACAGAAAGATATGGCGGCGAACAACGGCCACCTTACCAAGGGTGAGCAGCGCAGAATCAACCGCCAGCAGAACCGCATCAGCAAGAGCATCTATAAAGACAAGCACGAGGCAAGTAAGTAGGTCCCGCGTTGAGCGGGTATCCCCGCCCGCTCGCCCGCGTTTTACTGATGCGCTGACGTCACCTTCGCCAGCCACAGGTCCGCCCGCGCGCAAGGCACTCCGTTGCTGCACGCGGTCGGAACCGCCTTCTGCACGCCCGTTTCCGTACCGCTTGAGTTCCCCGGCGCTCCCGTCACGCCTGCCAGCACAAATTTGCTGCAGGTGCCCGCGTTCGCGTCGCTGCTGTCGCACTGCCAGTTATTCGCAGTATTCGGCCCGAGCGTTAATGTCGGAGTGTTGAACCATGACTCCGCGAATCCTGTAAGCTGTACCGTGCCCGCTCGCGTCCCGCACGCAATACTCTGAATCGCTCCACTAATCCAGTAATACTGCGTCCCGCCCGTAGGACAAAACGAGTTAGTCATCGCAATCGTTACATTCGGAGGCGTTGCTCCGTCGCTCGTCCAACTTACTCCCGTCCCACTGGCCGTCGGCGCGCTCGCCTCCCACGACGACCAACAGCTCGTCGAAGTCAGGTCCATGCATCCCAGGGTCAAATTCCAATCGCTCGGGAAAATGCACCAATCCCCCAACGGCCCGCAGTTTCCAATCGCGTTCTGGGCGTTAAAATTCCAACTGCTATTCGTGCTGAATGTATGCCCCAGTCGGTAGACGCACGGCGCCGGCCCGCTGCCATAATTGCAATCCGCACCAACCAGAGTCCCGGGCGAAGAACGCGCCGCCCAGTTTTCCATACCGACCAGTTCTGAATCCAAAGCCGATCCCCAAACTGTCTCGCAGGGATTCGATCCCGCGCTGGTCGCCTGCCCGCAATTCAAAGCGGTGAACAGAACGACCGGGCCTGCATCGTTCGACCCGTGCGGCCCATAGGTGCCGTGCTGCTGGTCTGTAATCGAAATCGGAAGCAGTTTGACGTAGTTACTCCCCGGCGGAGGCGTCTGCGCCTCGGCCAGACTTGCCGCGGGCCCGTACAGTGGGCTTCCCGCGTTGCCGTCCGTGGTCGCCAGCCTTGACGGATTGTCCATGTTCACGGCCGCGTACGATTTCCCCTGGTAGTAGTAGACATATCCGATGCCGGAGTGGCCGCCGTAGGCCATTGAAACCTGGTCGACAAGACTTGGCGTTTGCCAGTAGTTCTCCGCGGTCAAACCATTGACGCCGATCAACTGCCCATTAGGCGTCATGAGCGGAGTCTTGGTGCTGGAACTGTAAGTCTCCGCGTCTGTATATCCCGCGGCTGCCCCAATCGCATCAGTGATGATGATTGACCCGCCCGCAGCCGACCCGTCTCCGCCGCCGACTGCCGTCCACACCGGGCAGTAATTCACCGCTGGCAACAGGCAGTTGAGATATTGGTCATGCGCCCCGGTTAGTCCGAAGAATACAAACTGCTGTCCCGGGGAATAAGTCGCATTGTTCTGATAATTAATAACCGTCTGTCCAACCGAGATGGTGAAGCCCGATTGCAGATATGCGGAACAGCTGTTCCCCGTACCCTGATGGCATACCGCGCTCGCGCCGTTGACCTCCATGTTAGGCTGCTGTACCAGAGAGAAGCGCGTTACTCCCGCTTGCGGAGATTGGTCGCCATCGTGCATCACGTCAGGATAATAGTAAGGCGGGTTTGACGGCACCGCCGTTGGTGTGAATGACCGTTCCGGCGAGAGATGTGTCCCGTCGTAGCAGTTCGAAAGGGAAGTTGGCGCCGCGCCGCAGTCGTACCACTTCGACGTAGCATTCGGAGCCGAACCGTTCTGATAGATTAACCCGGTAAAGGCTTGCGTCCAGCCGCTAAATCCCGGCCAGCTGGAATTTGTTGCCATGCCATTCGTATCTTCCATGGCCATCAACTGCGTTTCCGCGCCCGTCGCTTCCTGAATGAAAATGTCATTCGCGACCGGGGTATTAGTCACGGTCGAGATAGGTATCAGGTTAGCCTGCCCGTTGATAAGTTGCCCCGTTGTCCCCCAATCGCCCACCACCGTGTCAGTCATGGTGTTAAGCATCCGGCAGCCTTGGCCCAGAGTAAAGTTTGCGTTGTACACCGGGCCCGTGCAAACGTGAGTTCCACCGGAGCCTGTCGCTCCCGCGCCCATCGCGCCCGGGCAAGTATCGTTTGGAACGTCATCGTATCCCGTGTGATTTGCCTGCCCATTATCCGAGTACACAATGCTAAAGCTCGTGTCGTCGTCCGACCCGCCAAACACGCCTGTATAGGAAGCGTTGTAATTCTGCGGCATACAAGAATTTTGCGCGGTTGGGAAGTGTACCGTGTCCGGTGCGCCGGGGAGATAGTTGAACTCAAATAGCAGTTCCCACTGCACATACCAGCAAGCCGGGTTCGTTGAGTTGCCGGCATTCGCGCAAGCGTTCGAGCTCCCGTACCACGGGCTGCGCGTGCCACATACTGCCGCTTCGTCCGGATCGGAAGTCGTCCCATCGCACAACACGCCTTTATAGATGGCGTTGGCGTAGGGCGTGCCTGAGGCCAGACGCGGCGGGTTACTCACCGCCGTAAAACTCGCTCCGCTCGTCTGGCCTGTCCAAACGTTGCCCGTTTCCGTTCCCGTGACCACGCCAAGTTGCGCGAAGTTCGATGCCGGGTTGATCGCTTGCAGGATCGCGCTCGCGCCCCCGCCGTTCGTCACCGTCTCTCCTGTCAGGAACTGGCCCGTCAGCCCGGTGAACACAACCGTATTCTCCTGATCGGTTGTAGTCGTATAAAGTCTGTGTGGGTTCGTCGAAGAGAAAGAAGTAGCCCCTGGCATGTATCCACCGCACAAATCCGTCGGAGTAATGATGCCCGCCGCCGGATCGAAAGCCAGCATAGACACAGGCTTGCCGGTTGGAAATATAAGGATTCGCGTTTCGTCGGATGCCCAGACATTCGTGTTGCCGGAACTCCCCAGGTTAAACAAATTTCCAAATCCACTTCCCCCCAGGCACGCCACGGCGCTATTCAAGCTGGCGTCGGTCGCTCGCACCATCAACGTGCCAAAATCGGGATCGGTGATCCGCGTGTTCATCCCATTCAAATAGGCGTTTAGCCCATAGATGTTAGTCCCACTCACTACCGTTCCCGCTGCCGGCGGCGCCTGAGTCGCGCTGCCCGTATAACTAAGAGCTGCGCCCTGATGGCCAGCCGTCGCCGAAGCATTGTAAGCGTTGAACAGGCACTCCGTGTAAGCGGCGCCCGTTTGTGACGAGCATCCGGCAGGCAGCAACTCTCCCGGCACACCCGCGCCAAACACCGCCAGGTCGGTCCGCGCCGCATAAGTAACCGGCAGTCCGCCAATTTGCCCCTGCGACATGAACGTTCCCGTCCAGCTCGATCGTCCCGTCTGCACACTCTGTCCATACAACGTACCCATCAATAAACACACGACCATCCATCGCATTTTCACGTCACACTCCTGCCGGCGTGCAGCCAGACAATCCTGTCCGTCTTCACTTCCGGAAACTCTCGAATGTTCGGGTAAGTGACTTAACCGAATCGGACACTCGGCGCATCGCCCTCACGACGCCAGGATTTGCTTACAACCTGTCACGAAATTGGCGGCGCAATCTGTCCTCGATGAAGTCCCGTTCGACTAGCTGGGAACCGCGCCTGGCGCTGTCGCCTGAAGTCCCGACTTCTTAAACTGATTCAGGCCATAGTGGTATGCGGGACGAAATAAGCCTTAGGGAATCTCTGATTAAGTTCGCCATTGCGTGGTTTGGGAAGGGCACGGCTTCAGCCGTGCCGCTAGATTCCGCCAAGTATGCGGCTTTAGCCGCTGAGGGCCAACGTTCCGGCCCCACCCAACTCACCCCCCGACTTAATCAGACCTTCCTTAGGCTGCTTCCGGGGCTGGTTCCTACCAGCCCAGGGAAGCGACTGCTCCGGCTTCCTCTGGGGGAGAATCCCAAACGCGCCTCAATCCCACCCCAAGGGTTGGCTATAATATCTGTTTGCTCTCAACCGCTCCCGCGGCCTCATAGAAAGGGAACCATGCCGACTGATGTAGTCATGCCCCAGATGGGCGAATCAATCTTTGAAGGCACCATCACCAAGTGGCTCAAGAAGCCTGGGGACAAGGTCCAGCGCGACGAACCTCTCTTCGAAATCTCCACTGACAAAGTCGACGCCGAAATTCCCTCGCCCGCCAGCGGCGTCCTCCAGGAAATCAAGGTCACCGAAGGCAACACCGTCCAGGTCAACACCGTCGTCGGCATAATCGGCGAGGCCAACGGAGCCTCCGCTCCCGCCCCGTCAAAGCCCGCGCAATCTGCTCCCGCAGCGCCAGCGCCCGCGCCGAAGGCAGCCGCGCCCGCGTCGCCTCCACCCCAGCCTGCTCCAGCTCCCACCGCTGCTAAAGACGAGGACGACGACGTCCGTTCCTCTCCCTTAGTTCGCAAACTTGCCCGCGAGCACAATGTCGATCTCGCTCAGGTCCAGGGCACCGGCCAGGGCGGCCGCATCACCAAGCAAGACATTCTCGACTTCGTCGAACATCGCGGAGCCGCTCCAGCTCAGCCCTCCCGCGCCGCAACCCCGGCCGCTGCCGTCCCCGGCGACCGAGGCCCCCAGGCGGCGCGGGTTTCGCCGACCGGGGCGGATGATCTCGTCCCCATGAGCAACATGCGCAAGATCATCGCCCAGCGCATGGTCGAGTCTCGCCGTACCAGCGCTCACGTCCACTGCATGTTCGAGGTCGACCTCACCCGCATCGTCAACCTCCGCAACAAACTCAAGTCCGGATTCGAGCAGCGCAACGGCGCGCGCCTCACCTTCATGCCTTTCTTCGTTCGCGCCGCGATCATCGCTATCCAGCAATTTCCGATCGTCAACGCTTCCGTCGAAGGTGACGCCATCCGTTACCATAAGCACGTCAACGCCGGCATCGCCGTCGCCCTCGATTGGGGCCTCATCGTCCCCGTCCTCAAGAACGCCGACGAACTCAACTTCCTCGGCCTTCAGCGCGGCATCACCGACCTCGGCGAACGTTCCCGCACCAAAAAGCTCATGCCCACCGACGTCGAGGGCGCAACTTTCACCATCACTAATCCCGGCCAGTTCGGAGCCGTCTTCGGCCTTCCCATCATCAATCAGCCCAACGCCGCCATCATGGGTGTAGGCGGCATCACCAAGCAGCCGATGGTAATCACCGACAAAGACGGCAACGATTCCATCGCCATCCGCTCCGTTGTCCACCTAACTCTCGGTTATGACCACCGCATCATCGACGGCGCAGTAGCTGACCAATTCATGGCCGTAGTAAAGAAGACGCTCGAAAACTGGAGCGAAGACGTAGGTTAGCCCCGGAGCATCTGCCAGCGTAGGGCGGGCATTCCAGCCCGCCCCATCCTTTCAATTGCCCTCTCTCTCACTGATAGCCAAAAGCGAATAGCCAACAGCTAACAGCTATCAGCTCTTCACCATTTCGTCGTAACCCGCAACCCCTCCAACTGTGCAAACGTAACCGGCGTCCCTTGCACCGCCAGCAAGCTGGTAACTGCTCCCTCAAGATTTGCAATCACATCCGCCGTCGCTCCACCGACCTTAGCCGACGCCAGGATCGATTGCAGCAAAGACAACACCAGGCTGATCAACGTAGCCGCGCCCATATCACAACGCTCCTTTAATTTGAAGTGTCAGCGAAGCGGCATTCGCAATCGCCGCCTCCAACGCTGCCTGCGCCGACTTCACCGGCACACATGTAGCTTGAGGATCCGGAGGTGCCAATGTCGGCATCCATCCGCAGTAAGTCTCAACCGAGGTGATCAACGCATTTTCGCCCGAAATGCCGCGATCGATAAGCTGACAAACCTCTTGTGCCGCATTCGCCACGCAGCTAGCCTGATACATGCCCTGTGCCGCCACAATCGACCCGGAAAGTGCCGCCGCCGTATCCCGCGCCTGGTTTTCGATCGGCGAACATCCCAGCAGCGGCAATGCCAGTGCCGCCACAATAATCATCAATTTCTTCATAGTTACTTCTCCTCCGTCTGAAAAATCGATGGCAACATCGCATGCAGCAACTGCGCCAACGCATTCACCCACGCAAATGCCACCGGATGCGCCAAAATAAATGCCGGAGTGAAAATCGCCGCTCCAATTGTTGCGGCAATCGTAATCACTACCGGCCCATACTTAATAAGTACTCCCATACATCTCCTTCCACATCGAATCGAGGATTTCCTACAAGAGTTACCGCCCGAGAATGTCAAAACAGTGGAACGCCCTCGCACGACGGCCCATTCCCCGCGCCGATTCACCTGGGTGCCCCTACCGCGGCCAGAAATGGTCATGCATCGCGATTACCGCGCTCACCACGAACGCGATCCCTGCCGTCACAATTCGGTCGTACACATTTCGCTTGATGTCACTGTGCTCCAGCGCCATAATCCGGTCTTCCGCGAGCCGCATCCTCCCCGGCTGCCCATTCCCTACCAGCATGTCCATCTTCGCCTCGAGTCGCCCAAGCTTCTCCAGCACGTCCAACTGGAAGTCGCTGCTCGACTGCACGATCACCGGAACCCGGCCCCCGCCCATAATCTCGTCCTTTGCTCTCATAATGGATAATCGACATGCAGCGCCGTCGAGTATCTTGAATACTTCGCCGGCGAACTGCCGTCATAACTCCGTAAGTAGTAAGTCTGCCCCCTCGCATACCTCGGCAATGTGAACGTCTTGCTTGTGAATCGTCCAACCAGATTCCGGTTATTCCCCGCTCCCCACGCCATGTCCGAATATCTCACCTCGATTCCTCCGCCCACCGGCGGTGCAGTTCCCGCATCGATCGTCACAGTCGTCGAAGTAATGGTTGTAACTTCGGCATCGTTAAGATCGCCGATATAACTCGTCCCCACCTGGCTCACATCAATCGGGGTAAGAACTTGTGCTTGTTGTTCCGCCGCGCTCCCGAACCCAAAGGCTAGAGACGGATCGCCCGCATCCACAAACTTCACCGTGTACTGTACGTTCTCGCCGCCCAGGTCGAGCACCGTAAGGTCCACTTCCCGCGCGACCGCCAAAAACGACGCCCCGCGCGAAGGCACATTCACCGCCAGCCCATCTCCGGGAAAGATGTCCTCCGCCCCTCCCGGTAATGTCGTATTCCATGCCTGATACTCGCCGGCCCATCCCTGCCCCGCATCGTCCATGATCGCGAGTGCGGCGACCTCGCAATCTGCCGATGTCCGCGCCGCGGGAATCGCCACATGCCGCACCGCGCCCCGCACTCCATTGTCCGCGCCGTTCTGGTGCGCTAGAATGCTCGCCGAATTGACCACCCGCGCCATCGCATGTTCCTGGCCCCGGTAACTGACTTCAATTGCCTCATTCGCCGGCGGAATATATTGCGAATAGAACTCCAAAGCGGGCGTCGACGATATGCGGCACTGCGCCCCGCTGATCAACGATCCCGGCGCAACCGTCACCGGGCTTTCGTCCGGCATCGTCGTCCGCACCAGCGCATCCGTCGCTAAGTAGAGGTAAGTGAAGGCTACCGTACATTGCATCGTCGCCGCATTGATCAGCGTATAAGTACAGAACCCCGGAGCGCCGCTGACAACGTCGTCATAGAGCACCGTAGCTGGAGCTACTCGGCTCGCCGGATTTGCCGGATCGATATCCTGCACTTGCAAAACAACTCGCACATTGCAGGTAACCGGATTTCCGCCGCGCGCGTTTCCACTGGGATGCAACGAAGAGTGATACACCTGCTGCATCCTGTAAATCTCTGTAGGGTACAGATAAGTGGCAAACACATAGTGGTGCCCCGATTGGGTGGCAAGCGGCGTCCCTACAATCGATCCAAGCAACAGCGCCTGTATGTTGCAGTTCGCGCCGCTCGGAGTAATTCGAAAACCGGCAACGCAATCGGCAACCGCAACCGCTCCCGTATACAATCCCCCGATCACTCCATTCGACGCTGCATTAAACACAACATCCCCATGAATCAAAACTGTCGCGCCCCCAAGCTCGACCTGCTCGATAAAGTCCAGCCGCGTCTGGCCGTCCTGCCCGGTTCCTCCCGCTATTACTAACTCGCCATTTCCGGCGGAGATTGCATTGAGCGGGTCCGTCACGATCCAGTGAGTCGGATCCAATTCCGTATACTCTTCATCCAGAATCGTTCGGCTCGAAATGGGAACCTCGCTTCTTCGCGTAAACGGTATCTGCGACATATAGAATGTCGCTGTATATCCGTCGCCGACAAAATAATCCTTCACATGTGCCGCGGGCTCCAGTTCTCCCAGAACCGTCAAGTCATTCACCAGCCGGTTGATGCTTATTAGTTGCAGACCGTCCGGAGCGAAACTCGGATCGCTTTCTGTCAAAGCGTAAGTGGATGCCGCCAGCGGTGCGAAGAACAGCTTTCCATCTTCGCCGTGATAGCTGCATCGTCCCGCCACCGCAATTTCGGTCGCCGCAAAGGCCCAGTCCGTCGACGGATCTGCGCTCTGATACGGAATAGCATCTCCGCCTTCCACTTCGCTCAGATCAAAAAACCCGGCCATAACATCTGAAGTAAGCTGCGAAAATGCCGAGCCCGCCGTCCGCGCGACAAACGAAGGCACCAGCGGCACCGTTTTCTGATCGGGAAGCGCAACATCGCCAAGGGCCGCTAGCTCATATTCATATTGTGCCCCGCCATCCGCCCAACCGGCATAACTACACGAGGGAGCCGGATTCATATACCCGGTAAATAAGTAACTACCGTCATCGCGTTCCACTATCACCCGCGCTCCGCATGACGGCATAGTCAAGCCACCCGGCGTGCCGATCAGGATGGCAATAAGCTGGGGAGGAGCGTTCAACTTCCTCGTCAGACGAAAGCCCTTGCTCATCTCAACTACCGAGCTATAATCGTGCGGACCGCTGCCGTCGAGATTGTCGATCATCAGTTTCATATTCTCTTATCCCTGAGGGGCGAGGCCCGCCGCCAATGCGCTGAACGACCGGAAGCTCGATAAGTTCGATTCGCGGTTCCACCTTCAACCTGTGCGCTGCCCGCTAGTAAACATCCGCCGCGCCCGCCGGAAAGTAACTTCGATAGCAAAGCACGACAGCCCCATCGTTTGCATCCACCGTAGGCAGCGCGGTAAATGCTGCCTGTAGCGCCATCTCCCCGATTGGCTTTGCTATCTCTGCCACCGTCTCCCGTGTCCACGCCGGTTTTACAGTGCAAGGGCTGAGAATCGGGTAGTAATAACAAATTCGCCCTCCCGATTCCTCCTCGATCACAAACAGTGCAGACCATCGCTGCAGGAACGCCCCACCCTCCCGATCCACAAAAGCCATCACCTGCTGCACTGAAGCTCCGGCCGCCGGCGTTCCTCCAGGCAGTGCCTGTGCCAGGACCAATGCTGTGCTGGTCACCTGCGCCACCCGCCCGACGTTGAACGTAACTCGCCTCACATAGTTGGCATCCTGTCTTACATCCGCCGGATTCCTCACATATGCCCCGGCAATGCCTGTCCCGACATATCCCACCTGCTGCCCATAATCGACATCGCATGCAACTAAGCCGCCCGCAGCGAACCCGGCAACCGCTCCCGCTCCAATCACCAACTCCTCAGCCGTCGACCCGCCCAGCAACGGAACCGCCGCCACGGGCGTTCCGCCGGACCCCGCCCGCGACGCGCTCGGATCCGTCGCCAGCACATTCATGTGTTCCGCGCCGCCGGCTAGGGCCATCTGCAACTTGCCCCAGTCGCGGAACTCAAACTCCACCCGCGCCCCAAGCAGCCGCCGCGCCTGTCCCGACACGGCCCCCGCGGCTCCCCCAGCCTGTCCTTCGATCTGCGAAGTACTCGTGCGCGAAAAGTTTTCGATCCATCCCAGGTCGATCCACGGCGCGGGCGGCGCATCCAATAAAAATCCGCCATCCTTCGACGGATCGAAAATTCCCGTAGGCCCGTTCACCGGATCGGCTGCTGCAAAATAAGCGCGCGTCTGCCGCGCCACCGGCCTTAGTCCCTCTCGTGTCATGCCGTCACTTCCGGTAAGAAGAAATAAAGTGTCAGTTGCGCGTAGTGTCCGACTCGCGCCGTTCCCGCGCTCCACTGTTGCTTCGCAATTGGTGTATCTCCTGGATCTTTCCCAATCTCTGGCATCGTCCAGAAAATTCCCGCGCCTAAGTCAGCGCTCGGTGTCTGGCTGTAATCGATCATCTCTGTGTGTGGCGGCTCGCAGAGTCTTAGTAACTCAACATCCATTTCTGCCAACTGCCGCCCCCGATCTACGCCCGTCCCGCCGCTCGTTCCCTCGCTCGCATACCAGATCGAGCAATCGATTCCAAGCATCGGCCGGGTACTCTCTGCGATCAACACCTCGCCCCAATCCACATAGAACACCCCCGGCTGCGCCTCGTTGAATCGTGGCTCCATGTTCTCCCGCACCAGAATTCCGGGAATCACAACCCCGTCCACTGTTACGGTCCGCGCCGGATTCAGTGCCGCCAATCGCGATCGCAGCGCCAAATAGAAGCTGTCCTTCGCCGCCTGCATATTTTGTCCTCAATGTTTCACTAAAGTACTTTCGTCGTTACCCGTTCCAAACCTCAGGCCACCGCCAGGACGCGATACAAATACGCGACCCCGCCAAACTGCTCCACCACAAATCCTTCGATATAGAACACCTCACCCTGATATGCGATCCCTAGCGCGGTGTCGAACAACACATCCGCGCTCGCCACGCTTCTCTGACTTACTAACTCAGCCAGCGCCGACCGTCCGGCCAAAACCTCGATTCGCCGTCGCGGCCCATTGCTTTCCATTGTCAGTTCGCGCACAATAACCGGCGCGATGGGTGCCTGCGTCACGCCCGGATCCACCAGTCCCAGTTCTGCCGCTGGGTCGCCCGGCAATCCCCCCGCTGCGAACAGAAGTGTTATCTCCGTTCCCCCCAGGCTCCGCAACATCGCGTCCGCCGCCCGCGCAGCCGCCCCTCCCGATACACCCGTCATGTCATCCCACCTTTTTCGCCACGAACGGCGCTAGTAACTCCTTCACCGTGTCGTCTAATAACGTGTCGGCAAAATACCAGAGCTGCATATTATTCATTACGCCTTTTTTCACATTTAGGCCGGGCGTGGCCTGGGCGTTCTTGGCGAGCTGCGCGCACGCTATCTTCACCGGATCCGGAAATGTGCTCCAGCCCGCGGTATATGTGATTTCTAGCTCGTTATATGTCCATTGCAGCGCGTTGATCGGCAGGGTAACCTCGCCTGTATCGGCAAAGAAATCCAGATCCGCTACATTTAGGTCCGCCCACCATCCCGGAATGCCGAAGGCCAACGCCGCATCCCATGCCAGGTCGTCCTCCGTCCATTCCCCGCGCCGCGGCACCGCATATCGCGCTCGCGCCGACACTAGCGGCGACGTCGCCGGCGGCAGGGCAGTCAATGGAAGGTATGCCACCTGGACCGGCCGCTTGCCGTCGGTGCGCAGCCTCTCCGTATATTGATTGATCGCCAGCGTGACCCTTCGGCAATGCCCATCGATGACTGCCGATGCACCAGTAACCCACGCCGGATTGGTAGTGGCATCTAACCCGTAAGCCTCGTATTCAGACGGCTGTAAGTAACTCATCTCTAGGACCTCAATGGAAAGCCTGCTCCCGCACACAAAATGTATGCGGGAGCGTTAATCCCACTTTGATTGGTGTGACTGATGACTGAAAGCTGACAGCCGCTGGCTGCCAGCTTCATCTCGTGACCTTCACCTCAAAGTGCGCAAAGGACGCTCCCTTGACGACGGGCGCGCCGAACTTGACCACCACACTTTGTGTCATCAGCGAGCTCGGCAGCCCCAGCTTGAATACTCGCGGATTAGGCTCTGTAAGCCAGTGATACTCGATCAGGTCTTCGGTCACGATGTAAGCCGGCAACGTTGCGGTGCCGCTTCCTGGCGTGCCCGTGTAACCCAGTGCCCATTCCGGAATCAACGGCAGGTCGCCTGCCTGCGTGCTCAGTGCCTTCACCCGCAGGCCGCCGGTAATCTCTGTTGTCGATAGCACAACGTTGAACTCCGTTTTCATTTCCCGGTCGATTAAATCCAGGAGCACCGGGTTTGCGTAGATAGCGGTCGGTCTTACCGCAAAAGACGAGTTAGATACCATCTGCGCCACAGTCGACTTCAGCCCATCCACGATGCTAGAGGTGTTGCCGATGCTCACCGAGTTACCACCCGCTTCGATCTGTCCGATCACCCCGAAATACTGTGGCGTTGTCGGATTACTCAGCGAGGTGTCGTTCCCGTTCCACAGCGCCACGTCATGTGTGCGCATTAGCCCTTCGACAGAATCCGTAAGGTCCTTTGCTTGCAAGTACGCGAACTGGCTTTGCTGTGAAGTTACCTCGATGTCGAACAGGTTGTAGTTGATCTGCGATACCAGCGCTTTTAGCGGCACGCTGAGCTCCACCCGCGTCGGAGCTTGCAATGTCGGTTGAATATTTCGTGGATCGACAAATCCCTGCGCCGCCGTCGGCGATGCGATTGCCGTCTCCTCAAAAAACCGCGATGGATGCCCGGTTGCCGGAACCTGCTTGATCCGCTGCCCGAATATTCCTCGCCGCCGCACGATGTCAAAAATTTCCGTCTGATACCGGTCGATCTCAATCGCGCCCGGCCCAAGGAAATCCGCCGTCGCGTTCAAATCCAAAAACTGTGCCTTCATGTCATCTCCTCAATTGAGTTGTTGTGTTTCTAGCTCGCAAAGTGTTCTCGAATCAAAATGCAGACGCCGGTTGTCGTCAGGCCAAGCTCGACGCGCCGCATTTATCCCGAGACAATCGAGTTCGCTCAGTAACCCGCCTCGCATAAAAAAAGGCGCGATAGACTCGCGCCGCTTTCCTACTGCCGCCTGCCGAACGCCGCCGGCCCTACTCGATCATCCCCGCCCGCGCGAGTTCCGACTTAACCGCGATCCGCTGCTCCACACTAAGTGCAGCTAGCGTCTTATTCAGTACCGCCGGATCGAGCCGCTCTCCCTCAATCTCCTGCTTCCCGATCAAGGCCGAGACCACCGGCGACAGAGTCTTCCGCGCCATCCTTGAAGCCTGAGACTTCAAGTCGGCGTTTGACTTTTCCAGTTCCGCCACTCGCTGCCCAAGTTCCCGCGCGGTGAAAGATTCGCCTTCGTCTCTCCCGCCCCGCGACAGCCCTTCGTCCACTGCGGCCACGATCCGGTCCACCTTGGCGTTCAGCGCTTCCTGCTGTGCATTCAGCTTGGCCAGGACCTGATCCAGACTCCCGGCGGCCGCCGCCAATCGCTCCGCCGTTGCCATCATTTGCTTCACTATCTCTTCGTTCATTATTCCCTCCAGAATTTCCTGTTGTTGACTATCGCCTGCCGATGACTAACTCGATCCACGTCGACTTATAAGCCGCCTTCTCTCGCCTCAATACTGCGGCGCCCGTGAAGGTAACTCGATTCAATACCCACACCTGCGCCTTGATGTCTTCCACGACCGCGTCCGCAATCTCGTAAGACATCCCCAGAATTGATTGCTCCGCACTCCCGCTTGCCCTCGACCGCTCCGCCGGCGCTCTTCCAATCTCCGCCACCATCTCGGGAAAGTCGCGTCCGTACAGAAATCCACCAACCTCGAGTCGCCGCTGCACGATTTCAGCTCGCGTAATTACCCCGATCTTCCGTCGCGTGTCATGGCCGTCAAGTTGAGGAGAGTAGTCCAGTCCCATGCCCAGCAGCGACGGAATCGCAGCCTCTGCCGCCGACCGCGTCAGTATCACGCGGTGCCCGCGCGCCCCCGCTGGCGCCTTGTCTGAGGCCGCATCCACTGTCGTCAGCACTCCTCGAAAAGCGATGCGGTTGGGGTGCCCCACGACCGCCGGCATCTCAATCGCCATTGACTCAAGTGATATTCCCATTCCACTCTCCTGATTCTCCGCGGCTTATCTTCTATCAACCAACTTCCAAACATGCGTAAGACCGGCAGAACAGCCGTGCCCGCTCGGCTTACTCACGCAATAATCTCGCTCAGGCCCCGGGCCCGTCGGACTTCGTTTACCGTCAGAATCCCGTTCTGCAGCAAAATCGCGTCAATCCGCGCCTGCTGCATTTCGTCCGTCGCATCCACGTCGGCAAATACAAACTCAAGGTCGTTCCATCCCATCTTCTTGCTGATTACATCGCGTGTAAGATGTTCGGCTATCAGCCGCGCTGTAGGTACGATCGCCGACCGAAAAGCCATCTCGGTCATTTCCGCCGCCGTAGCCCGGTTGACATCGCTTGTAACTCCAAGGAATTGCGCCGGTAAGTCGAATGCGTCCGCGATAATGCGAATCAAGAACTCCTGCCATGCCAGCCGCAGGTCCGCGTCGTTTCCCGCCGCAAACCGTAGCACCTCGGGCTTCGTCTCGGCCGACATAATCGGAACTCGCCCCGTGCCCTCAATCTCGTCTTGCCACCATCGGATCAGTCGCTCCTGGTTCGTCGGCGTCAGCCCCTGCAGCCAAAGCGCATACTGCACCACCGAGTTCGCGGCCAGCCTTCCCGCATACCGGTGTGCGCTCAAAAAGTCATTGATCGTTTCGAACGCCACCTCGAGCCGCCCCAATCCAAACGGAGTATGTGTCCTCGGGTTAAGTCGAATGTAACTAAGCTCGTCGTCGTTCAACACTATCTGACCATTAGCCCCATACAAGCCGGTTACCTGCACATATCTCGGCGAGTCGGGCTTGCCATCCCACTCCGCGACCATTCGAATGGTCGCTCCGTCCACCGGCCATAAAAGTAGCGGCCCGGGCCGCGGCGAAAGCGAGTTCACGTGCTCCGTGTTCCTCAGTGTTGTTCGTGGTTGCCGAGTCTCTGCATTCTCGGCCGGCCGAGGCGAAGAAGGAGAGTTGGAAACCGGTAACTCCCATCCCGCAATGCGGTCTACCTCCACAGCCCCGAATCCGCCTACGATCACGTCCTCCAATACTTGCTCGACAAACGACCTGAAGGAATCGTCGGGATTCGGCGCCTCAAAGTTCTCCGTCAGAATTCGCGCCCGCAACGCGCCGTCCGGCAGGCTTTCCAGGCTCCTCCCACTTCGTGCCTCGATCCGCCACCGCATTCCCGCGATTCGATCCTTGATCACATTGATCGCGCGCCTCGCCACCGGAGTCTCCGCGAACCGCCGCAAGGTGGCAGGCGTTCTCTTCGGGAGCGCCCCGCTTACCAATCGCGACTTACTACGGTCGCCAGTCAGGGGAAGCGCCGAGCCCGGGAATCCCCCCAACGAAAACGGAGCCAGGTTCGACCCCGTTCCCATCGTTCGTCGGCCTTCTTGCCCCTGCGAAAACAAGTTCGTCGACGCAAGGGCGTTCGCGGAGCGTCCTAATAACTCGCTCGATCGTTGCCACAGCTCTCCGGCCCGGCGTTGTTGATTTGCCATCCACTTTCGCACCGGCGCTTCTCCCAGGCGGTGCCGCGCACCGCTTACTGCTTCTCGCATCTTCATGATCTCCTCGACTTACTAAGAAGTCCTCGCAGCGCCTGACAAACGAAACACCGCGTCGAGCGGGCGTTCCGGCTCGCTACCCAGTTTCCAAAGTTGTGGATGAAGTCTCGCTATGAACCGGATCGACTAAGGCGGCCAATGAACCGGCAAGTTGCCGGCAACGTACTACGGCGTTTCCAGACCCGCTGTCCCCACTCTAACTCCCAATCTCTCTCCGAACCTCTTCCGCAATCGTCGCCATCTCCCTTACTTCTCTGACCGCAATCTCATTCGCTCGCAGCATCGCGATTCCTGCTGCCACTTCGCGGCTGCTTAAGGCCACGCGACTTTCGCTCCTCGCCCCCCGCTGTCCCGCCCCTTCACTGATGATCGCAGTCATCAGCGCCTCTTCTCCGCGTCCGCGCAGCCCCGCCTGGATCCTCTCATACCGATAGGCCAGCGTAACCGCCGGCTCTCGGCTCATATTCAGTGCCAGCCCCTGAAACATCCTCACCGACTTACCCACCCGAAATCCAAAGTCCACGCGGAACGGATCGTGCTCGCCGGTAAACTCCCGCATATCCAGATCGCGCGACATCATCTCCAGCACCCCCGCCGCCGAAAACGCGTCCTGCATCTTCGCCACGATCCCCAAACGCCCCATCCGGCGTGCCCGTTCTTCTCGTCCGCCCTCCGCTATCGGATCCAGATAATCCCTCTCCAGCACGCGCATTTCCGCCGCCGGATTTTCCGCCACCATCGCCTTTACCGGTCCCACATCGAACGCGCTCCCGAACCGCTCCCCAAGCAAATGCACTAAGTCGTTACGCCCATGCATGTCCTTCAACTTAGAGCGCACTTCCATTTCGAGATACTCGAGTGTTTCCATTTCGAAATCCGGCGCAAAGCACGCCACTCGCTTCCAATCCCGAGTGATCCGAAAATCCGCAAACTGCTCCGTCCCTTTGCCGGAAGCCTCATTCGGCAACTTTCCGGGCTCCAACACCACCACCCCCACGGTCATAAAATCGTCCCGCAAGGCGTGAGGCACCAGCCGCACCAGCAACACCTCGAACTGTCTCTTCTCCGCCATCGCCTCAAACCGCAACCCGATTTCGCTTTCGTCGGCTGCTCCGCGCGCCGTCCCCTGATCTTTGCCGCGGTCTCCTCACCCCAGCTTAAGCGTCTTCCCGCCACTCTGGGAAAGGCCGCCGAGGCGAGCTCCGGAACGCCGATATCAACTCCCGCACCGCCGTCTTTCTCTCGATCAAATGTCTTACTAACATCTCTAATTCATCCCACGAGCTTCCATACCATGTAGGCGGAATCGTCTGCGCCAGCTCCCATACGCAATCCTCATCTAACTTCTCGATCCGCGACAGCCACGGCTCGAACGATTCCCATCCGTTCACCGCCTTATAAACTTCATTCCGCGGATACACTCCGCGCAGCGGAAAATCCGGAAACGTCCACTCTCCCGCGTTAAAACAATACCCTTGATCGATAAACGCCGCCGAATATTTCCGCTCCCGTATCTTCCTCCAGAACGCCGCCTGCCGCCCATCCGCGTTGCACGTCCACTTATCCAGCGCCAGTATTCCCGCAAACGTCTCCAGATTCCTCACCCGGCCCAGCATCTCCGGCGGCAGATAATCGAACACCTGTCCCTCCACCGGACTCACCACATATCGAGATCCAAATTGCAGCCCCGCCTCCACCTGGATCACGTTACTCCCTAACACGATCGTCAGCTCCGGAGTATGTTCCACCAGCCACGGCGAAACCTCCACCACCTCTGCCACCGGCACCGGCAACCCTACCCGCTCCGCCAGTCGCGTTGCTAGATACTCGTTTGCCAGCACCCGCTCATGCTGCGGATTATTCCGAAACTTCACCACATAGTAATGCCCATCCTCGCAGCGCATAAGATGTCCCTGCGCTCCGCCACGCATCCTCTTTATATGTTGTACCGCCGCAGTAGCCATTTCTCGCCGCAAATAGCCGCGGCCTCCGCAGCCAATCTACCTTCCGCCCGCGATTTCGCCTGTGACCTCCGGCACACCGAATGTGTTCGGTTTTTCCGCCGCACAAGCCCTCACTCACCCGCCTCCGCGCTCTTCTTCTTCGTTCTTTTTCCCCCCAGTTCCGCTCTCACCGCCAACGCAATCGCCATCGCCATCACGCAGTCGTCATGCGCCCCCGGAGCCGCTCCCGGCGTTCCCGTTGTCGACCGCACAAACGTCCGGCACTCGTTCAGCAGCCGCGCGCTATGGAACAGCTCCGCCTCGCGAAACAATATATCCCCCAGGTTCGCGATCATCTCCGGCCGGTTCGCCGCCGACGTGTACCATCCGGCCTGTCCCTTCTGTACATACAACGGCTCGTAGCCCTCGCGCTCCAGTTGCACCAGCACCGCCGTCCCGTGATTATTTCTCTCCACCGCCACCAGCGCTCCGTTGTATTCCTTCGCCAGCTTGATCACTCGATTGCCGAACTCCCGTGGGTGAAAGTGTCCTACTAACTCCGCGCACTGCGTCCCTTTCTCCAGTTCCACCACTTCCGCGCACGAGTAATCCCCATCCGCCAGCCCGCCTGCCGGGTCCGCCCCTATCACATACTTTCTTTTTGCCGCCGCCGGCATCCAGATAAGTTCCCGGCCATTGTCTCGCGTCGCCACTGGACCGTCTAACGCCCCCAATGCTTTTTCGATCGGCTCAATTTCGAACACGCATTCCCCCGACGCCTTAAAGCAACTTACTGCGTCTTCCGCAAATTCCTGCGCCGCCATACTCCGCAGCGCTGCCCACTGCCGCCGCCGCCACGCCAGTTGCTCGTTTGTCAGCCCATGCAGCGCCTGTAGCGCCGCTTCCTCTTCCGTCGCCGTCAGCCCTTGTGGCCCAATTGGTGTTACATAACTTGCTTCAAACCACCATGGAAAAAAATGTTTCGTGTAGCCCGTCTCCTCCGCTTGCTGCCACTCCTCGTAAAATGCTCCCCACGCTCCGTTTGCCGTCGACTCCAGCACGATCTCTCCGCCCGGCGTCACCGCCGCCCGCAGCGAAGCCAGCGCGTCCGCCGCGCGCTGTCCCCACCGCGATACCTCCGTGCAATGCAGATTCTGTATCGTCCGCCCGCGTCCCGCGTTTTCATCCGCCGATGCCACCGTGAACTCGCTGTCCATTTGCGGAAACACCAACTCCCGCGCGCTGGAGTGCGATGGCTTCAGCGGCCCCTTCCGGTACTCGTCCCCTAGGTGGTCCCAGAACCGGTGCACGATCCTGAATATTTCCTCCGCCGCTATCCGGTCATGCGCCACCAGCATCGTGAATGTCCCCGGCTGCGAGATCGTCTGCATAAAGTACCGCGCCGCAATATATGACGTAATTCCCACTTGCCGCGCCTTCAATACGATGTTCAGCTTCCCGCGTCGCCGCGAATACTCCGCCTGCGCCGCGTTCAGCTCGATCCGTTCGATCCTGCCGTTTTTCTTTCGAAACAGCAGCTCCTGCTGGACATATACATCGCACTCTGGCGGTTTCCATATCTCATTCGTCCCTGGAATTGTCCGCCAGAATTGGCTATTCGTCGTAGGCAGCTCCAGCGTCGGTCCTCGATTGATGAGCCGCTCCCGCACGTCCCCGCATTTCTCCTCCTGCTTCTCCCGCGTGAGATTCCGCTCCTCTCGCGCCGCATCGACTGCTCTCTCCGCCTTTTCGTAGGCGTCTTTTATCGGTACCCCGCCGTATTCCGCGTTGCTCTTCTCCGAATCCCCGCCCAATCCCCTCGCCACTAGGGATTCCAGTGCCTGCCGCGGACTCCCCTCCGCCGCCGGCCCAACCTCAACTCGTGCCTTGTTCCCCTTCCCCTTCGCATCCCCAGCTCCCATGCCCCCCGACCCCTTGCCCCAACCGCCTCGTCCAATTTCTGTTTCTTCAATCCCTCTCGCCTTCAGGCGCAAGTTTCACTTCTCCAGTCTCAATCGCAAGCGCACCGTCTCTCCCAGCCAGGCCACCCAAGCAGGCCACCTAAGTCAGGTCACCCTAAGCTAGGTCACCCTAAGGAAACCACCAAGTCACGCCACCCTAAGGAAAGCCAACCCAAGCCACGTCACCCAAGCGGGCATCACCCGAGCGGCGTCCCTTAAGTGTTGTCATCCTGAGCGAAGTGAGGCGATAGCCGAACGCAGTCGAAGGACCCCTACGCCCGCAACGGTCCCAGTGTGCTCGTAGCTCATAGCTAGCTCAGCAATCTAACTCCTGGCCTCCGCAATTAGACCCACTCCGCCCAAACTTTCAGGCACCTAAGCAAATCTATCCCTTGGGTGGCGCAGCGCTTCACCGCTGCGGGAAGCCCTCTGCTTGTTGATTCGGGCTTCAGCCCCTGAGGCATGCCCAGCAGACCTCTCCAGAAAATTGTCAGGCCTGCCCAAAGCCGAAAGCCGAAAGCTAAGCTACTCCGCCCGCAAGCTCTCCGGCACATAAGCGAACGCCCCAATCTCCCATCCCGATCCAAACGAATTCTGATTAATCCCCATCAAGTCAAACTGCCATTCCGTCCCAAGATTCGCCCCTTGATCCCGCACCGGGGAATTCGCCGTAGGTCGGAAATCCGCCTCCACTCCCGACGACGCACACGCATAGTACGAGCCCGGCAGATACCCCGCCGGTACCGCATCGTTCGCCGAGCATCCAAGCAAAAACGAGACCAGACCCGTATTCGACTTCAACGCCGCCCCGCCTTGTACCAGCGCGTCCATCATGTTCTCAACTTCATCCGGCCGTAGCTCGTTCACATGCCAAAAATATCCAATCGGCCGTCCCCACAACGCATTCTTGAATAGGTCCTGGCTAATTCGATTCCGCAGCCCCGCATAACTCATCCCCTGGTAGTTAGGTACGATCCCTTGGCTGGGCAGATTGAACACGTCATATCCCGAAGCCAATGTCGTGCTCGCTCCGCAGCAAGGCTTCAAACTTCCCGTCCCGCGCACCCCGGCAAATCCCAGCGAAGCCGCAATCCCCTCCGTCACCGTATCTTCGTAACTTCCCGGCATCACGTACACGCGCGTCGCCGGCAGCCCGGTGAAATTCAAATTCATCCACGTCTGCGCCCAACCCATCTCCTCGGTCTCCATCTGTGTCTCGTCAAAATCCAGATTCTGAGCCGAGCTGAAAATGTCCAGGTTCGTCACATCCGCTAGCGAAATACTTCGCGCCGTGCTCTTCGCGTTTCCATCCATCGTCACCGAAAACACTCCGCGCTGCTCCAGCGTGTACAAAATCCCGCCCAGCGTGTCCAGCCCCGTCTCCGGCTGTCCCGGAGGTGCCGGCGTCAGATTCCAGTTAATATCCGCCGCCGGATCGTCCGGACTGGTCGTGACCACCAGGCACGCCAGTTTCCCCGCGCCGCATATACCAGTCGAGTGCGAAATCGTCAGCCTCACGCTCGACGCCACCGACCCCGTGTACTGCAAATTCTCAAACACATGGCAGGGCACCACCGATGTCCCCACCGGCCCGCAACTCGACGCCGGAGGCGCCGCATACTCATGTGACACCGAGTGCGTATTCACATCCCATCCTGAGTTGATCCATCCCTGCACCTCCCCAATAATCGACGCCGAGTAACTTCCGCCAGTAACCACGGCAATCGACAAAGGCACGCCCTTAGCGCTAATCATAGGCAGCAGGGAGTTGATGTAAGTGTCGCTGTACTGCACCAATCCCGGATCGTCATATGTAACCGACGTGTAAGCCGGCCACCGGTGCCACTCCCGCACCCACGGCGGAGTTTCCGCCGCCACATTGTGCATCCCCGCCGTCGGCCCTGGCGTTCCCGAAGTATCCTCCGTCAAAGCAGTCGCCAGATTGTTGGCATACAAGTGGCAGTAGTCGTAGTTAACCGCCCCCTGCACGTTATCCACAATCCCGTATCCCCGGTTCGCGTAAGCCCGGCAATTCCTGATCTCGAACGCGCACGTCTGCGTCGTACACACCTGCCCGGCCGGACCCGCATCGAAATGGTAACCGTCATAATTCATGTTGGCGTCGGTGTTATAAAGATGTATGTCCGTCGGCAATCCATCCGGATGCACATAGAATCCCAGCGGCACCGCCTCATTCTCCACTTCGCTGTCCGCCGCAATATTCGCCAGCCAGATATGATCAGCCACTGCTGGAGCCGCACCCTGTACCTGCACTCCATAACTGTCGAACCAGTCAATCTGTAAGTGCTGGATCTCCAGCCACGATTGCCCGTTGATATTTAGCAGACTCTGCCCGCTAAGTACAATCGGCGCCACCGCCCCGTAATGCGCAGTCGGCGAACCACTCGCCGAATACACATAAAGAATGTAGTTAGTCGAGTCATACCACCAATCTCGATCCTGGCTAAGTGCCCCAACATTCGCCTGCGCCATGCCCCAAACCGTCCCAAACCGCACAAACTCCAACTGCGCAGGCGCCTGCGTCAGGCAATAGAATCCCCGCCCTCCGCACTGCACCACATTCGCCAACCCCGTCGTAGTCGAGTACAAAGTAGCCGCCCACACATGCGGCGACGCCGTCGCGGTCCAATACTGATCCGGCACAGGCATATAACCCGTCAAATGCGGAGCCCGCCCGTTTCCGTAACTGTCAATCTTGATCAAAGCCCCGCCCGTAGCCGGATTCGACCCCGATGACGGTGGCGTCAACGTCTCGTTAAACGTGCAATCGCGCTTCAGATTAATCGTGTCCCCAGGCTGGAATCCTACGCCGCTATTCATCTGCGGAAATATTCCAACCTCCAGCAGAGTCCGCCATGCCGTCTGCGCTGAAGTCCCCGGATTCCCATTCGACCCATTGTTACAATCCACGTAATAATCCGAGGCACACGCCGCCCCCGCCCCCAATAGGAGGAAAAACAACACTCGCTTGATCATGTTAGCCTTAGAGTTAGTACCTGATTAGGTGTCTCATTCCACGCTTCGTCACTCGACGATGCTTCACTCGACAATGATGGCCGGCGCCGTCGCCCCAAAACTCTCCAGCCCAGTCCCAGGTGCAATACTGGCCGGTGCCGTCCCGCCCGTCGTCACCGAAAACGCCGTATTCGAGTAAGAAGTAACAAACGCCGCATTCTGTGCATTGATCGTCGCGCAACTCGTCGTACAACTCGAGGTCCACAGCATGAAGTATTTACCCGGAGCCAGCACCGTCGCTCCCTCACTCCACGCCTGTGACATCACCGCATTCGCCGTCGGCGCAAATGAAGTCCCTGCCGCCGCATAATGCACCACCAGAGCCCCGCTCGCGTTGTAGAGCGCTACCGCATATGCATTCGCGGAACTGTCCGCCGTTCCCACACGATACACAACCTTAGTCGCCGTCAGCGAGTAAGGTAGCGTCACAGCAAACACGGCCGCCTTGTTAGCCGTACTCGAGAACGCAAACGAGCCGCTGCTACTGTATGACACGGGCACCCACGTCGCTCCCATAGCCCGATCCACATACGCCGTAGTCGCCAGCTTACTCGAGTTATCCCCCGCACCCTGCGTCGTTGCCGTCGTCCCGCTCGGCAGCGCCGGCGTCCCGCTCAGTCCCGCGGACGTTCCCGTAGTATTCGCCGTATTATTCGGAATGTCCCCACTCTGCAGCGCCGGCAGCTGCGCATGGGGCAAGGTGCCGGTAGTAATGTCGCTCGCACTTATAACTACATTCCCCGACAACGCATGACCATTTACGGTGATAGTATTCGCCACCGCGCCGGTAATCTGCCCAACGCTATAGTCGCCACTCTGCGCCGTAACCGCGCCCGTTCGCCCAAACACCGAACTAACCGCCCCGCCCGATCCCATGCACGACGCGCCGCTAGCCAGTTGGCACTTAAACGCCCCGTCCGACCCCACGCCGATCGAATAATCCATCCCACTCGGCACCGTCGCCGTGGTTGACGTCCATTCCTTCCCCGACCACTGCGTAGGCGAACTCGCGCTCTGACTAATCCCTCCCGCTACCGTCAAGTTCCCATTAATCGTGACGTTACTAAGAAACGTCGGCGTTCCCGCCCAGCCCGAACTACTAATCGACGTTCCATCCGGATGCGTCAGCACTCCGCTAAATGACGGCGAAGCCAGGGGCGCAGCTCCCGTAATCTGCCCCACTGAATAGTCCCCGCTCTGTGCCGTAACCGCGCCAGTCCGTCCAAATACCGAACTAACCGCCCCGCCACCGGCCCCGCCGCTGGGCGGAGCCAGAGTAACTCGCACGCCGCCGCCAGTCTCGATCCGTCCAATCACCTGCACCCCGCTCGGTCGCGACGTCGATCCCGTGTCGTGGCATTTGCCGCCCTGCGTCGTGCTCGCTGTAACATAGTCCCCAACTGCGGGATTAGCCGCATCGAAGTTACAAGCCGCATAGCCTGCCCAGGTGATGACAGCTTTCCCCGTGGTCCCCGCGCCCGCGCTCACAACCCCCACCACTCCGTCGCTGCTTCCCGTCGAGGCCGTTTCGGCTCCACTGCCCGCACCGTTGTAAATCGCCAGTAAGTTGAGACCTGTCCCGGTCGTTCCGTCATTCGGATACTCGAAATCCTGCCGTCCATTCGCATACATATTGAACGACGTCTTCGCAAACACGCTTCGCACCGCCTGCCCCGAATCCGTACCCATGTCGTAGCTGTTATCCGGGTTAGGCTTGAACGAGCCATCTGGCCCAAACATCCATTTGATCGCCGACCCTATATGGATCCCGATCCCGGGAGCGTTGCCGCTGCTTGCATCCTCGCTTCGCAGCACGTTGTAAGTCGTCCCATTCAGCGCCTCCGACCCTAGCGACACTCGATCCCACGTATTAGTACTCGTATAAGTCGAATAGACACGCAAGTTCTGCGCGTTCAGCCCGTTTCGCTCCTCAAGGTTGTCGTTAGGATCGCCCCCCGGATCCGAATTAAACAGGTTGCTCAGCCCCAACTGGATCGCCGGGCCGTTGTTCTCGATAACCCTCGGCGTATGCGTCGCCGCGTCGAACCAGAACACTCCCCAGTTCGGAATGCCCGCCGGTTGCGCTGTTTCAGCCAGTTGAATCACGTTTGGTGTCGTGCAGTTGGCGTTTCCGTTTGCCGCAATGCCAGTCGCAAACGCCCCGCTGCACTGCGTCGGAATCTGTGCCAGGGCCAGCGCCGTTCCCGCCTGCCCGGTGATATTCGAACTCGTGAACGCAACCTGCTGCACCGTCCCGTTCATATTGACGACCGGCAGTCCCGCGTTTGTATCTAAGCCGATCCCGCCTATGGCCGGGACATACCCGCTACCCGATGGCGGCAATAAGTTGCCACTAACCGCCACGTTGTTGGTAAAAGTCTTGGCCCCGGCGATCGTCTCATTGCCTGTATTGTGCACCACGGCCGCATCAGCAGCCGCCCCCGTCACTTGCGCAACGCTATAGTCGCCCGTCGCCCCAACCACCGCTCCCGTTCGCCCAAACACTGACGTGACGCTACCGCCGCCACCGCCGCCCCCGGATCCGCAAGCCGTTCCCGTCGACCCAATTACTCCGCTCGCAACATTCAGACAGCCGTCAGCGAGTCCGGAGAGAGTTACGCTTTGGTCAAACTTCACCGCTACATTCAGTTCTTTTAGATTGCCGGTCAGCCGTTCCAGCCAGTTTGCATGTATGCCGTCCCCAGTCGCCGCAATGTAATTGGTAATTGCTACCGGGGCTCCGAACGCCAGCTGTCCTTGAGTCAACCCAACTCCGCCACTTATAACATCGGTTCCAATCCATGTGTCCGTCGCGTTTGCCGCCGGTCGATAGCCCCAAGTCGCCCGCGTCAGCCCGGGCTGCGAATCGATTAGCGTAATAATATGGTGCGGTTGTAAGCTGGCGCTTGGGCTCGTCGAAAAATTAAGTCGCCCTTTCGAAAGAGATACTCCGCCGCCCGCCGCCGGACCGTCGGTCATGAGGGTCGCCGTCTGGTTGGGGACGCCGTTGTTTGCCGCTGTCATGCTGGCATAGCAATCGGTGTAGCCGCCTGGCGAGGTAGCCCCCCAAAAACTGCACAGATTCGCGATTTGCGCCGCATTCCCTGTCAGGCCAATTCCAACCACATTGCTCGTCTCCATATCCACCGAGACGCTCCGGTCGCTCGTCACGATCGAGCCCGGCCAAAAGACGAGATTGCCCGTATAGTTACCCTGCGAGATCGTATAGCTCACGGGAATCGTTGCGCCATTGTCTGTATAACTGCAAACCAATCCCGTGCATTGGCTCAGGTTAGTCGCTACCGACCCGCACGTCGTCGTCGCTCCGCCCCCGCAGCCTCCGTTATAAGGGAACATCCCTCCCACGCCGGGAGTAGTTGTGCGGATAAGGTCGTAAGCGATCGCATCCGTCCCGTTCGCCACACGCGGCCATCTTACCGTGATCGCATCGCTCCCCGTCGAACCGTAATTCAGCACCTGCATCGGCGAAGTCTGCGTCCCCGCCGTCTTATCTTTGGCGACGACAAAGTATGAGTAGTTAATCGATCCGCTGCCGCCGGTCGCAAAGTATCCCACTGGCCCTGTTCCCGCTACGTTGAATTCGGCTGCTCCGCTCGAGGGCCCCGCAATCAGCCCCGCAATACCCGTGCCCGCAAAGGGCGAACGGGCCGGTGTCAGCGGGTTCATCTGCGTGCTGCTCTCCGAATAGATGTTCTTTAGATATGCGCCCTGGTAATTACCCGTCGAGTTTGCCGAGTAAACCTGCCATGGCCCCGTTGATTGCAGCACGGTATTCTCGACATACACTCCATTCGAGTTATATACGGTCAGCCCATTTGAAAAGTTGGCCGTGATCGTCGAATCGCGCAGCGTGATGACGGGCGCAACCTGATGTCCCGCACCTTGGTTTCCCGCCGAAAAAATGAAGGAGCCAGTCCAGGTCGCGCTCGCGTTGAGCGAAATCGCATTGTTGTTAAAGTGATCGATCGCCGCGTTCTCGTCATCCCACATGTCAAAGAAGTTATTGAACGCCCCGTTCTCCCCGTCCTTGTCATAGGAGATGTCGGTAAGATGCGTGTTAAGCCCGTTATCCAGGATCGCCACATAGGCTAGAGCGGCTACGCCCGGCGTGCTCTGCGCCGGAATGTCCGCGCCCGAGTGCGCATATTGAAATGTTGTCGAGTTCGGCACGCTCGTCACCACCGCGTCGCCCCAGTATGCGTTATTGTCGGTGAACAGAATCGTCACCATGTCCCCGGGTCTGAATCCATGCGCCGCCGCCGTTGTCACCGTCACCACTTGCGAGGTGCGCTGCGTTTGTGTGATCGCGGTGCCCGCAAACGCCGGCGAATTTGACAGATTCGTCGGTGTCCGAAGACTCAGTCCAAACACGGTATCGTTCGCGTAATCGTTCGAGTTGATCAGGTCGCCAACCTGCAAACAAGGCCCGCGTTCGTTGCAATTGAATGAAACGCCGTAGCCGTTCAATACGCTTTGATTGGCATGCCAGTAAAGAGTTCCGGCAATGTTATACGTATTGAGTAAGTGGTTCGGATAGCCCGGTCCGTTCGCTGGAATTGTCACGTTGCACTGCGTGTTCTTCCACGAACTGGGATCCGTGCCGCAGGCGGCGTTCAATGTTTCTTGTAGCCCACCCGACGCCGATCCGATCGTCGAGCCCGCCGGATAAGAGAAAAACGGAGTGAACGTTATCGTTCCGGAAGCGGCCCCGGACGTGCATCCCCCTGCCGCGGTGGCTACGCCGGCTGCCTCGCTGTTTCCGCCGCCTGCGATCAGAACGTCATATCCCGCACCGCTCGTCGTGTCGATTCCCACTGGGCAAGGCGTGAGTGTCACCGTCGCCTGCGTCCCACCCGTGAGCGCGCTCGATAACGTTTGCGACCAGTTCAGAGCCGTCGTTGCGTATGTAATTCCAGCCGGCGCTCCACCCCCGCAAGAACCCCACGTCGAATTTCCCGTCAGGCACGTCGACGAGTTTGCCGCTCCCGTTCCTAACTCGCTCGTTGGCACTACCCCATTTAACAAGTCGGCCTTTACCGACACGCTGCTGTCCACATACTGCTTATCCGAAGCCTGCCCCGGCGCCGTCGGCGGTCCAGGTAAGGTCAGGGGCCCGGTCATGGTGTCCCCCGCCTTCGAAACATAGGATCCCGAACCCACGTTCTGGACCGCCTGGTTCACATACGCCTCGGTTGCCACCGTATTCGCCAGCCCGGTTCCGGGTGTCGTTCGTACTTCAGATATCGTTACCGGCGATGTGGTTGGCACCGACCAATACTCCGTCCTCACCGTTCCGTCGTCTAGTTGGTACACCACGACATAGTAAGTTCCAACCGGCGCTGCTCCCACATTCGGCGTCAGCTGGGCCACGAATGCGCCGCCCGGTCCGATCGCGATGCTCTGCGTTCCCGCAGCAACCACATTGCCAGACGCAGTCTGGAACGATGGCCACGAAATCAGCGCCGTCCCCGATGCTGGTGTCCCGTCCGCCCGGTAGACCGTATCGCTGATCGTGGTCAGCGCTGGACCCTGCGCGATCGTGGCCGTCGGCATCGTCAGGGTCAGCGTAAGCGCTAGCATTGCCCAGGTTACAAATGCGACCGTTCCAGCAAATCGCTTTCTGTTCGCGCTGCAAAATCCTTGCATGGCTTCTGCTCTCCTCTTGACTGCGCCCCGCTCCTTGCGCCAGATCAATCGTCGCGGATCGACAAAAAGGCCGCTCAACCGAGCGGCCCTTTCCCACATTCCTGCTTTGCTCACCATCCGGTTTTGCCCCATGCGAGGCTCACCTCGTCTGCGCGCCGCCTTCCCTCAACTCCAGGAATCGTCGCACGCTTTCCACATAGACATCCGCAAAGTCCACCACCGGTCTCCGCGTTTCGATCAGTTCCATCGCCTCGCCGAGCGTCCAGTCCATCGCGCACAGCACCGCCAGCGTCATCATCGGCGCCCGGTGCACCCCAGCCGCGCAGTGTATATACAATCGCGATTTCGGATCGTCCAGCGCCGCTAGCGCAAAATCCACTCCCCGTCCCAGCAGTTCCGGCGCCTTCGGCAGAAAGTCGTCGTCCGTCGGATTCCACAGCACCTCGATCCCGTGCGGCTCCGCCAACGGCCGGTCATCGAACTCGATCTGCATGTCCACAACGTGCGTCACTCCGGACTGCGCCACCTCTTCCATGTTCCGCGCATTCCAGATTCCGCCCCCCACCGCAACCCGCTCAGTCACCCAGGTCATATCCATCCTGATCGTAGGCTGCTCCCCCCTTGCAATTCGCTTCCCGGAACGTGACCCGATTTTACCTCAAGAAGAAAGGGGCGCGATTTAAGCCGCGCCCCTTGGAATTTCCGTTTTCTCAACCCTTAAGTTTAGGATATCAAATTCAAGGGGGGTAACTGGACACATTTTCGACATTTATTTCTGCCTTCCTTTCTGTAACTTACAACAAATTGTACCCTCTTACCCCCTTGACATGTAATTATTACACCTCCCCATAACTCCCCCCAAATGTGGCGCTATGGGGGGCTGGGAGTTGTGCTAGAAGCTTCCGGGTTAGAAGTAGCCGCGATAATTGATCGATAGTCTCGTGCATAAGACGTTGTGTCGTCTTTTCGGAGCACGAAAGCAACCGGGATATCTCACTGACCGTGTATTCTTCCAGGACATACATCGCAACGAGTTTTTTTTCAAGTGGGTCCAGTTCTTCCAACGTCCGCTCGATATCGGCAACGAAGACCACCGTATCCTCAAAACTCGCCTTGCGCTGCGAGCGTAGGCGCGCACAGAACACCTCGCGCCCCAATAGAGATGGGAGTCGGCCAACCTCTATCGAGGCGCGCGCATATCGCCGCAACAGGGCGACCGTGCGTGGGCGATACGGCCACCAATCCATCTCCGTTTGGCCGAACAGCACAGACGGTGGCAACTCTTCCTGTCCCATCAGAGTCAATACAATTTGAGGATTTGTTTGGTCGCTCAGCATGACCGCACCTCCAACGCCACTGCCTGCAAAAGGACGATTGTGGCCATAGCTCGAAGCTCATGGCCGTCCTTCCTGGGACCGCGCGATAACCGCACTGGCCTCCTTCGATCCCACTTTTCTGTAGTTTCCGTCTTTTCTAAGATGGGTCCCGCTGTCGCGCGACATAGACATCCGGAGCAGTGCACAACGCTCGCGCCTACTCCGCGCAAGAATAGTCCTCCGCAGCGCTCGCAATATTTGAGTTCGACGCATTCGTTCACAAGCTCTGGCTCGCTGATGAAATTCATAAGTTCCTTTCAGTGCGGTATGAGTGCGCAAAACAAAAAAGCCCTGGTGCCGATTCGTTCGGCCCAGGGCTCGTTTCTCTTACGATGACCTGTTTAGGCTATGTAGTTATGATGGCGCGTCAATTACATCGTCCGCTCAGTCATTTCCAACCCAGATTGTCTGAAGTATCCCTCTTCATATCCGGACTTAAGCACCCGTCCCTTATGTACGAGAACGCACAGACGCCCCGAGAACTGAAGGCCTAGCAGCAAACGTTCGGTCGATGCGGACAACACCTCCGCCGTTCTAACCTTGCGGCGAAATTCGGTGAAGCTCTTCTCTTCGTTATGATTTGGTTCCATGTTTGTATTAGTCCTTTGTTGCGAGATGAATGGAGCGCTACTACTTATGATGATCGAATCGTAGGACTGTTCCTTATTCTAAGTCAAGGGTTTTCGTTTCCGGAACACCTTATATCATCGCGATGCAGAGTCGGTTTGAACTTCCGCTCCTCTTATCGATGCCGACGATGGTCTTTGTCCAATGGGATGCCGTTGATTTCATTGCAGGTTTTCTTCAAAACAGACTCGCCCAAGACCTTGGCTTGCTAACTTTCTAATCCGGCGCTAATCTTTTTCTTTCGCTAAACGACAAAATCCTATGAAACCGAGAATTCTGACTTTTGCGGGCGCGCTCCTGATGTTCTCGTTACAGTCTTTTGCACAACACTCCGCCCATGAACCAGTCCTTGACGTCACCTTCATGGACAAGACAGTCGATCCTTGTGTCGATTTTTATACCTATTCCTGCGGCGGTTGGATGAAGAACAATCCCATTCCTCCAGACCAATCGAATTGGAATACTTACAGTAAGCTGGAGGACGAAAACCGCGCTCAGCTTCGTGCGATCCTTGAGGACGTCTCCAAACCCGGGTCGACCCGCAACGCGGTGAACCAGAAAATCGGCGACTACTACGCTTCCTGCATGGACGAGTCCGCCATCGAGACCCTAGGCGCGAAGCCTCTCCAGCCCGAGCTCGACCGCATCAAGGACATTGGCTCCAAGCAGGAGTTTGCCGACTACCTCTCCACAACCAAATATTCGCCCTCGCTCTATGACGGCGGCATTCTCCTCACGTTCCGTTCCGACCAGGACTACAAGGACTCGTCTCAAGTCATCGCCGAGGTCGACCAGGGTGGGCTCGGTCTTCCCGACCGCGACTATTACACGAAAGATGACGCCAAATCCGTCGAGCTACGCAAAGCCTATGTTGCCCATGTGGCAAAGATGTTCGAGCTGGTCGGCGATTCACCATCGGCCGCCGCGTCAGAAGCCGGCACGGTGCTGCGCATCGAAACCGCCCTTGCTAAGGGCCAGATGACCCGCGTCGAACGCCGCGACCCGCCAAAGCTTTACCATAAAATGACCGCGGAAGAGCTCCAGAAGTTGGCGCCCGCCTTCGGCTGGAACGTCTACTTCACGAAGACCGGCGCCGGCTCGCTCGCTTCGTTGAACGTCGTCACCCCGGATTACTTTCGCATCCTGAACGGCGCGATTCAAAAGGAGAGCCTTGCGGACTGGAAGACCTATCTCCGCTGGCACGTTATTCACGAATCCGCCAACGATCTTTCCTCCGCGTTCGTCAACGAGAATTTCAACTTCTATGGCAAAACCCTACGCGGCCGCCAGGCCCTCCCGCCGCGTTGGAAGCGCTGCACCAACGACGTCGACGACGACCTCGGCGAAGCTCTCGGTCAAGCCTACGTCGCCAGGTACTTCAGCCCCGAGGCGAAACACGCCGCTCTCGTCATGGTCCAGGAAATCGAGGCCGCCATGCAGAGCGAGATTCAGACCCTGCCTTGGATGGGGGCTGCAACCAAAGAGCAGGCCCTCGGCAAGCTGCACGCCATCGCCAACAAAATTGGATACCCGGAAAAATGGCGCGACTACACCGCGCTCGAAATTGTCCGCGGCGACCACATCGGCAACTCGCGGCGCGCCTCCTGGTTCGAATTCCACCGCTCGGTGGCTAAGATCGGCAAGCCCGTCGACCGCACGGAGTGGGGTATGACGCCGCCGACCGTCAATGCCTACTACGACCCGCAAAAAAACGATATCAATTTTCCCGCGGGCATTCTCCAGCCGCCGCTTTTTAGCGCGCTGTCCGACGCCACGCCCAACTACGGCGATACCGGCGCCACCATGGGTCACGAACTCACGCACGCCTTCGACGACGAAGGCAGCCAGTTCGACTCCCAGGGCAATCTGCGAAACTGGTGGACCGAGGCCGACCACAAAGAATTCGAAAAGCGCGCCCAGTGCGTCGTCGACCAGTACTCCGGCTACACAATCATCGACGACATTAAAATCAACGGGAAGCTAACGAACGGCGAAGATCTCGCCGATCTAGGGGGCACGCTGCTGGCGTATCTCGCATGGAAGCAGGACACTGCCGGGCAAAAGCTTGAGCCAATCGAAGACCTCACTCCCGAGCAGCGTTTCTTCGTAGCCTACGGGCAAAGCTGGTGCGCGAATGAACGCGATGAAGACAAGCGTCTCCGAGCGACCGTCGATCCGCACTCGCCCGAAAAATATCGCACCAACGGGGTAGTGTCGAATATGCCGGAATTCCGCGAAGCGTTTCACTGCAAAGCAGGCCAACCGATGGTTCGCGAAAAGGCCTGCAAAGTCTGGTAAGAGAGAGCGAGTTCGAATGAGGTCGTAGACGCCTCGCCCTGCGGTTGAAAACCTCAGACTCCTTGGGGCGTCCAAAACTTTAGCTCTGCGGTGTCGGGCGGCGCCTCAAGAGCTGCGATGAGAGCGCCCAATAAACACGCGGCTCGATAGCCGCCGCCCTTAGCCCCGCTCAAATGCGTGTTTCTCTTCCAGTAGCTTTACCGCAGCCAGCATTTCCGCTTCAAATCTTTCCCGCTGATCCATCAGCGGGGGCAGCGCACTCGCATACCGGCGTCCCATCGTAAAAAGCCCGCGCGCGGCCAGGCTGGCCGCGATTTCAGCGATGTGATCCGTACTCGACTGTATGTACATCGCTTCCGTCCCATCGCCCAGCCAAACGTCCCCACCCACCAGCCGGGTCTGCCAATACACCTTGCGCTCGATCAGTTGCTCGATCTCCTCGTCCGTTGCCTTCCCAAAAATCCAAGTGTTGCGTTTGAAGTCATAATGCCGGCTCGAAAACGGCAGCGGCACCAGTTTCGCCGACTTCTTAAACTCAATCTGCTGGTTGTCAATTTCCTTGCGTAGCGCGTTGATTGCCGGCGCCTCGGTGTCTTTCGGTTCGAGTGAGGGCAATACCTCCCGCAGAGTCGCCGACAAATTCACTGCTACCAGAGCTCGCAGGTTCTCCGAATTTTCCAGTGTGATCTCCGCATGCAACACGTCAAAATCCGCGCCCGACGTGGCATGTCGAAACGGCCAGTCAAATTTGAAGCTGACCGGCAATCCGGTTCGCGTCACATAAATTGTCTTTCCCGAAGCGTTGTTCATATTCATATTCGAAGCATTCTTGCACAAAGTTGCGCACTTGCTGAAGGCCCGCTTGCCTCCCCAGTCCGCGCGCCGCCATTCTTCGCCGCAATTCCTCCACTGGCCTCAGAATTCCTGCATGACCCACCACGGTCTCGCCGCCATCAGCATTCCGGGCAGCCGCCTTGGCGTTCTGGGCAGCCTTTATCCCGCCTACGACATTCTCGGCGGACAGCATGGTCCTCTGCCCTTCTCACCCGCGCGGTCATTTATCCAGTGGTTTTCGGAATCGGCTATTCTTCAATCGATCTTGCAGATACGCCGGAAATCAGGCCGCTTGCCACGGCCACGGCATATTGATGTACGACCGATCCAGGTTGGCAACCGAGGCGCAGCCGAGGAGCCGTAGGGTGCGATCGACATCGGTGCGCAGTAGTTCGATCGCTCGATTCACGCCCGGTTCGCCCGCCGCGGCCAAGCCGTACGCGTAAGCGCGTCCGCAGAGCACGGCATTCGCCCCAAGGCACAATGCCTTGACGACATCCGTCCCGCGCCGCACGCCGCCATCCATCAGAATCTCGATCTGCCCGCCGACCGCCTTCACTACCTCCGGTAGTGCCCGCAGAGACGCCGGCACGCAGTCCAGTTGCCGCCCTCCGTGGTTTGAAACCGAAATCGCCGCCGCGCCCTCATCCAGCGCCCGCCGCGCGTCATTTCCGGTGAGCACGCCCTTCACGACGATCGGCCCGCCCCAATGCTCGCGAATCCATTTCAAGTCGCTCCACGTCACCACGGACTCGGCCAACGCGGTGGCGACATCCATAAGCGGCATCGGACCTTTGCCGGGCAGGACAACATTCGGCAGCGCCATGAGGCCGCCATTGCGGAGATAGTCGATCAACCAGCCTGGATGCGCCAGGACATTGGGCACGAATGGCAATTTCTCGAAGAGGTTGCCCTGGATCAGTTCCTTCATCCCATTGCGGACATCGCGCTCACGAATACCCGAGACGGGCGTGTCGATGGTGACGACGAGCGCGGCGAACCCGGCCGCGCGCGCGCGTTCAATGGCACCCTCAGCTGCGGCCCGACCTCCCATCAAATAAAGCTGGTAGAAAACGGGGCCTATGGACGCCGCCTTCACGTCCTCGAGCCTGTGGCCAGAGATGGTCGACAAAATATAGGCTGTGCCGGCATTACCGGCTGCTCGCGCTGCGGCAACTTCTCCCCCTGGATGCATCAGCCGGCTATACCCGACGGGCGCCAGCAGGAAGGGTAGTTTCAAATCGTGACCGAGGACCCGCACACCCATGTTGCAGTTTCCCACCGCTACCGCATGCCGCGGACGAAATGTCAGGTCATCGTATACGCGACAATTCTCCCGCAGGGTGACCTCGCCCTCCGCGCCGCCATCGAGATAGTCGAAGACTGCTCGTGGAATGCGCTTGCGGGCGACCGTGCGCAGGTCAGAAATGCAAACCACGTGAGGAGAGGTGACGGATCGCGCGAGACGGCTCATGGGAAGGACCATACGAATAGCACAAAAACGGCCTGATGGTATCACAAGCCATGAACCCGCCTTCCGCTGTGGTCAAAGCGCCAGAAAAGACGCGTCCGGAGTTCTTCCCGGATGCCAAAATTCCACTGCCAAGTGTCATTTGCAAACCTAAGTCATCTCCGGTCCGGCCCACGCGTCACGTCGGTATTGTGCTTCCATCACAGACACGTCTTCGCGCCCGCGCCAACATAACAATAGGGGAGCGGAGCCGGAGCGATCCGGTATCCGCCGTTGGAGCGTATATGAAGAAAGCGATCATGTTCTCTCTGCTGGCCGCATCTCTGCTGCTCGGTCTCGCATTTGCCCAGACCAAGTCCACAGTCACGGTGAAAGGCAGCGAATTGAATAATGGTGTGATTCTCGTCGACGTGATTAAAGACGGGAAGGCGTTCGAGCTTAGCTGCAACCAGGGAACCGTCAGCTGTGCTTCCCTGAAGAGCGGCAAGTATGTCCTTGTAGAGCTGCCGCCGAATCGCGGCATGTATGACTGCAAGGACGTTGAAGTCTATGCGGATCCGGGCAATAACTCCGAGCCGACGAAAAAGATGGGCGAGTACTGCCTTGCCGAGAAGTAAGTAGCCGACAAACCACGACGTAAAAATATGGGCGCGGACTCTGTCCACGCCCTTGTATTTTTTCGCCTGGGCTTCCTAGTCCCTTGCCACGGTTACCGACCGCGCTTTCGCGAGCTCCGGACGTGCCGACGCTCCCCCCTCGCACGACTTCACCAGCAGCGCATAGTACTCGTTCGCATCGGAGGCCTTTCCCGCCATCTCAGCGGCTTGGCCAGCGCCGTAGAGACCGTTGAAGCGTTTGGGATTGAACTTCAAATCCAACTGATACTCGCTGAGCGCCCGCTCCGGCTTGTGCATTTCCAGCAAAATATCTGCCAGCATTTCGCGAGCCGGCATCGAGGTCTGTTCTTCGCCGACGGCGTCTTCATGATTGGCAACCTTTTCCAGCAGCGCGATCGCCTCGTCGTTCCGCCCTTCCGCGTGCATTACCCATGCCGAAGCCTCGTCCTCCGCCATCTGCACCGACTCAGCCTGATACTTCTTGTTCCGCGCCAGTTCCTCCCTGCGGATCGCCTCGATCTCGGACACATCCTTCTTCGCCCCGGCTATGTCGCCGCTCCTCGCTGCCCCGATCGCGCGTGCCCAATAGGTGTAAGCCTTATCCCCGCGATCCGAATCGGGCAGCACTTCCAGCTTCGCCGCTGCGCTCCACTGGTGCATCTCCAGCGCGTACATTGCCGGAAACTTCGCCGCCGCGAACGCCCGCATATCCGTGTCGCCCATCTTCATCGACGGCATGGTCTTTACTTCTTCGATCCACTTGGCCGCCTCGTCCTCGCGCCCGCTCTGCAAGTACGCATAAATCAGGAAGTCCATGGCATGGAACTGGTGCGACTCTCCGCCCATGTGCATGGCCGCCGTCTTGCGGGTCGCCGCGATCGAAGCCAGGTTCGACGTGATGTCATCCTGCCAGTCGCCCACCCGCTCAAAAATGTGCGACGGCATGTGCAGGGCATGTGGAGAGGCGGGAGCGATTGCCGCATAGCGGCGCGCTGCCGGCAGTCCCAGTTGCGCCAGTTGCGGCTTGTCGTACGTGTGAATCAGGTAGTGCGCGATGCCAGGATGGTCAGGCTCGATCTGGAATAGCTTTTCGAGAATCGCCGCGGCTTTCTTGCGATTGGCGAAGGTCGTGTCGCCATCCGGTTCGGACGCAAGCAGCGATAGCGCGTAAAACGCCGCCGCCTCATGGTCCGCCGGAGAATCATTCGGCGCTGAACCGCCCACGCCATAACGCGTGTAAACCTTCTCCATGGCCTCCGAGTAAGCTCGCGCCCGCGCCTCGTGGTCGTCCGAGGCGTCGCCATCTTTCCCGGCCTTCTTTCCAGCGCCGTGTGTATAAAACGCCTCCGCCGCTGCGATGTAATCGCGCTCGCGCTCCGTCGGAGGCTTCAGCCGCTCGGCCGTTTTTAATTCTTCCGCGCCGCGCTTGAGCGTGTCCTCTTTCGGCCAATCCCACAGCTGATGCCACAAGCTCATCGCGACGCCCCAATGAGCCATGGCGCACTTCGGGTCCTCCGTAGCGGCCTGAGTGAAGGCCTTCTCCGCCTCCTCATACCAGAACGAGTGCAGCAGCGCGACTCCCTTTTCAAAGGTTTTCTGCGCCTCGGGAGTGCAAGAAATGGGAAAGTGAACCGTGCTGAGCTGCGACTCCATCACATCGTGATGGTCGTGCGGCCCATGCTCATCGTCGGCGAGAGCCGGAATGGGTAAGACGGTAAGGAGAGAGATTAGAAGAGAAGCGGCGAGCACAGCGGGAAAAGCCAATCTGCGCATAGTCAAGACCCCCACGGGAGGAAGGATAGTTGCGGGTGGGAGAAGTGGTCAAGGTGCGGAACACTGTGCATGCGCCCAGGCATTCAAACAGGTTCTTCGTCGATGCTCGCAGCTCGTCGCTCCCCTCGGGCAGTCCGACCTCCGCGATCTCGTTTGACATCCCTACTCCGCGCCCCTACCCTTAAAAGTTCCCAATGTCCGGCAACACGAAAATTCTGGTGATCGGCAGTGGTGGCCGCGAGCACGCCCTTGTCTGGAAGCTGCGCCAGTCTCCGCGCGCCGGCCAGATTTTCTGCGCTCCCGGCAATGGCGGCATCGCGGAAGAGGCTGAGTGTGTCCCGGTTGACGTGAAGAGCCTCGACTCCATGGTCGCGCTCGCCAACAACCTCAAGCCCGACCTCACCGTCATCGGCCCAGAACTGCCGCTGATGCTCGGCGTCGTCGACGAGTTCACGCGCCGCGGCTGGCGCGTCTTTGGGCCCACGCAGGCCGCCGCCCAACTCGAAACCAGTAAGAGCTTCGCCAAGGAATTCCTGCAGCGCCATCACATTCCGACGGCGCTCTATGCGGTCTGCAATTCGCCTGAGGAGGTGCGTGAGGCGCTGGGACATTTCCACGCGCCGATCGTTGTCAAGGCCGACGGCCTGGCCGCCGGAAAAGGCGTGGTGATCGCGAGAACGAAAGACGAGGCGGCAGTCGTCGCTGCCGAGATGCTCAGCGGCAAGATGCTGGGCGAGGCCGGAGCGCGCGTGGTGTTCGAGGAATTTTTGCAGGGAGACGAACTTTCCTTCCTCGTCTTCTGCGACGGCGAACGCGTGGCTCCGCTGGTCGCGGCGCAGGACCACAAGCGCGTGGGCGATGGCGACACCGGTCCGAACACGGGCGGCATGGGCGCCTATACGACCAGTACCATCGTCGACGACAAGATGCGCGACTGGCTGGTGGCGCATATTGCGCGGCCGGTGGTTGCGGGCATGAAGGCCGAGGGCGCCGAATATAAAGGAGTGCTCTACTGCGGGCTGATGATGACGGCGCGCGGGCCGATGGTGCTCGAATTCAACTGCCGCTTCGGCGATCCCGAGACGCAGCCGATCCTGATGCGCATGGAGAGCGATCTCGTCGAAGCCATGGAAGCCTCAATCGACGGGCGCACCAGTGACGGCGACTTCAAGTGGTCGAACGATGCGGCGGTGTGCGTGGTAATGGCTTCGGGCGGATATCCGGGGGCATACGAGTCCGGGAAAAAGATAGCCGGGCTGGATGAGGCTGCGCGAGTGGAGAGCGTCAAGATCTTTCACGCGGGAACAACGGAGCGCGAGGGAGATTTTTATACAGCGGGAGGCCGAGTGCTGGGAGTCACGGCCAGAGCTGCGGACTTGCAGACTGCCGTGGATCGCGCGTATGAAGCTTGCGCGAAGATTAGCTTCGAAGGCGCGTCCTATCGCAAAGACATTGGGGCGCGCGCTCTCAAGAAAAAGTAGTAGCAAAAAGCGGCGGCCGGTCACCGGCTGCCTGCATTCCACCACAAGGATAGAAAGAATGTCAGGGAATCCAATCGTCTCCATCGTAATGGGCAGCGACTCCGATCTGGAGATCATGCGCGAGGCCGGCAAGGCGCTCGAAGAATTCGGGATAGCTTATGAGATCGACGTCACCTCGGCGCACCGCTCGCCCGACCGCACCGCCGACTATGCCAGAAAGGCCGCCAGTCGCGGCATTCGTGTGATCATCGCCGGAGCCGGCGGTGCCGCACACCTGGCCGGAGTCATTGCCGCCCACACCACCCTCCCGGTAATCGGCGTTCCGATTCCGTCGACGAGCCTACAAGGAATGGACTCGCTGCTCGCCACAGTCCAAATGCCCGCGGGAATTCCGGTAGCCACCGTCGCGATTGGGAAGCCGGGCGCGACGAACGCGGGGATTCTGGCGGCACAGATTATCGGCGTAGCCGACCAATCGACCGCAAAAAAACTTGAAGCCCACAAAGAAAGATTAGCGAAGGGTGTGGAGGACAAGTCGCGGAAGTTGCGGGCCTCGCTGCATCCCTGACGCGGCGGGACGGAAGCCCCGTGTTCCGAGGTGATGGAAGGGAACTACAGATCCCTCGCTGCGCTCGGGATGACAAGGGTATATGTGGATGACAAGGGTATATGTAGACAAGGGTATATGTATTTGTGAGGGTAGCCCGCTGATTTGGGCCGGGCTGGTTGTCCCCGTGTGTTATTGGTTCGCGTCCCCAAATGGCTCTCAGAGGGGGCGCTAGAATTTGAGGCTTTTCAAATATTCGCGGAATGGACCGCCCAAATCCTCGCGCTTCAGGGCGAACTCGACCGTCGCCTTCAAGAATCCCAGCTTGTCCCCGGTATCATGCCGCCGACCCTCGTACACGCATGCATACATCTTCTCGCGCTTGAGCAGCGCCCTCAGCCCATCGGTAAGTTGCAGCTCCCCGCCCGCGCCCGGCCTGATCTCGGAGAGGGTCTCGAAGACAGTGGGCGTCAGAATATATCGTCCAATGACCGCCAGGTTCGACGGCGCTTCTTCGCGCTTCGGCTTCTCGACGAGGTCGAGCACTTCGAAAAGTTTCCCGCCCGTGCCCGGAACTTCCTTTCCCTTGATCACTCCGTAAGAAGAAATCATCGGTCCTTCCACGGGCTGAATGGCGATCACCGAACTCTGTTTCTCGTTGAACACATCGATAAGCTGTTTGAGTACGGGTACCGGCGCGTCGATCACGTCGTCGGCCAGCAACGCCGCGAAAGGCTCGTGCCCGACAAGTTCGCGCGCCGTAAGAATGGCATGGCCCAGCCCCAGCGCTTCTTTCTGCCGAACGTAGGAGACGTAAATCATGTCCGAGATCTGACGGACGATTTTGAGCAGATCCTTCTTGCCTTTCTGCTCCAGCATCATCTCGAGTTCGTAGCTGGTATCGAAGTGGTCTTCAATTGCGCTCTTGCCGCGACCGGTAATGAGGATGATTTGGTCGCACCCGGCGGCGGCGGCCTCCTCAACCCCGTATTGAATGATGGGCTTGTCGACGAGCGGCAACATCTCTTTCGGCTGCGCCTTGGTGGCGGGAAGAAATCGCGTTCCCAGGCCGGCGGCGGGGAAGACCGCCTTACGGACGGTGCGTGCGCGGCGGCGTTCATCTCCGCTTCGGCGTTCAGTGTCAGGCTTCATGGCGCGTCAATTGTAAATGGTCGGGATAGAAGCAGGGAGCCGGGTGGATGCTGTAGGCAAGGGCATCAATCCTCTACGTCGCAGGGGCTTCCTGGGCCTCCAGCTCTTCTAACAGGTCGCGCAAGGTTTCCAAAATCCCTTCCGCGCTGGCGATCTTGATGGTGAACTTCAGCGCGCCATCGGGCGTGAAATGGGCCTTGGGCTGCGACGCCACGAAGCGCGCCAGCTTGCCCGGATCGACGGATGCTGTCTGGCTGAATTTTATGTTGATCAGCTCGCGCTTGCGTTCGATCGCCGTTGCTCCTACCCGCATGGCTTGCAGCTTTAATGCGGCGTATGCCAGAAGATTCCTGACCGCGCTCGGTGGCGGCCCAAAGCGGTCGGTAAGTTCAGCGGTTACGTCGCGCAGCTGCGAGTCGGTCTCGACTCCAGCGACGCGCTTATACATGCGCAGGCGCTGGTTCTCCTCTTTTATGTAATCGCCCGGAATGCGGATGTTGAGGCCAAGATTCAACTGAATTTCCGTAGTCTCAACCCCCTTCTCGCCTTTCATCTCGCGCACAGCGCGCTCCAGCATCTGCGTGTAAAGCTCAAATCCTATGGCCTCAATGTGTCCCGACTGCTCTCCTCCAAGCAGGTTGCCGGCGCCGCGCAACTCTAAGTCGAGGGCTGCAATCTTGAAGCCGGCACCCAGGTCGGAAAATTCTTTTAACGCGGCCAGGCGCCGTCGCGCGATCGGTGTCAGCTCGATCTCAGCCGGCAAAAGCAGGTAAGCATATGCCCGCCGGTTGCTGCGTCCCACGCGGCCCCGCAGCTGATAAAGCTCCGACAGACCAAATCGGTCGGCGCGATTGATGACGATGGTGTTGCAGAGTGGAATGTCCAGCCCATTCTCGATGATCGTCGTCGAGACTAAAATGTCGGCTTCGTGATGCATGAATTTCAGCATCACCTTTTCCAGTTCGCCTTCCCCCATCTGGCCGTGCCCCACGATAATCCTCGCGCTCGGAGCGAGCGTCTGCAACTTCGCCGCAATCTCCCAGATCGTCTCCACCCGGTTGTGGACGAAGTAAACCTGCCCGCTGCGTTCAAGTTCCTGTTCGATGGCGGACTTAATCAACTTCTCGTCCCAATTGGCGACCACGGTCTGAATCGCCATGCGATCTTTGGGCGGAGTTTCGATCACGCTCATATCGCGCAGGCCGACCAGCGACATGTGAAGGGTCCGCGGGATGGGCGTGGCCGACATCGTCAGCACATCCACTTGCGTCCGGATTTGCTTGATGCGCTCTTTGTGCCGCACGCCGAAGCGCTGCTCTTCATCGACCACCAGAAGTCCAAGGTCGGAGAACTTTACGTCCTTCGAAAGAAGCCGATGCGTACCGATGAGCACGTCAACCTTACCGACGGCCGTGCGCTCAAGAACCTCTTTGATCTGCTTCGGCGTTCGGAAGCGGCTGATCATCTCCACCTTTACCGGAAAAGCCGCGAAACGCTGCTTGAAAGTCTCGTAGTGCTGGAAGGCAAGCACTGTAGTCGGTGCGAGCACCGCAACCTGTTTGTTGTCGCTCAGTGCCTTGAACGCCGCACGCATGGCGACTTCTGTCTTGCCGTAGCCAACGTCTCCGCAGAGCAAGCGATCCATCGGGAGCGACGATTCCATATCGCGCTTGACGTCGGCGATGGCCTGCGCCTGATCTTCGGTCTCGCTATATTCGAACGCGTCCTCGAACTCTTTCATCCACTCGGTGTCGGTAGGGAAGCTGTGGCCTTGCGCTGACTGACGCTCCGCATACAGCTTGAGCAGTTCGTCGGTCATGTCTTTCATTGCCTTGCGAACCCTGGCCTTGGTCTTTTCCCATTGCCCGGTGCCCAGGCGGTTGAGGGTTGGTTTGATGCCTTCCTGCGACCGATATTTCTGCACCAGGTCAAGCCGGGTCAGGGGAACATAGAGTTTTGCGGCGTCGGCGTATTCGAGAAGCATGAATTCGGCCGTGCCGTCACCCTGGTTGATTTCCTTCAAGCCCTGATACTGCCCAATCCCATGCTCGACATGAACCACATAGTCCCCGACCTGTAAGTCGCGAAAGTCGGATAAAAAGGCACTTACTTTGGACTTTTGACGTCCCGGACGCGACGCGACCAAATCTGATTCGTCGAATAAGTCGCGCGCTCCGAAGACCGCGACGTGGGCTTCGGGAAGAATGAAACCGTCGGGTACATACGCTTTCAAAAGCGTGGTGGTAAAGATTTCCCCAGCGAAATAGGCCGTCTCGTCGGCGTAGCTTTCGCCGCCTCGCGTTCGCGATCCCAGCCGGAAACTCGCGTTGTATTCGGTAAAGATATCGGCCAACCGCTCGACCTCTCCAGTGTTCGGCGCCGCGAGAATCACCCGCGTTCCACCGGTATTCAGCTTAGTTACTTCTGCGATCATGCTTGAAACGTTGCCGTGGAAGCGCGGCGCAGGTTGGGAAAGAAACGCGGCATCGCCGCCGGGCTTTGCATCGGCGGGTGCATCGTCCTCGTCATGGTCCACACCCGCAACAATATCGGGCCCGCCAGCCTTTTGCGTGCCACCCCCGGCCCCCGTTTCAATCGCCAGGTACTCAAGGTCGACGCCGGCAAGGCGATTCGTGGTCTCCACCCATTTCTCTGGAACAAGGTAGAGATCCTCGGGCCGCACCAGGTTTCCCACCCCGCTTTGCTCATGCAGTTCCGCGATCCGGCTCCAGGTCTTGTCGAGCTCTTTTCTGAGCAACTCGGGCTCATCCAGAATGACTTTGGCATCGGGCAGCATTCCAAAAACGGTGCGATCGGCTCCGGCTACCGGCGCATAAAACTCCCAGCCAGGAAAAACTCCGGCTCCGGACTCGCGCGCAGCCTGCTCTAGCGCTTCCGTGGTGCCTTCGATTCGCTTTCCGCTAAGCCGAGCGTTGATGGCGCCAAGAAGTTCTTCATTTACCGGGGTTTCCGTCAGCGGCAGCAATACAACTTCATCCACCGGGTTCGAGGACCGCTGGCTCGCCGGGTCGAACTTCCTCATCGACTCAATTTCATCGCCGAAAAACTCCACCCGCACTGGCCGGTCGGATTCGGGCGAGTAAACGTCCAGAATGCCGCCGCGCGTCGCATATTGCCCGGGCATCTCGACGACATCCGCCGCCGCGTAACCCACCGTATTGAGGTGCGCCAGAAGTTGGTCGAGGTCGAATGTCTCTCCGCGCCGCAGGATGCGTGCCAGGTCGGCATAGTATTCCGGAGCGCGCAGAAGAATCGTTGTCGCGCTCACTGGCGAAATCACGATCGTCGCTCGCCCGGTCGCGATCTTCCACAGCGCCGTCGCCCGTTCCTCCTGAATCTCCGGGTGCGGCGAGAGATTCTGGAATGCCAGCACGTCGCGCGCCGGGAGCGTAACTATCGTTTCCGGATCGGCCGCGCCGGTCAGTTCCGCGAATGCGGAAAGGATGGGAGCCAGATCTTCAGCCGCGCGATTATCCGCGACAACCAGGATGAACGGTCGTTCGGCGCGCCGTTGCAGCAGAACTGTAATTAGCGCCTTGGCCGCCAGATTGAGGCCCGAGACACGAATGCGCTCCGCGCTCTCCCGCAGGTGGGAGGTTGCACGCCGGAAGGCTGGGAGCTGTTCCACCTCCGCGAAAATTTCGCGGACAAATGGCAGGAGCATGACTGGATTTAATTTTATCAGTGGGAGCGTCAGTCCGCCGAAAAGCAGAGGGATGCCCGCGCGTTGAGCAGTTCCGCAGCCAAAGAACAGTCGCGTGTTGTGTCAGGGTTTGAAAATCGAGCCGATCCTATCCTCGCAGCAAGGGCCGCGTCAGGCACGTAGGTCCCCCGGCCCCGTTGATGCACAGCTCGCCGCCCGGGAACGTCTTCAGTTCGAATCCGGCAGCGCTCAGTCGCGCGTTTGTCTTTGCGTTCTCTTCCAGCGCCACCAGTCGCCGACCGCCCAGCGCCAGAACATTACACGCCAGCGTCTCACGCTCCGAGTAGTCGATTTCAACCAGGCGAAAACCGCGCGACCGGAGCGTCTCCACCGTCTCCACCGCTAGCCAGGGCAGATCGACGAGAATCGTTTCTTCGTCCAGCATGCTCATCAGCGACATCAGATGCAGGCACGCAACCGGCCCGCGGCTATAAGGCAGTGGAGCTTTGATGACCTCGACCTGGTGCGGCGCGAGGATCGAGCGAAGCTGATCGATGCCAGCCGCGTTGCTTCGGAGGCCCCGCCCGACCAGCAGCGTGCGCTCGTCCAGCCATACGATATCTCCGGCCTCGGAGGTGCCCGGCGGTCGAATCTCGGCCAGCGTTGATACCCCTTGTCGCGCTAAAAATTCACCGTGCTCACGGCTCTCGGCAACGCGGTTCGACTTCCCCGCGCGCATCAGAACCACGCCCCGGTTCGTTGGCAAGCTGGCATCGTGCGTGTACACGGCGTCAAGTGTGAGGTGCGGGCTTGGGGGCAGCAATATGACCTCGGCTCCGGCTTCGGTCAGATGACGGCAAAGCTGGCCATGGGCCGATTGAGCCATGTCAAAGTTGGGTGCGTGCAGGAATCCCAAATCTCTCCAGGCCGAGGCTTTCTTCTCGTCACTCCAGCCGGCATGGCTCGGTGGACACAGCAAAACGCGCCGCAACCGTGCGGTCATGGACTGACTTGACCAAGATTGACTCGGCCCAGACTGACTCGACCATCCTTGTTCGCCTCTCCGTCCGCCAGTCACCTGCGATTGCATCACTCCTCCGTTCTGTCCGGACCGGGTTTACGTTACGTTTTGTCTCGATCCGCCGTCCGCTCTGTGTTGAAAATCCTAACAGCCGAGACCTCCGAAACCTGTAGAACCTATGTTAGCTCTTGCTTATACCTGTCCCTCTGATATACATATTTGCGGCATTTTGTTGTCTGGACAACGTTCGGGTGAGGCGATTCGACCACAAGAGCCGTAGACGGCACGTCTACTTTTTGGGTTGACTTCGTAAGCGCCGTAGGAGGGGACCTACGATTTCGCTCGCGAGTAAGTGCTCGTTACATCTTCTCTGGAGATTTCAGGAACTTTATGAGAGCTATGCTGCGTTCGTTTTGCTTGGGTGTGATTCTTCCGCTGATTTCGCAATTCGCGCTCGCGCAGGGTGCGGCCACCGGCGATTTGCACGTCACCGTCAAAGATCCGAAGGGTAGCGGGGTGGCCAATGCCACGGTCACCGTCAAAGACGTCGCTAAGGGACTCGAACGCGCGGGCAGCGGCGATGGGCAAGGCGGATACAGCGTCCGCCAACTCGCACCCGGCACCTATACCGTATCGGTCGCAGCCTCCGGCTTCGCCACAGCCGAGGCCACCAATGTGAACATCACGGTTGGTCAGGTCGCCGAGCTGCCGGTTGCGCTCACCGTTGCCTCCGGCAAAGAAGTTGTCGAGGTCACCTCCGAGGCCGAGCTCGTCGAAACCTCCCGAACCTCGACCACCGATACCATTGGTGAACGCAAGATTGAAGATCTGCCAATCAACGGACGCAACTATATCCAGTTCACCCTGACCGACTCTCAGGTGGTTCGCGACAACGCTCCCAGCCTCGGCGGCGCCGCTCCCACCTCGGGCCTGAATATGAGCGGCCAGCGCGCCCGCTCCAACCTCGTCAATGTCGACGGCGCGGACGCCACCGACAACTCCGTCAACGGCGTGCGTTCGACCCTTTCGCAGGAGGCCGTCCAGGAATTCCAGATCATCACCAACAGCTATGCTTCCGAGTATGGCCGCGCCTCGGGCGGCGTCGTCAACATCATCTCGAAGTCCGGCACCAACGATTTTCACGGCGACGTGTTCGGCTATTTGCGCAATCGCAACTTCCAGGCCGTCAACCCGTTCTCGACCACTTCGAATCCGGCGTATACCCGTGCCCAGGCGGGCGCCGCGTTTGGTGGGCCCATCAAGAAGGATAAAACTTATTTTTATTTTGGCTATGAGGTGACTCGCCGTCACGAGACGGGATTCTCGAGTATCGGGAATGACTGCCTCTCATCGGGCGGTCAGGTTTGTTTTGGATTGGATGCATTCGATACCGGGCAGCTTGGCTTGCCGCTTGGCACTCTGCAACTGACACCGGACCAGATTGGGTTCATTACGAATCCGGCCGTACTTCAGACGGCGCAGGGAAATGGAGCCTATCTGGCGGAATTGGAGCAGTATCTATTCCTCGCGGGAGCCTCGTCGGGGCAGGCGATCAATGGGGCATGGCCGCTGGCCTTCACCGGGGGCAACGCAGGCATTGGCGGTTTCCCCACGACCTGCTCGACGCCCGGAACTTGCTTCGTTCCCGGCTCGTATCAGTCGCTGACTTCGCAGGAAGGGAACTTCCCGGTTTTTGAGGGGACGAGCTTGTACTCGCTGCGCCTCGATCACAATTTAACCAGCACCAACCGCTTGATGTTCCGCGTGAATGTCAGCCCAAGCACTGTGACGGGCATTGAGGTCAGCGGGCAGGATCAACCATTCGGCCAGAACGCCTATTCGCGAACTTCACAAACCACCTACCGAGACGTGACGGGTGTCGTCGCGGACACATGGACGCTCGGCAACAACCGCGTCAACGAGTTCCTCTTCCAATACGCGCGCCGCGGCTACGAGTACTTCTATAACACCCAGATCCCGGGTGGATCGGACCCGGCCGTCAACATTCCGGGTTACGCGTACTTCGGCCGCGAGCCCTACTCCTACATCAAGCGCACCGAGCAGCGCTATCAGTTCAAAGACAACTTTGCCTGGACCCTCGGCCGTCATGACACAAAATTCGGCGGCGACTTCAACTATCTGCCGTTGAGCGCGACCTTCACCGTCAACTACGGCGGCGTCTACGACATCGCCAATATTCCCGCGTCGGAAGTCGCGGACTTTGGTTTCATCAATCCCGCTCCTGGGGAATTGCCGGATTTCCCGGGACTTTCGCCGGTGCAGGCGTATGGCGCCGGTTTGCCCAGTGACTTCATTCAGGGGCTCGGCCATCCCAGCGACTCATTCCACAATATGGCGATTGGAGTTTTCTGGGAAGATAGTTGGCGCGCCCGCCACAATCTGACGCTCAATTACGGCGTCCGCTATGACGTCGAGCCCGCTCCTAAGTTCGCGCCGCCGCAAGGGCTGGCGTTGCCGGCGTATGGCCAGTTGGGATTGCAAAAGGGAATTCAAACGGATAAGAACAACATCCAGCCGCGCATCGGTATTGCGTGGGATCCGAAGGGCGATGGCAAAACGGTCTGGCGCGCCTCGTTCGGAATGTTCTATGACCATCCGCTCCTCGGCCTCTATTTCCTTGGCGATGCCTCAGACGGCTCCAGCAGTGGTCAGCTCGCGTTCGGTGGTTCGGGGCTATGTCAGAACGGGCCGGGCGATCCGAGCAATTTGAACGCTTGGCCGATCTTTCAAGGTATTTTGCTTTCTCCTCAGTGCGCACCATCGGCCAACAGCAATGTTATTTCGCTGCTCAACTACAATCCGAACCAGCAGCGTTTTTCGTGCGCCACCGGGGATCCTACTTGCGGTGTCACCACGCCGGCTAATTCGATCTTCCTTAATCAGAACTATCTGAATCCGGCATCATTCTTGCCCTTGGGCTTCCAGCCCTTCGGATACCCGCAGGCCAAGAATTTTGTTTACGCATACTCCCAGCAGGCAAACTTGACATATGAGCACGACCTCGGCGGTGGATACGCTCTAAGCCTTGCCTATAACTTCAACGGCGGTCGTCACCTGAATCGTCCCATCAACGCCAACGCCATACGTGGCGACCTGCTCGTCTCGAATTTCCTGGCCGCCAATTCAACTGGCGCCGGATTCGCCAGTCCCTTCGCCATGAGTGGCTGCGGTGTGACCGGAAGCGGTACCCCCTGGGTCGATTCCGCCATCATGAACTTTTTCCGTCCTGGCGGACTGAATCCATCTGTGGCGGCGGCTTATCTCGAAAGCGGTGGCGCGGCCTGCGTTGGCCTGGCGCAGCAGATCCTTGGGAGCTTGCCGGGCTTCAACACCGCCTGCGATCCCGCCACATTCACTGGCTGCGTGCCCTTCGGCGATATGGACGCCAATTACTCCAACGGCAGCTCGGTCTATCACGGCCTCACAGCCACTTTGCGCAAGCGCTTCAGCCAGCACTACGAGTTCACGGCGTCGTACACCTGGTCGCATGCCATCGACGATTCGACGGACTTGCAGTCGACCACGACTCCGCAGGACAGCTTTTATCCGGGACGGGATCGCTCGACTTCGCTCTTCGACGAGCGCCACCGCTTCGTCTTCAGTGGCGTCTACCAGAGCGGAAAGCTCTCCGGTTCTGGCTTCGTAAGCAAGCTGTTCAGCGACTGGACCGTCGCGCCGCTCATTGAGTTTGGATCGGGCCGCCCTTTCAACATCATCACCGGCAATGACGACAACTTCCAGCTGTCGTCCCTGACCGGTCGTCCCAACGCCGTCGCTCCGAATACCCCGACGAACGCCTGCGGATATGCCACCTACACCTCGAAGTACTCGAAGACGGGTGCCTTCCAGGAACCATGCTTCCTCGATTTCGATGGCACTCTCGGATCGCTCGACGGTAATGTCGGCCGCAACGCCGGCATTTCCCCATGGACCGTCTTCAACGATCTGCGGGTGTCGCGCCGCGTTGGCTTTGGCGAGCGCTACAGCATGGATTTCATCGCCGACATGTTCAACATCGCCAATGTCTACAACATCGCCGCGGTCAATCCGCTCTGTTGCAGTGTGGTGGGATCGAGCGGCACGCAATCTCCCGCCGGTCAGGCCACCGCGGCCTACGAGCCGCGCCAATTTCAATTCGCGCTGAAGTTCAACTGGTAAAGAGCGATCTGGCCATCGTGCCGAACGCCAGCCACGCAGTAAGTTCCATCCTTTCGGGGAGCGGGCCGTAAGGTCCGTTCCCCGATCCTCTCGATGCCTCCCGACTTAGGGTGATCGTCCTGCCGCCTTGCTACAATGAATCAAACCTTCCGCGCGCAAGGGTCGCGCACCTCGAAAAATGCACTTTGACGAACATTTTGACGTAGTCGTAGTCGGTGCCGGACACGCCGGTTGTGAAGCCGCCATGGCCGCCGCCCGCATGGGTCTGAAGACCGCCCTCTTCACGCTCAACGTCGACTTGATCGCGCAGATGTCCTGCAATCCAGCCATTGGAGGCATCGCCAAGGGCCACCTCGTCCGCGAAGTCGACGCCATTGGAGGCATCATGGGCGAGGTCACCGACGCCGTTGGCATTCAGTTCCGTCTTCTCAATACCTCGCGCGGTCCTGCAGTCTGGTCTCCAAGAGCCCAGTGCGACAAGCAAGCCTATCGCTTGAAAATGCGAGAAGTCCTGGAGTCGCAGCCAAACTTAAAGATCAAGCAAGCCGAAGTGGCAGATCTCATTACGTCGTCGGTCGATAGTCGCCGGTCGCTTGCCACCCAGAGCCTAGAGCCCAAAGCCGGCGATCCGGACGACCAACGACCGACGACCGACGACAGCGAGCGCAAGCGAGCCATTGGTATCCTGCTTCGCGATGGCCGCCGCGTCTCCGCTCCCGCCGTCATCATCACCACCGGTACTTTCCTCAACGGTCTCATCCACTGCGGCGAGCAGCAATATCCCGCCGGCCGTTCCGGCGAACCCGCCGCGGTTCTCCTCGGCGAGTCGCTGAAAAAATTAGGGCTCCGTGGATGCCGCCTGAAAACCGGCACGCCTCCGCGCCTCGACGGCCGCACCATCGACTGGTCAAAGTTCGAGCTCCAGCCCGGCGACGCCGACCCCACGCCTTTCAGCTTCCGCACGCGGCAAGTCGCGCATCACGACAAGCAGGTCCCCTGCTACATCGCCTTTACCACCGACGAGACGCATCGCATCATTCGTGAAAACGTTCACCGCTCGCCTATGTATAGCGGCCAGATCCAGTCCATCGGGCCGCGCTATTGTCCGTCTATCGAAGACAAGATCGTTAAATTTCCGGACAAGCTCACGCACCAACTCTTCCTCGAGCCCGAAGGCCTGAACACGCATGAAATCTACGTCAACGGCATGAGCACCAGCCTGCCTATCGACGTGCAACTCGCAATCCTCAAATCCATCCCCGGCCTCGATCAAGCCGAGATGATGCGTCCCGGCTACGCGATCGAGTACGACTCCATCGATCCAACCGAACTCAATCGCACGCTTGAAACAAAAACGATCGCCGGCCTCTTTCTAGCCGGCCAGATCAACGGCACCTCCGGCTACGAAGAAGCGGCCTGCCAGGGCATCATGGCCGGCATCAACGCCGCACTGAAAGTAAAGAGCGAGCCGCCGCTCATCCTCGACCGCACCGAAGCCTACACCGCCATCCTCATCGACGACTTGATCTCCAAGGGCACAAACGAGCCGTATCGCATGTTCACGTCGCGCGCCGAGTTCCGCCTCCATCTCCGCATCGACAACGCCGATCGCCGTCTAACCCCGCACGGCCGCCGCGTAGGTCTGATCAACGACCAAGGCTGGCAGGACTTTCAAGCCAAGCAAACGCGTATAGAAGAAGTGAAGATTCTGCTGGAGCGCACCCGCCTCTCAGCGTCGCTCCTAGAAGATATCTCCAGGTTTGCCCCGAACGCCGAAAGCCCAACGCCCAACGCCCAATACCCGGAGCCCATCGATATCTCGTCCGCTCTTGGCCAACCCTTATCTCAACTCCTGAAGCGTCCCGAAATCCAAATCGAGCAACTCGTTCCTGCCCTGCGCGATCTCGCTCCGGCATTCTTCAATCATCATTCCTCCCCGAACTCGGCTTACTCGGCGGTTGAACTTTCATCCGCCGCCCGCAACGAACTCAAATCCATCGAGACCGAGATCAAATACGCCGGCTACCTGGACCAGCAACAGCGCGCCATCGATCGCCTGAAAAAGGCCGAGCAGCGCCGCATCCCCGACTGGTTTGACTATCACTCGGTAAGCGGTCTCTCTCGCGAAATGCAGGAGAAACTGAGAAAGATCCAACCGCAAACGCTGGGCCAGGCCAGCCGCATACCCGGTGTCACGCCCGCGGCGGTCTCGCTGGTCAATGTCTACATAGAAATCCAGGGCCGCCGTCGCGAGCAACCGACAGTTTCCTAGAGACTGCATTGAATGAAGGATTGGGCACTAACCGACGCAAAAGGACCCGTGTGTAACTCCATGCCTTAGTGGTTCTAACTCTTCTTTGTCCGCAGGCAGCTAACCGTTACTTTTTCAGCGCCTCAGCCCGAGCTTCAGCCCTTGCGGCGTCAGCCTCGCGATGCAATCCCTTGTAATCCCGACCCAGTAACTGCCACGCCCGAGCATTATTCGGATCCGACTTCGTCAGAGCCTCAAGGTCCGTCCGCGCTGCCGCAAACTCTCCCTTAACGATCTGTGCTTCCGCCAGGCCAAGTCGTCCCTCCACGTTCTCCGAATCCACCAGCAGCGCCGCCTCAAACTGGTCATCGGCCGCCCGCGCGTCCTTAAGCTTCAGGTAAACCTGTCCCAGCAAAATTCGCGCCGGTACCTGGCCGGCATTTAGTTTCAAGCTAGCTTCCAGAGCCGCGCGCGCGCCAGCGTAGTCGCCGCTTTTATCTAGAGCTTGCCCCGCCTCATACGCCGCATTCGCATCGTTAGGCTGCAATTCAATCGACTTCTTCAAATGCGCCGCAGCTTTCGCATAGTCCTGTGCCGCAAGCTCGAGCTCTCCCAGTTGCCGCACCGCCGTCGCCGAACTCGGATCGATCTCAACCGCTTTCTCCAGATACTTGCGCGAATCCGCGGTCCGCCCGTCATCCGACGCCAGCATCGAGTTGTGCAGCAAATTCTGCACCTCAACCTCATCCTTCGGATCGGGAAGATTCGCCGCCGTCACCGCGCCCGCAGCCGGCGGAGGTAGCTTCGCCTTCCACTTCGCCATCTCGACTTGTAGTTCAGCCTGCGTCCCCCGAGTCGGCTGTCCGGCGCTCTGGGCGGGCGTTTGCGCGCTATAAAGATTTTTCAATTCGCCCGGATCGGCCTTCAAATCGTAGAACTCCGGCCGAGGCGCTTCGACCAGCTTCGCGTCCTGTTCGCGCAGAGCCTTGATCGGCGCCCATCCCCAGCGCAGCGGATAATCGGTTTCGCCAAGCAGTTCGCGATCCGGATCGCTTGCTTTATTGATTAACGGCACAAGTGAAGCTCCGTTCAGTTCAGGCGGAGCTACCGTATTTGTCAGCGCAAGAACCGTAGGCAAAATGTCGGTCGTCCGCACCAGCCTGTCGATCACCTCGCCATGGTGCGCATTCGCCGGCAGTTTCACGATCAGCGGCACATGCAGCGTCGCATCATAAAGAAAAAGCCCGTGCGTGTCTTCCCCATGCTCGCCAAGTCCTTCGCCATGGTCGCCCACAATAATCAGGACAGCCTTCTCATAAGCTCCCGACTTTTTGAGCGTCGCAATAAAGTGCCCAAGCTGGGAGTCGGCATACGCAATCTCACCGTCGTAAAGATGCGAGGCATATTTCTCGGAGAATGGCGCGGGCGGCTCGTACGGATCGTGCGGATCGAACAAATGCACCCACATAAACCGCGGTGCGGCCGATTGCGATTCGCGCGGATGTTGCGCCAGCCACGCCTCGGCATGTTCAATCACAGTCTGCGCCCGCCGCTCGACCCGTCCGAAACGGTCTTTCGAGTCAGTCTTCGCCGGGAAGTTGTCGTAGAAATCGAAGCCGCGATCAAGACCCGGCGCAAGCTGGCTGGAGTCGAGGATCACCGCGCCGATAAACGCCCCAGTCTGGTATCCCTGCTTCTTCAAAAGCTCAGCCCAGGTCGTGTGCGACGGCGCCAGAGGCACGCCAAAGTCGGTCACGCCATGCACGCTCGGCAATAGGCCAGTAAGAATGCTCGTGTGCGAAGTATTGGTGATCGGGCTATGAGTGAAAGCCTCGGAAAACCGGACGCCGTCGGCCGCCACCGCATCGATGGTCGGAGTCTCGACGTTCTTGTAGCCATAACAACCCACGTGGTCGGCGCGAAGCGTATCGATCGTGACCAGGAAGACGTCAGGAGCTTGACCCAGGGCGGAAACAGCCAGGGATCCAATCAAAACGAGCAGCGTAAAGAGCGCCAGTGCCGATTTCATGTCCGGGTCAGGCTACCACAAGGTAATTCATCTTGTGGAGGTTCGCGAGTTTGATCGCCGGCATTTCCGACTTCGATCTCCCGCCGGGAATGATGGCTCGAAATTCCTTGGGTGGGCCCGGAGCCTGGAATCTCGATATGGCGTTACAAAAGGATTTCAAACTCACGGAGCGCTATGGACTGCAATTCCGCGCCGAGGGCTTTGACATCTTCAACGACCAGCCGGATCGGTACTTCAGCCCACGGCAAGGAGATGGGATGAGTAAGTCGGCAAGAAAAAGGCCGCACTCGCGTGCGGCCGAACATTTCATGGAAGTTTAAGTCGAGGCGCCATCGGCGCCTCGACAACGTACTTTAGAAACGAACGCGGGCGCCAAGCTGAATCGATCGATTGCCGCCAGGATTGCCCTGCGCCGATCCGGGAAGTACTCCGAACGAGGATGGGGAATACAGAGCCGTACCCCACGGGTCGAGCCATTGGTTGTGGTTCAGAACGTCGGTGAAGACGCTCTGGAATTCGAAGGCGACTGACTCAGCAATACGCACGTTCTTGCGCACGCTGAAGTCAAGGTTCCAGTACGGCAGCCCATTCAGGAACTGCGTGTTCTTCGTGTCGATGCCCAGAATCGGGTTGCGGTAGCTGGCAGCTGCGGCGATGCCGTTCTTGAAGATGTTGACCGAGCCATCGGGTTGGCGATAGGCCTTGCCACTCGAGATGGGGCCGGTCGGGATCGCAGTTTCCAAACCGAAGAAGTTGATGTTGTCACCGGCGCCAAACTCCTGGCCGTCGCCGGTGGTGGTAAAGATTTCGATCGGTGCACCGCTGCCGGCGGTTAAGACCGGCGAGAAGGTCCACCCACCCAAGACGCGCCCGATCATTCCCTGCTGTCCTTTGTAGAACGGCGGCGTGTAAACCATGTACGTGTTGAAGACGAACTTACGGTCAAAGAGCTGGCGGCCGTACATGTTGTTCAGGTTAAACGGATCGTTCGGCGTGTACTCGCTGGTGGCCTGGACGACCGCGCCCGTGCCCATGGCCTTTGCCCACGTAAAGTTCGACTGCATGGTCACGCCGTTCCAGTCGGCCGACTTCAGCGAGATGAAGCCGGCATTGTAATTGCCATGGCCCACGCTGGCGTTGACGCCCACGCCGGAAGTCAACTGACCTTGCGAACCAAAGGGAGACCCGGCAATCGGAGTGTTCATCATGGTGCGTGGGAAGTTGAAGGCTCCGTTGTCCAGGTCGCTCCAGATAGACCATACTTGGCCATTGGTGAAATTGCCGCTCAGCGACTCGTTCGCCACCGCTGCGGCGGTGCAACTGCTAAACGCGATTCCAGCATAGGACCCGGTGCAGTAGCTCGAGTTCAACGCCGATTCAAAGAACGGCTGCGTCGCGAGCGTATTGAAATACTGAGTGTACGCCGGGTTCGGAGTTGTCGTATTCGGAAGATATTTTGAGGGAATATTTGCTCCACAACCCGCGATTGGTCCATTGCAACCCAATTGTGTCATCACGGAGGCGTATGCCGAAGAAAACTGCTGGCCGCCCACCGTCATCATGTAGGGGACGGCGTTGAGGTTAACGGGCAAATATTCGTGGGTGATCTTGCGTCCGATGTAGCCAAGTTCCAGGGTGAACTTCCTGGAAAGCTGGCGTTGGAAAGTGAGGTCGAAGGAATCGACGACATTGGGACGGAAGTGAGGATCCAGCGCCTCGCCGGCACCGGCCGCGATCGCGTTGTATCCAGGATAGTCGGGCTGGACCAGGTTCGTGCTCGGCTGAATTGCCGGGTCTGTCTGCAAGGGGGCATTTAAGCCATCGATCCCAATGCGGAAGGCGCTGGTCGGGTCGAGCGACCCGCTACAGGTGCCATTCATATTGTTGTTGAAGCACTGAACGGGCTGAATGAGACCGGTACCGAGGAGCGGCACGAGCACCAGATCGACGCCGTTAAGACGCCCATACTGTCGGCCGTAGCCGCCGCGCAAAACCGAACCATCGCCGCCGAACATCTTGCCCATGAAGGTGTCGGTTGCAAAATGGGGATTCCACGCCAACGCCACGCGTGGGCTGAATTCGCCATAGTATGGGTTATAGGGATACTTCAGGCCGTTCTCGGTGTTGCCGACTAGGGCAAAGCCAACCTCCGGGTTGTACACCTGGCCACTCAGCGCCGCCCGTTGGCGGGCCGCCAGGTAGCTCCTTGTGTCGATCGGTTGATCGCTGCCGTCGACGAACTCGATCTGCTTGCCCTGAGCCTCAGTTGGAGGCATTTCCAGCGCCCAGCCGAGACCGTAGGTGAAAGTCAAGCTCGGTTTCATGTGCCATGAGTCGCTGAAATACACGTTGTAGTACGGGATCTTGCTCTTATCGAAGGCGGGGGTAAGAGGAGGATTCAACGTCAGGTTCGCCCCCGTGCGGGTATAGGCGACCTGGGATATGGAGACCATGCCGAGAACTGCCGACGTCAGAGCAGGGCAATTCGCTATGTTGGGATTGCCGCACAAAGGCAGATCGGCAGCGAGCCCGGAACCGGACGAGCCAAGGCCGAGTTCATAAACAGGCTGGTAGTTGATGCCACCGCCGTTATCGGTACGTTGGTGCCAGTTGAAGTTGTGCTGATACTGGCCTCCGAACTGGAACAGGTGATTGCCATGCAGCATGGAAATGTCGTCCCGAAGCATCTGGTCGTGTCCGTCCCAGAAGCGCGTACGGGTCTGCTGAGTATTAACGTTGAACGGCCCGAGATCTTGCGTATGGCTCTGACCCGAGAAGATTTCCAGAGCTCCCCCTAGCCCCTCAACCTGCGGCGTATCTCCGGCTCTGGCCCATTGCCACCAGTTGCGCAGGAAGCTGTAGTGGAAGTCGTTCGTAACGTTGGGAGTGATGTTAGTGGTCAAACCGGCCACCCAGAACCAAGCCTGCTGCGGGTCGCTGGAGACGGCAGCGGGAACGCCGAGCTTGTCGCCGGAGAAGAATCCGCCGATATCAACCTGATCGTCCGTCGCGGTCTTCAGATTGAAGTACCGGTAGCTGCTCATGAAATGCCAGTTCTTCGAGAAATCATGGTCGAGGCGGGTGACCGCGAAGTTGCTGTGCTGAGGCAGGTTCACGTTAGCCGTGAAGCCCAGAACGTTCACGCCGTCGCACAGGGGGTTGCTGCCATTGCATGCGGCATTGGAAGCCGGCTCGTAAGTACTCCAAAGGTTTTGGATCATCGGATTGATACCAGGACCAGAGCCAGAAGGAAAAAGCGTCCTCGTATCGCAGGGACCAGAACACCCCTCATTAGCGGAATAAGTCGTGCCGCCGACGGTCACATCGTATGGGTTAAGGTTGTAGAAATTGCCCATCCCGTCCGACAAAACCCCGGCTTGCAACAAAGGAGAAGGAACATCGCGGTAGACGGTGGCGGAGTTTGGGAAACGAAACCCTTCGTAGTTGAAAAAGACATAGGTCTTGCCGCCCAGTACATCGAATGGAATGGCCGGGCCGCCGATGGCCGCGCCAAAGCGGCTATAGTGGAAATCCGGAAGCGGTGCACCGTTGGCGTTGTGGGAGGACCAGTTGTTGTCGAGGTAATACTCGTACGCCGTGCCATGCCAAGAATTGGTGCCGCGCTTGGTGACCACCTTGACTTCGGCGCCGGAGGAGCTATTGAAGTCGGCGGTCTGCCCCGCGGTGTTGACCTTGAACTCTTCAATACTGTCTTGCGGCGTTGGCATCACGCCCGTGGGGTTGGCGGTCAGGTAGAACGTGTTGTTTGAGGCCATCCCGCCTGTGGGGTCGCCAGCGTAGGACGTGGTATAGGTCGACATGTTGCCGTCCATGTCGTTGGTGTTGTTACCTCCGTCAAGCGAGAAGAAACTCTGGTCGTTGACGGTGCCGGCGACGCTGCCTTCTGGAGTAACGCCGGGTTGCAATTCGACGAAGGTGCTCACGTCACGCCCGATACTTGGGAGGGCATCGAGCACGCGGGCGTCGACAGTATTACCCACCGTAGCGTTCATGGTCTGGAGTTCGGTACCGACTGCTGTCACTTCGACGACGGTATTACCGCCGCCGACCTGCATCGCCAGGTTCAGGGTTGTCGCCGTGCCGACTTTGACCTCCGCTGAAGTCTTAGCCGTCGAGAAGCCCTGTTTGGAGACGCTGAGATCGTAGTTGCCTGGTGCCACGTCCACGAAGATATAGCGCCCGGCAGAATTGGTACTCACGCCACGTCCAATCTTCGTCGAGGTGTCGGTCAGGGTCACCTTGGCATCCGCCACAACGGCGCCGCTGGCGTCGGTTACGATGCCGACCACTGTTCCGGTGTTCGTTGACTGCGCCCATCCGGGTACAGCGCTGCCGGCGCAGACAATCAGAACCAGAAAGAAGGCTAGCGTTGCGTTGCGAAAAATGGTGGGATGGGACTGCAAGCTTGTCATGAACCTGACCTCCTCAGACCTTTTGGAATGTGACCTCTGTATCGAATCGATTACCGCGCGAACCCCAGGGCGCGATAGATACAACCCCACTCTTGTGAAGGCGCGTATCTTCCCCCACAACTTATTGCTTGTCAAGCTGGTTCTCTGATTGCAGCCGGAACTGTGAAGGCTGGAACTGCTTTTTTGCCCGGGAGCAATCTCTACAAGCTATTGGCGGCGATCATCGCACTTGGACAACCAAATTCTTCGCCAATTCTTTTCATCCACTTACAAAACAAAAAGCGTCTGTTTGTATGAAGATTGGTAGCCCATAATCCATAACAATACAATTTTTTGTATTGACACTATGCATTGGTCTGGTCATGATCGATGACACCACGACCACAAGAAGAGCGTCGAGGAGCCACTGTAGAGCCGCGTCTCTGGCGTACTCACCCACGTCCCCGTGCACTCGGCGTAACATCGGGGCAGGTCGCCTTGGAAATGCGCGCCGCGGGAAATTGACCTGCCTACCGGCCTCGTTCACACTATGCGCCCGGGTAAGGTCGGCAATCGCACCGGCGTGCGGAACTTAAATCGATGCCCAGACGACGTCTGGGCCGTGTTCAAATCAGGTTGAGCGCCTATGGACCGCGGTTCCATCTTTCGCGTTTGGGTTCCCTTGATCCTCGGTGCCTGGGCGCTCGCGATCGTCTTTGCCAAAGGCCCGGGTCCGCACGGCCCAACGCGTTGGGCCGGGCTTATGATCGCCGTGGTCGGTTTCGCCGGCGTAATGATCTCCCGCTACACGCTGGGCAAGTCGTTTTCTGTCACCGCTCAGGCCCGCGCACTGGTAACCCGAGGCATCTACTCGAAAATTCGCAATCCCATTTACATCTCGGGCGAAATATTGCTCGTCGGCGCCGCCATAATGTTGTGGCAGCCCTATCTGCTTGTCTTCTTCGTAATCGTGATTCCAGTTCAGGTTCTGCGCGCCCGCAAAGAGGCTCGGGTGCTGGAAGAAAAATTTGGCGACGAGTATCGCGAGTACCGGCGGCAGACCTGGTTCTAGCCCTCCTAAAAATGGTTCTAATGCAAGTTTCTTGTGTTCTTAACGGAACGGAGCGACCTTTCTACTGGCGCCGCGCGTTGCACTCTAAGTAACTCTCCGCGGTAACTCGAACTGGCACAGTCGTGGACTATACGCAGAATCCTGCTATGGCATCCTAAATACAACAATGTGGGCTCGCGCTTGAGGCGAGCCGGGAACGTGGGGTTCCCCGATGAAAACTCTTGGCAGAGTCCTCCGGTCGGTTCAAGCCTTTGGTCGCGAACTTTCTCGCAAATCGACCCCCGCAAAAGCCGGTCCAGCCCCGGCAATCGGCGTTGCGCTCGGCGGTGGTTTCGCCCGCGGCATCGCCCATGTCGGCGTCCTCAAGGTTCTGGAAGAGGAAGGCATTCCGGTGCACTGTATTGCGGGAACCAGCGTCGGCGCCCTTATCGGCGCGGCCTATTGCAGCGGGCTCTCCATCAATGAACTCGTCGACATCGCCTACAACGTTCGGTTCGCAAGCTTCGCTCGCTGGACTCTCTCCCGCATGGGCTTTGCCTCCAACGATCGCATGGTGACTTTCCTCACCCGCCTTCTCAAGGCCAGGACGTTCGAGGAATCGCGCATCCCACTCGGCGTCGTCGCCACTGAATTCAGCACCGGCAAGGGCGAGGTATTTAAAACTGGCTCATTGATTGGTCCAGTGCGCGCCAGTTGTGCCTATCCCGGAATGTTCCTGCCCGTGAACGTCGACGGTCGTTGGTTCGTCGACGGCATGTTGTCACATCCGGTGCCCTCGGTGCCCCTGCGCGAAATGGGCGCACAGCGCGTTATCGCGGTCCATCTCAAAGGTCAGTGGTGCGGCCAGGGCGCGCCCCGGCATCTCTTCGACGTCATCGGGCAATCGTTCGCTATTGCGCAGGATCGCATGGATCACAGTTGGCGCCCCGCCGCCGATCTCGTCATCGAGCCGGATGTCGAGGGATTTCGCTATGACGACTTCAGGCGCGCCGGAGAACTGTTGAAAGCCGGCGAAATCGCCATGCGCAGCGCGCTGCCTGAAGTGAGGAAGTGGATGGACAGAAAAGTGGACGAGCGTGCCATACCAAGATTCCATTCGCCCGTCGCGGAAACCGCGCCTATGCCGGCAGATTGATCGCCGTCGGCGCAATCGAGGTCTCGACAACCCGCTCCTGCGACCGATTACGCCAGCGCCCGGGAAATAGTCGACAGCAGAACTTCTACACCTTGACCTTTTTGTATGTACGCATCCACGCGCTCCATCATCCGGCGTGGCAGGTTGACGGCCGACATCGCGATAACGGGCAGCGAAGGAAACCGTGACTTGAGATTCTCCGCAACCTCTTCTCCATCCATTCCCGGCATCACATAATCGAGTATCACAAGATCGATCTTCTTCGCCCCCTGCATCGCCTTTAGCCCATCGTCACCGCTCGGAGCGGTCACGACGTCATAGCCCGAACTCTCGAGGACGCAACGCCGCGTTTCCAGAACGGCAAAGTCGTCGTCGATGCACAGAATTGTCTTCATGATTGCTTCGTTCGAAGGGCCGTAAGATTTCGCCAGTTTGGCAAGGTTTGCCGGCAAGGGCAATACAGGATTTTCTCGATTATGCGCGAGCTAAGATACGTAGTTACGCCGCGGCTGTTTCAACGCCATTCGGGACGTTACGTCGCAACCAGAAGGTTTTCCGCAAATGGCCACTCTGCATCGACCCACTGCGTCTCGCATCGGAAGCCCGCCTCGCGCGCCGTCTTATAGATCTCCATCGCCGAGTATTTGTGGCTGCTTTCCGTCCAAATCGTCTCGCCTTCCTGAAATTCGATCGTCACGTTCGCCGCGGGAATGCGTACTCGCTGCCGCCGCCGGGATTCAAGGTGCATCTCCACACTGCGCGCCGTAGGATTGATCTTCGCCACATGAGCGAACTGCGCCAGGTCGAAGTTGGCTCGCAGTTCGCGATTGATGCGTGCCAGCAAATTCAAATTAAAGGCTGCCGTCACTCCAAGTTCATCGTCGTATGCGGGCAGTAGTTGCTGTGCCGGTTTTTCCAGGTCCGTTCCCAGCAGCAGAAAATCGCCAGGCTCCAGAATGCTCCGCACTTCGCCAAGAAACTTCACTCCCGCATGCCGGTCGAAGTTTCCGATCGTACTCCCAAGGAACAAAACCAGCAGTCTCTGCCCATCGCGCCGGTAAGTCGTCACCTCCGACAATCCGTCCAGATACTCGCGCTCGAAGCCCACAATGCTGATCGCGTCAATGTCCCCGAGTTCCCTCTCGCACATGTGCAGCGCCGATCGCGATATCTCTACCGGATAGTACGAGGTCGGTTGCCGCAGGCACAGGCTTTCCAGCAGCCAGCGCGTCTTCTTTCCGCTGCCGCTCCCTAACTCCGCGACCGCCACCGCTCCGTCCACGGCATCCACGATCTGCTCTGCATGTCGCCGCAGCAGGCGTTCGTCCGCGCGAGTTAGCCCATACTCCGGTAAGTGGCTGATAACCTCAAACAACGCCGACCCCACATCGTCGTATAAGTACTTCGAAGGTAGTTCCTTCTGGCCCCCACGGCAAAGGCCATGGCGCACTTCATCCGCGAAGTCGTAAGTGGCGTTCGGAGTTACAGCCGGCACAATCATGATCGGGCCTTCTTTCCCCTTCTGACTAACGGGTCACGCAGCGGAATCCCGCATACACGTATTGGTAATGCGCCTGGAACCAGTTACGGAATGATGCGCGCAACATGCACGCCGCCGTGCGCGGCGATCCGCCTTTCATCACGAAGTGCTTGCCATCGAAAAAATCCGCCGAATATCCGCGATAAAACGGAAAAGCCTCGAATCCCGGCAGTGGTGCGAACTTGCTCGACGTCCACTCCCACCCGTTTCCCAGCAAGTCTCCCACGCCAAAAGCGCTCTCCCCACGCGAATAAGCGTTTACCGGCGACGGATTCCACCGCGCAAAATCGAAGTTTCCAAACCCCGTTTCCGGCGCCGAGTTTCCCCACGGATAAGGCCGACGCTCTCCGTTCAGGCTTCCATAGGCCGCCCGCTGCCACTCTTCTTCGGTCGGTAACGCCTTCCCCGCCCAGCGCGCGAAAGCCGATGCCTCGGCCTGGCTCACATACACCGGCCAGTCCGGCGGCAATGGAATTTCTTCGAACATCCCGCGGAACAGCCATCGGTCGCCCGCTCTCTTCCAGAAGACCGGATGCGCGATCCCGTACTCCGATTTCCAGTCCCAATCTTCCGGGGCCCAAAGCTCCCTGGAATCGTAGCCGCCACCGTTAACGAACTCGAGATACTGCCCGTTCGTTACTTTGTATTGATCGATGGCGAAGGCCGGAACATGAACCGTGTATGCCTCGAACTCGTTATCCCATCCGAACAAGCCACTGTCTCGACTGAGGCCCAGTGTTGTCTCGCCAGCCGGAACGTCGATCATCTTGTAAGTAACGAAAGGCATACTTAAACTGGCTTCCAGCCTTCGCGGCAATTTCTTATGCAGTGGCAACTGGTGAAGCATGTAAGCCAGTGTCTCGACATGCATAAGCCGGTGCTCGACGGCGACGCTAAGTAACGTGCCGAAAGAGAAGCCGTCCCTGCCCGGGGCAAACGCATCCCGCTGATCTTTCAATTTCTCGTCTAGTGCAATGCGAATGCCGCCCACGTAGTCGCGAACCGCAGACAACGCCGGCCAGTCACCCGGTTGATCCGCCGGCAAGCCGCCATTCACCGGGTCGATCCCGAACGCAAACAGCCGGTCAAATTCGGGCCGGAAGCTTTTCAATCCGGGCAAAGCCCCGTGCAATAAATTCCAGTCGAACGCTTCTAGGTGTCCAATATAAAAAACGATGCGATGCCGCTCCGGAATGGGCCGCTCGTAGAGGGCTTCTTCACGAACAATAGAAAAGAGCTCATCGCTCCGCCGCCTGGCGTCCTCGACGCGCTCCACCAGATCACCACGAACAAGCTCATCAGTCTGCGCGATTGGCATATCCGGAATTCGCCCCATGCACGACGTGCAATACGCTAAGCTCAGTGGCCCAAGCGGACCGCAGTTCACCCATGGAAACCTTAGATGTAAAGGAAAAGCTGGAAGTCGCAGGGAATCTTTGATTTTGCCGAATCCCAAAATTGCCAATGTAGAACCGCAAAAAGCGAAGGACGAGGGATGAGAAAACCCTTCACACAGGAAGAAATGTCCGGCCAATGACCAGCCGGCAAAAGACCGGGATCGTCTGCGAAACATGTTTGAACAATTGGACGAGGAAGCGCCAACCTAGCAGGCTCTCAAACCGGGAGCGCACAGCTCGGGCCGAGCGCTCGGAACGCAGGGTCTCTCCAACCGATAAAGAACGCCCAGCGGACACAGACGGCAGCCATGAAAACGGCGTCCTTCAAAACAAATCTGATGATCGATCAACATATGCGGAGTGGAATGCAACACGGAGTAAACGCCCGTTTCTTGTATTTTGTCGCCCGACTTATGCACCTTCGGAAGTTCCATGAATGGCCCGCTCTCTCGTAATCCAGGGTCTCTTGTTCCCGGCGAAATATTCGCTGCGGAACACTAGCCAGCGTCGAGTGTGTCTCGCGTGCCGGGCCTCGGCAATACGTACTTTCGCGATTTTAAATCATCTTTTCGCTCGAGCACGGGGCGAAACCTACAAGATTTCGGGGATTCTCCGCCATGTAAGAACTTCGTTTGGATTCGTCGAGTCTAGCCGCCTCTTACGTCGTGCAGCCCGGATGTCCGCATTCGCAGCCAATCTCAACCTCCTGACTTCCTGCGTCCTTGCAGATCTGGCTGCAATATTTCTCTCCCGCCGGTGCCTGACATGCACACGAAGGATGAGCACACTTAGTCGAGTCTTTATCTTCCATAAAATCCTTTCCATTCCTCACAAATTGTCCGTAACTCTGTCCCTGCCTATGGCGTGCCGCCGCCCTGCCCTAACGCCATAACCAATACCATCAACAGCGACACCAGAATGGCAAGTCCGCTTCCCAGCAGCACAACCTCGCTTAACAAATCCGCCTTCATGATTTCGTCCCGCCGCATCGGTCCTCCTTCCGGGCGAGCGCCGGTTCTATGCCGCTTCCGGCGCAGCTTCCCAGCGAACGCCGCGAGCCGGCATCGGCTCACTCGCCGTCTTCAGATCGCGCCGCGAATTCCCGGGAGCCGCATTCCTCTGCTCCAGACCCAACAACTCGCGCATTCTGGTCTTCGCCTTGTGCAGCTGCGATTTCGAATTGCCCACCGAGCACTTCAGTAGCCGCGCGATCTCGTGATGCTCATATCCCTTGACTTCATGCAGCAGGAAAATTGTGCGATAACCCGCCGGCAGTTCCTTCATCGCTCGCGTCAGCGCGATCCGATCCACCGAGCCGGACAGCCGGTCGTCCAATCGCCCTTGCTCGCGTTTTATCGCGCCATCCTGCTCCTCCACCGGTTGATCCATCGACATCACGCGCAGCCCCTTCTTCCGCAGGTGCATGAGCACCGTATTCACTGCCACCCGATACAGCCAAGTCGAGAGCGCCGAATCCCCGCGGAACGTTCCAAGCTTCCGAAAGGCCTGTAAAAAGGCGTCCTGCGTCAGGTCTTCGGCCTCTGCGGTATTGCAGGTCATGCGCAGGCACAGTGAATAAATCTTGCTCTTATGCGCATTGAAAAGAGACGCAAAGGCATCGGCGTCGCCCTCTCTTGCCCGCTGTACGAGTTCTAGATCTGCCTGGTGACGATCGCTGGAGTTAGTTTCGATTTTCACTGGTGCTCCTTTCAACGCGCCATTGGTTAAAAGCCCGATGGTTTGATTCCTTACGTCCACGCAATGCCGACAATAGGGCTACTCGCGCGCACCGTCCATAGAGTGATCTCCGTAGCGCATCTGGTTGATTGCTGTAATTGGATTGCGGGCCTCCGGGCGTTGCAGCGGATTGCTAACTGGCGGAATTCTTTGAGCTTTCACGCAAGGTAGCTTCATACGCGCAGCGTCGCGTGCGACTAGGGACATGCTTAGGTGGAACTACAGCGTTGGCGGGATTGTTGAATTTTCAGACCAAACCTATCCTGACTTCAGTATCGAATGTGGTTTCCTCAGATACCCACCCTTCCAGGCAGGTGCCGGTAGCCTTAGGCACACTGGCACTTGCCTCTCGCCAAACTCGGGCTGGTCTGTGGATACGACGCTTACTCGATTGGAATCAAACTCATCCCTTTGGAGGCTGAAAATGGCGGCTAACTCTTTACAAGAACTTTACGTTGAACAACTGCGCGATCTCTTCGATGCCGAACAGCAGATCATCAAGGCCCTGCCCAAAATGATTGATGCGGCCCAGGCCGAGGACTTGCGCGATGCCCTCAGTGACCACCTCGAAGTCACTAGGAAACAAGCCGATCGGGTCGAGAAAATCTGCCAGGATCTCGGTGAAGACGTTAAAGGCGAAAAGTGCAAGGGCATGGAGGGCGTGCTGAAAGAAGGCAGCGACCTCGTCGGCGACATCGACGACGGAGAGATTCGCGACGCGGCCATCATCGCCGCAGCGCAGCGCGTCGAGCACTATGAAATGGCCGGTTATGGCACCGCCCGCACTTATGCAACTCTCCTCGGATTCGACGATGCCGCGAGCGCACTCGAAGAGACGCTCGAAGAAGAGAAGGAAGCTGATGAAAAGCTTTCCGAACTCGCCGAGGAAATCAATAACGGAGCTCTCGGCGCCGATGAAGGCGATGCCAAAAGCGAAGACGCGGAAGCCGACGCCGGACCGCGTCGAGCAACCGCCAAGTCGGCAAAAACCGCGAAGTCGGGCGGACGCAAGCGCGTTGCGTAACGCGAAGTAGCCGGAAGGGCGACACCTCGCCGTCGCCCTTCTATGCCTCGCGAATTACATGAATTCGCAACCTACGGTTTTAACTGTAGAAACGCCTAGGCGCAAGCCTTGGAAAATCGCAGGCAGTTATCATCGCTTCGATCTAAGTGGGTTGAAGGCACGATATGAAAGTGATCAAAAATCAGAATACAAACGCTGTTCAGTTACTCGCGACTAGGGTTCTCTCCGTAACTTGTGTTGGGGTCATCTTCCTTTGCGCTTCCGCCTCCGCCGATTCCATCCATTTGCGCGATGGCCGGCATCTTCAAGGCAAATACATCGGCGGATCTACCACCACCATCGGATTCATGACCAATCACTCGGTCGAGTATTTCCTGACTGCGGATGTTCTCGCGTTAATCTTCGAAAATAACTCCGGCAACAATCCGCAGCCCGCTCCCAATAGCCTTCAGCCGAATCGCGAGCAGGATGGCTCGCAGGGGTATGGCATCCAGAGAATCCTCGGTCCCGCAAACTCGCAGACGAAACGCCGCAGACAGCCGCTAACCATCAAAGTCGAGGAAGAAAACGCCATATTCCGCTACCAGATTGACTGACGCGAAACGTCATTGAGCGATTCAATGCGGAGGCTTCCGATTACTCCCGTGAACTCTGGGCACCCTGTGGTTTCACCTCCCGCAACTTTACCCCTCGGAACTTCGGAGCTCCCAGCTGCTGGAATTTCTCGTGGACGCCCGCGTCCGCATCTCCGCTCAAAACGACGGTTTTACCACGTGCACAATATTATTCCGCACCGCATACATCACCAGGTCGCTCACCGAATGCAAATTCAACTTGCGCATAATATTCGCGCGATGCGTCTCCGCTGTCTTCACGCTCAGTCCCAGCGCGCCCGCAACCTCGCGCGAGCTCTTTCCCTCCGCCAGCAGTTGCACAATTTCCCGCTCACGCGGCGTCAGCTTCGCCCGCGGAGAAACCAGTTCCCCTCGATCCGCGCCTTTCTTCCGCAGAAAGCCCTCGAGGACCATCGACGCGACCTTGGGTGTGAAATAGGTTTTGTTGTTCTTCAGCGCCTCGACAGCAGTCACCAGGTCACGAGCCGCGTCGGACTTCAGCAGAAAGCCCCGCGCACCGGCATTCAAAACCTCCTGCACCAGGGCGTCGGAATCGTGTAGCGTGAGGATTAGTATCCGGGTCTCTGGCCGCGCCTTCACGATCTGGCGGGTCGCTTCCAGGCCATTCAGTTCCGGCATGCCAACGTCGAGGATCACGATGTCCGGCTTCAGGGCGGCTGCCTTCTCCACCGCTTCGCGGCCGTGACTGGCTTCTCCGCAGATCTCCCAATCGTTCCGCGCCTGTAGGATCACGCTCAACCCGCGCCGCACGACTTCGTGGTCGTCAACCAGCAGTATTCGCAGAGCCATGAGCGTTCGCCTTCGCAGTGGGAATCAGTGCCGTGCTGGCGCAGACACGTCTCCGAAGCCCCGAGCTGTCTTCCGACAATAGTTTGGACACAACCCGAAGAGAATACCGATAATCCTGTAGTGAGCCTTCCCGATAAGCGGTAGTCGGTTGAGGACCAGGCGTCAATGTTGTGTTATGGCGTCGATTTCCTGCGGTTGCGCTTGCGGTGCCGCTGACGGACGCTTGCGCTCGTCGAGCACCTTGATCAGCTCGGTAATGATGGCCTTCAACTTATCGGGATCGTGTTCTTTGCTGGCAGCTTCACACAACTGGTGCCAATCGGATTTCCCTGGTTCCATTCGGTTACCTCCTCGTGCGCGAATCGGCGCAGGCGTTTCTGGTCTCGTGATCACGCGAGTACTGAAGCAAGCCGCGTTCCAACGTTCGCTGCCGCACCGAACTCTTCATGCTGACAATCGCTTAGACATTTCGAGCAGCTCGCGCGCTTGTCGGCACGGCGCAAATTCGTCCCGTTTCGCCGTCCGGCTGGGAAATATCGAAGCATTAGGATTTCTCTGGGTCTTTAGGAGGCGGAATCTACAGTCTTTTCCCGATATCCCGAAGCTGTGAGCGCGGTCATAGTGAACAGGTAGCAGTTGAATCAGCCCTTGCTCGGGCAAGAGACGTAAGAGACTATGTCGAGCTTGCGCATTCTGATCGCCGACGATCACGAGATCGTGCGCCAGGGAATTCGCGCCATTATCGAGTCGCATCCTGGCTGGGAAGTTTGCGGCGAAGCGACCGATGGATATGAGACGCTTGCCAAGTTCAGCGAGTGCAATCCCGATCTCGTCGCGCTCGACATCGGAATGCCCAATCTCAACGGTCTCGATGCGGCTCGCCAGATCCTGCAGGAGAATCCGAAGGCGAAGATTCTCTTTCTTACTGTCTACGATACGGACGCTGCTGCCAAGACCGCGATGCAGATTGGCGCGAAGGGACTGATCCTCAAGTCCGATGCGGGGAAAGAGCTGATTGGCGCGATCGAAACCATCCAGCGCAACGCTGTCTACTTCAGCGCCAAGCTGAATCATGCTGGATTTGGCTCGAATCTGCGCGGCAATCGGCGCTCGCTGGAGAAAGACACGCTTACGCCGCGCGAGAGCCAAGTGATCAAGCTGCTGGCTGAAGGCAAGAGCACGAAGGATGTCGCAGCGATACTTGGACTCAGCGTGAAAACAGCCGAGACGCATCGCAGCAACATCATGAGCAAACTGGGATTGCACTCGGTGAGCGAACTGGTTCTCTACGCGGTGCGCAACAACATCGTGCAGACGACAATTTCAGAGCCGCGAAATTCGCAGGACATTCGGCACGAAATTCAGGATGGACATCAGGATGGATCTCACGAAGGAGTTCATTCTGCGGATGGTTCCGATGGTTCGGTGAGTTCGGCGAATTCTTCTGACGAAGCCGATTCTCCCGTTTCCTCGACTCCAGAGGGAAATGCGGCTTAGTTACTTTATTGTCAAATTCAATGGCTAATTTTTAGTTACTAAATTAGTAATACTATTCTTGTTAGGCCACCCCCCCCTCCCCCCCCTTTAGCCATCTATTAGAATCATTGATTTAGGGAGAATTTCCCGCCAAAGTATTCGCGAATAAAGACTTAAAGGTAAAGTATTGATTTCGCGGTAGTTAGGTGGCAAGAATGGGTGATTTTGGGCCGATTATCCCTAAAGTATTCCAGACAAAGGACTTAAATGTAAAGTACAGAAAGTAAATACTTTATTTTCGTAGTACTCCATCGTAGCCACGTCGAAATCTCGCCAGGTTCAACGGCGTTTGCCGTCTCCATTGCGGACTATTTTCTTTTATCAAAGAGCGCTACGCAGCACGAGGCTGCACTACTTCTATTATAGGGTGGAGTGTCAAGCTAGTTGCTTAGCGAAGCGTTCGGCGTTGAGGGCTAAGAGGCGACCGAGGAGGTCTTGGTCGGTGACATTGTTCGGCCAGCCATAGGCTGCGAAGACCGCTTCATCGAGTTGGCGGTGAGAGTTTTGCAGCCAAGTCGGATTTTCGTTGTAGAGATTGGTGAGGGTGCGCTTCTTGAGTTCGGCTGCGGAGGCGTCGGGCGGATTGAGCCAGGCGTCGCGCTTCTCGACTAGCTCGCGCGCGGCGGCGGCGATGGCTCCGATGCGCGGATCGCCGGTCGGTTCTTTCCCGGGCGGCCATGGGAAGGGAAATGTTTCGAAGGTGGTGTTCGGCGTATACCGGAATCCACTTTCGACTTCACGTAGTTGTGTGCCCATTCCCCGCGCCCATAGTTCGTGCACTCTGGAGTGTAGGATGCCAAGCATGTAGTCGTCGTCCCGCGCCACCGCGATCAGGGCTGAATCTGGCAGGACATTCGTCCCTATCCAAGCAAATAACCTGTGCTTTGAAACACGTGGAGTTGCAATATATCTCTTCAGGCCGGACACTCTTTTGCGGAACGCGGGTCTAGGTTCCGAGTGAATCCACCATTTTTCACGATACGCATCCCTTTTCACGCTCATGCGTGCGGATTTGACATTTCTCTTTACGTATTCGAATGGGGCTTCGTATAGATCTGCTTTGGACTCAGGCATGTCCACGCCGAAGTCGATGATCCACATTCCCCGGGGACGGCCAGCGATATCGCTCCCGTTGATCCACGGACGGATTACATCGCTGTTTGGCCTACCGTTTGGATTGATCGGCTCACTCAGCATCGAGCGAGCAGTGTCGCCGTCGACGTCGAAGTGGCCACCTTTTGTGTCGCCCATGAATGATAGGTCCGCATTCTCGTCTAAAGTTCGTGCTTTCGTTAAATCGATTTCACTAGTCAGATTTGAATTGACGCTCGGAACCGGCCTACCGTCGAGTATGCGCCCTTTTTGTGTGCCGTCGTCGAAGCCAACCATGGAGACATGGACCGTGGCACCATCCAAAATCCAGTCACGGTCCGACTGCGCCCAGAAGATTTCTCCAGACTTCTTGACCGCTTCCAGAATCTTCCGATTTGCGCCGCCGCGAATCCCTTGGGTGGCCAGAAGTCCGGCACGTAGTGCCTTGTGCTCGGCGATTAGTTTTCGTGCCTTTTCGAACCAGTAGCAAACAAGGTCAGCCTCGCGAGCGACTCGTCCTTCATAAACCGCGAACAGCGCGTCAACATAGCTGTCGCCAAGCTCAGTGCGCATCTTCTTCCCACCCAGAAACGGCGGGTTGCCGATGATCACGTCCGCCCCCGGCCACTCCGGTTCTATCGGCTGCCCTTTCTCGTCGTAGGCGAGAACTGCGTCCATCATCTTGATGTTCTTGAGCGGTCGAAGAATTGGGTGGGAGCCGAAGTTGTAGCCATTGTCGTGCTGCCATTGCAGATAGCCAATCCAGACTACGACGGAGGCGAGTTCGTGGGCGTAGACATTGATCTCGATACCGTAGAGCTGCTCGGGGCTGGTGCGCGGGAGCAGTCCGGAGAGGCCGTTCGAGGCGGCGTACACACTGACCTCTTTTTCGAGGTCGAGGATGCTTTTGAGGGCGACATAGAGGAAGTTGCCGCTCCCGCAGGCGGGGTCGAGGACGCGCACCTCGGACAGTTCATTGGCGAAACCCTGAAGCAGGTCGGAAAGCGCTTTCCGGGATTTGGTATGCGCGGCTTTTTGCTGCGACTTCAACTTTTCGACAATTTCTTCGGCCTGCTTGCGAACTTCGGACCAGCGGCGGCGCAACGGTTTCATCAGAACCGGCTCGACGATGAGGCGAATGTCGGCTTCGCTGGTGTAGTGCGCGCCGAGTTGAGAGCGCTTGTCGGGATCGAGGCTGCGTTCGAAGAGGGTGCCGAAGATGGCGGGCTCGATGCTGGACCAATCGAGTTGGGCGGCGAGGGCGAGAGCGGCGAGATCGTCGCGGGTCAGGTCGTAGGCCTCATCGTCGGAGAAGAGGCCGCCGTCGAAGTAGGCGATGTCGTGTTCGCCGAAGGCACCGTTTTCATTCGACATGGCGGTGAAGAGCTGGCGCAGTCTCTTTGTGAAATCGGCAGGGCGATTGAGGTTGGTCTCGACCAGGCGAGAGAAAAGTTTTTCCGGAAGGAGACCGATGTCTTCGGAGAAAAGGCAGAAGAGGAGACGCATGAGGAAATGGGCGGCGCGCTCGGACGGGACTCCGCGCTCGCGAAGGCTTTCGGCGAGCTTGGAGAATTGCGCGGCGGCGCCCTCGGTCACTTCGGCAGTGGTTTGTCCGGGTCTGAGCCGGCCGGGATCGGTAAAGACGGCGCGCAGAACCTCAAGGGGCGGGAGTTCGCAGTCGGCGGTGGGCTTATTGGGGATCAGGTCGGCGAGCTCGAATGCGAAAACCTGTTTTTGCGTGTTGGTGTAGTTGGTATGGACCTCGAAGCGGTTAAAATCGCAGACTACGAGCAGGGGCGGGTTTTCGAGATCCTCGCGGTATTGGAGCAGCTGCTGGTAGGCGGCGCCGAGATCCTTGTACTTGCCTTTGTATTCCCAGGCGAAGAATCCACGCATCCAGACGTCGGCGAAGCCGTCGCCGCCGGAGGTTTTTGAAACTCCTTTTTCGAACGTATAGCTATTGCCTTCTTGGTCTACTTCGGCGGGAAGAGGCTGGCCGAGGACGTTGCATAGGTCGATGAAGTGGGATTGGGAGCCGGCGCTCTCGGTGAGAGTGGAGCGTTGCCAGCGAGATACAAACTCCGGGACGGAGGGAGCGGCCATTTGGTTGATGTGACGGGATAGTGTAGCTCTGCGCTCGGCTGGCTGCCAGTTATTGCGTGGGTGCGATGAGCTAATCGGGGTCAGGGGAAATCCTGCACGGGTGCGCGTCCGAAAAGGCATAGGGATCCTTCGACTTCGCGGAGCTTTGCTTCGCACGCTCCGGCTGCGCTCAGGACGACAAAGCTGGGAGGGTGCCGGCTTTTCGCGGACAGGAGTGTCCTCGCTACACGTTCCAGATCTACCCGTCCCGGCGGTACATGTTCTGGCTTTGCTCGTCCGGCTCTGCTTGTTCTACTTCCGGTTGATCAGGCTCGCCACATATGCCGCGCCGAAGCCGTTGTCGATGTTGACCACGCTTACGTTGCTGGCGCAGGAGTTGAGCATGCCGAGCAGGGCGGCGAGTCCTTTGAAGGCGGCGCCATAGCCGATGCTGGTGGGAACGGCGATGACGGGGACGCCGACGAGGCCTCCGACGACGCTGGGCAGCGCGCCCTCCATGCCGGCGCAGACGATGATGACGCGGGCCTCGGCCAGCACGCTGCGGTGGGCAAGCAGGCGATGGATGCCGGCGACTCCGACGTCGTAGAGATGCTGGACGCGATTGCCCATGAGCTCGGCGGTAACGACCGCTTCTTCGGCTACGGGAATATCGCTCGTGCCTGCGGAGATGACCGCGATTACGCCTTTGCCGTAACGTTTGCGGTCGCGATGAAGCGTGATGGTCCGGGCTAGCAGGCGGTATTCGAGGCGGGGGTTTGGCTTGCCTGACGGCTTGCCGAGTGCGGCTTGCACTGCTTTGAACTGCTCTTCGGAGGCGCGGGTGGCCAGGACATTGCCTTCGTGCTTGGCGAGATGGGAGAAAATCGCCGCGACCTGGGCGGGCGTCTTGCCCTGTCCGAAGATGACCTCGGGCATGCCTTGCCGGAGGGCGCGATGATGATCGACTTTGGCGAAGCCGAGGTCTTCGAAGGGCAGATGGCTTAGGCGCTGGACGGCCTCGTCGGGCGAGAGCTTGCGGGATTGCACGTCGGCGAAGAGTTTGAGGAGAGCGGCGGCATTCATAGTAAGCGATTTTAGATGACGCGGTTAATTGCGGTGGGACGACGGAATTGCGCGGGCGGGAATTGCGGAGGGCAGTCGGCGTTATAGCCTGTTCTTTCGGGTCTTCGGGGCTGCGTCGTCTTTCACGTTCCACCCATCACTTTCCACCCGCGACTTGCCATGCTGCGGAAAAACTGTTTCTTGCGCGACCGCCGTGCCGCAGCGGCTAAACAGTTTGCTGAAAAAGTCGGCGGTAGGTACCTCAGGGGCTAAAAAGTTTGCGGAAAAAGTGTTTTCTCCATTCGATTCCCCCCAGCGGCTGGAAGCCGCTGTTGATAGGTCACGATTTACGGCCCGAGTGAAACTCGGGCCCTTCCCATCCGTGCCGGAGTTCAGAGTTTTTCAGCAATTTGTAAAGCCCCAATCAAAACAACCGACTTATCGCAGCGGTGAACCGCTGCGCCACCCAAAATGGCGTACGACGACGCCGCGACGCTCTCGAGGATGGCATGTAGGCCTCGGCGGGCGGATTTGCCTCGGTACAAGGCTTGTCTGCTCAATGATTTGGCAAGATTACTCCAGAGGTTCTACGACCTTCGGAGAGATTGCTGCGGGGTGGGCCGGGTCCTATAATCGAAGAACTCTGGTAGTAATTCTCCGTCAGGTTCGCGGGTAGGTCGCCCGAAAGGGGATGGTGTGCCTTTTGGCGGCCCGGTTTGGCCGGGCGCGATGGAAACGATCGATCCGTATGATGCGAAACCTGAAGAACGCCCTGATGGCTGGTTTGACCGCGACCACCCTCCTTGCCCCCGTAATTGCATCCAAACCTGCACGCGCGGAGAGCGGGGGGATTACCGCGTCGACCGAAGATGGCCGCAAGATCTATGTGAATGACGGACCGGCGGCGGTGGCTGCGAGCCCGAAGCGTGCGAGTGCGGGCGGCGGGTCGTCGGGATTGATGTATTGGAGCTCGACCGAGCACCGGTATAAGCCGGTGCCGACGAGCGGGGCGATTATGCGGGCGGCGCGGTCGGCGGCTTCGGAGGTGAACACTTATCTCGGAGCCAAGCGCGGGTTGCAGCAGCCGTATGGACATCGGAATTTGAATGCGGAGTTTACGGCGGCCGATATCGATGCAGCGATTGAACAGGCGGCGGCGCGGCACAATGTCGATCCGAACCTGGTGCGGTCGGTGGTGAAGGTGGAGTCGAATTTCAATCCCAATGCGGTGTCGCGCAAGGGGGCGATGGGGCTGATGCAGCTGATGCCGGCGACGGCGCGGTCGCTGAATGTTTCGAATCCCTTTGACCCGCAACAAAACGTGGATGCCGGGGTTCGACATTTAAAGCAGCTGCTGGAGAACTATGGCGGGGACGTGCGGCTGACTTTGGCGGCGTATAACGCGGGAGCGGGAGCGGTGGCGCGGAGCGCTGGGGTTCCGAGGTACGCCGAGACGCAGAATTATGTTCGGCGCATTACCGATTTGTATGCGGGCGGCGGAGCCGGCGGAACGCGCGTGACTTTTGGCGTGGCGCGGGAGCCGGTGCACATGGAGCGGGATGCGCGCGGAGTTTTGTACATCAGTAATACGGATTGAGAGCGAGGTCGCCGGTGACCGGTAACCGGTGGCCCGTAGATTCATCGGTACACGTTCGTAAGTAAGGGAAAGTTGTCAGTGAGTACCCAGGTTCCAGCGACCCTAACTCGTGAGCAATTGGGAGTGGTGCATCGCGCGGCGCGGTGGTTTGGCGTGGTGTGTCTGGTGGCGGCAGCGGCGTTGCCGGCTGGGGCGCGGGCGCGGCATAACGATGCCTGGGCGCGGGCGCAGTTTGCCAAGGCGGAGCGGACTCGCGAGGCGCTGAATGGGCGTCCGGAGGGGGAGCGGACACGGCGGGAGTATCAGCGGGCGATTGATGGATACCGGCGGGTATATTTTGGGAGCCCGGCATCGTCGAAGGCAGACCCCAGCGTGGTGGCGACGGCCGAGTTGATGGTGGAGATGGGGCGGCGGTTCGATGACAACAAGATTCTGCGGGGCGCGGTGGATGAATACCGGTTCCTGCGCAAAGAATATCCGGGGAGTAAGTACCGGTTTGAGGCGCTGTTCACGATCGGCGAGATCTATAAGGATGATCTGAAGGACCCGGAGGAGGCGAGGAAGACGTTTGAAGACTTCTTGCATCGCTATCCGCGGAACCGGTTGGCGGATGATGCGCGGACGGCATTGAAAGAGATTGACGACGAGGTTGCCGAGGCGCGGCGGAATCCGCACAAGGGGAAGAAGAAGAGCGCGAAGGAAACGGCGGCGGCGAGCGCGGGGCCGAACGTGGCGGGGCCGAATACGGGAACGAGTTCGGGATCGAGTTCGGCCGGAGCGAGTTCGAAAGACGTTGCGGAGAAAAGCGCGGTTAAGGGCGAGGCGGCTGGCGTTCCGGCGGATGCGGAGACGGCGAATGACGCCGGTGAATCGGGTTCGGCGTCGGCGGAAGGGAGTTCGGATGCTGGTGCGCAACGGACGCGGCGGGGTGAGTTGCCGCGCGTGACCGGCGTGCGGCATTGGTCGACTCCGGACTATACGCGGGTGGCGATCGACGTCGAGAGCGATGTGAAGTTTGACTCCCAGCGCATCGCGAATCCAGACCGGATTTTCTTCGACCTGAAAGATACGAAACTGGCGTCGACGCTGGTGGGGAAGTCGTTCGACGTGGATGACGGATTTCTGAAGAAGATTCGGGTGGCGGAGTTCAAGCCGGGGCGGACGCGGGTAGTGCTCGAAGTGGACGATCTATCGAGCTATGACGCGTTTCTATTGCCCAATCCTTACCGGCTGATCATTGACATTCACGGCAAGCAAAGCCGGGCGTCGCTGCTGGCGAAAACACACAATGGCGCAGCGGAGAGCGATGCGGCGGCAGGGAACTCGGCGGCGGAGGATGCGGACGAAGATGCGAGCGACCTGACGCCGGCAGCGCCGAAGGGACAGAAGAAGTCGGAGAAGGAACATGCGATTGTCGCCAAGGTGAAGCCGGAGGACGGGCCGGGCGACGATGGCGCCGGAACGAAGCGCGACGCGGTCGACGAGGTTGCGAAGAGCGAGCAAGGCGCAAATCCTGCGGACAATTCGGCGTCGAAGGGATCGAGCGTCGTCAAGACCACGGTTGCGGTGAAGGGAACGAACCGGACGATTCCGAAGACGATTGTGGACGCGGACGATGCGGATTTGGCGGCGAACTCGCGAACGCAGACGAAGAAGCACGGGCAGAGTTCGAGTGGCGCGCGGGCTGCCGCGAAAAAAGAATCGTCGGACGACTCGGCCGACGATACCAAGGATGGAGATGCCGAAGAGGCCAAGGCTACGCCTCCGGATCTGCGCAGCGAGAGCGGACGAGTGAGTTCGAACTCGCCGCGAGGGAAGTCGGCTGCCGCTTCACGGAAAAAGAAATCGCACGCGCCGGCCGACGCGGACGATCTGGCCGATTCCGAAATGCGCGAGGCGCAACCGATGGCGGCGGGAGACCGTTCGCTGACGCGGGCATTGGGATTGAAGATTGGCCGGATCGTGATCGACGCCGGCCACGGCGGGCACGATACCGGAACCATCGGGCCGAATGGGCTGCGGGAAAAGGATCTCGTGCTTGACGTCGCGAAACGGCTGGGGCGGCTGTTGGAGGCTCGACTGGGAGCGGAAGTGGTTTACACGCGGCGTGACGATACGTTTGTTCCGCTGGAGACGCGGACGGCGATTGCGAATCGCGAGCAGGCCGATCTGTTTATTTCGATCCATGCGAACTCGAGCCGCGATCCGGATGCGCGGGGAGTCGAGACCTATTATTTGAATTTCACCTCGTCGCCCGAGGCTCTGGAAGTGGCGGCGCGCGAGAACGCGGTCTCGGAGAAGTCGGTTCACGAGTTGCAGGACCTGGTGAAAAAGATCGCGCTGAAAGACAAGATCGACGAGTCGCGGGAGTTTGCCGCGGATGTGCAGGACTCGCTCTATGGTGGACTGGCGCTGAGCGGCGCGGGCGTGCGCAACCGCGGAGTGAAGAAAGCGCCATTCATCGTGCTGATTGGGGCCAATATGCCGTCGATTCTGGCGGAGATTTCTTTCGTGTCGAATCCGGCGGACGCGCGCAAGCTGGAAGGCTCTGAGCAGCGGCAGCGGATTGCCGAGTCGCTCTACCGCGGCGTGGCAAGGTATGCGAACGGGCTCAGCGGCGTGAAAGTGGCGAGCAAGATCGAGAAGACGCAGGGGCAGTAAGAGCCGCGCTGACTTTTTGAACTCGCGAAATGCCGCCCGGCATAGTGGCAGTTGTAATTTCCCGACTTTCAGAGAACCCGTAAGCTCAGAAAAACTCGAGGGACCGCGGAACATCGCGGCCCTCTTCATCTGTCAGGGTATGTCGGGCCCGAATGGCGGGACTGGGTTACTGCTTATCGTAGACGGCGACGTAGTGAACTTTTTTGCCCGCGGCATCGGTTGCGCTCACCGTGACGGTGCGGGTCTTGCCGTCGGCTGAAACGACGATGGTACCGGTGGCTGTAACTTTGCCGCCCTTCTTGTTGGTCAGCTCCAGCTTATGGTCGCTGACCTTCTTGTAGGAGCGAGTATCGGCGTTTGGATCGCCGACCAGCGGATAGTCTTTGCCGTCGAACTTCCCCGTCCATTCGTTATGCGTCGGGTTGCCCTGCGCATCGGCGCCATCTACCGTGACTTTAATGTTGTCGCCGGCGGCTTCGTAGGTGACCGTGTGGTTCTTCGTGGCTCCAGCCGGAAATTTTGACTTGGCTTCGTCTAGCTTCCAGGTGCCCATCTGCGGGCTTGCGAAGCTGAGTGTCAGGGCGGCAAAGCTCATTGCGATCGTCAATGCGATCGTTCTTATCTTCATGTGGTTTCTCCTAGGCGTGGAATGCCGCGACTTAGGCGGCGAGCCATACTCGTCGTTTCGGAGGTGGATGTCAAGGCGAGGAACGGCGTCAGGGCGCCGTCAGTGGTTCCGGAAGGAGGCGGTGTGAGAGCGGGACGGTCTTATGACGGTCGGGGCTCCGCTGGAAACTTTATTGAGCTGCGGGTAGTCTAAGAAATGGTAGGGTGTGCCCTTTTTTCTGATGAGATTGTCGCGATTTTTCGCCGTTCTTTTATTCGCCACTTTCGTTTCGGTGACTGCCTTCGCCGTGGGCGCCCCGGCGCCCATGCCTATTCTTCCTGACCAGTTTGCCGGATGGCAGGTCAGTGGAGCGGTCACAAAGAGCGGCGATGCCGCGGCTGCCGACCCCGCGAATGCCGCAGTGATGAAGGAGTATGGATTCCAGTGGTTTGAAAAAGCTGATTACACGCGAGATGACGGGCGGAAGCTGACCATCAAGGCTGCGCTCTTTGAAGACGCCAGCGGCGCTTATGGCGCCTTCACTTATTACCAGACGCCGGTGATGCTCGAAGAGAAGATCGGCGAGCACGCTGGGTCGCTCACCAATCGCGTGCTGTTTTTCCAGGGGAATGTGCTGGTCGATGCCCTCTTCGACAAGGTGGATACGATGTCGGCGGCGGAGCTGCGCGAACTGGCGGGAATGCTGCCGAAGGGAGTTGGAAGTGCGAGCAAGTTGCCGTCGCTGCAAAATTATCTGCCGGCGCGGGAACGCGAGAAGAACACGACAAAGTATATTCTCGGTCCGGTGGCGCTCGATCGAGTGGGCGCGCCGCTGCCGGCCTCGATGGTGGATTTTAAGTCGGGCGCGGAGGTGGCACTGGCGCGATATTCGGTGACGGCGGGCGATGCGACGATGATGCTGATCGAATATCCGACGCCGCAGATTGGCATCGAGCGCATGAAGCAGATCGACGCAGCGCGTCAACCGGCGACACAGCAAACGGGAGTTGCGCCCATCCTCAACATCGGTCCGTTCTTCGCCAAACGAACTGGGCCGATCATTGTGATTGCGGCGGGACCGATCTCTCAGTCTGAAGCGCGAGCGATGCTGGGGTCGGTGAGTTGGAACGCCGACGTCACGTGGAATGAGAATACTTATCTGAGCAAGCGCGACAATCTGGCGAACCTGCTCTTCAATGTGATCGTGCTGTGCGGGGTCGTAATCGGGCTGGCGCTGGTAGTTGGAGTGGGGTTTGGGGGCGTCCGAATCCTCGCAAAAAGGTTTTTTCCGGATCGGGTCTTTGACCGGGCGGAGGACGTGGAAATCATCTGCTTGCACATCGACGATGGCGCCCGTGGCCGCACGGGAGGTCGGTAAGTGATTCAATCGAGGGTTCTTACGGCCCGAAAAGGGCGATTTTGGTCCATTTCGATACGGTTTGCTGATTTGTGGACACATCTTGTAAATGATTGAAAACAGTACTATTTAAGTTGCTAATTTTGCTTGACACCCACCTTTTAAGACTCATAAGATTTCGCCAGAAAGTTCTGATGGGTTTTGCACAAGCTTCGTTGGAACTATTCTCCCTTGAAAGAAAAGGCCTCCCATGTTGCCGGGAGGCCTTTTCGTTTGCGGGAAAGCGAGTTCGCAGTCGTTAGTTTTCAGTTCTCAGTAAATCTCATGCGATTGAAACTCGCGGGGTGATTTGAGGCCGCATCTGGAACTCGCTGCGGTTCGCGAGCGTATCTTGAAGTGAGCAGAGTTCGTTGCGAGAGCGGATTCCGCACGGAGGGCAATCATGTTTTGCGATCAATGTGGCGCTCACCTGCAAGTGGGGCAGCGCAATTGCGTCCAATGCGGCAAGCTGGCCACGGTTGTCGGTGAGCCTGGACGGAATCGCGTGCGCGATCACGTGAAGATGGTCGCGCTCTTGTGGTGGGCGTACTCGTCGCTGCACATGCTGGGCGCGGTAGGGCTATTCTTGATGGCGAAGTTTGTCGCGCCCTGGTTGAGCCGCATTCCGAATCCTCCACCGCCGGGGGTGATGCAGCTGATACCGCTGATCGTCAGTGTGGTGGGAGGGCTGATTGTGATCAAGTCGGCGGTGGGTTTCGCGGTGGGCTGGGGATTATTGCAGCGCGAGAGTTGGGGCCGCATGTTGGCGCTGGTGATGGGCTTTCTCGTGACCTTGAACGTCCCGATTGGAACCGCGCTTGGCATCTATACCTTGTGGGTGCTGCTGCCCTCGCAGTCCGAGACGGAGTACCGGGCGATGGCCGCGGCGGCTTAAGAGGCCGACCTCCAGCTTCTTTTTCGCGGAGCGGCGTCACTTTGAGCGGATTGGCGCACGGGATTATTGACCGCGCTTAGATCGGCGGTGATTTCTACGCGATCCTCCATCTTGATCGTGAGGAGGAACGGCGGCGCGTCTCATTCCATTTCATTTAGAGTGTTTGGCATGAGATGGCTGATCTGCGTTCTTTTGCTTTTCTTTATTTGTACGGGCGACGTTTGCATGGGCGAGGTATTGGGCCAGAACGGTGCTGTGCCGGAGGGTGCTCCGGGTGTCTTTGATGCCAGGGCGGCGGAGCGGTTTGCGAAGCTGGCGCTGGCCTGCGTCCACAAGGAATATCCCAACAAGATCAGCCACAGCTTGCTGAGCGACGCGGATGTGGCTCCGCCGCGCAAGCTTACGCCGGCCTTTTATGGCTGCTATGACTGGCATTCGTCAGTGCATGGGCACTGGCTGCTGGCGCGGCTGGTGCGGACGTTCCCAGATGCTCCGTTTGCGGCGGAAGCGCGCAGGGCGCTGCGCCAGAGCTTGACCGCGGAGAACGTCGCGGGCGAGGCGGCGTATTTGAAAGCGGAGGGGCGCGCGAGTTTCGAGCGTCCCTATGGATTGGCGTGGCTGTTGCAACTGGCGGCGGAGTTACGCGAGTGGGACGATCCGGAAGCGCGCCAGATGAGCGCGAATCTGCGCCCGGCGGAGGATGCGGCGCTGGGACGGGTGAAGGATTGGCTGCCCAAGCTTTCGCATCCGGTCAGAATTGGGGAGCATGCGCAGACGGCTTTTGCGCTGGGCTTGATGCTCGATTATGCTCGCGTCGCAAAAGATGGACAGTTTGCCGAGTTGATCGAGTCGAAGGCGAAGCAGTTTTATCTGGCGGACAAAAACTGTCCGCTGAACTACGAGCCATCGGGCGAGGACTTTTTGTCGCCGTGCATCGGAGAAGCCGATCTGATGCGGCGGGTTCTGCCGGAGCGGGAGTTCGGGAACTGGCTGCGGGATTTTTTGCCGCAGCTCTCCCAAGCCAAGACGGGCGGATGGCTGGAGCCGGTGGTTTCTCCCGATCCGAGTGATCCGAAGCTGGCGCATCTCGATGGACTCAACCTGAGCCGGGCGTGGATGCTGGAGGGAATCGCTTCGGGCTTGGCGAAGGGCGATAAGCGATTGCCTGCAATCGCCGGAGCGGCTGCGGCGCATCGCCGCGCCGGCTTGGCCGCGGTGACTGGCGAGCACTATGAGGGCGGGCATTGGCTGGGGAGCTTCGCGGTCTATCTGGTTACGAAGCGGGGAATTGCGGCGCGGTAGAGCGACTCGCGTTGCCGCGCCAAATCGCAACTCGGCGATTTGATAAACTAGAAGACGCTGAAAGCCGACGTAGCTCAGTTGGTAGAGCAGTCGATTCGTAATCGACAGGTCATCGGTTCAAGTCCGATCGTCGGCTCCATTCCTAAGACAAGCGACTACGAGACGCTCGCTCACGGTAGTTTCCGGCTATAATTCGCGCACGCATGTCGCTTACTTCCGGCACGAACCTGGGGCCTTACGAGATTGTGGCGCCGCTGGGCGCGGGCGGGATGGGAGAGGTCTATCGCGCCCGCGATACCCGCCTCAACCGTACCGTCGCCTTGAAAATTCTGCCCGAAGCTTTTTCCAGCGATCCCACGCGCCTGCACCGATTCGAGTACGAGGCGCGCATCCTCAGCACGCTCAATCATCCCAACGTGCTCGCCATTTACGACGTGGGCGCTCAGGACGGTGTCCGCTACCTGGTTTCGGAATTTCTGGAAGGACAAACGCTGCGCGAAAAACTGGCGGCCAGTGGGCTGTCCCGCTGGCGCATCGTCGAGTACGCGCTCGAAACGGCCGGGGGGCTGGCCGCGGCGCACGAAAAGGGAGTGGTGCATCGCGACCTGAAGCCCGACAATATTTTCATCACGCACGATGACCGCGTAAAAATTCTCGACTTCGGTTTGGCCAAACAGGCGGAGAGCGCGGATGATGACGCTGCCACGGTTACGCAACGGCACACCACGCCGGGCACGGTCATGGGGACCGTTGGTTACATGTCGCCAGAGCAGGTGCGCGGCCAGGTGGTCGACCATCGCTCCGACATCTTCAGCTTCGGCGCCGTTCTCTATGAGATGGTCTCGGGCAAGCGCGCCTTTCAGGAGGAGTCCAGCGTCGAGACGATGAACGCCATCCTCAAGGAGGATGTGGCGGAGACTGGCGCGGGCGGAATGCAAGTCTCCCCGGGACTGGAGCGGATCATTCGCCGATGCCTCGAGAAGAAGCCGGAACGCCGGTTTCAGTCGGCGAGCGACTTGGCTTTTGCGCTCGAAGCGCTGAGTGGGACCTCGTCCTCGGCGGCTCCGGTCGTCTCCGCGCCTATCGCTGACAAGAAAAAAACGTGGCCCTGGGTGCTCGGCGGCGCAATTGTCATTGCCCTTGCCGCGGCGAGCCTGTGGATCGTTCTGCGTTCACCTTCTTCGTCGGCTCGCTTCACACAAATCACTTTCCGGTCGGCGTACATCCGCACCGCTCGCTTTGCAGCCGGGAAGGTGATCGTGTACGGGGCGGCGATCAACGGCGCGCCCATGCAGGTCCAAAGCATCCGTACGGACACGCTGCAGTCGCAGCCCACGAATTTCAAGGCCGATCTGCTGGCGATCTCGGGGTCGGGAGAAATGGCCCTCTCCCTGGACCGTAATTTCGGCGTGGGCTGGGTGCCGACTGGCCGGCTGGCAAAGGCGGCTTTGGGCGGAGGCGCAACACGAGAGTTGCTTGACAATGTCACCGACGCCGACTGGAATCCCGATGGCTCGGAGCTGGCGATCACGCGTCGCGTCGGCGGGGAGTTCCGTCTGGAATATCCGCCGGGCAATGTTCTGTACCGGAATCTGGGCTACATAAGCGATGTGCGTTTCTCTCCCGCAGGCGATCGCATCGCTTTTATGGACCACCCGATTTACGGAGACGATCGTGGCGACGTCGCGGTTGTGGACTTGAAGGGAAATCGCACCGCACTCGCGCGCAATTTTGTTAGCGAGCAAGGGCTCGACTGGTCTGCCAACGGAAAGGAAATCTGGTTTACGGGCTCGCAAGGAGCCGAGATAAACCTGCTGCGGGCGGTGGACCTGCATGGGCGCGTGCGCGTCGTGGCTGCAGCGCCGGCGCGAATGCACCTGCAGGATATCGCGTCCGATGGCCGGGTGGTGTTGAGTTCTGAATTGCTGCGCTGGCAGATTGGAATGGTGGACACGAAGTCGGGCCAGGCGCGTGACCTTACTAATTTCCAGTGGCCGGAGATTGAGAGCATCTCCCGCGATGGCAGCATGATTTTGCTCAATAGCTTCGATATTCTGAGCGACACGAGTTACCGGCTCTATGCGCAACGCACCGACGGTTCGGAGCCCGTGTTCATCGGAAAGGGCGCCGGCACGAGCTTTTCGGCAGACGGGAAATGGGTTACTGCCGTCGATCCGGCACATCTGGATCATGCCTCGATTATTCCCACGGGAGTCGGGGAGACAACAAATTTGCAGGCGCCAAGCGGCTGGAACTATTCCGCGCTGGGGCTTCTGCCCGACGGCAAGAGGTTGCTCGTTTCTCTCGTGGCAACCGGTCAGCCGCCGCACGCGGGGTTGCAGGATCTCGAAACCGGTGCTGTAACCGATCTCGGTCCACCGGGCCGGCATATCGCCGAGTTCGCGGGGATGATGCTGCCTGGAGCTTCGCCGGATGGAAAATACTGCATTTTGACCGACGACAAAGGAAAGCTCTGGCGGCAGCCGCTGGATGGCGGCGACGCTCGCGAGATTCACGGCGTTAACCCCGACGACAGATTGCTGGAGTGGCACGCGGATTCCAATAACGTTTTTTTCTCCAGAGTCTCGCGGCCGGATGTCGAGATCTACACGCTGAATCTTACGACCGGTGAACGAAAACTCTGGACGAGATTCTCGCCGGCCGACAAGACCGCCCTCGCGGGAGATACCTGGGTGATGATCACGCCCGACGGCGCTCACTACAGCTATATGGTGGAGAGGATTTACTCCACGCTGTATCTGGCGGATGGGTTGCGCTAGGGAAAGACCGATCCTCAGGACTGCTCAGTTGTTCACTGCTCGTCTTGTTGGTTTTCAATCGGGGCTGCGCGCCGCTTTCTTGCCGCTTCCGGAGTCTTTTGCGTGCCTGCATCCATCGGCATCCATAACTTGCACTCGGCCGCGCTGATGGGCGACGAGAGAGGCATCCCGCCCTGAACGTGAATCACGGCGTCCGAAGTTGAGCAGAAATTTCTTGAGCCCGTGTTGCCGGAAGCCGGGGTAGCGATTGCCACGAACTCGCTGCAGGAGCGGAGCAGGCAGGTCGCGGTGACGGTGAAACGATATCCGGACTTTTCACACCAGGCACCTGCGGTGCAGCGTGGATTGCCCAGTTCCGCGTCGATCAGGGCGGCATGGTTCATGGTGTGCAACTCGCTGCCGCGAGGATCGGGTCCGAGGGTGGCGAGGTCCCGCGCATACCCATTGCGGAGATACGTTGCCGAGTAGGCAATTTCTGCTGTGTTAATCGTGCGTAGCGTGGCCAGTGCGGACGATTCATTGGCGGTGGTTCGCGCTCGTAGCAGATTCGGAATCGCAATCGCCGCGCCGATCAGAATGCCGGTCGTGTCGGCGCCCCTTCCCGAGCTGACGAGACGGATGGCGTTGGCTTCTCCATAGGCACAGAAGACGGTTGGCGACGGGCCACCGTTCAAGTGGGACAGGGCTTCAGCGATCTCCGGCGACACCTGCTGCATGCGAAATGCGTTGAGCGTGGAGGTATTCTGGTACACCATTGCGGAAACTTCGCGCGGATAGCCGGGAGGCAGCGATGCCAAAAACGTTGAAGAATTGGCCAACGACTCGCCCGATTTGTGGCGCGCGATCGCGTCGACGGCGCCTTCGTGGCTGGAGGCAAAGAGCAGATATCCGTCGACAAAGGCGAAGCTGATTTCCTTTGGCTTTGGCGCGGAGGGAATCATCAGCGAGTGATAAGTGATGCCGTCCTCTTCCGTTTGGCGCGAGAGTAACGGCGTCGATTGTAGGAGCTTTTGCAGGGTCTTCTCCAGACGATCCGCGTCGTTGACGCGCAGGATGGCACGCCACTGCGGCTGGGGCGCGCTCAGATCGTCGATGGCCAATGTGATTTCGCCGTCGAGATGACTGAGGACATCATCGCGCAGGCTGAAGTGCATGGCCTGCTCCATTTGCGGTAGCGCGCCAAACGCTTGCGGATTCGAAGCAGACAGAGCCTGGATGTCGTCGAAGACCACCGCGAAATTTCTGAGCAGGAAACTGCCGACAAATACGGATTTCGGCGAAACGAAATTGAGGCTGCCGACCGGAGCCGGTGGCGCGAGCCATGCGGCTGCGCCATGGCGGGGGCCAATGAAGCTTAGCTCCATTTCGCCGACCGGCGTGCCGCCGACGTTCTTGTGGCTCCAGACCAGGTACTTCACATCTTTGAAGCCGGAGTTCTCAAGCTCTTTCTGATTGTCTTTCTTACTCGGAGGAATCTGGCTGATAATTTTGTGCAGGTCGGCGGCGCCGATGGCGGTGACGCCACCTCGATAGCCTTCCACCACGCGCTGACCAAAGGCGGAGTTCGCAAACGCTCCCGCTTTGGCATCCAGCACCTTGTTTAAATTGGAGACTGTGCGCAGATCGGAGCTTGCGACCACGAAATCGGGGCGCACCAGCACGACAAGCTGTCCGGGACGCGAGGAGACCGACGCACTCGCCAGTTCTTGCGGAGTAAAGATGTGGAGGTCAGTGGAGTGGAGCGGCAGCCCATTCGACATCTGATCGAGATAGGTCTTTAGTCCGGGCTTGCGCACTTCGGCAAAAAACAGGATGTTAGGCGACGAGGCCTCGACCCGGCCGGCAATTACCCATTCGTCGCCGAGATATTGGGAGAGCCCGTAAAATTTTTCGATGGAGCTTTCGATCTGCGGCCCGGCGCTCGCCATCCCGCCCTGCTGCCAGACGCTCCGTAGTGCGGCGTTTTGTTTGAGTTCCTCGCGGAAGATGGTCAGAATTTGATGGGCAGGCTCGCCATAATTGGGTAGCGCGGCGTAAAAATTGGTCGCTTCCGGCAAACGCGGCAGCAGATCGCTTTGCTCGCGCGCCGGGGGGAACTGGACCTCCTGCTTGAAACGGTCGAGTAAGTGAGTGAGTTCGGGCACCAGCCCCGGATATTTCTTTTGTATCTCGGCGAAAGGATCGGCCGCAGGTTTCGCGGGTACTGCTTGCGACGCGCTTGTTGAAGTAAAAAAGAAAATCAACACCGCTGCGGCGATGCACGGGATGAGATGAGGGACGCGGCCAAGTCTCATTGGGATGCCTCTCGCGAGATTATTTCATCCACGGCGGCAGGGAGGCGAGAAATTGAGAGTGACTAAGTGACCTTGGTGTGACTGGATTGATTCCGTGCGGCGACGATCTTTAATTACTTGATCTGGGATCTACTTGAATCCGGCCAAGGTCATCGCGCTCTGAGCCTCGGGATTCTTCATGAACGTATTCCAGATGAGTTGAGAGCGGTAGTTTTCAGCCATGAGTGTGGTGATGCCGAGGTCGATGCCGAGAGCGTCGGTGTCGTACCAGTTCTTGAGCGGATTAAACGCATCGACAAAGCTGTAATGCTGCCATGATCCGGGATAAGTCGACCAGATATTGCGGAGTGCCGCAATGCAATCGGGAGAGAGAAAGGGAATCGATCCGCCCGGCGCGCACGGAACGACCGAACCGTCGATCGGGCCCATCGACGGAGGCCCGCCCCAGGCCACGTAACCGTTGATCGAATCGGAGGCCGTGATTCCCCAGAGATTGTTCGAGTAATCGGGAAACTGACCCGCCAGCGAAAGGCAAAAAGCCTTGTGGGCCTGGGTCGCGATCATGGAGTTGTTGAAATAGTTGGCGTAGGCGTCTTGCTTGTTGCGGAAGTCGAACCAGGCGTGCGAATACTGGTGCGTAAATAGAGGATCGTTGCCGCTGATGTAAGTGTAGTTCTGAAAGGTAACAACCGGCCGAGAAAACGCGTTCCAGCAATTCGCTGGAACCGGAAACGTCGTCGACCCAATAGCCAGCAGATAGAGCATCATTAGTTCGCAGTAAGTGTCATAGCGCGCGGCGATGAAGCCGTTCTCCGGCGTCCATCCCATGCTGAAGGTAGTGCCGCCATTCAGCATCCACGGCCAATTGACGCGCTGGTAAATCTGCGTGGCCACGCTCTGGATCTGTGCATCCTGAAAGTACTGGCGGCACGTGAGAACACCGCAAAGCAGGATCGCGGTGTCGATCGACGATACCTCCGACTGTTCGGCGCGCTGGCCCGTGTTCATGTCGACGAAGTGATAAAAGAAGCCGTTCTGCTGCGGAAGGCTGGTCCAGATAAAATTCAGCGTGGTCAGCACGCGCGATTGAATCTGCGAAGCCGGCATGTATCCGCGCTGCGCGCCGATGCAGAGCGCAGCCAGGCCGAATCCAGTAGCGGCGATGCTCGAGATCGTGCGCGAATCCGCCGCGCCTGAAGCGTAGGCGCGGTCCAGAACCTGGCCGCTATTGATCCCGGCGCGCTCCCAGAAAAACTGGAACGCGGCTTTCTCCATCTGGTCGAGAAACTGATCGTCGGTGAGGGGCGGTTGCGTCTGGCTCGTGCTCTTCGAGCCGGAACAGGCGGCCTCAACCAGGGCGACGTTTAGCAGCGGGCAAGCGAGAGCGCTCTTCCCAAGTAATGCCAACGCCGCGCGGCGGGTAAACTTCTTCTGCGGGACGGGCCAGTCGTCCATCATCTTACCTTAACCTCACCGACTCTTCTGTCGTGAGTTACTTTACTTCGATGACCGCTAATCCTTGCGCGGGCAGAGTAAGTGTCAACTCTCCGTGATGCACGTCGCGGTTCTCGGGAGCGGGAAGACGGGCGGCACTGCGTAAAGTTTCGATCTGCGCCCCGGTAGGGAAGCGGGGTGATCCCATTTTCTCATATGCGGGGCGCACGTCTCCATGGTCGCGGTCGGCACGAAAGATCAAAGCGTGCTTGCCCGAATGCCCCTTGAACCGGATGGTTACGGTCCTGGGCGATCCCGTGTCCGCCGCACCGGCCTCAGCCGGCGGCGCGTAATTCCATACCGCAATCACGCGCGTGCCATCCGGTCGGCGGGTTGCGAGCGCGGAGCCGGAATCGACGGCGATCCGCTGGTCGCCAAGTTTATGCAAAATGGCGAAAGCCGCGAATGAGGGCTTGGGAATATCGTCCTCGGCCATCAGGCCAAAGCCGCCATAGAATGGCGTTTTCACCACGCCCTGCTCCTCGAAAACATCGGAGAATGTCCAGTACGACATCATATCGACGATGCCATCGCATTGCCGGATCGTATCGGCCAGCCACGGGCCCATGTAAGTCGAATCGGTAACCTCCGGCTCGTTCATATAGCTGGCGTTGAACTCGCTCCAGATCAGCGGCAGGTCCGGCTTACCTGAGGCTTTGATCTGGTCGTGCACCTTCTTCACGGCGCGGCAGACCATCTGATCCCGCGGAATCTTCTCCGACGTGCCAAACACGTCCTCCGCCTTGTCGTTGCCATAGACGTGGGTCGAGACAAAATCGACCGGCACGTTGTTTTCGACGCAATGACTGATAAAGACGTCGGCCCACGCCGCCTGCGCCGTCGCCGGTCCGCCTACGCGCAGTCGCGGATCGACCGACTTAATGTCGCGCGCGGTGTGGTCATAGAGTTCGAAGTAAGTCGCCTGCCGCGGATCGCCCGCCCAGAAATCCAGGTTCGGTTCGTTCCACACTTCGAAATACCACTGCTCGACCTCAGGCGCGCCGTAGCGATCCACTAAGTGTTTAGTGAACTGCCGGATCATATCGTCCCACTTTGCGTAGTCTTTGGGCGGCGAGATGTTCTGCTTGTACCAGAAGGCATGCAGTGCGTTCTTGTCGGCGGCGAGCTTTTTCGGCATGAAGCTGAGTTCGACGAACGGGCGAACGCCATTGGCCAGCAAACCGTCGTAGATCTGATCGACGTAGGAAAAGTTATAGATCGGATTGCCCTGGTCGTCCTCGTCGTACAAGCCGACTTCGTCCTGAAAGATGGCATGAAAGCGGACATAACGGAAGTCGGTGATCTGCTTTACAGCGCGCAAGTCGGTGCGATAGCTGTCGCGCAGCGCGAGAATGGCGCGCCCCGACCCAAACATCTCCTCCCAGAAATGGGGCAGCGGATGGGTGGGGGCCGAGTCGTCGATGGTGACAATGTCAGCTGTTGGCGGCGTGTTTTGGGCGAACCCAGGACGTGGAAGCGCTGCCAGCGCAAGGGCAAGTATAGGGAGAATGATGAATTTGTAGAGGTATTGCATGAAGTGGCCTTTGGGAGGAGGAAAAACCGGGCGATGGTGTTAGTCATCGCCCGGGCGGATGCGTGGTGCTAGAAGCTGAAGCGAGCACCCATGGAAATCACTCGGCCCGACAGGGAGCCCGAGATGGTGCCGAAGTTGGAGTTGTTGATGTTGTTTGAGATGGCGTTCTCGTTAAAGTTCATATTGTTAAACAGGTTGAAGGCGTCAATCCGGAACTCGACCTTCGCGTTCTCGCCCAGTACGGGCATGTTCGGGAGACCGAATCCCTTGGCCAGCGTCATATCGACGGATTTGTATCCCGGCATAGTGAGCGAGTTGCGGCCGACTCCAGGGGATTGCGGAACCGACGTCCCGTAGCAATCGGGGTTGCAGCTATAGGTCGTGTAAGTGGGCACGGAGAAATAGGCCGCGCCGCCATTCGGGTAGTTCGAACTAGGCCCACCGCCAGCGGGTTGCTTGAATGCGTCCAGGCTAGTGCTGTCGCCTGCGCCGCCCAAATACGCTCCCGGCAGCAATGTCGAATAGCCACAAGTCGAGCAATAGAGACTTCCCTGAGTGGTCGTGCTCACGAACGGACTCCACGGGAATCCAGAGTGCCAATTGAAAATACCGCTGATCGACCAGCCGCCAGCGACTTTTTCCATCCAGCCATTGCTGCCGTGGAAGAAGACCGGCTGCCACATGCCAAACAGCTTAAAGGCGTTGGTGACGTTGTAATCGGAGCGTCCGTAATTTATGTCGGGACTGTATGGGTAGGGCTGCTCTGAATACGGCGCCGAACTGGTGTCCATGCTTCGCGCCCATGTGTATTGGGCATCCGCCATGAACTGGTGCGAGAACTGATGCTTCAATTCCGCCAGCATGGCGTTGTAGTTACCGTGGCCTTTCAGACTCCAATCGTCGCCACCGCCGACATTGGGGTTGAAGGTGTAGCCAAGGGTTGCCGGAACCGCCAGCGGGTTCTCGTGAAAGAACAGATTGTGCGATAAGGTTCCAACATAGCCCAAGCTCGCTACATACTGATGGCCCAAGTCATACTGCGCGTCGAACGAGTAGTGATGAACTCGCGTCGTCGGCAGCGTGCCCGGGAACAATTGGACGTTAGCCTGCCCGGTGGTAGGCAGTCCGTTGGGACCGAAGGGCGAGACGATGTTGGGATTCGCCGGGAAACCGTAAAGGTTATGTGGGTTATTGGAAAGCGCGTAGATAATATTCGGATTGATGTTGGAAGGCGAGTTTGTATCCCAACTCGGATTCACCACCAACCCCGGGTTGTTGCTGATATTAGCGGAAATCGCGATTTCTTCCTCGTCGTAGCTCAGCCCGTAGCCGCCACGCAACACCAGCTTGCCGTTGAAGAAACCGGGGCTCCACGCGAAGCCCAACGCCGGTCCGAAGTTAGTCTTCTGCGTATTCCACGAATTTTCATTCCGAACCACGAGGCCTGTCAGAAAATCTGCACCCGCGCCGGGGACTGCCCGGAACATATTGCCCTGCTTGGAGTAGAGCGGGCCAAAATAGGACCAGCGCAAGCCAAGATTGAGGGTTAGGTTCGAACGAACTTTGATGTCGTCCTGCCCAAAGAAGCCCAGGATGTTTTCGCGTTGATCCTGGCGAAGCGTAGTCGGGTCGCCGTTCGCGGGATTGAAGGCTCCGCCCTCGTTCTTCGGCGCGTCATTAAGGAAGTCCCACAGGTTGAAGAAGTTGTAGCTTGGCACGCCGCAGCCGGCGCAGTCTTGCAGGTAAAAGAGGCGAGTCGCCTCGCCGCCAAATTTGAAGGTATGGCGTCCGTAGATCTTGGTCGCCACATCCTTGTAGCTGTAGGTCCACTGGTTCAGGATGCTGCCCACCGCAGGCCCGAATTGTTCCGGCGTAATGCTGCCGGTCTGGCCGATATAGTCCGAGGGGAATCCAACGGGCGACTGCGGGTTGGAGTTAACTTCGTTCCAGCGCCATCCGGCGGCATTGGCGCGAAGTTCGTTGAGCAACGTCGGAGAGAAGGTGTGGTTCCAGATGAGCGAGAACGCGTCGTTCGTTTGGGTGTGATGGAAAATGTCGTAGGTGCGATTGCCGTTGAAGAAGGTGGTGGACTGGGGGACCCAGTAGATGGTAAAGCCAATGCGATCTTTGCCGGTGACATCGGCATCGAGCCGGCCATTGTACTGGACCGCGTGGTGGGTGGTCGGGTTCGAAGTGATGTAATTGGCCAGATCGGCAACTGTGCCGAGCGAGCTACCGTCTGGTGCGCAACCCGTGCCGGCGCCGCCGCAGCCGGGATTGCTCGGAGCCGTCCAGCCAAGATCCTGCGTCCCCAAGCCTGTCGTCAACGGTGTGCCAATGTTAATTCCCTGACCTGCAATGGTGGCGCAGTTCACGCCTTCAGTAAGGCCGGCATGAGCGCAGTCGTTACCCGAACTAAGGCCGACGTTAAGGACGCCGTTTCCGGGAAAATTAAGATATTGAGCCGCGATGCTGCCAGAAGGTGCCAGGGCGTCGAAAGCCGGCGTATCGTACCACCCGTTGCTTAGGAAATTGGCGTTGGGCTCGCGCACCGTCTCATAGGCGAAGAAGGCGAAAATTTTATTTTTCCAGATCGGGCCGCCGACGCTGCCACCGAACTGGTTGAATTTACTGTCGTCTCGCTGAACCTGATTCCCGCCGTTGTAGCGCTGATAAGCATTCAGGCCCGGTTGGTGATTGGTGAAGAAGAAACTGCCGTGATATTGGTTGCTGCCGCTCTTGGAAGTGATCTGAATCTGTGCGCCACTAAAGCGGCCATCTTCGGCGTCATAGCTATTCGTCACGATTTTTACGTCTTCGAGCGAATCTTCCGAAGGAGTGATAACCGTGGAACCGCCCCACACCGCGCTGGTGGTGCTGATGCCGTCAATTGAAATACCGCTGTTCTGAGCTTGATTACCGGCCGAATAACCCTGGGCGAGATTCTCAGTCGCGAAGATTCCGACCGCGCCACCTGATGGGGCGGGGCCGCTCTGCGTGCCGGGAAGGTTGTACTGGCCACCGGCGACTTGCGAACCGTCGGCAAACATCCCGGGAGCTAGCTGCGTGAGTTTGAGAACATCCCGGCCAAGCGATGGCAAATGCTGAATCTCGTTGCCGGTGACCGTCCCATTGACCGAAGCTGTTTCCGTATCGATTGCCGGGGCCTCAGAGGCATTCACGTTCACCGTCTGCGACGCGGAACCGACTTCCAGTTGGATATTCAGCGCGTTCGCCTGGTCGCGGATCAGTTCGACGTTGTCGAGAACTTTCTTGGTGAAGCCCGTTTTCTCGACTTCCAGCTTGAAGTTTGTATTGGCCAGGGCGTTGAAGTTGAACACGCCATCGTTATTGCTGGTGCGGACCTCCGTTTGGTTGGTCGCGGGATCGGTCAGGGTGAGGGTGGCGCCCGGAACTACCGCGCCCGTCGGGTCCGTCACCACGCCCTGAATCGAGGTCCGATACTGCGCCTGAACCAGAAGCGGTGAGAAGAGGAAGCAAATGGCAACAACAAGAATCACGTAGAGTGCGGAACTGGAACGGCGCATGACAGCCTCCAAAAGAGAGTTGCGGTACGGCGGGCTCGAAAATCCAAACGGATAATGATGCACCTTACTAAACCAGAAGTAAAGTGATTTAGTAGCCCCTAGGGGCTTGTAGCACCGTTGACGGAGTAGTGTCAAGCAGTTGTCCACATTCGGGGCTCTGTCGGTCGCCCAAATTTGGCCTTTAGTAACCCCCTCGCATCCGGTAAAGAGCCATTCGTACCCCACAAGTCCTTGCCCGATCCTTCAACCCTGTGCAAGACTGCAACGTACCCGTGAAACAAAAATCCGGTCGTCCGCCCGTGCGCATCGACAATCGTCCCAGGCAAGTCACACTCCGCCTCCTGGCCGAGCATCTCGGGCTGTCTCCGGCCACCGTCTCCCTTGTTCTGAACCGCGCCTCCGTGGCCGATTCCATTCCCCGCGGTACTCAGGAACGCATCTTCGCCGCCGCCCGCGACCTCAATTACCGTCCCAGCTTTGCCGCGCGCTGGGCCCGCACCCAGCGCAGCTTCACCGTCGGCGTGCTGGTGCCCGAGGTCAGCGAAGGCTATGCCGCCCTGGTAATGAGCGGCATCGAGCAGCATCTTTTGAAAGAGGGATATTTCTACCTCGTCGCCAGCCATCACCATCGCGCCAATTTAATCGAGGAGTATCCGAAAATGCTGATGGCGCGCCTTGTCGACGGCCTGATTGCGGTCGATACGCCCTCCCTTCGCGAGCTGCCCGTCCCCGTCATCACCGTCTCCGGCCACAACCCCGCCACCGGCGTCGGCAATATTCTTTTGGATCACAAGCGCGCCGCCGAACTGGCGTTGCGCCACTTGCAGCAACTCGGCCACGAGCGCATCGCAATCATCAAAGGCCAGGAATTCAGCTCGGATACGGAAGTTCGCTGGCGCTCCATCGTCGAGGCGGCCGCGCGGCTCAAACTGAAGCTTTATCCCAAGCTCACTGTGCAACTCGCGGGCGAAGAGGGAACGCCGCAACTTGGCTATCGCGTGACCAAACGTTTGCTGGAGCAAAAGCAGCGCTTTACCGCGTTGTTCGCCTTCAACGATATTTCGGCGATCGGCGCCATTGGCGCGCTGCGCGACGCGAAACTCGATGTCCCGGGCGACGTCTCTGTCGTGGGCTTTGACGACATTCAGAGCGCCGCCTTCCAGAATCCGCGCCTGACAACGATTCGCCAGCCGCTCAAAAAGATGGGTACGATCGCGGCCGAGACGCTCCTGCGCCGAATTGCACGCCCAGAGGATGATTCCCATCCGCAGGAAATTGTGGTGGAGCCGGAGCTCATCGTGCGTGAATCGACGGCGCGCGTCTCGCGCTAGTGCGTCTCCCGTCAACTTTCCTGGCATCTTCTCTTGCCTGAAGACTATCTTCTACTCGACCACCGCGCTGTCCCGACGTCATACCATTTCGGTGCGAATTTCGCCCCAGTTCTCCACAGCGCTCCACCGCGTTGCCACTTGCGATTCGTGCCGGAATTACCGGATAATTTAGCCGATCCACATTACTCCCATGTACCGTTACAGCCGCCTCGACCTTCTGCGCATCCTGCGCATAGCGCCGCGCCAGTTGCAGAACTGGGAGAAGGCGGGTTTGGTCCAGTCGAGCGAGAGCTATTCTTTTTTCGATCTCCTGCAAGTCAAGAAAGTCCGGGATCTGTGCGGAAAAAAGGTGCGGCCGGCGGTGATCCGCCAGTCCCTCGATGCCATGCTCAAGCAGGCTTCCGGCATGGAGAATCCGCTGCTCGAAGCCAGTGCCTACCAAAGCGGACACCGCGTCGCCTTCCGGCACGATGGCCGCCTGCTGGAGCCGATCGCGGGCCAGTTCATGTTCGACTTCGCCTCGGAAGAAGCCAAGGTTGTGACCAGCCCCCAGCGCAACGGGCCGGAGCTGGTCGTTACTGACGTCGTCGACCTGTTCTCGCGCGGCATCGTGCTCGAAGAGGATCCATCGACGCAGGCCGAGGCGATCGCCATTTATCAGAAGGTTCTCGATATGGATCCTCAGCACGCCGCCGCCCACATCAACCTGGGAACCCTGTATTACAACCGCCACGAATACGCCCTCGCGGAAAAGCATTATCGTTCGGCCATCGACATTGACCCGCGTTACGCCCTCGCCTATTTCGACCTGGGCAACGTGCTCGACGAAACCGGACGCATCGAAGAAGCCATCACCACCTACAAGACCGCGATCCAGCTCGCTCCCACTTATGCCGATGCGCACTACAACATCGCCCTCGCCTACGAGAAAGCGCGCGAGCCGCGCAAGGCGCTCCAGCACTGGCGGGCGTATGTGAGGCTCGACACCGACGGCCCCTGGACGGTGCATGCCAGAAATCAGATCCAGCGTATTCTCCAGGGCGACAAGCTCAAGCTGGTATTTTCGCGCAAGGCGCAATAAATAAGCGCGGTAGATCGGCTTCGTCCTCCGCCTGCAAGAAATTCCTTGCAGCGATTCTGTCCCGGCACCGCAGGCGCATTGTCCCCTTGCCCCACCGACCGCTAAACTGGATTCATCTTCCAACGAGGACCCCGACTTTATGGAAAAGTACAAGCCGCTCTATCTCCCGATAATTTTCGTCGCTTTGACATTTGCTCTGGTCGCCGCGGGCACGGCCTGCTTCGCGCAGCCGAGCCCCCAACAAAAGCAGATCTATGACGAGAAGGCCGACGCGCACCTGGAAATTAAAGAGGCGCTGGCCAAAGCCAAAGCCGAGCACAAGCGCGTCATCGTCGTCTTCGGAGCGAACTGGTGCTTCGACTGCCACGTCCTCGACGAGGCCTTTCACAAACCCGAACTCGCGTCGATCATCGCCGCGAATTATGTGGTTGTGCATATCGACATCGGCAAGGGCGAGAAGAATCAGGACCTGATGGATAAATATGAAGTACCGATGAAGCGCGGCATTCCGGGCCTCGCCGTGCTCGATCCCAATGGCAAGCTCGTCTACAGCCAGAAGAATGGCGAATTCGAAAACGCCCGCGCCATGTCGCAGGACGACTTCGTCGCTTTTCTAAATAAGTGGAAACCAGGGACAAGAAACGACTGAGCCCTATGCCGGGTGTCACGCGATTGGCCTTTGAAGGTCTGAGCGAAGAATTTCTCGGCGCTCTCTGCGGTTTACGATCTTGGCCGCCAGTCGAGAAGAACGCCGAGCATTCGCAAAAAAAAAGGCGCGGCTTGCGCCGCGCCCCTTCCAGGAGAAAGTCACTACTGCCAGCGTTGCTTCCCCGCAAAACCAGCCCTCAACACTTACCCTTTATTCACCACCAATTTGTTGTCGACGCTGAACGTTCCCGGAACCGCTCCCGCCCGCACTCCGGCAACATTTTTATCCATCGTGTTCATCACCGAGCCATAGAGCGTCACGTGCCCGTTATCCACGACGATACGAATCGGATGCACCGGATCGATCGCGTACCTGCTCAGGACCGGGTCGCGATAAATCGCCCGCGCGATCCTGACGCGCAACGAGTTATCGAAGAACGACGCCGGCAGCACCTTCACGTTGTCCACCACATCCTTCACGCCCGGCGTGCCGGCCACGATCGCCAGCGCCGAATCCTTGGGCGTGTCATACACCGTGTCGCCTTCCAGCGTCACCACGCCGTTCTGAACCGTCAGCGCCAGATAATTAAACGTGTTGTCAAAATATCCGATGCGGTCAAACGCCAGCTTCTTCGCCAGTTTCTGCTCGAGCTGGCTGTCGGGAACGTTCGCTCCCGCGACCTCAATGTTATTGCGAACGCCGCTAACGTTGGCGATCTTCTTCGCCTTCTTGGCCGCGTTCAGTTTGTCCTGATACAGATTCACTGTGCCCGTCAGCGTCACGATTCCATCATCGACGCTCGAATTCACATCTTGCAGTTGTTTGGAACCGTGCATCTTCTGGCTGACGGCCTGCTGAATCTCTTGGTCATAGCGGCCGCTCGGAGCGGCAAACGCCGTCATGCTCAGCAGGACGAGCAGCACCACGGTCACCGCGACAAATTGTTTCTTCATGGTTGCCATCCTCGTTTCGATTTCCGGTCCCACACCTTTTAACCGGTTAGTCAAATAGATGCCTCGCTAGGACACGAAGATGCACCCCGCCGGCGGTTTTACAAACTGTTACAAAGGCATAAAATCAGGCGATTTGACACATGCTTGTCATAACGACTAACGTCGGGGTATGACCCATGGATTGAAAGAAGAGTTGAAACAGAACGCTCCGTTTCGCAGCCGCGAACAGGAAGCCTACCTCAACTTGCTGCGCACCGCCGACGCTCTCGAAACCAGCGTGGAGGCGAAGCTGGGCGAGTTCGGATTGACCGGCACGCAGTACAACGCACTCCGCATCCTGCGCGGCGCTGGACCGGAAGGCCTGCCGTGCAGCGAGATCGGCGAGCGCATGATCACTCATGATCCCGACATCACCCGCTTGCTGAATCGCCTGGAATCGAGAGGCTTCGTCCGGCGCGTGCGTGGCAAATCCGACCGCCGCGTCATTTACGGGAAGATCACTGCCGCTGGACTAAGACTGCTGAAGGAAATGGATGAGCCGGTAGAAAAGCATGCACGCGAAATCCTCAAGCATGTGGGACGGGAAAAATTAGGCGAGTTGATCGCCCTGCTCGAATTGGTACGCAACCCTCCGGGTGGGTAGGAAGCGGGTGGGTAGGAAGAAGAGTTTCGCAAACGCTTACCTGAGCGTTCCGCGATGGGCCACAAAAAGAAAGTGCGCACCCCACGCCGCCGCAAGGCCAAAACCAGCGAGAAAGCCAACACCGATCAGGCGCCCTGAGAAGTTGTTTTTGCTCCAGCCCTGGAGCACGGCGGCCAGTCAAACCACAAAGAACAGGATCGCAGCGCCCGCGAGCAATTTCATCAACATGCCAGTGGTCTCCTAAGAGACATGACTAGCATCGGCCGCCCCCCGCCGAAAGGGCGGGCGTCACGGAGTGAGGTGATGAATCGTCGCGAGGCTGGATGCAAAGCTCCAAGCTCGCGGCTCCGATCTCCGGGCAAACTTCGACTCCCTATGGGTTCGCTAAGAGCTTGGAACTGAGAGCTTGGAGCTGAGATCTATTTGCTTCTTTTCTTTTTCCCGCGCACCCTTCCACGAACGTTTTTCTTCGGTGCGAGGCGCTCCGGAAACACCCGCGCAAAAATCTTGTCAATGTTCTTCAACTGCCGTTTCAAATCAAATGCCCGTTCAATCTTTACCCGCGGCACCCGGCCCGTAATCGCCGGATCACTCAGGACCAGTTCATGGAAATCCAGATCTTCTCTCCACGCCCGCATGGCATGGCCCTGCACCAACCGGTAAGCGTCCTCGCGCGAGATTCCGCTCTCCACCAAATCGAGCAGCAGTTGCCCGCTGAAGACGAGGCCACGCGTCGAGTTCAGATTGGCCAACATTCGGTTCGGATAAACAAACATCGTGTCAATCAGGTTCGCCGTTTTGTTCAGCAGGTAATCGGCGAGCGTGGTCGAATCCGGAATAATGATGCGTTCGGCCGACGAATGTGAAATATCACGTTCATGCCAGAGCGCGACATTTTCAAATCCCGCCTGCGCATTCGCCCGCACCACCCGCGCCAGTCCGCTGATCTGCTCGGCCGTCACCGGATTCCGTTTGTGCGGCATCGCCGACGAGCCTTTTTGTTTCTCGCTGAAATATTCTTCGGCCTCGCGCACCTCCGTACGCTGCAAGTGGCGAATTTCCGTCGCAATCTTGTCCAGCGTCGACGCAATCACCGCCAAAGTCCCCAGATAATGCGCGTGCCGGTCCCGCTGGATCACTTGCGATGAAACCGCCGCCGCCTTCAATCCCAGACGCGTGCACATCTTTTCTTCCAGTTCGGGTGTAAGGTGCGCAAAGGTTCCGACCGCGCCGGAAAATTTGCCGACGCGCAAGTCTCCCGCCGCAGCCTGAAAGCGCGCAATGTTGCGCCGCGTCTCCGAATACCAGTTCGCGATCTTGAACCCAAACGTGATCGGCTCGGCATGCACCCCATGAGTGCGGCCGATCATCGGCGTGTCTTTGAACTCCCACGCCCGCCGTTCCAGCACGTCCGCCAGCCGTTCCAGATCGCCCGCAATCAGCGATGACGCCTGCTGGATCAGCAATGCCTGTGCAGTATCGACAACATCATTCGAAGTCAGCCCGTAGTGGAACCAGCGCGCGTGCGGGCCGACAATTTCGGCAACCGCGGTGGTAAACGCGATGACGTCGTGCTTCACCTCCGCCTCGATTTCGAAGATTCGCTCGACATTAAAATTGGCGCGCTCGCGAATCGCCCTGGCCGCTTCCCTGGGCACGGTGCCCGCCTCGGCCAGAGTTTCGGTAGCGGCAACTTCAACCGCCAGCCAGGTGCGGAAGCGATTTTCGTCGCTCCAAATGCGGGCCATTTCCGGCCGCGTATAGCGTGGAATCACGGTGTCTTCTCCTGAAAGGGAACCGAAGATTCTAAATTATGGGCCCGGTGGGCGTCAGTTCACGGGACGCAGATTCAGATCAGAAGCCGGGCAGTCGATTTCAGCACAGAAGGAGCTACAAAGGCTACCAAGGAAAAGAGCGGCAAGCACAGCGCCCACATTCCGCACAGCCCCGCCGCTTCCACTTGCTGTCCCGCGCTACTCCACCGTGTGCTTCGCCGTATACCCCTCGCGCGCGTAGATCACGGTTTTCACTTCTTTGCCCTTCTCGTTGCGGACCTTCAGTGGGCCGCCGTCCGGAGCCTGCAACTCGACCTTCAGCTTGCGATAGGTGCCGTCGAGTTTGGCGTTGGTCGGGTGATAGCTAATCGTATATTGGTTGCGAATGTCCGACGAAATTTCCTGAAAAATTCCCGGCAGTTCGCCTTCGAAGCGCGGAAAGTAAGCCCGCCCTCCCGTCAGCTTGGCAAATGTGTTGAGCTGGTTATCGTTCTGTAGCCATCCCACCTCGGTGGCGCCGCTGGCCCTCATGGTCGCATCGCGCTGTTCCCGGTATACCCACCCAATGCTTATGGGATAGATGGTGATGTCCTTCGTGTCTTTAATCTTTTTCAAAATCTGATCGTAGGTAAGCTTGCTGAAAGTATCGGCGCCCGACGAGACCAGAATGATGTACTTCTTCCCTTGAATGCGATCGATGCGGTCGATCGTGTCAAAGGTCGCGTCGAACAAATTGCGCTCGCTGAATCCCGGAATCCGCAGCGTATTCAGCGCGCCCGTCACGGCCCGCTTGTCGTTGGTAAAGTCCACCAGAATGTGCGGCTTCATGTCATACGAGACAACCGCCACATAGTCATCTTTCTGCAATCCACTGGCAAAGGTGTATGCCGCGTTCAACGCGTCATACATGTAGTAATACTGCTGCATCTGGTGAAACAGTGGCGACGATGCGAATTCGATCAACAGCACCGCTGTCATTGGCGCTTTCGTCTGATTGAACGAAGCGATGGTCTGTGGCTGCCCGTCTTCAAAGATCTTGAAATTTCCTTCTCTCAGTCCAGGAACAGTTTGCCCGTCCTTGGTCGTCACCAGCACGTCCAGCGTCACCAGCGGAACCTCGACCTTGATCGAGTAGTCCGGCATGTTGTCGATCTTCTTGGGCTTTTCCGGCGCCGGCGGAGGCGGTTCGTCCTTCTTTTTGGGAATCACGTACGGTCCGATGTCATTCGTCGGCCCGCCCGCTGCCGGCGGTGCCTCCTGCTGGTTGGGATTACCGGATGGCTGTTGCGAGGGTTGTTGCGAAGTCTGTGGCGACGGCTGCTGCGAGTTATCCTGCGCGGCCACCGTCAGGCCCAGAACCATCAGACACAAAATAGCAAATGCCACAAAGCACACGGCTCGGCCTGCCACCGGCCACCCATAATGCTGCTTCAACCTGCCGAAAAACATGGGAATTCCTCGAAATCAACTGTGTTAGTATAGACGCAACTACTCTGCGGTTGGGATGTTTTGCTGGCGGCAAAATCGCCAACTCTCCCGCAAAACCATTTGCACCCTTCCCGGAGTCTAACTCAGTATTAGCAAAGCATTGGTCGTCTTCCGACCTCCGGGGATATTCATGCGAATTACGGCGCTGTTTGCCGCCCTGCTATACCTTGCTTCCACCCTGCCTGCGACTGCCCAGAGCAACGTCAACCCCCAGAACAACGCCAAGATCGAAAAGCCCAACATCATCCCGCTCGAGCAAATTCGTGCTGGGATGACAGGCACTGCCCTCACCGTCTTTCAGGGTGTCAAGCCCGAGTCCATGGACGTCGAGGTTCTCGGCATTCTGCGCAACGTTAACGGTCCCAAGGGCGATGTCATCCTTGTCCGCCTGCACGGCCCGAAGCCCGAATACACGGGCGTGGTCGCGGGCATGAGCGGCAGCCCCGTCTATCTCGATGGCAAACTCGCCGGCGCTCTTGCCTTCCGCATCGGAGAATTTTCCAAGGAACCGATTGCCGGAGTCACTCCCATCGAAGAGATGTTCGAAATTAACGCTCTCGACAGCCGCCCGCTGGAGACGCCGGTTCACGCCACTGGCGGCGCAACTCCGGCCGCTGCTGCGAAGACCGAAACCGCCAGCCCCAGCGTGACCGATAACCTGCTGACCTCGAATTACCGCGACTTCCTTAAACCGATCGACGCGCCCTTTGTGTTCAGCGGTTTTTCGGATGCGACCCTCCAGCGCTACGCCTCGCAGTTTGCCTCCGCCGGCATCATGCCCGTGATGGGCGCCGGCTCGGCGAGCGCGGAACACCAGCCTGAGCCCATCGAGCCCGGCTCCGCCGTCAGCGCTGTGCTCGTCCGCGGAGACATGGACATCGCCGCCACTTGTACCGTCACCTATGTCGACGCCGAACATCTCCTCGCCTGCGGCCATCCCCTGATGCAGTTCGGCCAGGTCGATATGCCGATGACCAAGGCCAACGTCGTCGCCACGCTGCCTTCGCCTCTGAACGCCTTTAAAATCGTCAACACCACCGATACCGTCGGCGCATTTGTGCAGGACCGCCAGGCCGGCATTCTCGGCGCGATGGGCCGCGAGCCGAAGATGATTCCCGTCACCGTCTCGCTGCACAATGGCGAGGCCATTAAAGTCTTTCACTACGAAGTTCTCAACAACGCCAAGCTCAGCCCGCTGGCCATGATGGCCACCGTCTTCAACGCACTGCACGGCATCAACGATTACGGCGACGACATCACCTACCGCATGAAGGGCGCGCTCAGCGTCAAGGGCTATCCCGACGTCACTATGCGCGATATGTTCGCGCCCACTGACAGCGGCCAGCCTGCGGCAGCCCTCGCGGCGGCCAGCATCGGCGACCGCTTTGGACGCATCTACGGCAATCCCTACGACGCTCCCGATGTTGAAGGCGTCAAACTCGATTTCGATCTCGTGCGCGACCGCCGTTCCGCCCGTCTCGAAGCCTCGCGCACCGATGTCACTGAAGCCCGCCCCGGCGATCTGATCACGGTCGAAACCGTCATTCGTCCCTATCGCGGTGAGCGCCAGGTTTGCCAGATTCCTATTCGCATTCCCACGTCAACCTCGAAAGGCCCGCTGCGCCTGCTCGTCAGCGATGGTGATACGCTCGATCACATACACCGCTCCGCTCCCACAACACGCGGCCTCGCCCTCGCTCCCACGATTGCGCTGCTGAATAAAGAGCGCTCCAACGACCGCGTCTATGTTTCGCTCTTCGATTCCGATCCGGAAGCCATGGTCGCCGACAAGATCATGCCCACGCTCCCGCTCTCCGTCATGAACGTGATGGACAATCTGCGCGGCACGCAGGATATGGTCGTGCTCGGCGAATCGTCAGTAAGCGAAGCCTCGACCGAGCCGTTGGATTACGTCGTCACCGGCGCGCAGATGCTGACCATTACCATCAAGTAAGCTTTGTAAGTAGCCTTTGTAAGTGATCTTCGTGCGGCTTTGTAAGTAGTCTCTGTGTGCAGTGTCATCCTGAGCGGAGCGGAAACTTCACGAAGTGAAGTTACTGCGGAGTCGAAAGACCCCTATTCCCTCTTCTGCTGCCAGGCTGCTGCGCATACCCCGGCAGTTCGGTATGTTTTCAGCAAGAACAAGTCATTTTTACCAAGAGGTAGCAATTTGGTTCGCAACGCGTTTGTCGCACTCTCCACACTCAGTCTCGCCGCCATCCTTCTTTCATCTGTCGCCCACGCCGAAGGCACCCGCACCTGGGAGCAATCCAAGTTCGACGACCTGATCAAAGGCACCGCCAACGGCATCGCCTTCCGCAGCGAGGGCGGGCTCGAACTCGCCCCCGCCTTCAAGGCGCTCACCACCACTCCCTCGACTTACATCTGGCAGATTGCCTCCGACGCCGCCGGCAACGTCTACGCCGCTGCCGGATCGCCCGCGCGCGTCTATCGGGTCGCTCCCGACGGTAAGACCACCACCATCTTCGAGCCTCAGGAACTGCAAGTGCAGTCGCTGGTCGTGGCGAAAAATGGAATCGTCTATGCCGCCACCGCGCCCGACGGCAAGGTCTATCGGCTCTCGAATTCCGATTCGAAACCCGCGGCAGCCAAGGCCACCGCCTCAGGCCAATCTGCCAGCGCCAGCTCCACCGGCTCCTGGAGCGCCTCCATCTATTTCGATCCCGGCGCGAAATACATCTGGGATCTCGCTCTCGATGGCTCCGGCAATCTCTACGTCGCCACCGGCGACCGCGGCGAGATCTTCAAGGTCGCGCCCGATGGCAAGCACTCGCTCTTTTTCAAAAGCGACGAAGTCCACATTCGCGTCCTCGCCCTCGATCCCAAGGGCAATCTCATCGCCGGCTCTGACGGCAGCGGTCTCATCTATCGCATCGCGCCCTCCGGCGACGCCTTCGTTCTCTACAGCGCGCCGAAAAAAGAAATCACCGCCCTCGCCATCGACAACGCGGGCAACATCTACGCGGCCGGCGCAGGCGAAAAGCATCCGGCATCCCCCGATTCTTCCCTCAGCCTCTCCGCCGCTTCTTCGCCCCAAGGTGGACTCGCGGGTGCCTCATCCATCATTCTTGGCGGAGCAGCCAGCGCCGCTGGCGCGCCCTTCCCGTCTCCCGCAAGGAACGCCACCGGTGGTTCCGAGATTTATCGCATCGCGCCCGACGGCGCCCCGCAGGTTCTCTGGACTTCGCACGACGATCTCGTCTACGCCCTCGGTTTCGACCAGCAAGGCCGACTGCTCGCCGGAACCGGCAATCGCGGCCACATCTTCGCCATCAACGCAGCCGGCGATTTCACCGATCTCATCCGCGCCAGCGCTACCCAGATCACCGCCTTCGCCCCCGCGCCCGGTGGCGGCCTCTACGCCTCCAGCAGCAATCTCGGCAAAATTTTTCTCCTCGGCCCGCAGACCGAGTCCGAGGGTTCCTACGAGAGCGATGTTTTTGACGCGCACATTTTTTCCCGCTGGGGACGTGCCTCCCTCCGCAGTTCCGGCAGCGTCGAACTTTTCGCCCGCAGCGGCAACGTCGACAATCCCGACCGCAATTGGAGCGCCTGGATGCCGGTCAACGCAGCCAACGGAGAAACAAAAATTCCGCCCGCCCGCTTTGTGCAGTGGAAGTCCGTGCTGCACGCCGGCGCCTCAGCGCCGCACGTCGAGAGCGTTCTTCTCTACTATCTCCCCAAAAATGTCGCTCCGGAAATCGACGACGTCACCGTGCAGCCCGGCTACCGTTATTCCGGCATCTCGCATGTGCTAAGCACGGATCTCGCCGCCTCGATCTCGCCGCACCTCGACCTCCCGGCCCCGCAGCCCACCCATGACCGTAATTCGGTCGCGGTGCACTGGACTGCGCAAGACGACAATGACGACCAGCTTGTTTTTTCGATTTATTATCGCGGCGACAACGAGTCGCGCTGGCTGCTCTTGAAAGATGGCGTCACCGACCGTTTCTATTCCTTCGATTCCAATCTTCTGCCCGATGGCGGCTACACCGTTCTAATCGTCGCCAGTGACGCGCCCTCGCACTCGCCCGGCGAAGCTCTCTACGCGCAGAAAATCTCCACCCGCTTCGAGGTCGATAACACCGCGCCAACGATCGAGAATCTCAGCGCCTCGCTCGAAGGCAAACAAATTCACGTGCGCTTCCGTGCCAGCGATTCGTTCTCCAGCATCAAGCGTGCCGAATATTCTCTGGATGGCAGCGATTGGCAGTTCGTCGAGCCAGCAGGACAATTGTCGGATTCAAAGACGGAAGACTATGACTTTCGCGTAACGATCCAGCCGCTGCCGGCGCCGCCGCCCATGATCGCAGCGAATTCCGCCGATCACGTGATCGTAGTCCGCGCCTACGACCGCTTCGATAATCTGGCCACAGCCAAAACGATCGTCCACGGGCAGTAACGGAATTTTCGCGCCGCTGCCGCCTGACTCGCGGCTTACTGCGCCATATACAGGATCGGGCTGATCACCGGACCGTTCTTGTCCGTGTCCACGTCAATCGCGAAGAAAGTAGTTTCCGTGACTCCATACAAAACATAATTTGGCGTCGTCGCCGGAGGCGTACCACCCGGTACAGGCGCAAACGTTCCCGTACCCGAACCGCCCACGGTATAGGTCGCATTGAATACCGCGTTATTCGGATTTTCCGTGCCCGTGACGTCATAAACCAGAGGGCTAGGCTCGGTCAGCAGCAGGTTCATGATCACCGTGCAGCCGGTCAGCAACGAATCCGTCGAGGCGCAGGTCGCATCGTTCGGCGCGCTGTTGCTGTAAGTCGATACCGCATAGGTCCCGATCGCACTCGAACTGGCGAAGACCCCTTGGTTCGCTTTAGGACCGGTTTGCACGTTCATCGTTCCCGTCATCACCGACGAACTCGACTGATCCAGCAGAAATCCGCTGTTCGCTCCGCTCGCATAAAGCACAAACGGAATCGGCAGAACCGGGGTGCTGGCATTAGGATTACCCAGCATGCAGAAGATATACCGTCCCGTGTTCCCATTAGTCGATATGTAAGTGTACGGATTGGTCGTTTGCGCCGCCGACGGGAACGTCGCCACCGAAAGAATCGTTCCAGCATTATTCTGATCGAAATTTCCCTCCAGGCTTCCCGAGTTCGATGCCGGGCACGCGCCTTGCACCCCTCCGCTGCCATTGTCGCCGAACGTCGTCATCAGAATCAGCGCCACATTATTGTTCGCGCCCGTCAGCTCGGATACCGAAGTGCCTTTGAAAGTCGCATTCGTATACGGAGCCTGCTTCGCATTCTGCAACACCATCGTTCCCAGCACCGCCGGATTGCTGTCCGTCGAAATGGCATACAAGGTCAGCGGATTACTCGCGCTTGAACTTCCATTCGCCACGAAGAAGTCGAACGTCATCGCTTTCGGCGAGGTCAAAGTTATCTGGCCCTGATTGGTGCTCGAGTTGTAGCTGTAAGTGCCGGTCACGGTACATGGCGCCGTCCCGCACACACTGTTACTCGCGCTGCCATTGTCGTTTACATCGATCAGGCCGCCAGTTACGGTCGAAGTCCCGTCGGTCGGCAGTATGCCCACGTAACCGATCCGATTATTACTTGCGTCCACGCCTGTGAGGCCAAACGCATAGGTCGCAGCGCCCTCTTTCACGAACTTGCTCACCGCCGCCGGCTCCGCAACTCCCGAGCCGCTGTTCCCATTGCCGTCGACCGCGATCATTTGAATATCGCCCGCGCTGTCGAGCACCACATTGTAAGTATTCGGAAAGACGCCCGTGTTCAGCGTCAATGTTCCCGCATTATTCGAATTCGCGTTGCTTCCGCTGAGCGGCGTGTACGATCCGCCCGAGATGGCGTGCGTCGACGTTACAAACGCGCTGCCATTCCACTGGTTTTCATCCTCCGTGCCCGAAATCGATCCCCCCGTAGCCACCGTGAACGTGCCCGCTACCGCCAGCGCCCTGCCATTACTGTCAAAGCCGGCAAATCGAAACGCATAGGTCCCCGGCGGAACCCGCGAAGCGATCACCGTTGTCTGCGACGGCGCGCAGGGAACCGGCGGATTGCTCGAGCAGCCTGTCGGATCCACCGTCGGCGTCGCTGAAATTGTGATGCACCCCGAGCTGCTGCACTCCTCGCCTGCCGTTGCCTGGTATGTCGCCTCCCCTGAGACCGTAGCATTCGGCGTGAAGTTCGCGCACGCCGTCGTGCCGTTCACCATGCAACTCCATGTAAACGTCTGCGGAGCCTGTTCCGGCAGCGCCACCGCCGTGTATTGCTGGGTCAGCCCCGCTCCCACATTCGGCGCCGCTGGCGCCACCGCCGCCGTTACCGGAGTGATCTCCAGTGCCAGCGAGCCCGACAGGCTTCCGTCAGTCTGCGAAGTGGCCACGATGCTGAAATCCGGGTTTGCCGGAACCGTTGATGGTCCTACATAGGTCGCCGAAGTCGTGGTTACATTGGTCAGCGTCCCGCAAGCGCTTCCGCATGACGAAGGCGTAATCGACCAATTCACCGGCGACGACGAGACATACTTGAATGTGACGGTCAGCGGGATGGAAACGTTCAGCCCCGCCTGCGAAATGTCGTCGGGTTCGATCACAATAGCCGGACAGTCGGTCACGCACGGTCCGCTGCCGCCTTTTGCGCACCCACTCAGAAACATCACGCTCGTCAGAGCCGTCATCAGAGCGAACTTCAGGAAGATTTTTTTCATAAGAGTTCGAGGTCTTATTTGTGAGTTTGCCGGCCGCTTCAGTGGTCGCCCGCTCTGCTGGATTGTCCATCCAAAGGGTCGGAGATGACCGCCTTCGGCGCAGCCAAAGGGCCAATCTTTTTTGAATCTGTAGCTTACAAATGTACCTTAATTCGGAACGGTTTGTCTGTCGCAACTCGCCGCAGCCCGCGCCCCTGCACCACCGAGTTGCGCAACTCTTTGCAGAGGTTGGCAAATAGCTTTGAACCCAGGGAAATCGCGGCAGAACCTGGGGGAACGATATGCTCTGAACGGCGGCTAAAGACCCAGGTTATAAGCCAACAACTTTCAATTCCGTCGGCTTTTGCGGGTTCAAGCTCTTCTCCGTGTCTCCGTGTCTCCGTGGTGAGACGATATTACAACTCGCCGACTCCCAGCCGCTTTGCCATCTCCTCGTAGAGAAAGCCCTCGCCCGGAACGTACGGCTGCACCCATTCGCCATCGATCACAAATTGCGGAATTGCCTGCTTCCCCGCATGTTTCACCACCTCGTCGATCGCCCCTGGGGTGGTCTCCACATTGATCTCGGTATAAGGAATCTTATAGCGCTCAAGAAAGCGCTTAGCCTCACGGCAGTCAGGACACCAGGATGCGGAATAGACAGTCAGTTGCATGGCAGAGAATAAAAGAGTAGATGGTTGGCATTCTACCGAAGTCGCAAGTGTAGCTGCCTTTTGATTGCTCAGAGCTCAAAGCTCAAAGCTCAAAGCTCATAGCTCATAGCTCATAGCTCCTCCCGTATCTCATTGAAGAATAAATACTTTATAGTAAATCCTCATTTCCTCAAAAACCAGCTCAGTCTTGCACCTAACTCTTTGATTCTAAACAAACAGCTAAGTACTTATTACTCAAAGACCTGGAAGGAATGTCGCGCTAACTAGCTGATTCTAAAAGACCGTCTCGGAGGGGGGATGTTACTGATCGGTATACACTTTCAACGCTTCGGTTGCACCCGTCGTTTTTCCCCCCTCAAACCCGCTCCAGCTCGTGCAGCGTTCGCGCGTCGCTGACGTTCCCGGTATTGAGCGTCGATGCCGGCTCAAAGAGCAGAATCCAGCATTCCTCTTCCGCCACCGGACGATGTTCCACGCCCCGCGGAACCACAATGAACTCGCCCTCTTCGATCCATTCCTGCCGGTCGCGAAACTCCATGCGAAAACGACCCTTCACCACCAGGAACATTTCGTCTTCATGGTCGTGATGGTGAAAGACAAACTCACCCTTCAGCTTGTCGAACTTCGCATATTGGCCATTCAGCTCCGCTCCAATGTAAGGCTTCCAATATTCCTTGATCTTGGCAAACTTCTCCGCAATGTTGACCTTCGACATGTTGCCCTCGCTTGAGCTCTAATTATCCCGGATTCCGAAAGTTCCGGTTCGTGCCAGTTTCGATTTGCGTGTTCGCAAATTCGTCGCAATAAAAAGGCCGCCGAATTCGGCACCGAATTCGGCGGCCACAGTCCTGGCTTGCGGACTCAGCGGTACTCGACTTCCTGCTTAATAGCGACTAAAAGCCCGCGGTTCCACCGGCAACGTGTCCGCTCGGCAATAACACGCGCACACCGCGCTGCTGGTTCACCTGCGTCGTAGTCGTCCAATCGACTTCATCGGCGCCAATCACGCCGCTGCCGCCGCTCGCCAGTTCATAGCTGATCCGCCCATCCTGATAGCCGTAATTGCCGACCGCCAGGATTGTCCCAGTCTTCAGCACGAACACGGGAACGCCAGGCGAAGTGCCCGCAATGCGCGAGTCGGTGCTCGCGATGCTCGTAGACATGGCTGCGGGAGCCGCGTTTGCTTGCCCATAGTTCGTATAGGCAGGGTTCGCATAGGCCGAGTTCGCGGAAGCGGAATTCGCAGGCTTGTACACCGCGTACTCGAGGTGCGAAACCTCCTCAAGTCGCGGCTGGCTTTGCGCGGATCTCGCTTGCCGCACCGCAAGCTGCGGACCCGCGTCGTTCCCGCGGTACGAGCTGTTGTAAGCGCCTTCGCTATAAGACGAATTCCCGTAACTCGAATTTCCGTAACCCGAATTTCCGTAAGAAGACGGGTTATAGGACGGGTCATTATAAGGACGTCCGAAGAAGTGCCAATCCGGCCCGAACGTCTGCGCCACCTGTGGCAACTGCACATCATCCATCAGGCGCAGCGTAAGCTGGCTCTCGCCTTTCAGCGTCGGACGCGGACCGCGTGCCGGCAGCATGATGATCTTCCACGGCCACAGCGGCGGAATCATCCACTCGATGACATCGCGCCGGGGATGGCCTTTGCCGTCGATGTCGCCATACTTATCGACCTTGTAGCCGCGCGTGCCGATCACCTTGGCATCGAGCGGCATGTCGCCTTGCGGTAAGCCGATGCGGTCGAACTGGATCTTCATAAATCCCTTGCCCCAGAAGTGACCGGGTTCCTGCGCCGCCTCGAGATGCCCGACCAGATAGCTTCCGCGCGGGAAGGCTTGCTGGCCGAACTCAGTCAGCGAATGCAGACGGCAGAGTACGGGGTCTCCAATCGCGACCGTAGCGGTGGAGAAGTTAGGTTCGTCGAGCGTGCATTTCAGAATAGTTCCGGCGGGCAGAACCATTTCGTGCGCGCTGGCGGTGAGGGTGAAGGTCAAGCAAAGGAGGGACACTACAACAACGGCGCACAGAGTACTGGCTTTCATGAATCACCTCGTCTCACGCCCCAAAGAATTCGTGGAACGACGTGCTAAATCAACTTCTGAGCCAGCCCCGATTGCCTAGCATTTGAGCATAAGTTGGGGCCGCGGTCAACACGTCAGAAAGCCCCAAACGCCAGATCGGAGTGGCAAAGCTCCGGTCCATTGGGAATTACCGGCATCGGGAACCACCGGCAATGACGAGCCAAAAACAAAAGCCGCCAGTTTTCACTGACGGCTGGTAGCTGATGGCTGTGTCTAGCTTTCGTACAGCAGTACGCCCTCGGTCGTCTTCTCTGCGTCTACCGGACGATAGTACAGTTTGTTGCCGTCGAGGAAGACCTCGATGAACGCTGGGCGAGTGGTAATCGTGCCCTGGATCAGAGCCTCCGACAGCGGGTCTTCGATGTACTTTTGCAGCGCTCGGCGGAGCGGTCGGGCTCCGTAGCTGCGGTCGGTCAGCGTCTGGTTCAGGATCCACTTCTTGGCTTCGTCGGCCACCGTAACGGTGATCGAACGTTGCGCCAGGTTCTGGTTGAGCTGCGTGACCATGAGCTCGAGAATCTGGATCAGGTCCTGCTCGCCGAGCGCGGTGAAGAGAATCACTTCGTCTAAGCGGTTCAGGAACTCTGGATTGAAGGTGCGCTTGACTTCGCCCTTGACCAGATCTTCCACCTTTTCGGAAACCATGTCTTCCTTGCTTGATTGGAAGCCGAGGCCTTCGCGCTTCATCAAGTGACGCGCGCCAATGTTCGAGGTCATGATCAGGATTACGTTCTTGAAGTCGACCGTATTGCCGAGGCCGTCGGTCAATTGGCCGTCTTCAAAAACCTGCAACAGGATGTTGAACACATCCGGATGCGCCTTCTCGATTTCGTCGAGCAGTACGACCGAGTAGGGAGCGCGCTTGACACGTTCGGTAAGCTGGCCGCCCTCTTCGTAGCCTACGTATCCCGGAGGCGAGCCGATGAGCTTGGAGACCGAGTGCTTCTCCATGAACTCGGACATATCGAAGCGGACTAATGCTTTCTCGCTGCCAAACATGAACTGCGCCAGCGTGCGGGCGACTTCGGTTTTGCCGACGCCGGTCGGGCCGAGGAAGAGGAACGAACCAATTGGCCGGTTCGGGCTCTTAAGGCCAGCACGGGAACGACGGATCGCGCGCGCCAAGGCACTGATCGCTTTGTCTTGCGAGATTATGCGCTTATGCAGCTCTTCTTCGATGCGCAGCAGTTTCTGCGTCTCTTCTTCTTTGATCGAAGTGATTGGAACGCCGGTCCAGCGGCTTACCACATCCTCGATGTCCTCCCGACCGACTACGCCGGTGGAGGATTCATCGAGGTGGTATTTTTCGCGAAGAGCGCGCAGGTTTTCGCGCTCCTTGCGTTCCTCGTCCGAGTAGAAGCGCGCCTTCTCGAACTCGTGGTTCGCGATGGCGTTCTCCATGCGGTGGACGATGAACTTGATGCGCTTCTGGACTTCGGTCAACTCTTCAGGCAGCGAGGTCTGGCGAAGCTTCACGCGCGCGCCGGCCTCATCAATCAGGTCGATGGCCTTGTCCGGCAGAAAACGGTCCGGAATGTAACGGTTGGAATGCGAGACCGAGAAGTTGATGGCGTCGTCGGTGTAGGTGACGGCGTGGAACTTCTCATAGCGCTCCTTGATGCCAAAGAGAATCTTGACCGCATCGGTCTCGTTCGGCGGCGGAACTTTTACGGCCTGGAAGCGGCGCTCGAGCGAGCGATCTTTTTCGATCGACTTGCGATACTCGGCCGGCGTGGTTGCGCCGATGCACTGAATTTCGCCGCGCGAAAGTGCGGGCTTCAGGATGTTCGCGGCATCGAGGGAACCTTCCGCGCTTCCAGCGCCTACCAGCGTGTGCAACTCGTCGATGAAGATGATGGAATTCTGGTTCTCCATCAACTCCTTCATGATGGTCTTAAGACGCTCTTCAAACTGGCCGCGATATTTGGTGCCCGCGACGATCAGGGAAAGATCGAGCGCGAGGATGCGCTTGTCAGCGAGGAACGAGGGAACTTCGCCATCGGCAATGCGCTGGGCCAGGCCTTCGACGATGGCTGTTTTGCCAACACCGGGCTCGCCGATCAACACCGGATTGTTCTTGGTTCGGCGGCACAGAATCTGAACCACGCGCTCGACTTCGCCCTCACGTCCAACCAGCGGATCAAGCTGGCTGTCCATGGCAGCCTGAGTCAGGTCACGCGAAAACTCACTCAACAATGAAGATTCGCGCTGTCCACCACGCTGCGGCTGCGATTTTTCCTGGCTGGTGCGCGCCAGTTCTTCACGGATGGTCGAAAGCCGCAGTCCGCGCTCATGCAGAATTTCGGCGGCAAAGCACTTCTCTTCGCGTAGCAAACCTAACAGTAAGTGCTCGGTCCCAATATGTTTGTGGGAAAGGCGCTCCGCCTCCTCGGCCGCATACGCCAGAACCCGCTTGCACTCATTGCTCAAAGGCAAATCGACAGATGTGGAAACTTTCTCCCGGATGGTCGTGTGACCCTCGATCTGCTTGCGGATCGACTCGACCGACGCATGCGAGCGCAGGAACCGGTTGGTCAGGGCTTTATCCTCCCGCAGCAGTCCGAGGAGCAGGTGTTCGGTCTCTATATAAGGAGAGCCGAACTGGCTGGCCTCGTACCGCGCAAAGAAGATTACGCGTCTGGCTTTCTCGGTATAGCGTTCAAACATAGACTCATTCCCCCCAGGGTTCTCGCGCGAAGGCTCGCCCATCGCCAAACCCCCGACCCACCACAATTATGCTCTTTTTACCGCTCGGACTGCCAAGCGATAATCGCCTTCCAGTAACTCCGGTGCTTCCAGCCCCGTCAGCTCTTTCCGGCCCCTACTGTCTTTTCTTTTGTTAGTCTTGCGTTTGGCATGCCTGCCCGGCATGCAGTTTGGCTTGCTCCATCCTCACGCCGGAAGCGAATCCGGCGCCACCTCTTCTATTCTGCCCCGGTCCAGCCGCAGCACTCTATGGCACCGACGTGCAAACGACAGGTTATGCGTGGCGATGAGAGAGGTCAGTTGGTGCTCACGATGCAATTGCGAGATGAGTTCGAACACCACTTCCGCGGTGCGCCCGTCCAAATCGCCCGTAGGCTCATCGGCCAGAAGCACTTGCGGTTGGGTGATCAGGGCTCGTGCCAATGCCAGGCGCTGTTGCTCGCCACCCGAAAGTTCGCCGGAGCGATGCGTGCTCCGCGCTTCGAGTCCAACTTGGCGCAGCCACCGCGAAGCCTGCTCTTCCGCACTCGGACGTGCCTGCCCGCGCGCTAACAGGGGCATGGCCACGTTCTCCAGCGCCGTGAACTCCGGCAGAAGGTAGTGGAACTGCCAGACATAGCCGATTTCGCGGTTACGAAATTCGGCAGCGTCATCCTCGGAAAGCGTATTCACTTGGGAATCCGCGCAGTATACGGCACCGGCGGAGGGTCGTTCAAGTGCTCCCAGGATGTGCAGTAAGGTGCTCTTTCCGGCACCCGACTGTCCCACCAATCCGAGCATCGTTCCTTTCTCTACTTGAAAAGACAGATTTTCAAAGAGCACTAAGTCCGCTTCGCCTGAGCGAAAGACTTTTTTTAATTGTTCGACCCTCAATAGAGGGCCTTCAACCATTGGATGCAAACCAGTCCTCCCGGGGATCACGAGTGCCGAAGCGTCAACCGCGGCGCATCTGGGAAAGAAACTCCTTCCCATTAGATCACGAGGAGGAATCCCCCGCTCTTGCCAGAAAAAACGCGCAAGTGGGGTATGCAAGAGACTGTATACCCGGACAAAAGAAACGCAATGTGACCCGAGTCACAGATAAGGCGGAGCGCGAACACCCAGCAAAGAATGCGGCGATTAACGCGGGAAAAGACGCGGTGAAGAGCGGCCGCATTGTGCCCTTCAGGCGGCCGTCCAGTTGCGTCGCTCGAGGATCGTGGGCGGCTCGTAGGTGACGCCGCGTGCCAAACGGCGATCCTCCCGGCGCGTTGACCAGAGCAGGAACGGACCCATCGCGCTGGAAACGAGACGCGACATGCCGCCGAATTCTTTACCGATTTCGCTGCGGAGATCGTGGATCTGGCGGCTGACTTCTTTGTTCACCTGGCGGAAGTATTTCTCGGCCGCCCATAGCGCCGCGCTATAGGCGGTGCGCAGCTTCACGTTCTCGCGGGCAAAGCGCTCGCGCACGCGCAAGTCAGGATAGTTCTTGTAACGGCGCCAGCCGTGCAGCATGGTCTCGCACATGCGGTAGAGGCTTGGGCCGTTGCGCTCGAAATCGCGCCAGAAGGCCCAGTCGAGGAAGCGTTTGGAATCGTCGCGCGAAATGGCCGCGTGGCGGAAATTGAATTTGTCCTGGCCGTGAATGTCGGCGAGGTCGATGCCATCGAGCATGCGGCCCTGCTCTGACATTTCTTGAAAGAGCGGCGTTCCCGGAACCGGCGTGTAGAGCATGAACTGATGGAAGTCCGTATTGTGTGCGACAGCGTATTCAATCTCTTCACGGATATTTTCAGGAGTGTGATGCTCCAGGCCAATGATGGTCGAACCCTGCACTCGGATGCCGTGCTCTCGCAGCATGTGGGTGAGTTCGTGTGAATCGGTCCCCTTGAGCTTGACGTAGTTGGAGCGGGGTGACTCGAGTCCCATCCAGATCCAGGAGACGCCGAGTTCGACGAGTTCCTCGGCGGTGTATTGGCGGATCGCATTGGCGGAAGCGAAGACCGCCATGCCCCATGCCTTGTTGCCCTTCTTCATCAGTTCAAGCAGGCGCATGGCGCGCTTGCGATGGAGAAGAAAATTTTCATCCATCACAAAAAAAGTTTGAACGCCAAGAGAGGCCTCGGCCTGGCACATTACTTCGTAAAGCTCATCGCCGGTCTCGTAGAAGTTTACGAATTTGCCTTTGCCGCCAAAGAACGACGAAGTCGTGCAGAAGTTGCAGCCCATGGGGCAGCCGACGGAGGGAATGATCGTCGCCGCCGTGCCCCCCTTTTTTTCAGGAAGGTTGAGTCCCATAATGCGCGTCTTCAGGCCGGAGACGATATCAGGATGGTGAATGGGAGCGCTCGGGTCTTCGCCGAGATAGCGGCGCATCCAGGAAATGCCCTCGCCGCGCACAATGTGGTCGGCGTCGATCATGTGGTCGAGGCCGGGGACGGCAGCGACGTGACCGCCGATGACGATGGTGGAATCTGGCGAGAGCTCGCGCACCATGCGGCACATTTCGCGCACTTTGCCTACATTGATGATGATGGAGGAAATGCCGACGATGTCATAGTGGTTGGCTTTGAGCTCGCGCGCGAAGTCTTTGCGGGTCGGGAAATCCAGCACCGTACAGGGCGCGGAAATGTTTTGCTGGATCATCATTATGCCCCACGAGCGATGGAACATGCGCAGCGAGAAACCCCCTTGGGCGCGCGTGACTTGATTGTGGTAAAGCTCCATGGGGTTGATGGCGCGGGAGCCAAATTCGTCGTCTTGCGCGTAGGGACCGAAGACGGAGCTGAGAAGGATGCGCGCGTTTTTGCCCTTGGGGTGAACTTCGATGGCTGGCTGATTCATGATCTGAACGTAGTGGAAGGTCGGCAGGCAATTCAGTGAGGAGTGAGTGGTAATACAAAAGTTTTACAGTAAATCGACAAGCGTTTGCGGGAGTTTGGACGTGCCCGACGGCATCCGGGAACGATTATGCCGCCAAAATTTTGGAGGCGCGGGTCGGAATCGAACCGACGAATAGAGGTTTTGCAGACCTCTGCCTTACCACTTGGCTACCGCGCCGGACCGCTTTACCGGATGAAACTACGCTAAAACAAAAGCCCTCGCGGGAGCGGGGCTCGAGCAATACTGGAGCGGGAGACGGGATTTGAACCCGCGACTTCGACCTTGGCAAGGTCGCACTCTACCACTGAGTTACTCCCGCTCGAACCACGTCAGTATAAATGAACGCCTCCCCAGTGGGCAAACCGTGAGTTCATGGTCTGTGAGTTCATTGTCCCATGAGTTCGGGCCGGACCAACCGTTCGCCCCCAATTGGAATCGTAGTTGTCTGCCCTTTGCCTGGGCGTCGCCTGGACAAAATACAGCACTTCAAATGAAATGAAGCGAGAGATGGACGTGGGCACGTAGTGGGTAAACGCTAAATCGGATGGATTTGCCTGGTTCGACCCGGCGATCTCGCCATTACTTCACGGGGTCATCGGCTTGGTGAGAGACCAGCAGACCCATGATGCGGCGACCATTGCGGGTCCTGTTCTGGCGCCACAATCTCCCCGTCGCGCATGTGAATGATGCGGTCGCCGTACTCGGCTGCTTCAGGATTGTGCGTGATCATCAGCACGGTTTGACCGAGCGTCTTGTTGGATTGGCGCAGCACGTCGAGCACGGCTACGGAGTTCTTGGAATCGAGGTTGCCGGTCGGTTCGTCGGCGAGCACGATCGCCGGCCGATTGATCAGGGCCCTCGCCAGCGCGACGCGCTGCTGCTCTCCGCCGGAGAGTTCGTTGGGACGGTGATCGAGCCGGCGCGAAATGCCGAGCATTTCGGTGATCTGCTTTAAGAACGCGGGATCCGGCGCGCCGCATCCGGCGATGTCGGCAGCAATTTCGATGTTGCCTCGAGCGCTTAGTGTCGGCAACAGATTGAATTTCTGAAAAACAAAACCGATCTTACTTTTTCGCAGGCGGGTACGATCTCCGTCCGAAAGAGAGGCGAAATCGACGCCGTCAATGGTCACGCTGCCCGAATCGGCGCGGCTCAACCCACCGAGAAGATAGAAGAGTGTGGACTTGCCGCTGCCCGATGGGCCCACCACGGTGACGAATTCGCCCTTCTCGACGCCGAAGGAGACGCCGCGCAGAGCCTCGACGTCCACCTTTCCGATGCGATATGTTTTGCGCAGGTCCTTCGCTTCGATAAATGGGATCATCCATCAAAGACGATAACACAGGCGCGTGATCGGCTCGCGGTTGGCAACTCGCGGGTTCATTCAACCGAGGAATTTAATCTGTCATGCCACGGCTGCGGTTGAGGCGGATATTGCAATCGGACGTTTCGGCCCGCGCTTGCGCACCAGCAACAAGCGAATCTTTTCGAGAAGATCGATGGGTTCGTACATTCCTTTGGAAAGAAAGATGTCCGCTTGAGTGTTGCGCTCGTAGATCTTGACTTGGCCGGAAATGAGCACGGCGGGCGTTTGCGGCGAAAGTGATTTGACCTCAGCGATCAGTTTTGAGCCATCGAGGCCGGGCATGATCAGATCGGTAAGCAAAAGATCGACACCGCCGCGGCGAAAGACAGCCAGCGCGGTTTCGCCGTTGTTGCAGGCGACGACGCGATAACCGCGTGTTTCCAGCAGAATTTTGCGAATGGAGAGCGCCTGTTCGTTGTCGTCGACACAGAGAATAGTCTTCTTGGGCTTCATGGGTGTTGGACCGGGGGACTGTTGTCGTCACCACTTTTTCTTTTTTGAGATGCCGAGCGAGTTGAATCGTAATTAGATTTCGGATTTGGGTAAAGTGCCGCGCTCGCCAATGGCACGCGAGTGGATGGCAGGAGAGTGCTACCGGTTCGGAACCGCAATTATTGCAGCGATGGCGCGCTTAAATACTTAAAGTAATTTCTCCGCGGAGAACTTCTACACAATTTCCACCGACGCGCACATTGACGACTTGGTTATCCCGCTTTGTGGCGCGGACAAAAATACAACTGGGACGATGCATTTCGAGCCCTTGTTCGATCATGACCTGCTCGTCGCTGGCCGCAATGCCGTGCGCTACCATCCACGCCGCGGTGCAACCCGCCGCCGAGCCGGTCGCGGGATCTTCGCCGTTGTAAAAAATCATGCGGGCGTGCAGGCGGGCTTTCGGGTTCGCGGTTTCGCGGCTTACGAAGTAAAAGAACTTGCCTTCCGACCGTTCAAGATACTCGAGGGCTCGCGGAATATCGAGGCGTAGGCCCTGTAGGGCCTTGAGCGAGCGCACGGGCACGATGGTGAAGGGAACGCCCGTTGAAACGGTTTGAATCGGGGCGGCGCCGACAAGGTCGTCCGCGCTTAGATTCGTAACTGTTGCGACTGCTTCGGGGTCGTGAATCTCGCCAAACTCCGGTTCCATCTGGGTCATCTCGCCGAAGGCGAGCGCCGCCGACTGCGGCTGGGTAAAACGCACCGGCACGACGCCGATATTCAGTTCGAGCTTGATTTCGGCGGCACCGGATTCGCCACGCAATACGAACGCCGAGCCGAGGGTGGGATGTCCGGCGAAGGGCAGTTCCTCCTGCACGGTGAAGATGCGAACGCGAGTGCCGCGTGACTTGTCTGCCGCTGCGTCGCCTGGAAGCACGAAGGTCGTCTCGGAGAGATTCATTTCGAGCGCTATGGCCTGCATCAGCTCGGTTGTCAGGCCGCGGCCGTCGAGGATCACGGCCAGGGAGTTGCCGGCGAGGGCGCGGTCGGTGAAGACATCGACTTGAACGAGGGAAAGTTTCCGGATGGAAGGCATGAGACAAATTCTAGCGGCCTCGCCGGAAGCAGCCAAGCGGTTCCACTGCGATACCATAGCGACTGCCGAGTATTTCGCCGCCGAGGCGTCAAACGACGCCGAGTTGACAGTTCGTTTTGCTGCCCAATATGATTTCCCTACCGAATTAGTAGGGTTTGTCCGGGGTCCATGCAGAACTAAGCAAAATTCAATTGTGAGGAACCATTATGTCTTTACGCATCAATTCTGAAGCGCCGGATTTCACGGCGGAAACCACCCAAGGCCCGATCAATTTTCACGAGTGGATCGGGGACGGCTGGGCGATTCTTTTTTCGCATCCCAAGGACTTTACGCCGGTGTGTACAACGGAACTCGGCTACATGGCCGGATTGCAGCCGGAATTTGCCAAGCGCAATACGAAGATCATTGGCCTAAGCGTCGATCCCGTTGTCAACCATGGCAAGTGGGCGGCCGATATCGAAGAGACGCAGGGTCACCGGGTGAACTATCCGATGATCGGTGACACGCAACTGAACGTGGCCAAGCTTTATGACATGCTGCCGGCGGAAGCGGGCGCGAGCTGCGAAGGCAGGACGGCCGCCGACAATGCCACGGTGCGCACGGTGTTCATCATCGGTCCAGACAAGAAAATCAAGCTGATGATGTCGTATCCGATGAGCAGCGGGCGCAATTTCGACGAGGTGCTGAGGGTGCTCGACTCGCTGCAACTGACGGCGAAGCACAACGTTGCGACTCCGGTGAATTGGCGGCCGGGCAATGACGTCATCATTCCGACTTCCGTCTCCGACGATCAGGCGAGGCAGAAATATCCAGCCGGTTTCAAAACGCACAAACCCTATCTGCGGACGGTAGCGCAACCGAAGTAAAATCTGTGGCGCGGGCGCCGATGCCCGCGCCGACGGAAGCGCAAGGGGTCCGGTGATCCTCCCGGTCTTCAAAACCGGCGGGCGGCAGGGATCCTGTCGCCGGTGTGTTCGACTCACACTCGCTTCCGCCAAAACAAAGGACTTAGCTGGGCGTGCGTGCTGTTTGCGTGCTGTTAACGGCCAATTCGGCAACCTTCGCTTGTGCTTCGGCCATTTCATTCGTCACCACATCGCCGTACGTATTCATCGTGGTCCGAATGTCGGCATGCCTCATCAGCTTTTGCTGCACCGCCGTCGGCGTTCCGACTGCGTCCAGCCACGATCGGTACGTGTGCCTCATGCTATGCGAGCTGACGTGCGGAATTCCCGCGGCTAACGCTGCTTTCTTGTATGCGTCGTTCACCGCATCCGCTGACCAGGGCAACCTGCCAAGCTTTGACGGGGATGCGAAGATCCAGTCCTCTGGAGCAGAGAACTGCGTTGTTTGTTTCCACAGCTTGAGAGCTTCGAGCATTATTTTGCTGATGGCAATCGCCGAATGTGACATTTCGGTTTTTACGTCGCCAACATGCTGTCGAATAATTCCACGTTCAACCGTGAGCTTACCCGCCAGCCAGTCCACATCTGCCCACCTGAGCGCAAGGGCTTCGCTAATCCGCAAGCCAAAGCACACGCTCACGAGGGCGATGGTATGGAAGGGTTCGGCAAGGTGCTGCACGAAACGTTGGAACTCCTCAACCGTTAAGCAATGCGGTTTTTTTGTTCGTTTTGACGACCCTTGAATGCTCACCAGTTCGATGGGGTTGCGCTGTGTGGGCACGGCGCCCGACCACATCCCAAAATCCCAAATAATGCGGAGCAACATTCGAACGGCGCCCTTGCCCCGCGGCGTCAGGTCGAGAGATTCGAGCCACAACTCGGCGGGACGCGCTTGCAGCTCTGTGATCACACACTCACCCCACCTCGGGATGACATGATTCTTCAGCCTGGATTCATACGATCTGCGCGTACTGAACCTTTTGGGCATCTTCTCTCGTCGGTATAATTCGACCAGCGCTCCGATCGTGGGAACCACCATGGGGCTAACATGCGGTGGACTTGCTATGGCGTCCGCGGCTCGACAAGCCGCCGATTTCGTCGGATACTGCGAGCGCGTGCCAATCAGTCGAGAATGCCGAACCCCGTTCTCATAAAAATAGAGGTTCCAGGTCTTCCTTCTCCGGTCGTAGACAACGGAGCCCTTCGAGTGACGTGCGGTCCTTTTCATATGCAATGCCTCCTTCATTGCAAGACCGCGGATGACAGCTGCGAATTTAACATAGATGCGGGATACGTTGCGACAAAGCCCAGCGCGGCGTCCAGGTCTTCGTATCGGAAACGCCACACCCGCCGCTTCGTCCCGTGCAGAGGGTACGCCTTGATGGAACCCGCGCGCACCCATTTCAGAAGCGTGCGGGGCTTCGTCTTCAGATAGGAGGCCGCATCGGCGACAGTCAGCCAGCAGTTCAGAGAACCTGGCCCATATTTGGTCTCGATCCCTTGTTCACGGTATGGGGGGCGGACGTCGTCCAGAGATTTTGCGCCCCGAGGTGGCGCGACTGTTACACGATGGGAGTGCACGATTAAGACCTTTCCGGCCATAAGCCGCATTGAGGGTTCGACCCCAGGGACCGCGATAGATCCGCGGTCCCTAAGGTCGACGCCAGCGACGCGGAAAACCGGGCAAGTACTTTCGTACTACCTTGGTTGAAAGATTCATGATTGGCTCTTGGGTGCCTCCATACCCATCATCAGAATGGCAGATTTCTTAATAGGGTCAAAGAGGTCAGTTGAATGTAGGCCAGCCGGCTGGATTCCCACCGTGGCCGGCGAGACCCTATCCAAAAAACAGCTTAGCAATGGATGCGCAACATCGTCTACAAACGAAAGTACAGGAGTACAGGGGACATGACCCTTCGTACACACCGAGATTCTTCTGGGTTTCCGTCGAGCCTTACCGACCACCTAACGCTGCCGACAGAGCTGTGTTCCAAAAAGGTTTCGTCGGATTTCGATGGTCTGAGTCTTAGTCTGAGACGTTGGTCTTGGACATCATTCCTGCGGGCCCTTCGGAGTGGAGGCGGTCAACCCGAGACAGCTCAGGTTTCATTGTTGGACTGAAGTCTTGTCCCGGCAATCCCGGCTAGACCGGCTCACCACATCACAAAACGAAGTCAAGTCTCTAGAGAACAGGCGCCCAATGCTCAATCGCCTTGCGGCGCAACCAACATTTCCAGTTCTTGCTGAGCCGCATTATCGCCGAGCGCGGCGATCGCGGGCTGGCGCGCGGCGGTTGCCCTCCTTCGAGGTTCATGAGGTTTAGGAAATACCAACACTCCGTCGCGCGACGCGCAGGCCTGCGGCCCGGTAACCAAACGAGCGCGCTTCTGCGGGAGGGCGCCGCCGAAAATTCGGGCAACGTTGAACAATGAACGACTGCCGCACACCAGGCAGACATCGTGTGGGCTGTCGCTGACGACGTCGCACTCGGCGCACAACACCGCATTTTGCAATGCGATCGCGTTGAGAATTCGACTTCGCGCCGAAGAGTTCCCCACAATTGGATCCCCCATCACCGAACCTCCCGGGAGTTAACTCATTGTTAGTTCATCGCGAGGACGATCATCTTCTTCCATTGCCCTGCAATCGCTGCAGTGCAGCGTGCCCATAAAACTGGACCTTTCCGTCCACGACGACAGCAATGTAGCGCCGTTGCTGCAGAAACTGCATCACTTTCTTACCTTCCCGCGCCAACCGGGCCCAGCGGGACGGGGTGTCAGGATTTTGTTCGAGTCCACGCAATTCATGGCCCTCGAATTCAAAGTCGACTTCGCGCAATCGGGACCGGCTTGTCCTCCGCACCGGGAAATTCGATCCTTCCAGGGTAACGGTTCTGGACTCATCGACCATGGCCTGTTGCCATACCGAAACAAAAGTCTCTTCTAGGCTCGCGGCCATCGTTTGCCATCCTCGGAGTTCGGGATTGCCCGATCGATACTTCTCATAATTCGCTCGGCCCACTGTACCGCGGACGCGACGAGTGACTCGGTTCGCGGACTCGATCGGCTGTCATGCAGATCCTCAGTCGACTTTAGATGACGCGCGACCAGAATGCTGGCCATGATTCCTAACACCCGTTTTCGTCCCTCGTCCATTTCATTCACCACTAGGCCGGAGACTGTATGGTCAAGACATCCAGCAGCGGCCTTCGAGTTTTCCGTTCCAGCCGCTTCATTCGGAGATCAAATTTCGCTCTGAGCTCGCGATAGGCTGCTGGTGTGAGGGCGCCTGTCTGAATCGCCCGGCGGAGTTCATCGAGCGCCTGGCGCACGATCTTCCGGGCTTGCTCCGGATCACGGGATTTGTGTTCGTAATAAATTGCGAGCTGCTCATAGGCCTCATACCCGTGGCGTGAATTACCCAGAGCATCTTTCCAAAGGTTGCATGCCAAATCGAAATCGCCCTCGCGCTTGGCGAGCCTAGCGAGAGAGCGCCGGGCTGCTCGGTCCGTTTCGGTTGGTAAGACGGAAGCTATCGACTTCTCACACAGTTTGCGGGCGCGCCCGTGCTCCCCGCGCTTCTCGCATATGCGGGATACCCCGAACAGTTCGAGTCCGTCCTGCCCCACGGTTTCAGCGTCGCTGAGCAGCGAGAGAATTCGGGTAGACAGTGCTGCCAGGCCTCGCAAGTCCATCTGGTTATGGTTCAGTACCGGAATTAGCCGTTCAGGTGGGCCTCCGCGCAAATAATCAAAATAGATTTGCGGGATCAGTCCTGACAGGAGGTCGACTCCTCGGTCCCAGCCCAGCACATGGCGTTCAAGCTCGGACAGCCGCACTGACCCGAGCCGCAGCCGCCAGAGATTCCTGGCCGGGTGCAGAAAGTCCAGATGGGCTCGCGGCGTCGGCACAGAAATCTGGCGGCTCATGCGATAGCGGGTTTCGAGCAGCGGCCAATCGAAGCTCTTGCCGTTGAAGGTCACAAGCACCGGGCGCTCGGCAATGCGGTCCTTCAAGGCGGACAGGAGCGAACGTTCCTCGCTGTACTCGCGCAAGAAGAACTGTTCGATCTCAAGGCCGCCGCCCTCCCACCAGGCAATGCCAACGAGAAAGGCATAGGTGCCGCTGCCTCCGGCAAGGCCCGTTGTCTCGGTATCGAGAAAGAGCCATTGCTCGGGATCAGCGATTTCATCGGACGCGTCCGCCATCAGCAATCGCAAAGCGCGCAGATCGGGCACATATCGCGCGGGCTGAGCACACCAACAGCGCACCGCAAGATATTCTCCGTACTGATTGGTCTTCGGTGTGCCTCCCAGCACCTGACACAAGCGCTCCGGGTCAGGCCGGATCATTTTTGTAGGGGAGTCAGACTCGCCGCCGTCCTCCCGGCACGAGGCGGGCCAGCCGAGGGGATGCATTTCAGGCGTTGGCGAGCGCCGAAGTGCCTTGAGCCCGCGGATTCGGTCGAGACTCACGTAGCGCATGCTCATGCCGTTTCTGCTGACTTCGTGACTAGTGGCTCTATATCTCCGCGCAATCGGCCGAGAATTCCCAGGGCGACTTCCTTGGTCCTCTCGCTTCGATCCGCGACCGGACCGACGCAGGAAGGGCACCCGTTCTCACATGGACATGCATGGATGAGTTCGAACGTACGGCTGAGCAACGAGTCGCATACGCGGTACAACGGCTCGCTCAGTCCAATCCCGCCCGGGTATGCGTCGTAGAGATAGAGGTTCGGCTCGAACAACTCCTTCACCCCGTACGCGTTCGCCGGTCCTGCGAAGTCTTCCCAGTTAATCTCGCTCGCCGCGCTGGGCGGGCGTTCGCCCACCGCTGTGCCAAGATCGCGACGATCGCACATCATCAGCAGGGTTGCCATTGACCCGAGCGCATAGAGCAAGCCAAAGATGCCGCTCTGACGCTCGGAAAGGCTGAACGGCAGTTGAGCAAGCAGCTTGTGTCCGAGCGTGAGCCAGAACGAGGTTGTGTGCATCTCATTCTCCGGGAGTTCAAGTTTTCCGGAGCCAACGTTCTCGTTGGTAAAGAATTTGATCTTCTTGAAACCGACAACTTGTGACCTGACCAGAACGTCGCCATGCGCGCGAGCTGCCGGCCCAACGGTTGGTTGTTCTTCAGTAACTTCGAGCACGCGGACCTGCGTATAGCGAATGGCGTCCGTGAAGTAATCCACATCGACCGGCTTCACATAGGCCTTGCGTTTGTCGAAATCCAGATGCTCGACGTGGTACTGCTGGCCTTGGTGAATGTAGATTGCTTTCGGATGGACGGTCGTAAGCGCCGAAGAGAAATCGACTTCACCGATCACCTCCGGCTTGCCTCTGTCTTTGCCAGTCGTATCGACGATCACGAAATTGTCCGAAGTCACCGACCTCAGGCTGACGGTATCCGCGGGATAGGCTTCGTCAATCCAGTGCCAGTCTCCGCCACTTTGATGCAGGAACCCGGCATCGCCAAGCTGCCGACACAGTGCGGGGAGATCGACACTGCCGAAGTGTTCGTCAGGAGAAATGGGCAGCTCGAATGCTGCGCACTTCAAATGATTGACGAGAATCTCCAGATTGTCGGGTTGAATGTGTGCTTGTTCGGGTGAGCTCCCGAAGAAATAATCCGGATGCTGCACGATGAATTGGTCGAGGGGCGCCGACGATGCAACGAATACGGCGCAAGAACTGCCCGTGCGCCGTCCTGCGCGGCCCGCTCGTTGCCAGGTCGAAGCAATCGATCCTGGATAGCCCGCCATCACGCACGCGTCGAGGGAACCCACGTCGATTCCGAGTTCAAGAGCGTTGGTCGCAACGACCCCCAAGATGCGCCCGTCGCGCAACCCGCGCTCGATCTCGCGGCGCTCTCCTGGCAAATAGCCTCCTCGATAGCCCCGAATCGGTTCCGGTCGGCCGGGCTGGGCAGGATTCGCCTGCTGTAAGTAGGTGAGCAATACTTCCGTATGGAGCCGACTGTTGGCAAAGACGATGGTCTGCAGTTTCCGGGCAAGAATCTCTTTTGCCACCCGCGTCGCTTCATTGATGTAGCTGCGCCGGATTCCGAGATTTCGATTCACCATCGGCGGGTTGTAGAACACAAAAAGCTTCTCGCCCGCGGGCGCGCCGTTTTCAGCAACAACCTCGACTTCCTTTGCGATCAGTTGCGAAGCCAGTTCGCCGGGGTTCGCGATCGTTGCGGAGCAGCAGATAAACTGCGGATCGGAACCGTAGAACCTGGCAATGCGCCTCAGTCGCCTGAGTACGTTCGCAACATGGCTGCCGAACACTCCGCGGTAGGTGTGCAGTTCATCGAGGACGATGTAGCGCAGATTCTCGAACAACCTCATCCATTTTGTGTGGTGCGGCAGGATCCCGGTGTGCAGCATGTCCGGGTTTGTGAGAACGATATGCCCGCGCTCGCGAATGGCTTTTCGGGCGTCACTCGGAGTATCGCCGTCATAGGTGAACACTCCGAAACTGTCATTGAGCCGTTTTGCCAAGTCCTGCAATTCAGCCAACTGATCCTGTGCAAGCGCTTTTGTAGGAAACAAGTACAGGGCGCGAGTGTCGGGATTTTCCAGAATGGCATTTAAAACCGGAACGTTGTAACAAAGCGTTTTGCCCGAAGCCGTCGGCGTAACAACAACGACGTTCTTCCCATTCCGCACCAGTTCAGCAGTCGACGCCTGATGCGAGTACAGCTCCCGGATGCCCTTTGCCTGATATGCCTTGGCCAAGACACTTCTCATCCAATCTGGCATGGGACGAAACTTGGCTCCCTGGCCAGGAATCTGGCGGATGGCCGTCGATACTTCGTCCTGCTGATAGCGCGAGACCAGCGATCGGAGGATATCGTGGACGCTTTTCAGGTTGGCTGGTGGGCACGGGAGTATGGAATGAGGGGCAGACATGGGGTCCGAACGTTATTTCGCTATTTGTTCGCCTAGAGTAGCACTTCCCCATTACTTACACAATCCCATTAGGGGAAGAGGGAATGGGGCACTCTTAAATGCTTTTTGAGACATGGTTAAGAACCCGCACAACATCGCGGCGGAGAAGGTAGATACGCGACCGCGTGCAATTCTCTGAGAGTGGTTGGAAAACGGTAGGGTTCCTACATGACACGGCTGGCGGCCGATGAGTCGTTTTCAATTAACTTCCGGATTGCCCGTCATCCGCCCGGAATCGTGGGTAAGCGTTCGTGAAACTGTCGTCGGAGCCAATCGCCAGTCGACAGTGAGGGACGTGGAGGCACATTTTCCGTCTACTGGCGCGGCTATTGCAGCCTCGCCTACTCAGCACTGGGCTTGCTTCAGGGTGGGGATGCAGGAGGGTTCACGGTAAATCCAGGTCAAGCGCGTAAATCTCATCGGTACTCAAGTCGCGAACGAACAGCGGCGAACCATCGGGAGCGAGGCCGCTCCAGGCTCCGACCAGTGGGACGCTAAACCTGCGTAGGTCCTTCAAGTCGGCGACGGGCTCCGAACGAGTTTGACCGACCGCAACTCGCCGGTAGGTCGGGTGATCGGTAGAAATTGTGTCAAAGTAAAGGTAGTTTCCTTCTTTCGACCAAGTGGGGTACCCGATCGCCTCTGCTTCATTGATCCAATCCGACCACTTCTCCGACTTGAAGTCGAAGCGCATCAGCTTCTTCGAATCCTCGGGGAGCGCGGCGAGGTAGCGGCCATCGGAGGACCAGCGCGGACTGAACAGGCCCTCCGAGCCAGGTATGACGGAGACTTGGTTGGTGCTGATGTCCACGATCTGGATTGCCAATTTTTCGTTGCTTCCAACGAAACTGATGCGCCCAAAGGCTATTCGTTTTCCGTCAGCCGACCACGCCGGATCAACCTGGTTGCGCGCTTCCGGCAGCAGTTCCCGGGCCGTTCCACCTTGCGCGGAGACCAGGAAGATCTTCAGCGGTTTGCCTAGCTCCGAGGCCACGAACGCGATTTGCGTGCCATCCGGGGACCAGCGGGGAAGATCCGCTGCCATCGGGAGGAAGGTGAGTTGCAACGGGTCGCTGCCATCCACGCGGCTACGCCAGAGCGAATAGTCGGGATAGGACACATATGTTACCCACTTGCCGTCCCGCGAAAAGTCCAGTTCCCCAGCCGAGATGCCGGAAAGAAACTGTACGAACTGATGCGATCGAGCGTCGTACCGGACCAGTTCGCCCCGGCCCTGCCGGCCAGCCACAAATAGTTTCTTACCATCCGGATTCGGCGCCAGGGCGCCAAACGACAGCGGCCCCGTAGTCAGCTGGAAGGGCGTGGAAGATCGCCTTTGAAAAAGACCGGCAGATTCGCGGAGAGCCCAGAGATTGAACCCTGTCGGCGTGGAGTCGAGGAAGAAGTGGTAGCGCCCGTCCGGACTCCATACACCACAGCATTCGGACGGTACCGGATGCCAGTTCGGCAATAAGGGATGAAGCCCGCTACCGTCGGGGCGCATCTCCCATAGCGAGGTCGAGCTGCCGTCGACAGACGCAATGGTGAGGCCAAGGCGAGCGCCATCGGGTGAAAAGCGAAGGTCTGAGGGAATACCAGAGACGGTGATTAGCTTGCGTGCGTCGGTTCCGTCCGCATTGGCCAAATACAGATCGGAGCCTTTCGCAAACGCCAGCTTGCGACCATCGGGCGACCAGGCCCCGGAGTGACAGACAACATCGGCCATACGGCGCGGAGCGCCGGATGGAAGAGGCAACGCCCAGAGCGGGGCTTCCGTCTCCGTGCCAATGACGCCGGCCACTAGGAGTTGGGTATGATCTGGCGAGATGTCGGCTAAGGCAACGCTTGTGAGAGGATTTGGAATGGCCGACGTCTGTCCGCCCGCGCTCGATGCCTGCATCAGCACCGCACTCGCTCCGCTTGTCTCCGTAATGTAGAGCCGCGAACCATCTGTCAGCACGTTTTGTTTCGGTATGCCGTCATGTGTGATCTGGGTGGTCCCGAGGACCTTCGGTGGTGAAAGCGGGGAACGCAGCCACGCGATCGTCGCGCCAACGGCGATGACCGCAATCAACACCGCTGCAATCCAGATCCAGCGGGATGTGTTGAGCGCAGCCGGTGCACTGGCGGCCGTCATCTTTCCGGAAGTGGTGTCACGCTTCAGCCGTTTCAGGTCGGCGCGCAACTCTGCCGCGCTTTGATAGCGGACTTCGCGGTCCTTCTCCAGAGCTTTGTTGGTGATGCGTTCGAGTTCCGCAGGAAGGTCGGGATTGAGGCGAAGCGGCGACGGAGGCGTGTTATTGAGGATGGAGTTGAATAGAGCAGCGGTAGTGTCACCCCGAAAAGCCAGCGTGCCGGTGGCCATCTCATAGAGAACCGCGCCCAACGAGAACAGATCAGTACGCGCATCAAGGTCCTTGCCGAGTGCCTGCTCCGGAGACATATAAGCCGCTGTCCCCAGAGCGCTGCCGGGGCTGGTGAGGTGCTCTTCGCTCATGGTGGCGGTTGCGCCGGACTTCGAACTGGTCTTCGGTTTGGTCTTAGAACTGACCTTGGCCAGCCCGAAATCTAGAATCTTTGCGTGACCTCGGTCGGTAACGAAAAGGTTGGCAGGCTTGATGTCGCGATGAACGATGCCCTTGACGTGAGCGGCGTCGAGGGCATCCGCGATCTCGATCCCTAGGTCCAGGAGCGGCTCGGTTTCGAGCGGCCGGCCGAGGATGGTTTCCCGCAGGGTCCGTCCTTCCAGATGCTCCATCACAATAAACGGGCGTCCTTGGAATTCACCGATCTCGTGGATCGTGCAGATGTTGGGATGATTCAGCGCCGAAGCGGCGCGGGCTTCGCGGCGAAAGCGCTCTAAGGCTTGCGGGTCTTGTGCGACATCCTCCGGCAGGAATTTGAGCGCCACGAAGCGCCCGAGTTGAGTGTCCTCCGCCTTGTAAACCACGCCCATCCCACCGCCGCCTAGCTTCTCGACGATGCGGTAGTGCGAGATGGTCTGGCCGATCATCAGAGGACTCTTGGTTTTCGGGTCGCTTCATCTTACGGACGCGACATTCACGAGTCAACGAATGACGGTTCTCTGCGCGAGCCGATCGGGCCCGGAGCCGGGCCTCCCAACTGAATAGTCCAGCCGATAGCTCCCGGTTTGTCGGCAAAGCGGAAACTATCCAGAAACGGGCTTCGAGGACATTGGTACCGTGAAGTCGGCTTCTCGTCAGGAGATCAAGCACTGACGAGATGCGCGTTTGAACTAAGCCGCTAGCGCGGCGGACGCTACCGCGTTGGTTGCCGTCTGGGCAGTTTCACTGGTGTAGGTTTTGGGTCACAAGGAGGTTATCGTGACCCGACTCAGGAAGCTGATGCTGGATGAACTTCAGCGTCGCAACTACGCTCAGAACACTGTCCGTGCTTACATTCACGCTGTAGAAGATTTCGCGAAGTACTTCCACCGTTCCCCCGATCGTCTGGGCCCAGACCACATCCGCGAGTACCAAGTTCATCTGTTTCGTGACTGCAAGCTCTCGGCAGGCACTATCGAAGGTCGCACTGCCGCTCTGCGTTTTCTCTTCGTCAAGACACTTCGACGACCATATCTCCCCGATCACATCCCATTTCCGAAGCGTCAGAGACGAATGCCCACAGTACTGAGTCAAGAGGAAGTGGCGCGGCTCATTGCTTCCGCGCAGAACCTGATGCACCGCACCATGCTGATGATGCTGTATGCAACCGGCCTGCGACGCGCTGAACTGTGCCACCTCAAGGTCTCCGATATCGACAGCGAACGCATGGTCATTCATGTTCGCCAGGGCAAGGGTGGCCGTGATCGCGACGTTTTGTTGACCCCGAAGCTGCTGGACACCCTGCGCGAGTATTGGCGCTGGATGAAGCCGAAGACATATCTGTTCCCCGGTACCGTCAACAACTGGCGCGCCGACGTGCCCATCACAGAAAAGATTGTCTGGAGGGCCGTGGCGGAGGCCGCGAAACATGCTGGTGTCAGCAAGCATGTGTCTCCGCACACGCTCCGGCACAGTTTCGCCACCCACATGCTGGAGGCCGGCGCCGATCTGCGCACGATCCAGATGCTACTCGGTCATGCCAAGCTGGCTGACACGACCGTCTATTTACACTTGTCGCGGCGCCATCTGCAAGCAGTTCCCAGCCCCCTGGAAGCGATCGAGGTGTCTAGTCCCGACCAGGTGAAGCGTTCCAGGAGGCTGATCAAGCGATGAGCCGGCCCACCCTTGAGGTGGCCGACATCGTCCGTGCATCCGGCAACAGATTTTGGGAGCACTACGGATCACACCTGGCGTGGCAGCATCGCAAAGTGCTCGATGCCATCGTCCGCTGCCGCACTGCGGCCTTGGGCGCTCATCGTGATCAGTGCACCCGCTGCGGACATCAGGCTATCTCTTACAACTCATGCCGTAATCGGCACTGCCCCAGATGTCAGGGGAATGCCCGCTCCCGTTGGCTCGCCGAGCGCAGGGCTGAGCTGTTGCCCGTCTCTTACTTTCACATCGTCTTCACCCTTCCCCACGAGCTCTCTGCGCTCGTGCTGCAGAACAAGCGACTGCTTTACGATCTGCTGTTCCGAGCTAGTGCAGCAACGCTGCTCGAACTTGCCGGCGATCCAAAACATCTGGGTGCAGATATCGGGTTTCTTGGTGTGCTTCACACTTGGGGACAGAACCTTCACCATCATCCCCACATACATTATGTTGTTCCTGCTGGCGGTCTTGCTCCCGATGGCTCCCGATGGCTAGCGTCGTCTAAGCGCTTCTTCCTGCCGGTAGGCGCACTGAGCCGCGTCTTCCGAGGCAAGTTCACAGCCGGACTGAAACAACTCTTTCGTCAGCACAAGCTCCAGTTTCACGGCTCACTGCAAAGTCTTGCTGAGCCAAGTCGCTTTCGCCAGTTTCTCCGACGGCTCTTCCACCAAGACTGGGTCGTCTATGCCAAGCCGCCCTTCGGCGGTCCCGAGCATGTTCTGAACTATCTCGCTCGCTATACGCACCGCGTCGCCATCTCCAACCATCGACTGGTTGCGTTTCAGAATGATCGGGTCTCGTTTCTCTGGAAAGACTATGCGCACGGCAGCAAGCAGAAAATCATGACGGTTTCCGCCGATGAGTTTCTGCGACGTTTTCTCATTCACGTTCTGCCCAAGGGTTTGGTCCGCATTCGCCACTTCGGACTGTTCGCCAACCGCCGGCGCGGCGACGCTCTTGCACGCTGCCGCTCATTGCTAGACGTAACTTCCTGCAGGACCCGCGAACCGATATGCCAGCTGCGCTGCCCACTCTGTGGTGGTCCGATGCTCATCCTCGAGCGGCTCACCTGCAGCCAACTCTACTTCCGATCGTGCCCGATGTGGAGAGATTCAAAGAGGTATGCCGTTGACACGTCCTGAAAGGTTTTCAGCGTTTCCGGCCTCTAGCATTGCCCCTCGACCATGTGTTCGCACGTGGCTCGGGCCCGTGCGCTCGCCAGACAGTTTCGTCGCTCCTGTGCGGCATTCTGCCTCCCTCATAACGCAATGCCACAACTGCAAAACACGACGCAAACGGATTTCCATCCCGCTTCGACTCTCGCACTCGCGCCTTCCCAAAAGCAAAACCCAATTCAATTCCCATAGCTCCAACCGCGTCCGCCGCAAACGCTAGCGGCTCAGTTCAAACGACCCTATCGAAACTGCCCCGAACCACACATTCACGGACAACTCGGCTCTTCCCGCGCGGGGCAGTCCCGATAGGGTTCTAACGTTTATCGTTACCTATGGGTGAAACGGTGAAACTTTTTAGAGGCCGGCTTGTGGCCCGCGCGGGGATGAGGGGCCCGAATCCTGACTCCAGAGAATCTGTCGGTAACTTGAAAAGAGGGTTGGGCCTTTGCCGAGAGGCGGCCGCTTCGTGCTTCGTTATTTCCGTGGACGGACTTTATAGGCTTTACCATCCCGTGTGGCCGCCTCCAAACTTCCTCGAGGCCCACTTCTGGACAATGGGGGGCGTGCCGTTCCTGCGGGCGCCAGCTCTTTAGGTTGCCGATTGCTTCGTGAAACGATCGCCCCATAGTGCTCACTATATTGACGAAGATTATCCGGAAGTACCGCACCCGCGAGGGTGCTCGCTCTAAGCGATTTCGGCTCTGGGAGAAAGGCCGCAGCGCTCGTGATGCTCGCGGCAGCGAGAGGATTTTATGGCTAAATCAAAGACAACTCCACCGCCCAGGAACTATGTTCGGCTAGAGGGCAGCGAACGCCGGCCTTCGCCAAGCGCGCGGCTTGTGGGACCTGCTGACCCGAAGGAACGCTTCTCGGTAACCATCGCTTTGCGGCGCAGGCCGGATGGAGAACCGATGCCGGGTCCGGAGTACTTCCGGAAAACGCCGCCCAGGTCGCGCCCCAGGCTTTCGGAAGCGGAGTTTGCGAAGAAGTATGGCGCGTCAAACCAGGACATAAAAAAGGTCACGGATTTCGCGTCCAAGAGCGGGCTGAAGGTGGAGGACACCAACGCCGCGCAACGTAGTGTGGTGGTCTCCGGAACCGCAGAGCAGATGAGCAAGGCCTTCGGAATTTCGTTAGGGAAATATGAACATCAAGTCTCGCGAGGGAACGGGGAGAAACCTTTCAGCGAAACTTATCGGGGGAGAGACGGCTTTATTCATGTTCCGAGAGACCTGGCTGCCGTTATCGTTGGCGTGTTTGGTTTGGACAACCGGCGCATCACGAAGCGAAACAGCGGAGATCCACCGAACACCAACCCGCTGACCGTGCCCCAGATCGCGAAACTCTACAACTTCCCAACGAATTCCGCCGCGGGACAGACGATAGCGATTTTTTCCGAACAGGGTTACCAGACAGCCGACATCACCAAATATTTTTCCGTTCTCGGCCTCACCATGCCAACGGTTAGCGACGTGACGGTCGACGCTTCCAATGACGGGACGGGAGATCCGGAGACCACCCAGGACATTTGTATTGCCGGTTCGGCTGCGCCCGGCGCCGCGATTGCAGTCTACTTTACAACTTACAGCCAAGGCGGCTGGGCTGACCTTATCAAGAGGGTAATTCACCCTTTGGCGGGCGATCCCGTTTGCTCCGTGCTCTCCTCGAGCTTCTACGTTTCAAACGGCGATGATCTGGCCACCCTGACCGCGGAAGGAGTCAGCACTGGCTGGATCACCGCGGTCAGCGGATGGTTCCAAGACGCCGCGATTCAAGGCGTCACGATTTGCATTGCCTCAGGCGACACCGGTACAGATTCAAAAGTAGGCGACGGAAAAGCTCATGTGCAATATCCGGCCAGCGATCCTTGGGTGCTTACCGCCGGCGGCACGACGGTTGGAAACGTCAGTGGCACATCGTTTGATGAATACGTCTGGAATGATACGACGACCGTTATGGGTTTCCTTCCTACGGGAGCGACGGGAGGTGGGGTGAGCGATTTTTTTACGGCCGCCTCCAGCTACGCGTCTGAGTTTGCCTACCAGGCCGGAGCCAGCGTGCCGGGCTCGCTGAATGACGGGCATGTTGGGCGCGGGGTGCCAGATGTTGCCGCGAATGCCAGCGTCAATAGCGGCTACCCGATTCCCCTTGCGACCGCTGGGTTGTTGGGAATACCGAATCCTTTTCCAGGAAGCGGAACCAGCGCGGCGGCGCCTTTGTGGGCCGGCCTGATTGCCGTGATCAATGCAGCGCTCGGTGAAAACGTGGGATTCGTCAATCCAGCGCTTTATGAAATCGGAGAAGCGGGATTCCGCGACATTCTCGGCGCTCCCGGCCCGGCAGACAACGGCTTGAATGGCGTTGCCGGTTACCCTGCAGGTGCAGGATGGGACGCCTGCACGGGATGGGGCAGTCCGAATGGTGGCGCGCTGCTTAGCTCGCTGCACGCCATTTACAACCGAAGCCTCTATTTCCTCGTCGACAAGAGCACTTACGGTAAGGATGAAGTGTCCGACGTTATCAGTGTGGGCGGCGGCTTGTATCCCAGCGCTTTCTGGGTGGTCCTCGAAGGCTTCTCGATCAGCCAGCTAGGTAGCATCACGCCGGTGCTTGCCGGCGCGTTCGACGCAATCCCCGGGGTATCGATTTTCGCCGATGCTTCAGGGGCGGAGTTTGAAGACCCGACTGACTTGTATACGCCGCAGCGGATCGCTTTCCCCTATGACATCATCTTTTCATCGACGGCACTGGCTGCGTTTCCGGCGGCCGGTGCTGCGCCGTTGGAGGATCTGCTCACGGCTTCGATCACCATTGGCGCGACCGCGCTCGGCGGCGAAACTATTTTCGAATTGGTCTCCGGAGCCGATCCATATTTCACGAACATCGATCCGAAGAACAACAACGCTTTTTATTTGAGTCAGGACGTGCGAGTCTTCTCCGCGGCGAATGGAGATACGCCGCTTCCCGGCGGACCAACGATGGGAAGCGATCCATACGGGTTCATGCAGAGTATGCTGGGGTTCTTGAATTCGAATGCCGAATTCACGACGCCGGGCCCGGACCCGCTGAATCAGCTGCCGGGACAGGCCGGATATGAAACGGGTGATTCGTCGGTAACTCCCCTCAACTCCGCCAACCAGCAGAACTACAATTTCGCCGTGGCGAGAGTGCGGTTGCAAGACGCGGCGCTGGCAACCGCGACGAACGTACGGGTCTTTTTCAGGCTGTTTGTGGCGCAATCGTGCGACACGGATTTTCAGCCCACGACCACATATCTGAGCACGCTCGGAACCATGGGCGCCGATGCCGGAGAACCGGTTTTTCCGCTCCCCTCGGGCACCGGATTGATGGATCCGTCTGGTCAGAGCATTCAAACAATTCCGTTTTTTGTTACCGATGCCAACGGTACGCATGACTATGACGGGACCGTGGCCAATTCAAACATTCGGAACATCACGATTCCCATGGGGCAGGACCGGCTTTGGTCGTATTACGGATGCTTCCTGGATGTCTACAATGGGAGCAATCAATCGAAGTTTCCCGGGACGCACCATTGCATCGTTGCTCAAATAGCTTATGATGACGCGCCAATCGCCAATGCTGGCGGCGTGACCATGAGTCCGGAAAACTCGGACAAGCTGGCACAGCGCAATTTGCAGATTACGTCTTCGGGGAATCCAAGTTATCCCCTAACCCATCGGATCCCTCAGGCCTTCGACATGCGTCCCAGCAATGCGTTTAATCCAAAGGCGGGATTGCTTTTGAACTATCCTGACGAACTGATGATCGACTGGGGCAATACCCCGGCTCAATCCGTGGCCAACATTTACTGGCCACAAATCAGCGCTGCGGACATCCTGGCGTTGGCGACGTCGCTGTACAGAACGCATTCGTTGGCGCTTGTGGACGCCAACACGATTCAGTGCCCGCTGACGAACGGCATCACGTACATTCCGATTCCAGCCGCGGTCGGGAAAAACTTTGCGGGTTTCTTTGTGGTCGACCTGCCTGGTGGCGTCCGCGTGGGACAGGAATTCCGTATCAAAGTCCGGCGTATTGCTTCGCGGCAGTTGGCGCAATACTACCCCGGACAACCAGTCAACCAACTCGAGAGGGACGGCCCGGACGACCGCAAGATCATGCGCAATTGGAGGTATGTGACCGGCACCTTCCAGATAACGATCCCCGTGGGGACGGATGCGGCATTGCTTCTGCCGGAGGAAACTACGCTCGCGGTCCTGAAGTGGCGCCTGGAACACATGTCTCCAGCGTACAGATGGTATCCGGTGCTCGAACGATACATTGCGTATGTCTCCGGACGGGTCAATGGATTTGGAGGCAATGCATCGTCGGTACCACCATCTCTACAAGGTTATCCGGTGAAGCACAAGGGGCCGAGAGATTTGATGGAGCACGAAGGCAAAGTGTGCGAGGTGATCTACGATTGCTTCGGAGACTTGCGGGGGTTCGTCCTGCAAGCATGTTGTTCGGAGCGCCAGTTCTTCGCATGTTGCGAAGAGTCGATTGGAGAATTGGCGTTGCGGGCATGCCGGGAACGCCTGCGAGTAACGGTGTTGGCGGACGAGCATCACGACAATCGCATTTGCGAACTCAGACTCGGTTGCTGAGTGCCGGCCCGGCCACCTAGCGTGCCAGTGGCCGGGCATTCTCAAAAAACCGATAGTACCCGAAAGAGTGGAGGGGGATTCACCGAAGGTAGGCACAGAAACAACGTTCGAGGAGGTGGACTGGCTTCCTTGAAGCGGACTTTTGGAAACGTCGGCTGCCGAGTAACCAAAATAGAGAATGATAAAGGAGGTTATCGAGGATCTAGAAGGTTGTCCAGAAACGGGCTTAGGGGAAGTTGTCCGGATTTGTAACGGGAAGTCGGCTTCTGGAAAGTCAAAATTCGTGGAATTTGGAAACATTGCCCCAGGCGCGTTTACGCTGGTGCTGGCGAAACACTCAAAGTCGTTCTCCTTGATTGATTGCATTTCAGTCGGCGTCGACCGCATGCAGCGGAACTTTGAGCCCATGCAGAAACAAGTAGAGGCATGGCAGCGAAGTGAATTGATGGACGTTACCGCCAAAGTGGTCATCTACGAGGCGTTTATCGAAGGCAAACTCGAGGCTCCAAAGCATCTTGCCCGAAATGTGCACGACCTCTACTTCGAACCAAAGCACGAGGAATTCCGGCCGCGGACCATTTGGAGTCTCTCGAACGCGTTCACCTCTGCATTCAAGGAACTGGATGCGATCCCGCAATTCAAGGCGACGGCAAAACTAGGAGAGTTTCTGGAGGCTCGGTTCTCGCAGTCGTTCTAGGCGGGTTCCGGAAGAAATCCGTACCACCAAGTGTATTGAAAATCGCGGATTGTTCGATTGTTCAAGGTTCGCGGCGTTGAGAGGGGTTCCCGTTGCGTCCTATTGAACTTTCGTCGGATCTTGGAGCCTCTTTATCAAATCAGTCAGTGCATTATAGATGGCGTCATGCGGGCGAATTTGCAGTTGAACTGGATAAAGTTTTCTCCAGGTGAAACGGATACGCCAGGAACTGTGCATTGCGTCGCTTGCTTAAACGATCGCTTAGTTCAGTCATCAGTTTCTGAACGAAGTGAGCTGTCAAACCGCAGCCGAGTGCAAGCAGAGCTGCGGGCCACCGCATGGCCGCCAAGGAGCAAAGCCCCCGTTCCCAGCGCGGTGCCACTGGCGACCCGATGACGGTACGCAATACCGCGCTCACGGTGACTGTGTCTTTTCCCGCACTCTGCCATTTTTCGTTGAGTCGGAGTTCCGGCATAGCGGTGTCACAGCCCACCACCCCGAAGTGGGTTACGTAGAACACTTGGGGAGACGGTAAACACAATCAATACGGCACTTCGAGCATGGGCAGTGATCGATGTAGCATGGCCGATCGCAGAATCACGCGGAGATGCGGTTTTATGGATATGTGAATTAATAACCTACCCGATGCAACGTTGCTACTACCGCTGCGGCAATCAGGCAGTAGATGCCGAAGAGATACCAACTTTCACCCGCAAGCCATCGGCTAGCCCATGATGGGAGGGACATTTGCCGTAGCAACTCTGTTTGCGTCTGCCGGAGTGGGGCTCGGTGTCCTCTGCGCAAGATCGCCTTGCATCGGCTCAGCCTGCTGATCGCTGCGGCGATGGGTACGCTGTTGGCGGTTACGCTGTTTGACGTATTACCTGATGCCAAACAGTTCTTGACCTGGCCAACCATCCTTCTTGCCTGCGCCAGCGGGTATTTCGTACTTTGGATTGTTGGTAAGTACGTCTACCATGTCTGTCCAGCTTGCGCAGTGAACGACCTCGAACAACCAAGTCCGCAACTGGCACAGACGGCAATGATGTTGATGATCGCCCTCGGGCTGCACTGCACCATGGACGGGCTTGGCATCGCTTTCGGAGACAATCTGCTCGGCCATCCCGATGTCGGCCTCGTGGCTGGAATATCGGTGCACAAGATACCTGAAGGTCTGGCTCTGATACTGCTACTGCCCGGGGCTGGGATCCAGCGCAAAAAGGCGATCACGTGGGCGCTGGGAGTGGAAAGCATGACATTTGTCGGAGGCGTAATCGGATTCTACCTGGTGAATTCCATGTCCACCTTCTGGTTGGGCATATTGTTTGCACATGTTGCAGGTGGGTTTTTCTACATGATCGCCGGTGCTGTCAGAGGTGTGACACCTGGCGCGACAACTCTCACGCGGCTACCCTCGCCTTTCGTGCCAGGAGCGCGAAGCCATGCCTCGACGCATCCTTTTCTACGGACTGTAAGCGAGTTCGCCCTCGGCTCAGCGCTCCGCAATGTACTTCCAGCTCTCCCAGTGCCAGCCGTCCCTCGAGTTCCGCGCTGAAGTAATGGAGCTTCCGAGCCTCAGTAATCGCTTTGGCCAACTCATTTGCGACTCGCGATTCGTCGTGACGCGACCCGGCTGCGAAGCGGATGCGCGCTGCGGCGACCGCGACTGACAGCCGCACGCTGGGATCGGCCTTGGCGGAGATCTTAGCTGCCCGTTCAATCGTTTGCAGAGCGGCCGCGGATTGCCCTTGCGACAGCTGACAGCGGGCCAGCAACGCGACCGCCGAGGCCTGATCATCCAGCACATTGATGCCGCTCATTTCACTGCCCGTCCCGAATACATCGACCAGCCGTCGCACAGATTTCTCAAAACCCACGCACTGCCTGCCCTCTTCCATGGCGAGCTCATCCAGATCCATCTCGGTCTCGGCCGCGGAGAGTTTCTGCTTCGAGGCCTGCTCCATGGACATCGCTTTTTCGTAGAGCGCGCGGGCGCCGGTAAAATCTCCTCTCGCCATGGCTAGCTCGCCGAGATGCCTGGCGAGGTCAATTTCGTATTCCTTGGAACCGACTTGCTGAAGCCGTCCCCCCGCCTGGGTGAACGACTCTTGGGCGCCTTGAAGGTCGCCTTCCTGTTGCTGCAGAACGCCGATGTTGGATTCCGCCATAGCCTCGGTGTATTTGTTGCCCTGCGCCGATGCCAACTCCAGTACATCCCGATAGATTTTTGCGGCTTGCTCGACCTGGCCCAGCGCTGCCAATTCCGCGCCGACGTCAATCATCAGGCCGGTAGCGTCCTCCTTCTCACCCAACTGCTGAAGGATCGCCTGAGCTTTCTCATAAGAGCGTTTAGCGGCAAGATGGTCGCCTTGACTCGAGCGCGCAGTTGCGAGCTGAGTCATGACGGCGGCCTGGCCCGCAAGATGGCCGATTTCTTGCTCGAGGTGAAGAGCGCGCTCGTAGTAACCGACAGCCGCCCCTGTGTCGGACTCGGACATGATATCGCCGAGCACGCGCAGGACTTCCGCTTCTCCGCGCCGGTCTCCGGCGGCTGCGAGTATTTGCTGCGACTCCCGGCAATTCTTGAGGGCTTGCTCCTGCTCCCCGCGAATCCGTTGCATGGCGCACTGCCCGGTTCGCGCCCTAGCCAGCAACAGTAACTTCCCCTGTTGCTTGGCGATTTCCGCGGCCTGCGCAACCGCATCCTCCCTGTGCTTGAAATCGCCCAGAGATCTCCAGGCCTCGTATTCCGTGAGGCCGACGCGTGGATCGTTGCCCGCTGGCGCTGGCAAGCGGCGGAGCGCTTTTAACGTTGCAAAGGCATCGTCCGTTGCCAACACTTTGGTCTGTGCCGAGGCTAAGTGGAGTCCGTAATCCAAGTCGTCGGGGAACAGAACGAATAGCGTTTTATAAACCTCGACTGCCTTTGCCCAGTCGGTGGAAGCCATGCGGTATTGCCCTTCGACGGAAAGCTGGTCCTGGCGCGACAAACTGCCAGAATGCTGGAAAGCCTTCTCGGCCTCATCCCGCGACTTGGCGTCGTAGCCCAACACCGACCAAGCCTCGGCCAACGCCGAATGTGCGAGCGCATAGTCGGGATCGAGAGCGATCGCCTTTTCCAGCCGCTCTGTCGCGCCGATGGCATCGAACATGCGCAGCTTGGTCAATCCCTCGGCATAGAGCCGCGCCGCATCGCCGTCTTTCGGCAGAGACGCCCGCACCACCAGCGTCTCGGTGGGAGAGAGCCCGGAGATATTCAACTTTTGCCGAAGGCGCGCTCCAGCCTGCGAAACTAGGCCGAACAGCTCGGTCTGGGATCCCGTCTCCGCAATTTCGGCGACTGTCTCTCCCGAATTCCCGTTCTGCAGGCGCACATCAAAACGCACTTGCTTGTTGCCCTTGTCCCCCACGATCGAATAGACGCCCGACACGAGCAGGTCTGAGCCGAGGCTTCGGCCAATTCCACTGCCCATGCTTTTCGGCACCCCCGCGGCATTCGATAGCGACAGTTCCGCTTTGACGCGCGCCACGTCTTCCTGTGAAACAACCCTAAGCTGCTCTCCGGCGGCGAGTTCCGTATTGAGCATTTCCGCAAGCGCGGTGGAAAGCCACTCATCTTCCTTTTGGCCCGAGAGATTTTGAAAACCGACGATGGCGACGGAGCGCCGCGCCCGCACCGGTGCTGCCGCAACGGTTTTCAGCTGACTACGAGCAAAGATCGCGGAACCGAAACGCGAACGCAGCAAACCCACGCACAAAAGAACGGCAACAAGGACGAGCGTCATCCTCGCCAGCCTGCCAGACCGCAAACTCGGAGTGCTTGGAATGACAGGAACGGCGAGCGGCTCCGGGGAACCCTCGGCCATTGATTCCAGGCTGCGCGCCGGCTCCGCCAATACACTAACCGGCGCTGCGAACCGATATCCCCATGCCGGGACGGTTACAATATATGTGTGCGGCTGGGCGGTGTCGTCCAGCGCCTTCCTTGCGGCCGAAATGCTCTGGGAGAGGTTGTTCTCCTCGACCACCCGGTTCGCCCAAACCTCCCTGAGCAATTCGTCCTTCTTGATCAGGCGGTCGGAGTTCCGAACCAGCAGAAACAGCGTGTCGAAGGCCTTGCCGTAGAGCAAGATTTCTTGCTCATCCCGCAGCAGTATCCGTTTTCCAGGATCTAGGAGGAACGGCCCAAAACGGTAACGAAGTCCGGTTTCCATTACAAAACCGCATTTCAGATTTTTTTCAGAGCGATTTCAGCGATGCCTAAAGACGGCTCAGAGCTTGCCTTGTAAGAATCGCCCTTTGCAGCAGGGATCACGCTCCCGCAAATGTAGCACGATTTGGACCGTGGCCCAACACTATTGTAGACGGGTACGCCCAGGAGATTCCAAGAATATGCACAAGCATGCGCATCCGGCGCAAAGACCCAATGGGAGGACACGCGGAACAGCCGGGATTCGGCGGTCCCTGCGGCATTTTTCCCTTTGCTGTCAGCGTTTTGGGTCTCCAGGATTGGCACAATGCTTGCAGTCGTCACAGTTTCGGGCGCAGAAGGTGGGGACAACCAGTCTGGCGAAGGTGTTCACCCTGACCAACACTCAGACAAAGGCGACGCTGGACAACATCGCCCTCACGACGACCGGCGACTTCGGCGTCTCCGGAACAACCTGCGGGACAAGCCTGAACCCGCAGGGCATCTGTGTGATCAGCGTGGTGTTCACGCCGACCGCGACGGGAACGAGGACGGGGACACTGACAGTGAGCGATAGCGCCATCCATAGCCCGCAGACTTCGAGTCTTACGGGGACCGGCAAGTAAGATCGTTGTTAGCGTCATCGCAAGCCCCGCAGAAAGGGCAGTCTGAAGTGGAAGCCACGAATTACCGATGCAGATTTTTGATGATGATTTGGGAGGTAATGAAGATGGTAGTCGGACGATCGATGTTCCTGGCCGTAGCTTTCGCGCTAACTTTCGGTCTCTTGTTCCTCGCTGTACCCCTCAATGCCGCACGGAAGGAAACGGTGTTGCACAGCTTCACGGGCGGCAGCGACGGTGGCCAACCCTATTCGAGCGTCACTCTCGATGGGGCTGGAAACGTGTACGGCACGACCTACGGAGGCGGCGCCTACGGTGGAGGCACGGTTTACGAACTCACGCCCAGCAAGAACGGCAATTGGAGAGAGAAAGTGCTGTATAGCTTTTGTTCCCAAGGCGGCAGCAGTTGCACGGACGGTGGACAACCGATGGGGCAACTGATTTTTGATTCCGCCGGGAATTTGTATGGCACAACCATGGCAGGCGGCGCCAACCTTGGCGGTATCGTGTTTGAACTGGTGCGCGGAAAGAACAACACGTGGACCGAGAACATTCTGTATAACTTCTGTTCCAATTCCTGCATTGATGGGGCCGGACCCGAGGCCGGCGTGACTTTCGACAAAGTCGGAAACCTCTACGGCACCACTTACTATGGCGGGCTGCTTAGCGGGGGCGTGGTCTACCAGCTTGTACCGGGGCAAAGCGGCAGTTGGACTGAGAACCTTCTCTACACGTTCTGCGAAATCGGATCTCTCTACTGCGAGGATGGAAATTACCCGATGGGAGGCGTTGTTCTTGACACAGCCGGGAACGTGTATGGCACAACGTCATCTGGCGGCCTACATAATGTCGGCGCGGTGTACCAGCTTACACCTGGTGCTGGCGGGGCATGGACTGAAACTGTTCTGCACAGCTTCGGCAGCAATAACGACCAGCTTTACGACGGAATTAGCGCTTACGCCAGTCTGCTGTTGGATGCACAGGGAAATCTATACGGGACTACCGGCTACGGCGGAAATGGCAATTCAGGTACGGTCTTTGAGCTTTCGCCCGGCCAGGATGGCGCATGGACCGAGAACGTGTACAGCTTGCCCTATGCCACCCAAACAGGGTACGTACCTGACGGTAGCGTAGCATCTGACGCCAAGGGGAACTTATACACGACAGCCTTCTGGGGTGGCGCGTACCAGGGTGCATGCCCCTACTTCTACGGGGGGCAGGGTTTTGGCTGCGGCGTCGTCTTCGAACTTACGAAGTCCGCCGGCAATTGGAAACAAGAAATCCTCTACAACTTCAAGCCCACCAATGATGCGCAAAATCCCATCAGTGGCGTAACCCTGGATTCGACTGGGAATTTGTACGGTACGGGAATTGAAGGAGGCGCACACGGTTATGGTGCAGTTTATGAGATCACCAAGTAGCGGTTGCGACCGGATTCGGCCGGGCGCCGCCTATGGCGGTTGCAAAGGTATGTTCGGGTCTTCCCGCAGTTCTTATTAGGAGATGGGATCATGTCCAGCAATAAGAGATTATCGAGATGGTTGATGGCCGTGCTGACTGCGGTGATAGCACTTTTAATGTTAGCGGCATCGGGATTTGCCGCCGGCGCCCAGTTTCAGGTGCTGGGGTACCTCGGTCAGACCGCCATCGACGCGAACGGACCCACCTACGGGTTGGTTGTGGACAAGGTGGGGAACCTATACGGGCAATCGTACGGGGGCGGCACTACGGGCGGCGGCACCGTCTATGAGTTTTCCCCGCAACCCAACGGACTTTGGGCAGACACGATACTTTGGGACTTCTGCACTGCCCCCTACTGCTACGACGGAGTCTATCCATCGGCCAATCTGATTTTCGACTCCGCTGGGAATATGTATGGGACGGCGAGCTATGGCGGTACCGGCGAGTATGGCGTTGTCTTCGAGCTCACGCCCGGCCCCGGCATCACCTGGGCCCAGAAGGTGCTCTACAACTTTCAGAACAATGGTAAGGACGGAGTGAATCCTAACGATACCCTGGTCTTGGATTCGTCCGGCAATTTGTATGGGACGTGCGGGACCGGCGGCAAATATGGATACGGTATCGTCTTCCGCCTGACGCCGCGGAAGAGTGGCACTTGGAATGAGCACATCTTGTACAGTTTCAAGGGCAACGGGGATGGAAACAACCCTCAAGGCGGCGTCGTGCTCGACGCGGCCGGCAATGTCTATGGGATGACTCAGAACGGTGGCTCCTCCGGCTTTGGCAACGTCTTCGAACTGGAGAACAACGGCGGCAAATTCACCGAAAGAGTGATCCACAACTTCTGCGCATCGGGTAGTACCATCTGCCACGATGGAGCCTTTCCTGTCTCCCCCCTGACTATCGACGCGGCCGGGAACCTGTACGGTACCTCTACCATTGGCGGGTCCTCGGGTTTGGCCTGTGACACGAGGGGTTGCGGCACGGTGTTTGAACTCTCACTGCAAGCGAACAGCAAATGGAAGTTAACGGTGCTGCACAACTTCCAACCGGGATATGACGGGATTTACCCCAGCAGCGGCCTGACCTGGGATGCGGCCGGGAACTTGTATGGGGAGACATCGAGTGGCGGCGGCGACAATTTTGGGACCATTTTCGAACTCACACCAGGGCCAAGCGGGAAGTGGAAACTGAACACGCTCTACTACTTCACCGGTACCAGCGATGGGTCCGCGCCCTCCGGGGGGTTGGCCTTCGATTCATCCGGGAATCTGTACGGAACGTCCGTTGGGGGAGCTCCGTGGCAATATGACCCCGGCGCAACAATCTTTGAGCTCACGCCGTAGTACGGAGTGGAAAATTCGCATCGACCAACGTGTCTTTCATCAATGCGTGAGTTGTACAACGGTCCTAAGGAGAAATTATGATTCGAAGACTAGGGAAATTCTTGCTTGCGGGGTTGGCCGTTCTGCCGATCGTAAGTGTTGTCTGTCAGGCGCAGGCACAGCGCGCGATGACGCGCCACGTGCGCGAAGTGACTCAGGATGGGCGGGCTCAATCCGCCGGGCGCCTTCCTGCGGCGCAGGTTGTGCGTATTGTCCTGGTTTTGCCCCTGCGCCACGAACCAGAGCTGCAGAACTTCATCCAGAGACTCTACGATCCTTCCAACTCTTCCTCCCGGTACTTCCTCAGCGTGGATGAGTTCACCGCCAGATTTGGCCCCAGTCAGGAGGACTATGACGCTCTAATTCGCTTTGCGGAAGCGAATGGTCTTATAGTGGTCGGCACCTCTCGCAATCGCCTCGATCTGGATGTGGAAGCGCCGGTGGCAAACATTGAAAAAGCGCTCCATCTGACCATGGGCGTCTATCAGCACCCCACAGAGAATCGGACTTTCTATGCCCCCGACCGCGAACCCACCTTGGACCTGCCGTTTCCTCTCTGGCGCATCGCGGGCTTGGACAACTATTCGATTCCGCATCCTCTTTATAGCCACCAGAATTCGAATGCCAAGTCCAACGCCACATTCGGATCCGGTCCCGGCGCTTCTTTCCTTGGCAGCGACATGCGGGTGGCGTATTACGGCGGATCTCTGACGGGTCACGGACAGTCGTTGGGCCTGCTTGAGTACTATGGCACCGACTTGGCAGACTTGGACACCTACTATAGGAACGTCGGGCAAACGGAAAGCGTCCCAGTCACAGTTCTTTCCACCGACGGTACTCCCACTAGCTGCTATTTTTCAAAGGGCTGTGACGACACGGAACAGACGTTGGACATGACCCAGGCCTTGGGCATGGCACCGGGGATGTCGAACCTGGTCATGTATGTGGGCTCTACCGATGCCGCCATCTTTAACGCCATGGCCACCGCCAGTCCGCTGAACAATCAATTGAGCTCGTCGTGGAGTTGGTCCCCGGCCGACCCCAATACTGACGATCCCTACTTCGAGGAATTTGCAGCCCAAGGGCAGAGCTTGTTCCAAGCCGCCGGCGACGAAGCTGCTTGGGGTCTCCTTACCTCGGACGTTTTTCCGTCCGACGATGACTATGTCACGTCGGTCGGCGGGACAGACCTGACGACAGCCAGCCAGGGTGGTCCGTGGAGTTCGGAGACAGGATGGACCTACAGTGGAGGGGGTATTTCTCCTGATAATTTTGCCATCCCTTCCTGGCAGGTGGCTACGGCGAGCGGATGTTCGGACTGCTCGCAGACTTATCGAAATGGCCCAGATGTTGCGGCCAACGCGAACTGGACTTTCTATGTTTGCGCCGACCAGATCCCCTGTACGGAAAATGAGTACGGTGGTACCAGTTTTGCGGCGCCGATGTGGGCTGGTTACATGGCGCTGATCAATCAACAGGCCAGCGCTAACGGGAATCCGGTGGTCGGTTTTGTCAATCTGGCCCTTTACGACATCGGATTGAGTGCGAACTACAACACCGATTTGCATGACATCACCAGCGGCGACAACGGCTTCTCCGCAACCACCGGATACGACTTGAATACCGGGTGGGGGAGCCCGAACGGCTCCGGTCTTATTACCGCATTGGCGGGAGCCGGAGTGCCGTCCATCGAGTTGTCAGCGTCGCCTTCGTCGGTCACCGTGGCTCGAGGAAATTCTGGTGCGGTCACGATCACGACGACAGTGACCGGCAGCTTTGACTCGAAGATCGCTCTCTCGGGCAAAGGTACGGGAACTAGGAGCTTCAGCCCACGCCAAATCGCGGCACCGGGCAATGGAACTTCGACCATGACGATCAAGGTCGGCGACAAAGCCCCACTTGGCAACCACACGATCACAATCACGGCAAAGGGAGGGGGCACAACGCAGACCACGACGGTCACGCTCGATGTTACTAGATAGCGACACAATAGTCAGCCTCCGTCAAATGATGTTACGAGAAGGATCGAAAGTGCTTTGGGCAAGAGGCGTGCACTTTGTATCGGAATGGCAAGATTTGGATTTCGAGCGTCAGACGATTCACGTCCGGCGCACATGGCTCGATGGACGGATTGGGCAGCCTAAAGCGAACGCCAGGGGCCAGCCTGTGGCCATGGGTGCGGCGTTGGCGGACATCATGAAGAGGTGGCGCCAAGAAACCGCTTATGCCAAACCGAGTGACTGGGTTTTCGCATCGGCAAGGCTTCGGCGTAAAAAGCCCCGGACCGGTTCCGTGATGGCGCAGGATTACCTCCGGCCGGCTGCACTCAAGATGGGGATATTGACAGTGAATGATCGGCGCCGCTTTGGATTCCTCTCGTCGCTCACGCTACCGATCGCCCGATGGACATCTGGCCTTGAGCATTGATGTTGAACGAACTTGTCTCGTAGATATTCTTCGGCTCGGAGTCCGTCAGTAAGCGTCCGGTTGCGACCGTCTCGACATCGTTATAAATAAGAGCCATGCTCGCGAAGTGGGCATTTCGGATAGGTGTCCACTTGGAGGGGAGATGGACACTTCCCAGCAAGTAGCAGTCATTCCCAGGGACAAAACAGACAAGCAAGGCGCCACGGCAGCGACGGAGCATCGCGGAGAAGCGTCGGATGGTGGAAGAGACACTGGCCCCGGGTGCGTCGGTGGCGCGAGTAGCGCGAGCCCACGGTGTGAACGCCAATCAGGTGTTTGGCTGGCGGCGCCTTTACTTGGCGGGACGACTTGGGGAACCGAAGGCAGGGATCAAGTTGTTGCCGGTGCGAGTGAGCGAGAGCAAGTCGGCGCCGGTTGTGGTCGAGCCTCGCGTCACGGATTTTTCCCCACCACAACCGGGCACGATGCACATTGAGCTGCGGCAGGCCCAGGTGCGGATCGAGGGGGACGCCGATCCCGCCTTAGTACGCGTGTTGCTGGAGTGCCTGCGGGGATGATCGGTCCGCCGACGAACACGCGAGTTTGGATTGCCGCGGGCATTACCGACTTGCGGCGGGGCTTCACCGGGCTGAGCGCACTGGTGCAGACGAAGCTGGAGCAGAGTCCGTTCTCCGGGCAGGTGTTTGTGTTTCGTGGGCGGCGCGGCGATTTGATCAAGGTGCTCTGGTTCGATGGCGATGGTTTGTGTTTGTTCGCGAAGCGGCTGGAACGGGGGCGCTTCGTATGGCCGCAAACCACGAGTGGCACGGTTTCTCTGACGCGGGCCCAGTTATCGATGCTGCTGGAAGGCATTGATTGGCGGCGACCAGAGCGCACGTGGGAGCCGCAGTTGTCGGTGTAACCGGCGAGATTCTTTCCACAACTTTTTTGTGCACGCGCTGGATGAAAACGCGCGAGTTCATGCGATACTCCGCGCGTGTCAGTGGTGACGCTGCCCGATCTCAACACTCTTCCCGTAGATGCGCTGCTAGCACTGATCCTGGCACAGCACGAGCAACTGATCTCGCGAGAGCGCGAGATCGAGCATCTGCAGCTGCTGCTGGTCAAACTCCACCGCATGCAGTTTGGTCGGAAGTCGGAGAAGCTACAGCGGCAGATCGAGCAGTTGGAGTTGCGGCTGGAGGAGTTGGAATCGAGGCGCAGCGAGGAAGAGTCCAACGCGGCGGGACCGACTCCCGTCTCCGACTCCTCGACTCCAATCCCAGCGAGACCGACGCGCCGCGAACTGCCCTGTCATCTTCCACGGCAAACGCGCCGGCACGAGCCGCAAGAAACCGTGTGCCCGCAATGCTAGGGGGAGTTGCGCAAGTTAGGCGAAGATGTCTCGGAGATGCTGTAGTACGTGCCCGCCAGCTTCGTGGTGATCCGGCATGTACGTACCAAGCTGAGTTGCACGAAGTGCGACTGTATTGTGCACGCGGAAACGCCAAGCCGTCCGATCGAGCGCGGGATAGCTGGGCCGGGACTGTTGGCGCATGTGTTGGTGTCGAAGTACTGTGACCATCAACCGCTGTATCGGCAATCGGAGATCTACGCGCGGCAAGGGGTGGAACTGGAGCGCTCGACGATGGCCGACTGGGTCGGCGCAAGCAGTCGATTGCTGCAGCCTCTGGTGGAAGCGCTGCGCCGCTACGTGACGGCCGCCGGCAAACTGCACGCCGACGACACGCCGGTGCCGGTATTGGCGCCCGGCCAGGGGAAGACCAAGACGGGGCGCTTGTGGACCTATGTTCGCGATGATCGTCCTGCAGGCGATACCGCCGCACCCGCCGTATGGTTCGCCTACTCCCCCGATCGCAAAAGCGAGCATCCGGCGCAACATCTGGAAAAGTTTCGGGGGACGCTGCAGGCGGATGCCTACGCAGGATTCAATCAGCTCTATGCAGATGGCCGCATCCAACCAGCTGCTTGCTGGGCGCACGTGCGGCGTCATTTTTACGATCTGGAACAGACGCACAGTTCGCCGGTGGCGCGGGAAGTGCTGCAGCGGATCGGCGCACTGTATGGAGTCGAAGAGCCGATTCGCGGTCGACCGCCGGACGAACGCCGTGCCGTCCGCCAAGCACAGGCCACACCATTGCTGGAGTCTCTGCGACGATGGTTCGAAGCGACCTTGTCGAAGCTCTCGCGCAAGTCGGAGACGACGGTGGCGATTCGATATGCGCTTTCGCGCTGGGACGCGCTGACGCGTTATTTAGAAGATGGCCACATCGAGATCGACAACAACGCCGCCGAACGCTCTTTGCGCGGCGTAGCTCTCGGACGGAAGAACTACCTGTTTGCTGGATCGGATGTGGGCGGGGAACGCGCAGCGAGGATCTACAGCCTAATCGGTTCGGCGAAGCTCAATGGTCTCGATCCCGAAGCCTATCTGCGCGAAGTGCTGATCCGCATCGCCGACCATCATCAACCGCATCAAGGAGCTATTGCCCTGGAACATCAGCTCCGCTCCTCAGGAAGTGTTCACTTAACCTTCGGTCCGGTCGGTAACGACGCCAGTCTTCTGCCCTACGATTTTTTCTCCATTGGAACTTATGGAAGCCCTGTTCCGTAAAAAGCAGTTGGGGGGCACATCGATGACAGCTCAAGAAATGACCCCAATACGACGTGATCCTCAGACACTGCCGGCGGACTCGACAACCAAGCGAATTTTCATTGGTCCGAATGGCTTGCGCGCGGGATGGCGACTGCTAATCTTCATGGCGATCGTAATGGCAATGTCGGCCGTAGCGCGAATGATCATTAAGCGCTTCTTCCCGGACGCACTGGATCCGGCGCAATTGACATCTATGAGAATCATTGTGCCGGATCTACTTGTCTGCTTCATCTTGGCGGTCGCGGCCTGGACCATGAGCAAAATTGAAGGCCGCAGGCTGGGCCAATATGGCCTTCCCAGGAGCGAAGCGCTGAGGAAAAACTTTTGGATAGGAGCATTGATAGGCCTGCTCGCTACCAGCGGTACGGTGCTTGCGATTTTCGCGCTGCATGGCGTGAGGTTCACAAGTGCGGCGCTGGATACTCCGGAGATGCATGGCGCCGCGATTTTGACCGCGGCGGCCGCCTGGGCACTGGCATTTTTGCTCGCCGGTTTGGCCGAAGAATTTTTGTTTCGCGGATACGCGCAGTGCACACTGACGACTGGCATGGGATTCTGGCCAGCCGCATTTTTGCTCTCGGGTTTATTCGGGCTGGTTCACGCGACCAATGGCGGAGAAGCCGTTTTGGGAGATCTGTCGGTGGTTTCGTTCGGTTTGTTGTTGTGCTTGTTTCTCCGCCGAACTGGAAATTTATGGTGTGCGGTCGGCTTTCACCTGGGATATGACTGGGGTCAGACGTTCTTGTACGGTGTTCCAAATAGCGGCTTACTACCCTCCCAGAATCTTCTCAACGCATCGTTTAGTGGGCCGCGCTGGCTGACCGGCGGAACAGTCGGGCCTGAGGCCAGCATCTTTTGCCCGATCGTCTTGGCCATTGTGGCAATCGTATTCAGCTTGAAATACCGCGACGCGCGATATCGACCGTTAAGCGCGCCGTCAGCTTCCTGAGTCGAGCCACAGAGAACGCAGAAGATCTCAATCTGGTCAATGGCTGGGATAGAGACCCGACGCGCCGGCGGTAGGTGGAGGTTACCAAGCCCGCTCTTGCGATTGCGAGTTGCGGTTCTCATTTCCACCATGGCTACGTTTTCGAAGGCCCCCTAGAATGCCGGACCGCCGAATTTCCTAGGTCCGGGAGTCACTGCCCTGGAACATCAATCCCGCTCCTCGGGAAGTGTCCACTTAGCCTTTTCGTTGACACTTAGCAATACGGTGGAACCCGGACGCTTACCCAACTCAGCGGTAGCGCTCAAGAACTAAAGCGCTTTCTTCCGGACGTGGTGATCGACCTTGTCATCAGTTCACGTGCGCAGGCCGAAGAACTGATGAACATCTTTCGTGGCGCGACCCAACGCGTCGTCATGCTGAGCAGCATCGATGTGTACCGTGCAGTGGGTATTTCGCACGGTACAGAGAGCGGACCGCTGCAAGAGGTTCCCCTCACGGAAGAATCGGAGCTGCGACGCTGTTTGCATCCATACCCACCGGAGAACTGCAGCTCTTGCGTAAGATCCTCGCCTGGGTGACGGACGATTATGACAAGATTCCCGCCGAGCGCGTTGTCATGAACGACCCTGAACTTCCCGCTACGGTACTCCGGCTGCCGATGGTGTATAGACCCGGCGATCCACTCCCGCGGTTTTATCCGGTGATTAAGCGAATTTCCGACGGTCGGCGCCATATTATCTTTCCTGAGACGCAGGCAGTATGGCGCTCGCCGCGGGGCTACGTGGAGAACGTGGCTGCAGCCATTGCGCTGGCTGCGACTGATGATCGCGCAGCGCGACGGATCTATAACGTGTGCGAGGAGCCATCGTTTAGCGAACTCGAATGGGCGCGAAAAATCGCCACGGCGATGCGGTGGGAAGGGAATTTCGTCCTCTTGCCCACTGAGCGCACGCCGCGGCACTTGCTAAAGCCGGGCAACTTTGGGCAGCACTGGACGGTAAAGTCGACACGCATCCGCGAGGAACTGGCATACGAGGAAGCGGTAACGATTGAGGAATCAATCCGTCGAACAATACGCTGGGAGCGAGAACATCCGCCGATCGCCGCTCTCCCCGAACAGTTCGATTATGCGGCAGAGGATGCGGCGGTAGCAGGCGACCGCTGATGAACTCGACAACCGAGCCGCATTCTCACGAAGAAGCCGAAATCGACGTTTTTCCGCATCCTGCTAGATCGGAAAGCTCGCTTCTCTGGCTCAAACTCTTAAGCGACGTAGCCAACGATGATTCAATCCCGCCGATTCTGCGACTGGGCGACGGGCAAATGCCATCCTCGGTATATCGCCATCACTCGCAGCCAGAGGCAAAGTAGTGCGCCCACCGTCAACACCACAAAAGCCGGGTAATGCAATTCATATCCGATCACTACTACAACGCCAGCGGCTAGCGCAGCAACTGCATAAATATCCGCCTCAAGCACCGTCGGCGTTTGGTTGACAAGCACATCGCGCAATATGCCACCACCAATCCCGGTTAGCACTCCCATAAAAATCGCCATCACCGGATTGAGCCCCGCGATGAGCGCCTTTTGTGTGCCGGCGACGGCAAACAGGCCGAGTCCCGCGGCGTCGAATAACAACACCAGCCTGCGACGTTTATCGATGTTGGGATACCAGAAGAACGTCACCAATCCGGCCAGAAGAGAGACCCCGAGATAGCGCCAGTCGCTGATGGCCGCTGGTGGCACCGCGCCAATCAGCACATCTCGTGTGATCCCACCGGCATTACCGGCTGCAAACGAGAGTGCCATCAGACCGAACAGATCGAAACGGCTTTTGACACCCGCTGCCGCACCGCTGAGTGCGAAAACGAATGTGCCAAGAAGATCCACCGCATCCAGAAAGGGACCCGCTAGTTGGTGCCCGTGCATCAGGATGTTGTTCACGAGGCCAACCATGCATGCGCCGCAACAACCAGGGCCTTCACACCTGTCTCCAGAGTTGGGTGGATCACCGGTGCAAAGCGCGGATTGTGGTTGGTCGGTAGCGAATTGAGCGTGCCATCCTTCTTCGCCTCGTCATATACCTCAGGATCGTCACCGCCAAAGAACCAAAACACCGCTGGAACATGCCACTCCGCCCCAAAGCATCCGAAATCCTCGCTCGCCATCGTAGGTTTAGTTTGCTCTACGGAGCCGTCAGGGAAGTTTTGGCGAAACGCGTCAACGACCTTGTCTGTCGCATCGACATCGTTTGTTACCAATGAATAGCGGTCCAGTGGAGTGATCTCCGGTACCTTCGGCGCACCTGAAGCTGCTGCTTCGGCATTCACAATTCGTTCAATCGCTGCAAGCACATGTTTGCGGATCCCCTCATCAAAGGTGCGCACGTTTAACTTGATAATCGCCTCGTCAGGAATAACATTCTCTTTCGTGCCCGCCTGCAGCACCCCAATCGTCACCACAGCGGAATCTGTTGGAGCGACTTCTCGCGAGACGATAGTTTGAAGCCTCATGACGGTGGAGGCGGCCATGACTACAGGGTCAACGCTCGCTTCTGGCATTGAGCCATGCGCACCACGCCCAAACAAACGAATTTGGAGGCTGTCAGCAGCGGAGGTCACAACTCCTGTACGCCAATCGAGGTGCCCAGACGGCAAGCTCATGACGTGTTGCCCGAGTACGACGTCGGGCTTCGTAAAACGTTTGAAGAGCCCGTCGTCAATCATGGCTTGAGCGCCCTGTGCCGTCTCTTCCCCTGGTTGAAAGACTGGCATCAACGTTCCATGCCAGCTATCGCGGCTCTTGGAAAACAGCGAGGTCGCCCCAATCAAACAGGCCACGTGCATGTCGTGCCCGCAGGAGTGCGCCACTGGGACAGTCTTGCCATCAGCGCCTGTCGCTGTAACCGTACTCGCATAGGGGAGACCAGTATCCTCCTTGATGGGCAACGCATCCATGTCAGCGCGCAGCATTACGGTTGGGCCGTCTCCGTTGCGCAATATACCGACAACTCCCGTCTTGCCGACTCCTGTGGTGACCTCAAAGCCGTTGGCCTTAAGATGATCCGCAGCAATCTGAGCGGTTCGTGTCTCGTGCATCGACAATTCGGGGTGGGCATGGATGTCTTTGTAGACAGCCACTAGTTCTGGAAGCAACGTGGCAAGACTTCCAAGGATTTCTGACAGCTTGGTCTCGCTCATGAAGTTAGTCTCCTTAAGCCAAATCGCCACGACATGAGTCGGGTCGTAAGTTAGCGACAACTACTGTTGTTAGCGTTGGGAATTGCCAGGAACGTAATGCTTGCGGGCGCGAAACTGATGCGCCCTGAGGGCATTGGCTGACCCACGAATTCCGGAACGCCGCCATCACTATTCAGCTGAAGAGTCTTCCCGTTGAGCTGCACTTCTCTGTCTTGAAGTTCTTGGCAGTCAGCGTGTAGCGCTCTGCCTCGGGGACCAATGTGACTTCATGGACTCGTTGTGCGTCGGCATTGATAACCAGGAGCGCGACGCCACCGGAATGGTTCCGCAGACAGTGCGCATAAGCATAAAGATTCGGACGTGATGGTATTTGTGGATCGAGAACTGTCGTACCCATGAGGCGTCGCCAAATCAAAGCGGGCCAGTAATTCGGACGTGGTGCGAATGTATTCTCGTCTAACAGGCCATAGTCGCTTGACGCCAGTGTGTTGTGCATAATCACTTTCACGCTACGCTGGGCGAGGCTTGCATGTTGAACAAGATATCGGAAGGTGTCCAGAAAAGTCGACGCCCAGGGGTTTCCACCGCAGGCTGCATCGGCGGTTTCCGTAATCCAGAGCGATTTGCCTGGTTCGAACTTGTCGCGAAGGTCCGTGTAGAATGTGCCAATCTTTTCCGGTCGCGAGAGCCAGTCTTGAGAAAGTGCCGCTGCTGCCGTTGTCTGTGATGATGCGCCCATGCTTGCACACCGCTGCGAAATAGCGGCATAGATATGGTACGAAAAAACGTCAAATACCGGACCGGATGCACGGAGCAGATCTTCGGATTTCAACACTCCGCCGGCCATTGGTATCGCGAACGGTCCCTCGCCCACTGAACCTGGACCGAGAAATAGTGTGTCGGGTGCTGTTTTCCGAAGGAACGAACGGAACACCTCGACGTCGCGGGCATAGCTTGCGGCATCGTATCCTTTCGGTGCGCCGCCCATCGCTGCAAATGTCGGCTCATTCATGAATTCGCTTGCCGCGATTCGTCCTCCAACAGATTTTGTGTACTCAAACAATTCCCGAGCCTGCTCGGAGGTCCACACGCCTTGCGCATCACGGGGTCCTGGCCCGGTTGCCACGGACGTGACGATCTCGGCATTGACCGCATGAGAAAAATCAATGACACCTTTCCATTCCTGTCGGGTTAGGACTCCGCTGAAACCTGCTGGGGCGTTAGCTGGGGCGGCGTTATCCGAATCCTTAAAATAAGCGCTATTGGCCCACGTACCGCTGACTCGCACATATGCGGGGCTTAACGCAGCTGCCAGTTTTCGCAATCGCGGATTTGACAGATCAATGGGCGCTCGATATCGATAGAGGTTCGGGTCTATGCCCGCCGGAGTGAAACCTGCCTGAGGGGCGGGTCCCTGTGCTTTGCTTTCGTTCTTGGTGTTCGCGTATGGTTTCCAAAATCTTCCGCCGATGACCTCCACCATTTCAATGTTATAGGACTGAAATCGTTCATCGACCGTGCCTATGGTTGGCATCTTGGCCGGATCGAATGACGCAACCTGTGCCATGAATCGTGTTGCTAGAAACACGACGGCCACTGTGGGGAAAGCTGCCGCTATGTGCATTCTCGAAGCGTTGCTTCTCTTCATTCCATCACCTCCATCGGAGGCCGAGGTACTGTCCTAATTCGCTCCTACCGCGCTACAGAAGTGGCACGCGGATTGCCGTGTTCACTGAGTTAGGATGTAACATACCGCGCCTTGCTGCCCCTCGTTAAGACAGGATATTCCGATGGGAGTGCCTGTGATCTTTTGGAATCCCATCCCCGGCGTGAAGGATTGCACAGTAGCCTTGCCTTGAGCCTTCACCGTAGGGGTATGGAACAGCACAGCGCCAAGTGTGAAACCTACCAAAACCGCCGCTACCCAGCTAAATGATCTCATTGACACTCCTCCATATTACTTTTTAGTTAACACACGGAACCGGGGAAACCACAATGGATAGTGGTCAAGAGGCGAGATGCTCGTCAAGGAAAATATATTTCATGAGTTTTCAAGAGGTTGGGAATTTTTCTTCTTTACTGAAGAGAAGAGTTACGGCCAACGTTCCTTCCACGCGCACACAAGCCCCCAACTCGAACGCTCGGTCAAAGTGCTTCCGCGTCGCCAAGGGTGCCAAGCTCTCACGATCCCTCTCGAAGCGAGTAGCTCCTTCCAAATCTAGGCTGAGAGACTCGCCATCATGCCTTGAGAACTTCATCAAGAGATTGTCACTCAAACTATCGAGGCGCAGCCACAATTCAAGATTGACGCGCCCTGACTGCACCAACACAAGGCAGAAGTTTCCAAGCTGTGGCTCTATATCGGAAAGGAACTCTTTCTTAGATCGTTCCATGACAGAGGCTCTCCTCAGAATTTGCGGCCCAGTAGAGGGGCTCTACTGGGCCAAAGCCCTTAACTTAACAAAGTCGCAAGCGGCCAAATCTCCGACGCAATCCCCGCAGCCATCGCAGGCGTCACGCGCAGCGACGAATGCACGCGGCAGAAATTATAGTGCGCGAAGTGCAAAGCGCAAGCCGCCTTCAGGTTCGCGAGCTTCTTCGAGAAAGCGTTCGTGAGCCGCGTGAACCGCCGCATCTGCATCCGCATGGTCAAGTTCTGCCGCTCGACATGCGACGTGCATATCCGGCTCTCATCCGGTCGCCCATCCACGATCTTGGATATGACCTCCGAGATTCCTGGTGGGGAGTACCTCGCTTCGGGCGTGTCGTGCTGCCCGTAGTCGCCGAACATCTTGATAAGCTGCGCGAAGTCTGCCTGTCCCGCGAATATCCCTTGGATGGAGCGGTAGAAGTGATAGCCATCCGTGGTGATCTGGAACCGCTCCGCATCAAGGCGCTTCTTTAGCTCCCACAGGAATTCAATCGTGGTGTCGCGTGACCGTTTGCCGACGAGGTAGCAGGGCACCAGCTTGGTCTCTTCGTCCATTGCTATGTACACCCATTGGCTACCGATCTCTGGCGACCGATCCTCTTTAGCGATGCGGCGATCCTTCTTGCCCACGTAGCACCAAATTTCGTCGCACTGCACGAATCCACAGTGCAGTTCGTCACAGCAAAGAGGCGTAAACTGCTCACGTGCTTCCGATTAGTAGAAGCGGCCATGCACTCTCTGGAGTCTCGGACGCCGCCCAGTTTCAAGGTGACGCATGTCTAGCCACAAAACGATTACCATCTCAAAAAATGGACCTTACATCGTTTCCGGTTCGGTGTCACTCAGGCTTGAGACAATCGGAGTTGACGCCGCGGGCGAGTCAACTGAGTGGGTTGAGGGTAATGCTTTCCCGGCATCCACGCAATATGCGCTCTGCCGCTGCGGAAATTCGAATAAGAAACCGTTCTGCGACGGCACGCATTCCAAGATCGGTTTCGACGGGACCGAAACTGCTAGTCGAAAGTCCGTCGCGGAGCAGGCGCAAGTGCTCGAAGGGCCGTCGATGCAACTCGCCGATGCCGAGGTCTTGTGCGCGTTCGCGCGCTTTTGCGATCCACACGGCCAGGTTTGGAATGAGGTGAAAGACACCGATGATCCCAAGGTGCGAGAGCAGTTTCTCCAGCAGGTGGGTAACTGCCCTTCCGGTCGATTGATCGCGGTTGACAAACACGACGGAAAATCAATCGAGCCGAAACTGCCACATTCAATCGGATTGATTGAGGATCCGGCGCAAAAGTGTAGCGGTCCGTTGTGGGTTCGTGGAGGTATCGCGCTCGTCGGCGCTGATGGCCAAGCCTACGAAGTTCGCAATCGCATGACACTGTGCCGCTGCGGCAAGTCCGAGAACAAACCTTTCTGTAACGGAGCGCATGCAGCCGACCCCAAGTTTCGCGATGGACTGGTCTGAACCCAGAGCTTTCTCACAGGGAGGCTCGCCGGCGGAACAGTACTCGCATATGCCCAAGGGAGGCGGCTTGACAATCCCAGCTCAGAGAAGAGTTGGCTCGGAAGACAGGCCCTCTACCCAATGTTTTAGTGGCCTAAGCTGAGAGCCAGTCACATATAGAGTGAAGCCCCGGCGGGTTCGTATTTTTGGAGGATCACATGACGCAGAACAATCTTGAGCTCATGCGGACACTCGACGATTCGTGGAACGCACAGGACTGGGATACGTTTGAAAAGCGCCATTCGAAGGACACCACCGTCTTTTGGCCTGGTCAGCCCGAGCCCACAAGAGGGCGCGACAATCACAAGGCGGAGTCCATCAAATTTTTCAAGACGTTCCCCGACAATCATCTGATTAATTATCCCTATAAAGTGGAGATTGCTCAGGGCGAATGGACGTGCACTGTGGCGGATTTCAGGGGAACGATGACAGGTCCGATGACGATGCCAGGCGGAACGGTGATCCAGCCCACGAACAAAAGTTTTCACGTGGATTTCTGTACCGTTGCGCGCTGGAACGAACAAGGTCAGATCGTGGAAGAGAATCTTTTTTACGATCTCATGGGCATGCTGAAGCAAATAGGCCTGATGCCGACCCAAGAGAAAAAGGCGGCGTAACGACGAGCGATCCAACAATGGCCGAGCGGATGCCAGCGTTGTTCATTGGGCACGGGAATCCGATGAATGCGCTGCTGGTGAACCCTTATACGCAGCGGTGGGCATCGATCGGCACGACTCTGCCGAAGCCGAAAGCAATACTTTCAGTGTCGGCCCACTGGTACATCGAAGACGCAGCCGTCACCGTGAGCACCGCGCCGAGGACGATCCACGATTTCGGCGGCTTTCCGCGCGAGCTATATCAGGTGCAATATCCCGCGCCCGGTGACCCCGACCTCGCTGCGCGCGTCCAGAAATTGCTTGCTCACGTGCCGGTGCGTCGCGACGACCGCTGGGGTCTCGACCACGGTACTTGGTCGGTTCTGCGCCACGTCCATCCACAAGCCGATATTCCAGTGGTTCAACTCAGCATTGATGAAACGCAACCGCCCTCATTCAATTACGAAGTCGGCAAGCGCCTGGCGCTCTTACGAGAAGAAGGCATTCTCATCCTCGGTAGCGGCAACATCGTGCACAACCTGCATGCCTATGCTTGGGGACGGCACGCACCGGAGCCGTACGATTGGGCGATTTCGTTTGAAACTCGAGTCCGCGAGCTGCTCCTCGCGGGAGACTATAACCCTCTCGTGAATTACGAGGATCAACTCGGCAGTGAAGCGGAACTAGCAGTGCCCACGCCGGACCATTATGTGCCGCTGCTTTACGTTGCCGGCACTCGCACATCATCCGAGCCGATCACATTTCCTGTTGAGGGCGTAGATGGGGGTTCGGTCTCAATGCTCGCAGTGCAAGTGGGCTGATTAAAACTGGGGAACACCCTGCCCGCAACGCGAAAGTGGTCCAGACTAGGCTTCTGGGAAGTTGGCCAGATTGGTAGCGTGAAGTCGGCATGGAATCATGAACGATGGGCTCGTGAAGAGCCCGGTTCCAGGCCGATGCGATCGTTCACTGCATTGCGAAAACGTTGTTTGCATCCGAGGTAACGCTCGGTGGTTTGCACCGAAACGTGGCCAAGCAAGAATTGGATCTGCTCCAGTTCGCCTCCAGCTTCGTGGCACAGTTTCGCGCAGGTTCTCCGAAGATCATGAGGCGCTACTCGAGAGAGACCGCTGTTTGACGCCGCCTGTCTGACAATGGACCAGATCACTTTCGGTGTGAAACCCGTACCCCACACACGTCCCGCCTTGTTGATCGATCGAAACAAGGTCCCCGATATGATGGACGCCGGGGTTGCCCACTGATCAATTGCTGTCTTGACCCAATCAGGCACGGGAACGGTTCGAATATGACCGCCCTTGCCGTTCAGGTCGGCGAGCACCCAATGCCCCTCGCGAAGCTGCAGATCTTCGATTTTCAATGCTGCTGCTTCCGCCCGACGCAGACCACAGCCTGCCAGCACTGCGAGCATTGCATAATTCCGACGCTCTCGCAGAGTCGCGTTGCCAGCACCCGACAGCAGACGCCGCCCCTCTTCGGCCGTGAGCCAGTTACCGATCTTAACTCCGAGGCGGCGGACTCCTTTGACACGACGGATTCCAGGCGCCAAGTCGGGGCTCAGTAGCCCGCTATCTGACGCTTCGTAGGCCAGTCGTCGGACCGCGGCCAATCTCAGATTGATGGTGGAAGGAGCATAATGCTTCTGCTCCAGAGCAATGCGATACCGAGTTACGACCGTTTTGTTGAACGCAAGTCGTGGTTCAGAGCAATACCATTCGATGAACTCACGAATCGCATGATCGTAGGAACGCTGGGAACTCGCAGAGACAAGGCTGTTCAGCACAGCGGATTTCGACTGTTCGAGATCAGGCAGCTTGAGAACCGTTTTCGAGTCCTTCTTTCTTTTGGCATTCGAGGACTTAGCCATCCGCGCGGCCTCCTTTTGCCGCGCCAAACAGGATCTTTCCGATCGCTCCTTTCTGCCCATCTGCCCGTTCCTGAGGACCTATGGCTAGCACGCAAATTTGACGGGAACTTTCACTATTTATCGAGCGTACCTTTCTGGCATGGAAGAGGATTATGAAATGCACTCACTGAAACGACAGTTCCTGTCGAGCCGTAACGCCATGGTTGTCGAGGCAATGAGCTTACTGCTCGGGGTTGCGACGTTTGCTTACGGAGGTGACGGAACGAGCGCTAATGCACTGCGTCACGTTAGAGGTAGAACAATCTTTTCAGAGGAGTCCCCCAAGGCAGAGCTGAGCGTCCGGAAAGGGTTCCGATTCATCGGCACTCAACAAGTAAACCTTTATGGAAATGCAGAGGCAGAACAGTACCTATTTGCGAGATCGGGCCCCGACAAGATCGTGAAACGCTTCTATTGGATACAGTTTGAGCATTTCCTGCCGACCAACAATCGCACTTACAACTACGACTCAACGCGTACTACGCAAATAGGCGATCTTCAGTTCACCTACAACGTGGGAAGCTGGTCCGACTACGCGACCGCGGTTGCGGGAGATCCTGCCTCGGATGGTGCAGCCATCGAGCATTTGCTTGCGAAACACCACCTATCGTTTCCGCACAAGGCTGTGCACGTGCGTATGTTCCACTTGCCGTCAGCCAATCACCGAACCGAGTTAATGATTATCTACGGCGAAGCGTTGGCGCAAAATACTGCTGTCCCTGTTCGGAATGGTGGGGTCGAGCTGGATACGGAATCGCCCAGTTCGGCACAAATGTTCCTTGAGCACGCGCGCCAGGGGCTTATCGTTCAAACGCGGTGAAAACTTTGTCTCGATCTCCCTTATATCCAGCACGCGATCCAGGAGCATTGGATTGAGAGCGCCCGGCGAAGATCGCGTCCGGCTGACGGTTATTCAGAAGATGTAACAGATCGGTCCCGGGAAGTCGGGTTGTGGGAAGTGAAACCGACTGACATTCCATCAGTCGTTCCGTTCTGCGTTTCTTGTCGTATGAACGCTTCATGAAAGTGCCCGCTGCGAAACGCTTTTGATCAAGAACTTTTGACCGTCGGGGAAAACGCTGTGGAAGGATGAGTTCAGGACCGCCCATTGGCTAATGAACGGCTGGGCGGCTCAGAAATCGACCGTGTTCCCGCTAGGCCCTTGACCGGAACGGCCACGATGGACTGCGTGCCATCGAAGGTAATAGAGTTGTCGCCCGAAACAGACAGGGATGTGGGGTGCGGAAAAAGCAGTGCGGAAAAGGAGTTGGGCAGCCCAGTAGACTGAGAGACGAGAAGGAGTGGATCGGCGAGGCTGGGTCAGGAAGCGGGGCCGACAAGGCCGACGC